>Ga0255052_10000073_pt1 | contig 68118 bp, 58 predicted proteins | sample JV7_2_21_MG_FD_188632 | JGI IMG/M metagenome (GOLD analysis project Ga0255052, IMG submission 188632) | Seawater microbial communities from Jervis Inlet, British Columbia, Canada - JV7_2_21 | ecosystem: Environmental > Aquatic > Marine > Inlet | place: Canada: British Columbia | collected...
TTCTTGTCGGGCAGATCGAATAGGAGGGTCGCTAGACCGTCATCCCGCACGTGGAGGTGAAGTGCTGAGACCATTGCTTGGATCCTTTTCGCGTCAGCGCTCGGTGTCGCGGTGAATCTCTTGCGCGCGCTCGTACATCGCTTCCACCATATCGCCGAACTTCTGATGGATGACACGACGCTTGATCTTCTGGGTCGGTGTCAACTCACCGGTTTCGATGGTGAAGTTCTGCGGGATCAGCTCCCAGATCCGGATCTGCTCGTAGCGTGCCAAACCTCGATGGCTTTCTCGACCTCCTGCGAATAGGGTCCACTCCATTGGATTCGAGATCAACCAGAAACCGAAATTCTATAGGATCGGCTGTCTCTCCTTGACCCGTATGCCAGCCGGCGATATTCTGCCGCCGCTCTGCCGATGGTCATCGACATCGTGATGAAGACGGCAATTTGTGGAGTATCGGATTTCCAAATCCTTTCGGGGCGTAGCTCAGCCGGGTAGAGCGCACGGTTCGGGACCGTGAGGCCGGAGGTTCAAATCCTCTCGCCCCGACCATTTCCGAGCAGGATGGGACGTCAGAAGGGGGTTCCCGTGGCCGCGCCCGAGTTTCGAGTCGACAAACCCTACGTTCCCGCCGCTTCGACCCTTCCCGAGCTTACTTGGAAGGCCCTGCTGCTGGGTATCGTCATGGCCGCGGTCCTAGGTGCTGCCAACGCCTACCTGGGACTGCGGGCGGGGATGACGATCTCCGCCACGTTTCCGGCGGCCGTGATCGCCATCGCAGCCTTTCGACTGCCGTTCTTGCGGGGCAACATTCTGGAGCAGAACATTGCTCGGACGACGGCGAGCGTGGGCGAAGCCCTGGTCGCCGGTGCCATTTTCACCATTCCGGCTTTTGTCATGGTCGAGGTTGGAGGGCAGCGCCTCTGGACTACTTTCCACTATTGGGAGACCTCCATGATCCTGCTGATCGGGGGTCTCCTTGGCATTCTGTTTGTGATCCTGCTCCGCCGCACACTTGTGGTCGACGCGGATCTGCCCTTCCCCGAGTCCCATGCCTGCTTCGAGATCGTCAAGGCAGGGCAGAAGGGTGAGAGCGGCGCCCGTTACGTGTTTGGCGCCCTCGGTCTGGGCATGCTGATCGAGATCCTCAAGAACGGCAGCGGTCTGACCCTGGTTCGGGAGACGACCGAGTGGTTCCTGGAGTTCCCACGATCGGTTGTGCACCATTTCTTTCCGTCCCGGGCACCCATGGGCACCCTCGAGCACGCCGGTGGCATGGTGATTGCCAGTCCTGCCGCCAGCCCTGCTCTTCTGGGGGTCGGTTTCATCATCGGGCCCCGGTTGGCCGCCATCAATTTCGCCGGTGGAGTGCTGGCCTGGTTCGTGTTCATTCCTCTCGCCCTGTTTCTCAATCCCCAGTTCAGCCAACAACTCGGCGGCGAGGTCACGCCGGAGTGGACGGATCTCGCCTACACCGTCTGGTACAACAATGTGCGACCGATAGCTGTCGGCGCCATGCTGGTAGGGGCGCTATACACCCTCTGGGGACTGCGGGGATCCCTGAGCAAGGCCGTGCGAGGGGCCCTCAAACCCCAGAGGGCCGCCGACGGTCTTGTCTCCGACCCTTCGCGCTTGGAACAGGATCTGAATCTGCGCACTGTCATGGGTGCAGTCTTTCTCCTGATCGTCCCCATCACTATCGTCTACTACCACTTCACCGGCAATCTCGCAGGCGCCCTGTTGTCGGCATTCATCATGACTTTGACGGGCTTTCTCTTCTCAGCGGTCGGTGGATGGCTGGTTGGCCTGGTCGGTGGCTCGAACCAGCCGATCTCCGGTCTCACCCTGTCGACTCTGATCGTTGCAGCCCTACTGATGGTCGGCATCGGTGTCACCGGACTGCCTGGAATCGGTGCGGTGCTGGGAGTTTCGGCAGTGGTCTGCTGCGCGTCCTCGATGGCCGGTGACATGATCCAGGACCTCAAGGTCGGTCAGCTGGTCGGCGGCACGCCGCGGCGTATGGAGATCGCCGAGATCATCAGCACAATCGCTGTCTCCTTCGTGCTGGTTTTTCCAATCATGTTGCTGCACGAGGGCAACATCGCGGCTGGCGGCATCGGCATCGGCGATAGCGCCCTGCCAGCACCCCAAGCAGGGCTGATGGCCCAACTGGCAACCGGAATTGTCGGCGGCGAGATGCCGTGGGGTCTTATCGCCATCGGTGTCGGTCTCGCGGCAGCCCTGATCCTGGTGAAAGCACCAGCACCCATGCTCATCGCGGTTGGCATGTATCTGCCGTTGGAGACCACCTTTGCCATCTTTGTCGGGGGTCTGATCAAGGGAGCAGCCGACAAGCTGGCAGCGCGCCGCCTCGAGGAGAAGCAGAAGACGATCTTCGACAACGTTGGAATCCTTCTGGCCAGTGGCCTTATCGCGGGCGAGGCCCTCACGGGTGTTGTCATTGCCGGGCTGGTCCTGCTCGGCGTCGGTTCGCTGACCGAGATTCTCTTCGGTGTCGATGTCCTGCCCTTTGTGGAAGGTCCCATGGGGGGTTGGCTGGCTGTGGTGGTCTTTGCCGTGGTCGCCTTCGCCTTGATTCGGATCCCCCTGGCGGCGGCCCGCCGTACATCTGCGAACGCCGATTAGGTTTGGACCGGCCTCCCCGGCCGACGCTCAGCCACTGCTTGCGGTCGCTAGGGTGATCCCGTATCGTACGATCGCTTCCAACAGAGGAGGAGGTCTTTAGTGATCTATGTCTGGGCGATCGCGATTTATCTCGGTTTTCTGATCCTGGTCAGCATCTCCAAGAGCCGCAAGGTCAAGACTCAGGACGACTTCATGGTGGCCGGCCGGGGGGTCACCGCGACCTTTCTCGTCGGCACACTGGTGTGCACCTGGATCGGCTCTGGCAGCCTCTTTGGCGGGGCGGGTCGCGCCTTCCGAGAAGGGTTCTCGGCCCTCTGGATGAGCGCCGGCGCCTGGCTGGGTCTGGCCATTGTCTATTACCTCGCACCGAAGGTTCGTCGAATCGCCCAATACACCGTTCCAGACATCCTCGAGACCCGCTACAACGCCACCTCACGGGTATTGGGGACGGTGGCGATCGTCATCGCTTACCTGACCATTGCTGGGTACCAGTTCATCGGTGGCGGGCGACTGTTGGCGATCCTCACCAACGGCTCGGTGAGTGCCGATACCGGCAAGATCATCGTCTGTATTTTGGTGGTCCTCTACACCATCATGGCGGGCATGACCTCCATCGTAGCCCTGGATGTCTTCAACGGTATCCTGATCACATTGGGGGTCATCATCGCAGCCCCCCTGGCGTTGAAGGGTGCCGGCGGCTGGAGCGGACTCACTGAGACGCTGCCGGCGGATCACTTCACTGTTTTCGGAGCACCTGGAGTGGCCGCAGCCCTGGGACTGTTTCTGCCGACATTCTTCTTGCTGCTGGGAGAGAGCAGCATCTACCAGAAGTTCATGTCGGCCAAGGACGAGCGGACGACTCGTCGGGCAGTGCTCTGGATGATCGTCGGTGTGATCATCATCGAGACGGTGCTCGACTCCGCCGCCATCTTTGGTGCCGGACAGTACTGGAACGACGAGGCGTTCCGGACTGCCGCGGGGACTCTCGATCGGGCCGCCACCGAGACGGTTCTTCTGCACCTGGCGGCTGAAAAACTGCCCCTGGTTGCTGGCATCCTGCTGCTCATCGGCGCTTCGGCCATCATTTTTTCCACCGCCAACACCTTCCTGATGGTGCCGTCGACAAACCTGACCCGGGATATCTATCAGCGGTTTATCAATCCCGAAGCCGCCGGCAAGTCGATCATCTGGTTTCAGCGGATCATGATCATCGTGTTGGCGCTGGTGACCCTTCTGGTGACCACTCAGTTCGAGAACATCCTGGATATGGCGCTGTATGCGTACACGATGGTAGGTGCAGCCGTGACACCGGCCCTCCTGGCGGCCTTTTTGTGGCGTCGGGTGACAGCCGCAGGGGGCATGGTCTCTATCGCCGCGGGCATGCTGGGCACTATTGTCTTTGCGGGCATGGCCCGCATGGGAGTCGAGTCCTTGCCCCTGGGCTTTTGGGAGATGCCATTGGAGTATGACTACATCATCTATCCTGCCGGTGCCATGTCTCTGATCTCCCTCTTCGTCGTCAGTTGGCTGACCCCGGAGTCCCCGGAAGAGAAGTGGAAACCCTTCTGGAGCTGACCAGACACCTCAGACCTGCTCCTTGAACCGGCCGGCCTCTGCGCCAGCCGGGGAGGGCAGAGAGTGGACTGGATCTACCCCACTTTGGTGGACACCAAGTTAAGCCTCTCAGGAACCTCTACTCACTCATCTCCGAGATAACCATAGACTCCCACGGAAACATGGCCGCAGGGTAGAGACGCCTCGTTTCGAGTTTGAACTCTCGACTGAAACTCCTCCGCGTCGGCGAACAGCGGATCTAGCTCTAGCCAAGCGTTCCTTCCACGACGCTCACGAATCGCGTTATCGAGACGATGCGCGATACTTCGAGTCCGGAAGCTGAGAATAAACGCTCGAAGTCCTCACTTGTACGCTCTCGTCCCCCAAAGGCCAACATGAGCACGTCTATGAGCGCACTGAAGAAACCGGTCACGACCGGTTCGACAACTAGAATCCTGCCGGTCGGGGCGACAACATCCCGGCAATTGGTCAGTATCTTGATCGCCTCCTCGTCTGGCCAATCGTGAACGACCCGCTTCAAGATGCAGACGTTGGCCCGAAAGGGCAGGCTCGCGAACATGTCTACCTCGATCACTTCGCAGCGCTCTGACAGGCCGCGCTCTTCGAGATTTCGCCGCGCGGGTTCAGCGACTTCCTCAAGCTCGGCGAGGATCCCCCGCGCATCAGGATTCCGCTCGAGAATACCCGCAAGGAAGGACCCCGTGCCGCCGCCAACGTCAGCGATCGTCTCGGCCCAGGAAAAGTCATACCGGTCGAACACAGCGGATTCGAGTTGAACCGTGGTGGCCTCCATTCCTGCATTGAACGCCGCCGAGCTTTCACGATGCTCACGGAAGTACTCCACCCAGCTCATTCCGAAGATCTGGTCGAATGCGGAGCCGCCAGTGCGTACGCTGTGGATCAGCCCATCAATGGGACGGGTAAACCAATCCTGACCATCCATGATCGCGCCGGCCCTGAACGAGTTGAGTGACGAGCTGCGGAGCGCTTCTGAAACCGGAGTCTGCGAGAATAACCCTTTCTCGGCTTCCTCAAAGATCCCGGCTGCGGCGAGGCAGCGAAGGAGTCTGTAAAGGGATTCCTCATGACTACCCGTCGCACGTGCCAAGTCGGATACGTGAACCGGACCGTTGGTCAAGTGATCGGCAATGCCCAGCTCAGCCGTCGTGCAGATCGCCGATGAGAGGACCCGGGCCCGTAGAAGGCCAAACAGGAGCTCTGGTGCCGTGTCGGCCGAGTACAGCTCCTTGGTGTTAGTTTCCATGTCACTACCTCCTGGCAACGCCGTCTAGCGACCCTGAGCTCACCGGCAGGGTGAGCGTCGTGCGTCCGGCACGAGAGCCAGCGTGAATCGGGCCGTTCTCGATCCAACCATACGAACCCCTTTAGAGTCGAGACACCGTAGTTTCTCACGCCGCACTGTTCTCATGATGCGCGGGGCTCTGATAGCCGAGTCCCGAGTGCAGCCGCCGTGTGTTGTAGAAGCCCTCGATGTAGTCGAAGATCGCGGCCCGCGCCTCGGTCCGCGTGGCGAAGGTCGCAGCCCGCAGCAGGTCCTTCTCCAGCGTCGCAAAGAAGCTCTCCAGCGGCGCGTTGTCCCAGCAGTTGCCCCGCCGACTCATGCTCACCTCGAACCCCCGAATCCGAAGCCTTGCCCGGTACGCCTCAGCCGAGTATTGGCTCCCCCGGTCTGAATGGTGCGGCAGTCGGCGATCCTCCCGCCTGCGCTGGCTCTCCGGGCGGTGGAGCCAGGCGTAGTAGCCACTCGGAGACACCCCAAGAACCCGGCACAGGGTTCGGACCCGGTGCCGGGCAGAGTGCTCCCGCATGAGTGCCCCTGGAGGGGACGGGTCGCGCTGCGAGGACCATGACGGGGTGGCGCTCCCCTGCGCTTTGCGTCGCACCGGACTGTTAGAGAACTCCGACGGACGTTGCACTTGCGCTTGCGAAGCACAGACGATGGTCCCTTACCGGAGTCCGACTGCCTGAGGCGTCCCCTCTAGGGGCATCTCGAATGGTCCATTCTCCTCCCGCCGTTCGCATATGTGGAAACCACGACGGCGGGCACAGAGGCCCGCCGCTACATGTGAATTTTCGGAGACTTGGGGGTGTTATGACAGATTGAAACGACAGTCTGTCGAGGAGGAGGGTGCCATGAACGAGGTTCGTCCAGCCGCGGTCGCTGGGCTTTTCTACCCGGGATCCACGCGGGAGCTTCGTCCGATGGTCGAGGACTACCTCGAGGCGGCAGTCCTCGGCGAGCCGGGCTACTCACCCAAAGTTGTGATCGCGCCGCATGCCGGGTATGTCTACTCGGGTCCTATTGCGGGCTCGGCCTTTCGCTGTTTTGCACCTGACGCGCAGGAAATCAGGCGGATTGTCCTGATCGGGCCGGCTCACCGGCTACCAGTCCGGGGCCTGGCGCTGCCAGGACAGCAGGCCTTCGAGACTCCATTGGGCTCGGTTCCGGTCGACCAGGAGCTGGTGGAGCTGATCTCCGACATGCCCCAGGTGTCGACCAATGTCGCTGCCCATACCCCCGAGCACAGTCTAGAGGTGGAGCTGCCCTTCCTGCAGGTGGTACTCGGTCCGTTCTCGATCCTGCCGCTGCTGGTCAGTGATGTCAGTGCCGAAGATGTAGCGGAGGTTCTGGACAAGGTGTGGGGTGGTCCCGAGACCCGCATCGTGGCCAGCTCCGATTTGTCACACTATCTGAGCTACGACGCCGCCTGTCGGATCGATCGAGAGACCGCGCAACAAGTGGTAGAGCTTCGGCAGCCCATCGCTGAGCATCGAGCCTGCGGTGCCGTGGCCATCAACGGACTCCTGGCTGCGGGTCGTCGTCGAGGACTGGCCTGCAGGCTACTGGATCTTCGCAACTCGGGTGATACAGCGGGCGACCGTATGCGGGTTGTGGGATACGGATCCTTCGCGTTCGCAGCTCTGTCGTGATGAATCAGGAGATCACAGCAGCCGACATCGGCCGGACGCTACTGACCATTTCTCGAGCCACCCTGGCAAAGGAGTTTGGGCAAGGCGTGCCGCCCCTGCCTCAGGAGCCCTGGTTGCAGCAGCAGGGGGCTTGCTTTGTAACCCTTCATCAGGCCGGACAATTGCGAGGGTGCATCGGATCCATGCTTGCCTATCGGCCCCTGCTCGAAGACCTGCAGGGGAATACCCGCGCCGCGGCCTTTGACGATCCCCGGTTTCCGGCCCTGGAGGTCGCGGAGCTGGACGGCCTGACCATCGAGGTCTCCCTGCTCTCTTCTCTGGAGCCCATGGAGTTCGAGTCGGAAGAGGATCTGATCCGGCAGCTCCGACCGGGACTCGATGGTTTGCTTCTCGACCATGGAGTGCACCGCGGTACCTTCCTGCCCGCGGTCTGGCAGAGCCTGGCCGATGCCGGGCTCTTCCTGCGCAAGCTGAAGGCCAAGGCAGGGCTGCCCGAGGACTTCTGGTCCCTCGAGTTCTCGGTAAAGCGCTATACAACCCAGAGCTGGAGCGAGACCGAGCTCCAGGGCTGAGCAACCCCAGCTCTATTCGGCTCGGAGAGCTTCGATGGGGTCCAGTTGGGCGGCCCGGCGGGCGGGTGTCACGCCCGCGACCAACCCGACCACAACACTCACGGTAACAGCGAGGAACGCAAAGACGGGTGGGGTGTGCACCGGTAGACCGGGTAGTGCGACCCGAATCAAGCTGCAGATTCCTACACCCGCACCGAGGCCGAGGAGGCCCCCCAGAGTCGCCAGAGTCGCGGCCTCGACCAGAAACACGAGTTGAACCTGCTGGCGAGTGGCACCCACCGAGCGGATCAGGCCGATCTCGTTCTGCCGCTCGCCGACTGCGATCCACATCATGGTGAGGATTCCGATAGCTCCGACCAGGAGCGACACGCCACCGATGGCGCCGACTGCCATGGTGACAATGTTCATGATGTTGTCGAAGACGTCGAGCATGGCCGCCTGTGAGGTGATGGAAAAGTCCTCCCTGCCCCCATGGCGATCGGTCAGCACCCGTCGGACGCCGCTCTCGACACCCTCCAGCAGCCGCGCGTGGCTGAAGGTCAGGTCGATCTCGGTCAGCTCGTCCATGTTGAAGATCCGCATGGCCGCGGCGATGGGGATGTAGGCGGAGTCATCCAGATCAAAACCCAGAAACTGACCCTTCGGCTCCATGATGCCGACCACCCGGAGCCGAGTGCCGCCGATGCGTACGAACTCGCCGAGGGCGTTACGAGTACCGAAGAGCTCTTTCTTGAGCTTGGGTCCGAGCACAGCTTGCGACACACTCTTGCGGGGGTCCCCATGAGGCCAGAACGAGCCCAGACGCACCCCCCACTGCCAGACCTCGGGTACATCAGGAGTGACGCCGTAGATGAAGACGCTGCGGCCTAGCCCGTTGCCTTCGACCCGACCGGTGCCAAAGACCATGGGTACGATCTTTTCCACCCCCGGGATCCTCGCCAGCGCCTCGGAGTCGTCGATGGTCAGCTTGCGCGTAGTGCCTCCCAGCGCCCCGGGTACTCCTATCGTCTCCGCTTTGCCAGGGTTGATTGCCAGCAGGTTGGTGCCGAACTGGGTGAACTGGCCCAGCATGAACAGCCGCGTGCCTTCGCCGATGGAGGTCAACAGGATGACCGAGGCGATACCGATTCCTATGCCCAGCATGGAGAGGATGGAGCGCATGCGATGGGCGACGATGGCCCGCAATGAAAGTCTGACCAGCTCCCACATCGCCGTTACCTCCCTGCCAGGGCGTGAACCGGATCGAGTCGACTTGCCCTCCTGGCCGGTAGCAACCCAAAGGTTACGCCCACAGCCAGCGACACGATCAGTGCGGCCCAGACCGCCCAGGCTGGCGGGCTGGCGGGAAAGACCGGGTAGAGACCGACAAGCACCTTTACCGCTGCCCAGCCGAGCCCCAGACCGAGCAATCCACCGAGGGAGGAGATAAAAGCCGCCTCGGTAAGGAACACCGACAGGATCTGACGCCTGCCCACGCCCAGGGCTTTGAGCAATCCGACCTCTCGAGTACGCTCGGAGACCGAAACCAGCATCACATTCATGATGCCGATTCCGGCCACGGTGAGGGAGATGGCGGCAATGGCGCCCACGACCAGGGTCAAGACGCGCAGGATCGCAGTAAAGGTCGACAACACGGAATCCTGGGTGATGACGGTGATGTCCTCTTCCTCGTGGCGTTCTACCAGGACCTGTCGGATCGACTCTTTGACGATGTCCACATCGGCGTGCGACCCGGCCTGGATCAGGATGCGGAACAGGGAGTGGCGATTGAACATCCGCATGCCCGTCGAGACCGGCACCATGGCCAGATCGTCGAAATCCATACCCATCTTGACGCCCTGTTTCGCCAGAACGCCGATGACCCGCATCCGCCAACCGCCGACGCGCACGACCTGTCCGATCGGCTCCTCGCCGATAAAGAGCTCCCGGGCCAACTTGGGTCCGAGGACGACGACTGCCGAGCCTCGAAACACCTCCTCCTCGGGCAGAAAAGAGCCCTTCTGCATCTCCAACTGTCTTGCGTCCTTGTATTGGTGGGTGGTGCCTATGATCGCCACTTGCCTCCGGCGCTCGCCATAAGTGACCTGCTCGGTACCCATCGACATCGGTGCGACCCGGTGTGCGGCGGCCACGGAGCGCTCGATCGCTACCGAGTCTTCGAGAGTCAAATCGTTGGGAACACCGCCGGCGCCTACGGTACCCGAAGTCTCGGTCTTGCCGGGCACCACGATGAGGATATTGGTCCCCAGGCTGGCAAACTGGTCGATGACGTAGCGACGGGCGCCTTCGCCCAGTGCCGTCAGGATCACCACCGCCGCGACACCGATGGTCACCCCCAGGAGACTCAACGCGGTTCTCAGACCGTGACCCGAGAGACCCCGCGCCGAGAATCGGAGGAGATCACCAAGGCTCACTCGGTCTCCTCCTCGGCCAACAGGGTGAGAATGTCACCCATCTGTGCCGACGCCACCCGACGGACGATGCGACCATCGACCAGGACCAGTACCCTGTCCGCACGCTGGGCCACCTTGGGATCGTGGGTGACGACTACCAGTGTCAGGCCCTCGTCGTTCATCCTGCCGATGTGATCCAGAACGGTCCGGCCTGACTTGCTGTCCAGATTGCCGGTGGGCTCGTCGGCGAGCAGAATGGCGGGCTGCATGATCGTGGCTCGCGCCAGGGCGGCCCGCTGGCGTTCGCCACCCGAAAGTTGATCAGGAAGATGCTGGGCCCGGGCACTCAGTCCAACGGCTTCCAGGGCCTCGCGGACCCGTTGCCGGCGCTCGCTCCGGACCAGGCCGGCAAAGATCATCGGCAGCTCCACGTTCTCTGCCGCGGTCAGGCGGTGAACCAGATGAAAGAACTGAAAGACGAAACCGATCTGATGTCGACGGACCTGGGTGAGCGCCGCGTCGTCGAGATGCCCGACCTCCTGGTCGTTCAGGTGGTAGTTGCCTGCAGACGGCTTGTCCAGGCAGCCCAGGATATTGAGCAAGGTAGATTTCCCGGAGCCGGACGGTCCCATGATCGCGATGTGCTCGCCAACGCGAATCTCCTCGTCGATATCGACCAGGGCATGCACCGGCTCGTCGCCCACCTGGAAAGTGCGACTGATGTTTGCCAGTCGGATCATGGCCCCGGGATCGGCCACCTACTCAGTCCTCCTCGGCCTCGGCGATCTCTGCCAGGGCGCCGGCCTTGACTTCGACCCGATCCAGCGACGTCACCACCAGATCATCCTCTGCCAGGCCATCGGTGATCTCGGTGAAATCCCAGTTGCGCAATCCGGGCGTCACCTGCCGTTCCGTCAGCAGACCGTCTTCGAAAAGGAGTACCTCGTTGCCCTTTATGATGGTGGACGTGGGAATCCGCATCACATCTTCCCGAGCCGACAGGATGACTTCGACATCCGCCGAGGTGCCGGGTAGGAAGGCCTCGTCGTGGGGCTCGAGCTCGACTTCGATCTCCACTGTCCGATTCTGGGCCTCGAGATCGAGGACATAGGGGGCGACACGGGAGACTGTCCCCATGAATCGGCCTGCTCGATGGGAGTCGATGGTAACGCGGGCCGGCTGACCCTTCTGGACACGGGCCGAGTCGACCTCGTCCATCGGAGCGCTGACATAGATCGAGGATGGGTCGAGGACATCGATGACCGGCGGTACCGGCAGAGCCGGTGGCGACGGGGTGGTCCACTCGCCCACCTCGGTCGAGACCTCGGCGACGATGCCGTCGAACGGGGCCCGTAGCACGGTCTTCTCGAGCTCGGTCTGGGCCAGTCGCACCGACGCCTGGGCGCGGGAGACGTTCGCCTCGGCCGCCGAACAGCCTGCCGCTGCAGCCTGCCGGAGGCTGTCGGTGTTGTCCAGGAGGTCTTCCGAGACGATCTCCTCGTTGGCCAGCTTCTGAATACGCTCGAATTCCCGTGCTGAGCGTTCTGCCTCCAGGCAGGCCCGACGGTGCTCCGAGCGGAGTGCCTCGCGCTCGCGCTCGGCGAGGTCGAGGCGGGCACGCTGCAAGCTGTCCTCCAACCGCAGCATGACATCTCCCTGGCGCACCCAATCGCCCTCGCGGAAAGGGATCTCGACGACCTGGCCCCCGAACTCGGGGGAGAGTTTGGCCCGGTTGCGTGCTCGGACCGTACCGGCGCGGGAGTTGGTGACCGTCTCTTCAACTCGACCGTGCTCCACCTCGACGACCTGGACTGGGATCGGTTGCGGGCGCAGCAAGGTCAGTTTCAGCATTACGCCGGCGGCTATCAGAGCCACCAGGATGAGGAGTCGTTTGAGCCACTTGTTCATTGCATCAGACTCTAACAAAGTACGCGGCGGAGCTTGCCCGTTACCGCAAGGGGTCATACCATAGATGGCGTCGTCCGGCGCCCCACAGCGGACGGGGCGAATTCCCACCTATCTCGAGGCTACGGAGAGAAATGAAGCGGATCCTTGTAACAGGAGCTCTCGGTCAGATTGGCTCGGAGCTCGTGCAGGCCCTGCGGGTGCGGTACGGTCACGATGCCGTCGTCGCCTCCGATATTCGGCTGATTCGACTCGATATGGAGCACGGCGACGGGCCCTTCGAATATGTCGATGTGACGCGGGGCCGAGACCTGCAAGACGTCGCCCGTCGCTATCGGATCGACACCATCTTCCACCTGGCATCGCTGCTGTCGGCGATCGCCGAAGAGAAGCCCCACATGGCCTGGGATGTGAACATGGGCGGGCTCTACCGGGTCCTGGAGGTGGCGCGACAGCAACGTTGTGCAGTCTTCTTCCCCAGCTCCATCGGTGCTTTTGGTCCTGGCACACCGGTCGAGCTCACACCCCAGATCACCATCCAGAGACCCACGACGATGTATGGCGTGACCAAAGTGTCGGGCGAGTTGCTCTGCGATTACTATCATGGTCGTTTCGGGGTCGACACACGAGGGGTGCGCTATCCGGGCTTGATCTCCCATGTGGCGCCGCCAGGAGGTGGAACCACCGACTACGCCGTGGAGATCTTCTACGAGGCCTTACGGCACGGGCGCTATACCTGTTTCCTGAGACCGGATACCTGTCTCGACATGATGTACATGCCCGATGCCCTGGATGCGGCGATCGGCATCATGGAGGCCGACCCATCCCGCCTCGAGCACCGCAATGCCTTCAACGTCACCTCCATGAATTTCACGCCCGAAACACTGGCCGCCGAAATCAGGAGGCACCTTCCCGAGTTCGAAATGGACTGCGAAGTCGACCCTGTGCGCCAGGCCATTGCCGATTCCTGGCCCGAATCCGTCGACGACCGGGCAGCCAGAGACGAATGGGACTGGAATCCCAAGCACAACCTGGAGACGACCACTCTCGACATGTTGGCCAAGCTGGGTGCCAGGCTCAGGAAGAAGACCTGAACCCGAGGAGATTAGCGATGCCATTCGATCGGATCGAGAAGGTCCTGCAGACCGAGCTGGAAGAGTTGGGAGCCACAGGAACGCTCAAAGGCAACGAAGACGTGATCTCGAAAGTCATCCCAGCGGCGGCTGGACTGGGTCCCCGATTTCGTCTCGTCGGTCATGGGGAGCGGGAATTCTTGCGCATGAACTCCAACAGTTATCTGGGAATGTCGCTGCGTGACGAGCTCGTGGCTGCCGAGGAGAACGCTGCGCGGGCCTTTGGAACCGGTCCAGGGGCAGTGCGATTCATCAGCGGCAGCTTTACGCCCCATATCGAGCTCGAACAGAGGCTGGCGGCCTTCCACGGTCGCGAGGCCGGGATGATCTTCAGCTCCGCCTACGCCACCACCATGGGTGTGCTGCCCGCCTTGATCACTGCGGAGTCAGCCGTGATCAGCGACGAGCTCAACCACAACTGCATCATCAACGCCATGCGATTGGCGCGACCCAAGGAAAAGCACATCTTCGGGCATCTCGACATGGGCGATCTGGAGGCGAAACTCGATGCTGCGGCCGCCCATTGCCGACGGGCTGTCATCGTCACCGACGGGATCTTCAGCATGCGGGGTGACTGGGCGCCGTTGTCCGAGATCGCGGAGCTGGTCAGCCGCTACGATGACAGATTCCCGGAGAACGCCATACTGATCGTCGACGACTCCCATGGGGTGGGTTCCTTTGGCACCACCGGCCGGGGTACCGAGGAGTTCACCGACTGTCCGCCGGTCGATGTTCTGGTAGCCACCCTGGGCAAGGCTCTCGGTGTCAACGGCGGGTACGTCGTCGGGAATCGGAGTCTGGTCGACTATCTGCGCGAGAAATCCGCTTTCTACATCTACTCCAATCCCATCACCCCGGCCGAAGCGGCAGCGGCACTCGCCGCACTGGAGATCCTCGACAGCGCGCGCGGTAGCGAGTTGCTCGACCATCTGCGGGCCATGACCTCGCGCTTCGAACAGGGCCTGATACGGCTGGGCTACGAGACCATCCCAGGTGAGCACCCGGTGGTGCCGTTGATGGTTCGCGACACTGCCCGCACGTCGGCCCTGGTCGAGCACCTGAAGAACCACGGGGTCCTGGCCACCGGGTTGAATTTTCCAGTGGTACCCAAGGGCGATGAGGAGATCCGTTTTCAGGTCTCCGCCGACCACACCCCCAAGGACATCGACTACACCCTGACGGTGCTCCAGTCCTTCGCTGAGTCCTGAGCGGACGGCTACTGTAGAGAGAAGCGCACCGTGAGATTGAAGTAGACCGGGACCGGCTGGCCGTCGAGTGTCGCCGGCTTGAAGGTCCACTGCTTGGCAGTCTCCACGGCCGATTCGCTCAGACCCATGGGCAGACCTTTGAGGATCTCGACTGCCTGCACGTTGCCTTTGTCGTCGATGATGGCTTCGAGAATAACGACTCCCTGGATGCGGCCGAGACGGGCCTCCTCGGTATAGACCGGCTGCGGGGCGTAGATCTTCTGGGGTGGCAGCACACCACTGCCTATCTTCATCGGCCAGCGGCCCATCCCACCAGGGATCGAAGGGACCGACTCCGCGCCAAAGACGACCGAATCGAGGTCGGACAGGTCGGTCTCAGGCAGGTCCACATCTTCCATGACGATGGGTTCGGGCTCGTCGGGAGTGGGGTCGGGAATCGGGATCTTCCTGGCCTTCTTCTTCTCCTTGGGGATCTGCTGCTGAGCCTGGGGCGGTGGCGGTGTGAACCGCACCTGCTGCACCACATAGACCTGGCGCCTCGGGCCGATCCGGAGGGGCTCTCTGGTCAGCTCCGGTAGGGTGACGATCGCCAACCCGAGGTGGAGGATCAGGGCGACCACGACGGCGATTCGGACGCGAACCTTGGCATCCCGATCCTCGCCTTCGGTGTCCAGCTCGGGCACATAGCCGAGGTGGACCCTAATGGTCTTGGGACGATCCTGCTTGTATTGCTGCCAGGAAGAGCTCTTTTCGAGCATATCTCGCTCGCCTCTGGCCCATCGATCGGACCTTCAGGTATCAGATACGGGAAGGGCGGGAAGGAGTTCCTTGTCGATCTTGTTCAGCGATGGCTGTCCGACCCGTTTCCTCGCCCGACCCATCATCGGAGGGCGTAGCAAGTTCCGTGCCGTCGGCGGAGAGTTCCTTCTGCTGAATCCGCATCAGGAACTCCTCACCCAGAAGTCGGTAAGCGTCAGCGCCGGTGGAAGAGTCGTCAAACTCGAAGATGGTCTGTCCGGCTGCCGGAGCTTCGGCGAGCCGAATGTTGATGCGAATCTCCACCCCGAAGACAGAGTTTCCAAACTCCTCTCGCATGCGAGCGACGTTGTCGCGGGTGGTCTTGGTCCGGTAATCCACCATCGTCAGGACGATTCCCAGGAGCCGAGTCGGGACACCCAGCCGAGCCAGTAGACGAGCTGCCGAAGAGCAGAGGTTGCGTACCCCTTCGATCGCCAGATAGTGAGGCACCACCGGCACGATGAAGTAGTCGGCCGCCACTAGAGCGTTGAGCGGCGCCAGGGAGGAGACAGACGGGCAGTCGATCATGATGTAGTCGTAGCGGTCGCGAATGGGTCGCAGGGCGGATTGCAGCCGACCCTCACGGTTGGGCAGTGGGCTGAGCTCCCGGTCGACGCTCGAGAGATCGGTGGAAGCCGTCATCAGGTGCAGACCCATGACTCGCGTCGCCCGCACGGCTTCTACCGCCGGTGTCGAGTTCAGCAACACGTCAGCCGAGGAGGGGGCCAGAGCCCAGCGGGGCACACCCAGAGACAGGGAGGTCGAGGCTTGGCTGTCGAGATCGATCAGCAGTACCCGGTACCCTTGAGCCGCTACAGCGGCGGCTATGTTGACGGCGGTGGTCGTCTTACCGACGCCACCCTTACGGTTGAGAACAGCGGTGATCACTTCAATCGGCCTACAATTCTGCCCCTGATGGATCTCCCGACTCAGGTCTGGCAGCCGCGCCGGGAGCGCAGCCACCTATTGTATCCCGGGATCACCTTTTCGTCGGGTGGCAATTTGTCCAGGCTCTATTGGGCTGCCATCTTGATGGCTGCCAGCCGGTCAGGCCACGGCGACCGGCGGAAGGCATGAAGAGAGAATGACAAAGCCGGGATGCGGTCGAGAGTCAAGGCAAGGACCATGGGGTCAGAGGACTTCGAGTGTGGCCGGTTCGGGATCTCCACCCCGGTCGCCTGGCTTACACGGGCCGCCAACTCCGGTTGACCCAGCCACCACTCGGCTCCGGCCAGGCGTGGATCCCCAAGCACCGACTCGACACCCAGGGCCACAGCCTGCGAGCTCCCGACCCGCAGCGTCATCAGGTGGAATGCCGCTAGAGGGGAGAGAGGGTCGAGTCGGTAGGCCTCGTTCAGCGCCGCTGCCGCCCAAGATGTGCCGGCTCGATTTCCCAGGTCGCCGGCAGCGAGCCAGAGGGGCGCCAGGCCCGGGGCCATTTCGGCAGCCAGGAGAGCCTGCTCGGCGACATCGCTGCCGACCCCGCGAATCTCTGCCGCCAACCACGCCTGTCTGGCCCGGTAGAGAGGAAAGTCGGGATCGAGATCCCGCACCCGATCCAAGAGGGCGAGGCTGTTCTCCCGACTGGCCGACAACCGGGCCCGGTCATAGAGCAGATGGGCTCGGCCCACAGGAATCAGCAGCGCTGTCGACAACAGTAGGTAGGTCGCCAGCAGGGGCCGGCCATGACTGCGAGGACGTGAGCGAGGCGAAGGCAGGGCCACACCTGCGATCACAGCCGTGGCGGCAGGCAGGGCCGGAACCGCGATCGGGGCCGCTCCCAGGGCGAAGACTCCACCGCCTATGAGGCCCAGGATAGCGGCCTTGGACACGCTGGGGTCGCCAGCGGTTTTCGATTCCCGCCAGCGGCGAGAAATGAAGACGCCGACGATGGCCAGGATCAGCAGGAGGCCAGTCGATCCAAGCTCGTAGGCAAGCTGTAACGGCAACGAGTGGAGGTCGCCGACGATCTCGCTGGCGGGGTGGACGCCGGCCTGTGGTTGCAGGAACTGACCCAGTGTCCAGGGGACCGAGCCCGGACCCCAGCCCAGTGTGGGACGGGCGACAAGCCCCTGCCAACCAGCGGCGAGGTAGGACTCGCGGACGATGGCGGACGAGTCCAGCCCGCGAGCGATACTGAACAGTCGTGGCGCCGCAACCAGCAAGCTCAGGGGTACCAGGGGGACCAGCCAGGGACGCAGACCCCGCCACCAGTAGGCAGCGACCCATATCTGGACGGTGACAGCGAGAAGGCCGAGCAGCGAGCCACTGGCGCCGATGGCCACCACGCTGAACGTCGTCGCCGCCAGGGCCAGCCAGCGCCCATAGCCCGGCGAGCGCACGCCAATCAAACTCAGGGGCAGGAGCAGCACCAGCCACGCGGCCAGGAGATTGTGGTGACCGAGAGGTAGCGATGCACGGGCCAGGGCGAGGGTCTGCCAGCGAATCAGGGCCATCAGACTTACAGCCAGCGTCACGAGCGGGACTGATATCAGACCGAGTCGACGGGCTGGCGGCGACGACCAACAGCGGGCGGTAGCGGCCGGAATGAGCAGATAGGCAGGTAGCAGGACCAGACCGACCAGCCCGGCGCGACTGACGGGTGACGCCCACCAGCTGACGCCGACCAGGAGCAGCACTGCAGCCGTCAACCATCTGCCACTGCGTCCCAGCTGCAGGGGATCGAAGAGGCTCGGGGCTGCCAACAGACAGAAGAGCAGAACGGAGGCCTGGCTAGTCAGGGCTCCTCGAGCCGTGGCGGCGCCATGAAACGTGCCGCTCCAGCAGGCCAATATTGTGAGAAGCGCAGTCGGAACCAGGGCCAGGCTGTTCGATTTCAACTCGGGGTGGCCGTCGGGTCGGACTCCAAGGCGGGAAGCAGCTCGATGTCGAGTCGGCCGGTGCTCTGTACTCCCGGAATAAAGGTGGTCGGCTGATCGAACGTGTCGTCGCTGCCGGACGTGGAATCCTCGGGAGCATACGCGGAGCTCGTCTCTGGCAAGCCGCTGCCGCTAGGCTGGGAGCTGCTTGTCGACTTCGCAGATTGTGATTCCCGACTCTGATACTGCCGTGTGGTCAGGGTCGACTCATCGAGAACTCTCTTTTCTGCCGGCTCCTCTTCGTCCGTCTCGAGGGCCGGCTCCGGGGTAGCTTGGTAGGTGGCGCGAACCCGCCTGGATCTGGCCTTGGAGGGTGCAGAGCTGGTCACTGAGTCCTCGGCCGCGGCTCCTTCGCCAGCGACCTCCTCGTCAGCTGTCTCCTCGGGCTCCGAGGGCAGCAGCAGATCGGCAACGTGGCCAGGCTCCTGGTAGATCCTGGGTGCCTGAGTTGAAGGAGTCTCCAAGACGTACAGCTCCAGGAGTGCTTCGGTGACCAATCGGTTTTCGACGATATGAGGGTTGACCCTTGGCGAGGTCAGGGATCGATCGAGGGCGAAGGCACGCTCGTAGTGCTCTAGGGCTTTCCTACGGTCCTTCAGGGAGGCGTATAGAGTTCCCAGTTGGTAGTGGGCCCATGCATGCTGGGGATCGATTTCGACAATCGACTTGAGTATCTTGCGGGCTTCCTTCGTCCGGTCCTGCTCTTGGAGCATCAGGGCCAAGTTGTAGAGACAGGTGACATTTTCCGCATCGATTTGGAGGACCCGTCGGTAGGACTCCTCAGCCGCCTCGAGACGGCCGGCCAGGGCCAGCAGATTGCCGAGATCATTGAGCAGATCGACATCGTGGGGACTCTCTGCCACGAGGGATTGCTGGGCCTGCAGGGCTTCCTCCAGGTTCGCGGGAGTGCCCGCGACCCCAGCCAGGGCCCCGGTCAGGAACAGGGCGAGAGTTCCGCGGAACAGGCGGCGCGGCACAATCGTGGGACTGTCCTTCGAGCTGCAGGGGGCGGAGACACCGGACATGTGAGTCATGATGACGAAAATCCTAGCATGGCCCACCTCCCGTGCGTGTCCCTCTCCGAGGTCTCTAGTCCAGTAGACGATGTCGGCGTAGCCAATCCGAGCTGAGCTTGGACAAGTAGCGCTCGAGCCGCACCAGGGGTGTTTTTCCCAGGGTATCGAGAATGCTGGCGCAGATTTCCGTAGAATCGGAGTTTCTCAACGCCGTTTGGGCTTGGCAGCGGTCTGCGCACTAGCACAGCGGCAAGAGCAACCAAGGAGAGAGGCCCATGCTTGTAGATAAGAAGAAGATTTGCACCCTAGGGTGTATTGTCGTCGTCAGCTCCCTGGCGATGGCTGAGGAGAGTGGTACGGCCTCCCTGGCCCATCCCCAGGAGATCCATCTGAACGACTTTCGGCAGCTGACATTCGGTGGTGAGAATGCCGAGGCCTATTGGTCACCCGACAGCCAGGAGTTGAGCTTTCAATCGACCCGACCGCCCTATGAGTGCGACCAGATCTTCAGGATGTCGGTGGCAAGTCCGGAGAATCCCGTTCTGGTCTCGACAGGGGTTGGTCGAACGACCTGTGCCCATTTCACCGCCGATGCTGAACGGATCCTCTATTCGTCGACCCATCTCGATAGCGAGGCCTGTCCACCGGTGCCTGATTTCTCACAAGGCTATGTCTGGCCGCTGTACGACAGTTTCGACATCTTCAGCGCGCTGCCGGATGGCTCCGAATTGATCCGGCTCACAGACACGGGCGAGTACGATGCCGAGGCGACGGTCTGTGCCGTCGATGGCTCCATCGTCTTCACCTCGACACGGGATGGAGACCTGGAGCTCTATCGGATGGATGCAGATGGCAGCAGCGTCCGACGGTTGACACGCACACCGGGCTACGATGGCGGCGCCTTCTTCTCTGCCGACTGCTCGCAGATCGTCTGGCGAGCCTCGCGCCCCCAGGAAGGGGATGAGCTGGCCGACTATCAGAGACTGTTGGCGCAGAACCTGGTTCGACCCTCGAGATTGGAGATCTTTGTCGCCGATGCAGATGGGTCCTACGTCCGTCAGGTTACCGATCTCGGGGCGGCCTCGTTCGCTCCCTTCTTCTTCCCTGCCGGGGACCGGGTCGTCTTCTCCACGAATCATGGCGATGCCCGGGGCAGGGAATTCGACCTCTGGGCCGTCGATGTGGATGGCTCGGATCTCGAGCGGGTTACGTACGCCCCGGGATTCGATGGGTTTCCTGTCTTCTCGCCCGATGGCAAATGGTTGGCCTTCTCCTCCAACCGCAACCAGGGCGCAGACGGAGAAACCAACGTCTTTGTGGCCAGGTGGCAGGAAAGCGATTCTCCAGCCTCGCCCTGAGGCTCGAGTCGGCTGCAACCGGTACGTGACTCTGAAAGGCCATCTCTGGACCCTCAGCGGTTATCTTCGGCGAGCCCTGCGACCGCCGCGAGCCCCGTTCTCCAAGAGGTGGTCCGTGGTAGTCGAGGACCCGCGGCTGGGTACAGTCCTGCTGACGGGAGCCCTCAGCGAGCCGCCAGCGGCCCGGGCCCTGGTGATCGTGGTCCACGGTCTGGGCGGATCCAGCGATAGCCCCTACGTGGTCGAAGCCGCGGACCACCTGGTGGGCTCGGGTCTCGCCTGCTTACGGCTGAATCTCCGGGGAGCGGACCGCTCAGGTGAGGACATCTACCATGCCGGTCTGACGGCCGACCTCAAAGCGGCCTTTGCCAGCCCTGAGGTCGCCTGCTATGAGAAGACGGCCCTGCTGGGCTTCTCCCTCGGTGGGCATGTGGCTTTGCGATTTGCCCTCGACCACCCCCTCGCCCGTTTGCAGGCTGTCGTTGCCATCTGCCCGCCGGTGGATCTGGCCGCGACTGCCAGGACGATCGATTCCGGTACCAAGTGGATCTACCGGCGCTACCTTCTCGGGCGTCTGGCAGAGATCTACGCGGCGGTGGCAAGTCGGCGGCGACTCGCAAGATCGGTGAGCGAGGTGCGTCGGGCTAGGACCTTTGTGGATTTCGACAACCTGGTGATCGCCCCTCGTCATGGGTTCGAGGATGCCTGGGACTACTACCGGACCGTCAGCGTTGGACCGGATCTTGCAAAGTTGCGAACGCCAACCCTCTTGCTGGCAGCAGAGACGGACCCCATGATCCCCGCTGCGAGCCTGCGTTCCTACCTGAGAGATGGACCGGATTGTCTGGAGTGCTATTGGTCCGAGCGTGGTGGGCACCTAGGATTCCCGGCTGATCTCGATCTGGGAGCGGCTGCCGAGCCCGGCCTCTACCCCCAGATTCTGGGCTGGCTCGAAGCCAGGCTGGCACTTTGTGAGCCGCCATGACGCGGGCTATACTGAGTCACTGGGACTTTGGGGGCGACTCGTGAGCAGTCTTTGGAAATCACGACATCTGAATCTGGCACTGACAGCGCTGGTGGCGGGTATCTGTCTGCTGGCTGTCGGCCCCGTGGGCGGCCAGGACGAGGGGGTCGACGCCGAGCTCGAGCTGGTGCCCTCGGTGATCCGGATCACCGTCGATTCCATCATTCATCCGGTGGCAGCCGAGTACGTCATCGAGTCCCTGGCCGAGGCCGACAGGCGCCACGTCAATGCGGTCGTCATAGAGCTGTCGACCCCCGGCGGGCTACTCACCTCGACACGGGACATCTTCACCGCCATGCTGAGTACCGATTCACCGGTGGTCGTCTATGTATCGCCATCCGGCGCTCAAGCTGCCTCGGCCGGCTTCTTTATCCTCATGGCTGCCGATGTCGCGGCCATGGCACCGGGTACCAACACCGGAGCTGCCCATCCGGTAGCTGGCAGCGGTGAAGAGATCGAAGGCACCATGGGCGAGAAGGTGGAGGAGGACGCGGCAGCCACGATCCGCTCGCTCGCTACACGCAATAACCGCAACGCCGAGTTGGCGGAGGCCGCAGTCCTCGAAAGCAAATCGTTCACCGCCGAGGAGGCGTTGGAGAATGGGCTCATCGATCTCGTCGTGCCGGATGTGCCGACCCTCTTACGGGAGATCGACGGTATGGAGGTCCCGGGCAAGGGCGAGGAGATGGCGGTCCTGAGAACCGCGGGTGCCACGGTCGACAGTCTGGAGATGTCGGGATTCCAGCGCTTCCTGTCGGCCATCGCGCACCCCAACATTGCCTATATCCTGATGACCCTGGGCGGGCTCGGTCTCTACTTCGAGCTGTCCAATCCGGGTGCCGTCCTGCCGGGCGTAGTCGGTGGAATCTGCCTGATCCTGGCCTTCTTTGCCCTCTCGGTTCTGCCGGTGAACTACGCCGGAATTGCCCTGATCATTCTGGCGATGATCTTCTTTATCGCCGAGGTCAAGGTCGTCAGCTATGGCTTGTTGACTGTAGCGGGGGTGATCTCGCTGGTGATCGGCTCCTTGATGCTGTTCAAGAGCGCCGACCCGGCGATCCGGGTCAGCTTGGAGGTGATCATCACCATGGCCGTGTTCACCCTGGTGGTGGTGGCCATGCTGGTAACCCTGGTGGTGCGCGTCCACAGCTCCCAGGTCGCCACCGGTGCCGAAGGCCTGATCCACAAGCGGGGTGTCGCCAGAACGACGGTTGACCTGCAGGGCAAGGTCTTCGTGCATGGTGAGCTCTGGAATGCTGTCTCCGAGGTGCCCATCGCCGCCGGAGCACCCGTCGAAGTTGTCAGCGTGGACGGGATGACCCTGAAGGTCCGGCCACGGGCAGTCCTCTCATCAGAACCCAAAGGAGAAGTCGTATGACGCTCTACGGATTGATCGTTGTGGTTTTCCTAGGATTGGTGTTTCTCAGCCGCTGGATCAACGTCCTCAACGAATACGAGCGGGCAGTGGTTTTCCGGCTCGGTCGGCTGCTGGATCGCCCCAAAGGGCCGGGGCTGGTGTTGATCTTCTGGCCCATCGATCGCATGGTCAAGGTGTCTCTGCGCACGGTGGTTCACGATGTCCCGTCTCAGGACGTGATCACCAAGGACAACGTCTCGGTGAAGGTCAACGCCGTGGTCTATTTCCGCGTCGTCGACCCGTTGAAGTCGGTGGTGGAGGTCGAGAACTACCTCTTCGCCACCAGCCAGATGGCCCAGACCACCTTGCGCTCGGTATTGGGTCAGGCCGAGCTCGACGAGCTCTTGGCGGAACGTGAAAAGCTCAATGACCAGCTTCAGTCCATCATCGATGCCCATACCGATCCCTGGGGTATCAAGGTCTCGTCGGTGGAGGTGAAACATGTCGATCTGCCGCAGGAGATGCAGCGGGCGATGGCCAAGCAGGCCGAGGCCGAGCGCGAAAAGCGAGCCAAGATCATCCATGCCGAGGGTGAGATGCAAGCTTCGTCGACTCTGGCCCAGGCTGCCGACACCATCAGCCGAAATGCAACGACTCTGCAGTTGCGCTATCTTCAGACCCTGACCGAGATCGCGCAAGAGCAGAACTCGACCATTTTGTTCCCCATTCCCATCGACCTATTCAGCGCCTTTCAGGGTACCGGGAAGCGAGAGGAATAAAGGACCGCATGGGGGTAAGCCCAACCGTGAGCCATTCGCACGAGCCCAGCTACTACGAGATTGCCCTCACAAATCGGCAGGTCCTGATCGTTTTCGTGGTCCTGTTGGTTTGTGTGGTGGCGGCGTTCTTTTCCGGCGTCTGGATCGGCCAAAGGGACTCCTCCGCTCCGGTGATGGAGATGGCTGCAGAAGGAGCCGACGAGTTCACCGCCGACTCCGACGATGCAGCAGCGGTGAAAGAGCTCCACTTCTTTGCCGATGAGCAAGACCAGGCAGGCGACAGCCCGAGCCTGGCGGAGATGGCCGACGAGCCCAAGCCGGAGACCACTTTGCTCGAGGATCTGGGCGGATCCGAGACAGCCCAAGAACCTGCCGTGGCAGCCATCCCGCCGGCTACCGCACCGGCTGCCCAACCCGCACCTCAGGCCGCGGCACCGAGTCTCGGTGCCGCGCCATCCGGGACCCCGGCGACACCGGGTGGCTACGTCATCCAGGTCTTCTCGTCGGCTGATGAAGTCCAAGCCAGGCGGTTGCTCAAGCAGCTGAGTGATGGTGGATATCCGGCTTTTCTGTCGCCGGTCGAAGTCGGCGGTCAAACCATGGTGCGGGTTCGGATCGGCCCCTATCCCGAGCTCACCAACGCGGAGTCGGTGGCCGAGCGGATTCGCCGGGATTTCAAGCTGGATACCTGGGTGACACGGTAGGCTTGCCAATCATGACAGCTTTGCCTCGCTGGCTGCTGGCCCTCGGCGGGGGTGCGGTCTGGGGGCTCTGTTTCGGGCAGCAAGCCTGGATCTTGGCGCCCTGGATTGCCCTGCTTCCCCTCCTCCTCCTCCTTGGCCAACGACGGGCTGCAGCCCTGGGTTGGGCCCACGGGATGGCGTTCTGGTTGGTCTCGATCCCCTGGATCATTCCGACCCTCGAGAACTATGGCCAGCTACCCGGCTGGCTGGCGGTCCTGTCGTTGCTGGCGCTGGTCTGCTATCTGGCTCTGTTTACGGCCCTATTCGCGGGGGTGGGTGGCATCTTGTGGCGGTTCGGTGGCGCCGTGGCCCTGCTCGGACTGCCGGCTCTCTGGGTGGTCGTGGAGTGGTTCCGCGGTTACTTGTTCACTGGTTTCCCCTGGAATCTGGCTGGATACGCCTGGATCGATATGCCGGGTGCCCTGCAGTTGGCAGCCTGGGTCGGTGCCTACGGAGTCGGTGCTTTGCTGGTGCTCGCCAACACCGCTCTGGCCCTCTCGTTTGCAGAGCGTCGCTGGCGACTGGGGGGGGCAACGTTGGGAGTCGTCCTGCTGATTCTCGCCATAGCGGCTCGCTGGGGAGTGCCAGACCCCGGTGACAGAGAGGTTGAAGGCACCATCACCGTGCGGCTATTGCAGCCCAACATCGGCATTCTCGAAGAATGGGATACGGTGACGGTGGAGGCCCAGTATCAGCACATGTTCGAGCTCTCTCGTCAAGCTTGCGACCGCTCCGGTGTCCTGCTGATCTGGCCGGAGAGCGCCACCTGGCCCTACTCCTACAGCCGGGACGAGCGTTTGCGTCGGGATCTCGAGGACTTGGTAGCGGCCGGCTGTCCGGTCTTGATCAACACCTCGATGGCGGGTGAAGGGGGCGTATTCAATAGCGTGCTGATGATCGACAAGAAAGGGATCCTGGGTCGCTATGACAAACGGCATCTGGTCCCGTTCGGCGAGTACGTTCCCATGGCCGATTGGTTGCCGTTTTTGCAGAAGATCGCCCGCAACGCCGGTGATTTTCTGGCTGGCGAGAGTTTCGAGCTTCTGAACTGGAAGGGCCAGGCCTTGGCACCGGCGATCTGTTTCGAGATCACCTTTCCGGAAGAAGTTTCTTCTCGGGTCCGTGCCGGGGGCTCTATTCTGGTCACATTGACCAACGACGCCTGGTACGGTGACAGCTCGGCGCCCTGGCAACATTTCAGGGCTGCCCGCTTCAGAGCAGCGGAGAATCAACGTTTTCTCCTGCGGGCCGCGATGACCGGGGTGTCAGCGGTCGTCGGACCCGACGGGTCGGTCGAACAGTTCTTGGGGATTGACGCCGAGGGCATCCTCGAAGCTCACGTACCGGGCCTGTCAGGTCTGAGTCCCTACAGTCGAGCGCCCCGGGCAGTGCCAGCTGCCAGCCTGGCTATGTTGGTCTTTGCTATATTCCTTGGTCGCAGAGGATCAAGAAAATGAGCTCAGCCGAGATACAGCAGCAGATGGAGCAGCTTGACCGTCAACTGATCGTCCTCCGGGGGTATCTTTGAGGACGCCGACCTCGAGCAGCAGATCGCCGACCTCGATCGGCAGATGGAAGCACCCGGGTTCTGGGATGACCACGCCGGCAGCGCCCCGCTGTTGAAGCGACGCCGCGGTTTGGAAAAGCGGCTGGCCACCCTGAACCGATTGCGGGCCGACGCCGACGAGTTGGCGGCCTGGCAGGAATTGGTGGCCGAGGGTGAGACCGACGACGAGGTCGAGCAGTTCCTGAAGCGCCTGGCGGCCGAGCTCCGTCAGCTCGAGCTGCAGCTGAAGCTCTCCGGTGAGGACGACGACAAAAACGCTCTATTGGCCATCCATCCAGGTGCCGGCGGCACCGAATCACAGGATTGGGCGGAGATGCTCCTGCGGATGTATCTACGCTGGGCAGAGAAGAATGGCTTCGAGGCCGAGCTTCTGGACCGGCTGGAAGGGGAAGAAGCTGGAATCAAGAGCGCCACGTTCGCGGTCCGTGGTGACTATGCGTACGGATATCTGCACGGCGAGTCAGGTGTGCACCGGCTGGTTCGCATCAGCCCCTTCGATGCTGCCAGTCGACGGCACACCTCTTTTGCCTCCGTTTTTGTCTATCCGGAGGTCGATGACGATGTCGAGATCGAGATCGTCGATGGCGATCTGCGGGTGGATACCTTCAGGGCCTCAGGAGCGGGGGGTCAGCACGTCAACAAGACCGAGTCGGCAGTGCGCATCACGCATCTGTCGTCGGGAATCGTGGTCTCTTGTCAGAACGAGCGCAGCCAGCACAAGAACCGAGCCACGGCCATGAAGATCCTGCGCTCCCGCCTCTACGATCTGGAGATCAGCAAGCGTGAGGAGGAGGCCGCCGCCAAGGAGGGTCTCAAGAAAGACATCGCCTGGGGCAGCCAGATCCGGAGCTATGTTCTGCAGCCGTACCGCATGGTCAAGGACCATCGCACTGCGGTCGAGATGGGCGACGCCGACCGCGTGCTGGATGGCGACATCGATCTCTTTATCGAAGCCTGGTTGAGCCACCAGATGGGAGAAAGCAGCTCCGACGGGCAATAGCCGGTCGACTGATGACCTTCATGAGCGACGAGTTGGCCATCGATCTCGTCTCACCGCTGCCACCCGTGCGATCGGGGATCTCCGACTACAGCTTGGATCTGCTGCCCCTTCTCGAGCCTCTGTGTGACCTGCGGATCGTGCGACTTCCTGCGCAGCCTGTGGCGGCGGCGATCGTCGAGCAGTGTCATCCTGTCAGCGCCTCCGAGACAGGCAAGGACGGCCGGCTACCCCTGTATCAGATGGGCAACAACGAGTATCACGAAGCGGTGATGGACCTGGCCCTCGAGCGCCCGGGGGTGGTGACGCTACACGATGTCATTCTCCATCATCTGCTGGTGGAGATGACCTTGGGACAGGCGCAACTCGAGCCCTATCTCGCCCGACTCGCCGCCGATCATGGTTGGGTGGGCAAGCGAGCCGCTGCGGCACGTCGATGGGGAGAGTTGGGGCAGGCGTCCATGTTTTCCCTACCCGCTCACAGGACACTGCTGCGTCGACAGCGGGGTGTCCTGGTCCACAGCCGGTGGGCGGAAGAGCACGTTCTGGAAGAGGACCCTGAGATCGAGGTGCGGCGGATTCCGATGGGAATCCCCCTGCCTCCGCCGGCCGACCGGGCGCTGGGCCTGGCCTTCAGGCAGCGACTCGGTCTCGACGCCGAGACTCCCCTGATCGGTTCCATGGGATTCCAGACTCCGATCAAGCGAACCGAGCAGGTCATCGCGGCCCTGGGACAAGAGGGTATGGAGGAGGCGCACCTGTTGATTGCCGGCGAGGTGTCTCCAATCCTCGATTTCGACGAGGTGGCCACACGAGTCGGTGTCGGCGATCGGGTGCACACCAGCGGTTTCCTCGATTTCGAGGAGTTCGAGCAGGCGATCGCGGCCTGCGACCTATGTGTCAACCTGCGTTATCCCACGGCCGGTGAAACCTCGGCCTCACTGCTGCGGGTGCTGGCGGTCGGGCGGCCGGCGATCGTCTCGGACTATGCCCACTCCGCAGAGCTGCCGGACGATGTGGTCGTCAAGATTCCTCTCGGCGAAGGTGAGGTCGGCGAGCTTGCGACTCGAGTCGGAGCGCTCTTGGCGGATCGGCCCCGACTTCTCGAGATGTCCAGGGAGGCTCGGTCCTACATCGAGCGGGACCACGATCCGCAACGGGCGGCACAAGCCACGGTCGACGCCTGCACCGAGCTGGCAATTCTCGATCCACCCGGGGACCGCGTCCCCGAGCCGCCGCCACCTTCCAGCCTGATCTGGCGCGAGATGTGGGGAGCTCTCGAGGTGGAGGGTGGCGACCCTCCCTGGCCTGAAGGGGAGGCGAGGCGGCTGAGCGTTCGTCTGACCAACCACGGACCTGCCCGCTGGTTGGCCACCGTCGCTGGGACCGGGGGAGTCATGGTCGAGCTCGAATGGCGCCAGAGCCCGTGGACCTCGGCCATGGAGCCGATCTGGATCGAGCTGCCGGATGATCTGGACCCGGGTACCTCCCGGGAGTTCGAAGTAAGGCTGAGGCGTCCGCTGGGTGCCGCCATGCTCGTTGTCGAGCCTCACCTGCAAGGGGTATCCGGCATGAACGCTCTGGGAGGCCCCAAATGGGTGAGGTTTCTCTGAATCGGGGGCACAGGCTAGAGGTCTTCCGCACGACTCCCGGGCTCGTGCTGGGAGCATTGTTGGCAGTGGTGATCGTGACTGCTGCTGCCTGCCAGCGCGACGTCAAGGCCCTGACGGCGCCGGAGATGACCTGTTTGTTGGCGGCCCAGAGCCTCGCCAGAGACTTCGATCTCCAGTTTGCTGACGAGGATCGACAGCGACTCGAGTCCTTTTCGTTTGCAGAAGAGGATCTCCAACTCCGGCGGTCACCGATCGATGACGGAATGATGTTCGACGTGCCGCTCGCCTACCCGCTGGTCATTGCACCGCTGGCGAGGCTGGCACCGATACGGGGACCTCTGGTGGTCAACGGTCTGCTCATGCTCCTGGCTGCTCTTGTGGCTTCCTACCGGCTCAGTCGTCGGCTGGGTCGGGCAGGCCTGGCGGTAGTCGCCCTCGGCTTGTTCGCATCTGTGATGTACAGAAACGTCTTTCTCGTGCAGCCGACCCTGATGCTTGCGGCGCTGGTCGCCGCAGCCTTCAGCCTCGCCTTCAGCCATGAGGAGCCGGCCGCACATGGTTTGACGGAGGTATACCGGCCGGCGGAGAGCGCTACAGGCGTGGGTGGTCGTAGCGTGCTCGCTGGTCTCCTTCTCGGTGTCGTGGCGACCCACCATCCGGTCTATTTGATTCTGACTCTGCCGGCTGCCTTCGCATTGCCTGACGATCGCCGGAAATCGGGAGTGGTCGGCCTGGCTGCCGGAGTGGCACTGATCCTGGCGGCTTCGTTCCTGATGGGAGGATTTTGGAGCGGGTCCACCGGTGGGTTGTTGACCGAGCTGGGAGCGGAGCTCGAGAACCTCAGTGTCGGTCTCGTGTCCTGGAATCTGCTCTATCTGACGGTGGGTCGCAACACCGGTCTGCTGCCGTACTTCCTGCCGCTGGTGGCGCTCCTGGGCCTGTGGCAGGGCGGTACCCGCCGTTCGGTTCTGGTGGTGACGGCAGCCGTGGGGATCTTGGCCTCGTTGGTACTATCGCCGTTCAACTATTTCAACGGTCCCGCAGCGGTCGGCAATAGCTGGCTCATCCCCTGGTTCGTTCTTCTCTGGTTCGTGCCGACCCGCCCCTTGCCGCGCGGTTGGCTCATGGCCACCGTTCTGATCGCTGTGCCAGCCATGTACCCGACCTGGCTGGCCACCCATATCGAACCGATTACCGAGAATGGCGTGTTTCGTCAGGCGGCTGGCCCCCTGCATCGGTGGCTGCCTCTGGAGACTTCACAGAAAGAGCTGCCGCCGAGCGGCGAAGCGGTCGGCGACCGGTTATGGATCCGATCGCTGAGCAATGAGGCCGTCGTGAGTGGTGCGAGCCGCTGGCGGCTCAAGGGGGCGGGCTGGGTCGAAATGCAATTGGCCACCCCGGTGGCCCTGGAGGCGGTCTATCTGCAGTTCGGCTCGCAGGCCGAGCCGCAGCTCGAGATAAGGGGCGGCGTGCTGGGTGACATGGTGCTGCTCGCCGATGCCGGCATCGGCTTTCGCGTCGAGGAGCTATCCCGCAAGGCATTGCATCCCATGTGGTGGAATCCAGAGAAACACCACAACTATGTTGTGCAACTCAAAATGCCGATGGCGGAGCCGCGTCCGCAGACGCTGGTCGTCACTGCCATCGCCGAAGACCTGGATCGGGCCCCACCATGAGTGACGACCCGGCCATTCATAGCTGGATCATCGAGCTGCGGGAAAGGTTGTCCTCGCCACCCCCCAAACGTCTTCCAGCCAGCGAAGCACGGCAGGCGGCTGTGCTTGTGCCCCTCTACGTAGACGCCGGAGAGCTTTGGACCCTGCTTACCAAGCGGTCAGAATTGCTGCCTCACCATCGTGGTCAGATCGCCTTTCCGGGCGGCGGCCGGGAGATCGGCGAGGACCCCTGGGATGCGGCCGCACGCGAGACCCAGGAAGAGTTGGGCATCGACCCGTCCCAGATCGCGCGTATCGGGGAGCTCGACGAGGCTTCGACACCGAGTGGCTTCAGTATCGTGCCCTGTGTCGGCGCGGTTCCCTTTCCCCTGCAGACCACGATCAACGAAGAGGAGATTGCGGAGCTCTTTGCGGTTCCCTTGCTGGCTTTTGCGGACTTCCGGATGGTCGAGGACCGGCAGGTCAAGATCGACGAGGTAGAGCGGTTGATCCGGGTCTATCACGTGGGATCGCGTCAGGTATGGGGGTTGACTGCGCGCATCGTCCAGAACCTGATGCAACGTCTGGGCTTCGAGCTGCCGGAGGAGGAGTAGGCGACCTTGATCGGTTCTGAGGTCCTGAGGAGAAGTTTCTTGGCCAGGATCGCCAGCATGTCCACCATCGGGATGGGAGCTCTTCTGGCGTTGATCGTCTGCACCGGCTGCACCGTGAAGAATGTCATCTATCCAGTGCCTCCCGTCAAGGTCGGCGCACCACCGCCCTCGTTCGACGAAGTCGAGCTCGAGCTCGACCAAGCTACCCGGGTGGTCTGTTGGCATCGTCCTGGCGATCCACGGAGCGACGATCCAGCCCTGATCTTCTTCCACGGCAACGGTGAGAATCTCGAGACCTTGAAGTGGGCCGGGCTCTATGGGCAGCTGGCGGCCCTCGATGGGCCGGTGCTGGTGGTCGACTATCCGGGATATGGACGCAGCACCGGCCAGCCAGCGGAAAAGAGCCTGAAGCTGGCTGCCGAGGGAGCTCTGCTGTGGATGGCCGACCGCTACGAGGAACGACTGCTGGTGCCTGCCGGTTGGTCTCTGGGAGCAGCCCTGGCCATTCATCTGGCGGCCACCCACCCGGAGCAGGTCGCGGGTGGGATCGCCATCAGCCCGTGGACCTCCCTGCACGACGTGGCAACAGCCCACTTCCCCCACTGGCTGGTAGCCGTGGGGCTACGAGAGAACTACGACTCGCTGGGGGCTGCCAAAGGGATTCGGAGCCCCATGCTCGTGATCCATGGAACCGCCGATCGGATCATCCCCGCATCCCATGGTGAGCGCCTGGCAGGTGCGCTGTCGGTGGCCAGATGGGTGCCTGTAGAGGGCGCTGGTCACAACGACGTACTGGGTTTTCCCCGGGTGTGGCGCGAGATCACCGACTTTGTCTCAGATCTGAGATCCCAGGAAAACGTGTGAGATAATTCAAGGTCCTGACCATTTGATCGTTGGAGGTTTTAAAGGACCATGACAGTTGCCCAATCCATGACACAAATCGATCGCATCGTCGAACTCCTCGGCGACGACGCCGATAGCCTGCTGACCCATGAGTCACGAGGCATCACCAAGGAGATGCTCCATCTGCCCGGACCCGAGCATGTCGACGAGGTCTTTGCCATCTCGGACCGCTCGACCAATGTGTTGGTGAACCTGGGCCGCTTGTACGGACACGGCCGTTTGGTCGATACCGGCTATCTCTCAATCCTGCCGGTAGACCAGGGAATCGAGCATTCGGGGGCGGCCTCGTTCGCACCCAATCCAGCCTACTTCGACCCGGAGAACATCGTCCGTTTGGCGATCGAGGGGGGCTGCAATGGGGTTGCTTCCACCCTGGGAGTTCTGGGTGCCATGTCGCGCAAGTACGCCCACAAGATCCCTTTTGTGGTCAAGATCAACCACAACGAGCTGCTGACCTATCCCAACCGCCACAAGCAGATCCTTTTCGCGCAGGTAGACCAGGCCTGGGATCTGGGCGCCGCAGCCGTGGGTGCCACCATCTATTTCGGCTCCGACGACTGTGCCCGCGAGCTGGTCGAGATCGCCGAGGCCTTCACCCAGGCCCACGATCTGGGAATGGCGACCATCCTGTGGTGCTACCTGCGCAACGCCGAATTCAAGAAGGACGGCGTCGACTACCATGCTGCGGCCGATCTGACGGGTCAGGCCAATCATCTCGGGGTCACGATAGAGGCCGATATCGTCAAGCAGAAGCAGGCCACCAACAACAATGGCTACACCGCCATCGGTTTCGGCAAGACGCACCCCTTGGTCTACAGCGAACTGGTGTCCGACCATCCTGTGGATCTGGTGCGCTGGCAGGTAGCCAACTGCTACATGGGTCGGATCGGCATGATCAACTCCGGTGGATCGTCCTCCGGTCAGGGAGACCTGGCCCAAGCGGTCCGCACGGCAGTGATCAACAAGAGGGGTGGCGGAGCTGGGATGATTTCGGGACGCAAGGCCTTTCAACGGCCCATGTCCGAGGGCGTGGAGCTTCTCAACGCCATTCAGGACGTCTTCCTCTGCGACGACGTCACCGTCGCCTGAGCCGCAGTCCGAGCTCGATTTCGAAAACGCACCATGTCGGAGCCATTGGATCTGATTGTCATCGGCAGTGGCCCCGGGGGCTACGTTGCCGCGATTCGTGCCGCCCAGCTGGGGATGAGCGTCGCTGTGGTGGAGAAGGACTCCAAGCTCGGGGGAACCTGCCTCCATCGGGGGTGCATTCCGACAAAAGCCCTTCTGCATACTGCCAGTCTGCTGGACCAGTTCCGGCGCTCGAGCGAGTTCGGTGTCGACACGATGGGCGCCGATCTCAACCTGGACGGCGCCCGGTCCTTCAAGAGCGGGGTGGTGGACAAGAGCGCCAAGGGGATCGAGTTCCTGTTCAAGAAGAACGGTATCCAACGCTTTCACGGTCGGGGCCGTTTGGTAGGCCGCCACGAGGTCGAGGTCACCGGTGAGTCCGGGACAGAGACATTCTGGGGGAAGCACGTTGTCGTGGCTACCGGCTCGGTGCCCAGGGACATCCCGGTGGCGCGGACCGACGGCCAGCGCATCCTCAACTCGGACCATCTGCTGGAGTTGCCTGGGGTCCCGGCCTCTCTCGTGGTCCTGGGTGCGGGTGCGGTGGGAGCCGAGTTCGCCTCCATCTTTGCGTCCTTTGGCAGCCGCGTCACCCTGGTGGAGATGCTGCCGCGGCTGCTACCCCTGGAGGATGAAGAGATCTCGACGGAGCTCCAGCGTTCGTTTCGCAAGCGCCAGATCAAGTCGCTCACCGGCACGCGTCTGGCCGCCTCTGAGTCGGCAGGCCAGAGCGTACGGCTGCTACTCGACAAGGAGGGTGGGGATCAGGAAGAGCTGGATGCGGAAATGCTGCTCGTGGCGGTGGGTCGGGCGCCGGTGACCGAGGATCTCGGTCTTCCCGAGTTGGGGATCGGGATCGATCGGGGCTATGTGGAGGTCAATGAATTCATGCAGACCTCGGTGCCCCACATCTACGCCATCGGCGACGTAGTCAAGACACCTTGGCTGGCCCACGTGGCGTCGGCGGAGGGCATCCTGGCAGTCGAGCACATGGGTGGCAACACCGCCCGACCTCTGGACTACGACCGGGTGCCGTCCGTCACCTATTGCGATCCGGAGGTGGGCAGCGTAGGGCTCACCGAGGCCCAGGCCCGGGAGCGGGGGTACGACGTGGCCTGCGGCAAGTTTCCTTTTACCGCTCTGGCGAAGGCCGCCATTGCCGGCAAGACGGGCGGCTTTGTCAAGGTGGTCCGGGAGACCCGCTACGACGAATTGTTGGGGGTGCACATCATCGGACCCCACGCCACGGACCTGATTGCCGAGGCCTGCGTGGCATTGCAACTGGAGTCGACCACCGAAGAGCTGTTCCGTGCTATCCATGCCCACCCGACGCTCTCTGAGGCTGTGGCCGAGGCGGCCCATGCTGCGGTCGGCCAGGCTATCCATTTCTGATCAGTGTGAGGACCCGACTCCATGGCAACAGACGTCATCATGCCCCCGATGGGAGAATCGATCACCGAAGGAACCCTTACCCGGTGGCTGGTCCAGGTGGGTGAGCGCGTCGAGCGCGATCAGCCCCTGTTCGAGATCTCTACCGACAAGGTGGATGCGGAGATCCCCAGTCCAGCGACAGGTGTCCTCCTCGTGGTCAATTTTGGCGAAGGTTCGCTCGTCCAGGTCAATGAGGTGGTGGCCCTGATCGGCGAGGCCGGTGAACAGACCGAGGGAGAGTCGGCTGACGAGCCCGCAGCTCCGCCTTCTTCTGCCACCGCTGAGACTGCAGTCTCAGAACCGACGAGTGCCATCCCGCCGCCTGTGTCGACGCCGGCGGTCACCGACGATACGTCCTCCACAACCCAGTCCGATCTGGTGGAGAGAGTGCGGCATTTCTCGAGCCCGCTGGTCAGACGGATGGCGGCAGAAGAGGGGGTTGACCTGGCAGTCGTCGAGGGCACCGGTATCCATGGCAGGGTGACCAAACGCGACATCGAGTCCTATCTGGAGAGGCGGGGTGCAGTTTCTCCGGCGCCCGTGGCACCCGCACCTCGAACGGCGGAGATCGTCGCACCGGTACTGCAACCGGTAGGCGAGTTCGTCGTGCCCGCATTCACCGAAGGCGACAACGTCGAGATCGAGCCCATGTCCAATATCCGCCGGCTTACGGCGGCGCATATGGTCTATTCCAAGCAGACCTCGGCCCACGTCTCCACGGTCTTTCACCTGGATCTGTCACGAGTCGCCAAGATCCGCAACCGGGCCAAGGCCGGCTTCTTGGCCACGCATGGCACCAAGCTCACCTACATGCCGTTCATCTTCCGGGCCGTGGCCAATGCCCTGGTCGCCAATCCAAAGCTCAATGCCGCCATCGATGGCACCAATGTCGTTTTCAAGAAGGACATCCATCTCGGGATGGCCGTGGCCCTCGATTGGGGTCTTCTGGTGCCGGTGGTTCGTCACGCCGATCGGCTCAATCTCTTGGGGCTCGCCAAGAGCGCCAACGACCTGGCTGACCGAGCCCGGGCCAAGAAGCTGAGCCCCGATGAGTTACTGGGTGGGACCTTCACCATCACCAATCCAGGGGTCTTCGGCTCCCTGTTTGGCACGCCGATCATCAACCAGCCGCAGGTGGCCATTCTGGGGATCGGCAAGATCGAGAAGCGGCCGGTCGTCGACACTGACGCGGAAGGCAATGACACCATCGCCATCAAGACCATGTCCTACTTCGCCATCACCTTCGATCATCGACTGGTCGATGGTGCCGATGCCGACCAGTTCATGAACGATATTCGACAGACGCTCCTGGAAGAGACCTGGAGCGAGCTGGATGCCTTCTCCTGACCGGAGCCTGGAGTGGAGCTTCCTCGGCCGTTTGTCCTACCAGGCCGCCGATGAGCTACAGCGAGCGCTGCGCGACCGGGTTCGCGGGAGTCGGCGCACCGAGTACCTGCTCCTGTTGGAGCATTCCCATGTCTACACCCTGGGTCGCAACGCCGACCACGGTGACATCCTGGTCGACCGGGAGTGGCTGCAGTCGCGTCAGGCGGAGGTTTGCGCAAGCGATCGGGGAGGCCAGGTCACCTACCACGGGCCCGGACAGCTGGTGGGATACCCCGTCCTGAGCTTGAGTCCCGATCGACGGGATCTGCGGCGTTACGTCCGGAATCTGCAGGAGGTACTGGTGCGGACTTTGGTCGATCTCGGGCTGACAGCCGAACCCCGCCATCGCACCGAGGAGATCGGTGTCTGGGTGGAGAACCGCAAGATCGCCTCCATCGGTGTTCATGTCAGTCGCTGGATCACGACCCACGGCTTCGCGCTCAATGTCTCCACCGATCTGTCCTATTTTGCAGGCATCGTTCCCTGTGGGTTGCAGGGTGTCGAGATGACCTCGGTGGAGGCGATCACGGGTCGTAGAGCCGATCTCGCTACGGTCGCAACCCACTGCGCCCGCCACTTGAGTGAGATCTTTGATCGGCAGCCGACCCGGGTGGAGCCCAGCACCCTGATGAATCCATGACCTATCGTCTCCTGGAACACACTGCGGATCTGGGCATCGAGGCCAGTGCCGATTCATTGGACGAGATCTTTGCCGAGTGCCTGCGGGCGTTGACGGACTGTCTGACTCGGCTGGACCGGGTGGTCTCCGTGAAGACTCGTGACCTGGACCTCGCAGCACCTGATCTACCCCAGCTCATGGTGGACTTCCTGAGCGAGGCTGTCTATCTCCACGAAGCCGAGGGCCTCGTCCTCGCCGATGCCAACGTTGCCGTCGAGAAAACACCGGAGGGCTGGTCCCTTTCCGGAGTCGTATCGGGAGAGACATTCGATATCGAGCGCCACGGCCTGAAGACCCTGATCAAGGGTGTCACCTACCATCAGTTGAGTGTTCAGAGCCACGAGGGAAAGTGGGTGGCCAGGATCATCTTCGACATCTGAGCGACAGTTGCAGCCCGCTGGCAGGCGGCGTAGCCTTCGAGACATGAAGCTCGAACGAATCGACGAGTTTCGGTGGCGCATTCCCCGCCACGGCAAGATGCGTGTCGATGGTCTGATATTTGCCAGCGAGCGGATGATGAACGAGATCCGCACGGACCAGAGCTTGCAGCAGGTGGTCAATGTGGCCCATCTGCCGGGCATCACCCAGGCCTCTCTGGCCATGCCCGACATCCACTGGGGATATGGTTTCCCCATCGGTGGGGTCGCCGCCATGGACGGGGAAGAGGGAGTGGTCTCACCCGGTGGGGTCGGCTACGACATCAATTGTGGTGTCCGTCTGCTGCGCTCAGGTCTGAGCCGCACCGAGATCCAGCACCGACTCCGCGAGCTTGTCACCCAGATGTATCGCAACATCCCCACCGGAGTGGGGAAGGGTAGACGAGATCTACGCCTGGGGCACAAAGAGCTGACCGCGGTGCTTTCCCAGGGAGCAGCCTGGGCGGTAAAGCAAGGGATGGGGGATCGGCGTGACCTGGAATTCCTGGAGGAGGGTGGCTGCATCGAGGGTGCGCAGCCGGATCTGGTTTCGGCTCGAGCGCTGGAGAGAGGGAAAGGGCAGTTGGGTACCCTGGGGTCGGGGAACCACTTTGCCGAGATCCAATACGTAGCAAGGGTTTTCGACGACCAGGCGGCTCAGGCCCTGGGGTTGTTCGAGGACCAGGTCACGGTCACCCTCCACTCGGGCTCTCGGGGCCTGGGCCACCAGGTCTGTTCCGATCACCTGAAGGTCATGGTCAACGCCGCTCAAAGATACGGGATTGAGCTGCCCGATCGTCAGCTCTGCTGTGCGCCGATTCGATCGCCTGAGGGTAGGCACTACCTGGGCGCCATGGCTGCGGCTGCCAACTACGCGTTCGCCAATCGGCAGGTGATGACCCATTGGACACGAGAGAGCTTCGCCGCCGTCCTCGGGTTGGGACCCGAGAGGCTGGGGCTGGAGGTGGTGTACGACGTCTGCCACAACATTGCCAAGTTCGAGACTTTCGAGGTTGGCGGCAGGCGACGTCGTCTCTGCGTCCATCGCAAGGGTTCGACCCGCGCCTACCCGCCGGGGCATCCGCAGACACCAGCGCCCTATAGGGATGTCGGGCAGCCGGTCCTGATCCCAGGCGACATGGGACGGTATTCCTATGTGCTGGTAGGGACGAAGAAGGCCTATGAAGAGACTTTTGGCTCGACCTGTCACGGTGCCGGGCGCCGGCTCAGTCGTCGGCAGGCGAAGAAGCAGGCCCGAGGCCGCCGGCTCCTCGAAGAGCTGGAGCGCCAGGGTGTAGTGGTCATGGCAGCGGGGATGGCAACGGTGGCAGAAGAGATGCCAGAGGCCTACAAGGATGTAGCCGAGGTGGTCGATGTGGTGGAGGGCGCCGGCATCAGCCGCACGGTAGCGCAGCTCAGGCCCCTCGGCGTGATCAAAGGCTGAGTTGCCTGATTCCTGTAGACTCGCTGCCCGTGAGCGAGGGGTTGATCCAGATCGGCGACAAGCGTCGCGAGTCAAGCCGCGAGAGAAGACCCGAGTGGCTCCGGATCCGGCTGTCCACACCCAAGCAATATCACAAGGTGCGGGGGCTGGTGGAGGGCCTCGAGCTCAACACCGTGTGCGCAGAGGCGCGGTGTCCGAATATCTACGAATGCTGGGGCGAACACGGGACTGCTTCCTTCATGATTCTGGGGGATATCTGTACGCGGCGTTGTGGATTCTGTGCAGTGACTTCGGGCCGTCCGGCGCCCGGTGTCGAAGATGAGGAGCCGGCGAAAGTAGCTCAGGCGGTGGAGGTCATGGGGCTGGAGCATGCCGTGATCACGTCGGTCGATCGTGACGACCTGCCCGACGGTGGCGCTCGGCACTTTACCCGTGTGATCGAGGCGATCCATGGTCTGGCGAGACCCGTCGCCGTTGAAGTGTTGACGCCCGATTTTCGCGGAGTTCCGGAGGCCCTGAACGTGGTCCTGACGGCGCGGCCGGAGATCTTTTCGCACAATATGGAGACCGTGCCCCGTCTCTATCGGACCGCCCGACCCGGCAGTCGGTACGATCGCTCGCTGGGGCTCCTGGCGGCGGCGGCCGAACGCCAGATCGCTGGCCAGTTCGCTGGTCGGGTCAAGACCGGCATCATGGTGGGGCTGGGAGAATCCGCAACAGAAGTCCGCCAGACCATGGTCGATATCCGTGGAGCCGGGGTGGAGATCCTGACCATCGGTCAGTACCTACAACCGACCACCGATCATTTGCCAGTCGACCGCTGGGTCCATCCGGATGAGTTTGGCAGCTATCGAGAGTATGCCAGCGAGCTCGGCTTTGCCCACTGCGAAGCTGGGCCGTTGGTGCGCAGTAGCTACCACGCTCACGAACAAGTCGCCCAGGCCACGCCTGCTTGAGCTCGATCCCGGTCAGGGACTTCGCAGGCTCACCAACCACACCCCTGACGCGATCAGGAGGAATCCTGCGACCTGAGGAGCCCGAAGCTGCTCTTGGAGGAAGACGATTGCCATCAGAGCTGTGAGCAAAGGCTGGAGAGTCGTGAAGACCGCCACCAGCGTGACCGATGAGCGTTGCACTGCCCAGGTGTTGAGCAGATAGGCGAAGAAGGTCGGGACCAGACCGACGAATGCAACGCCCCACCAGATCCCAGGCGCAACGGCGGACATATCCACGTCTGCCAAGGTGCTACCGCCCACTGCAAGAACGCCAACCCCGCCGAAGAGGAAGGTCCAGGCAATCACGGTTCGCCAGGGAAGTCGAGACAGCACCGGTCGTTGAAGAACCAGGAATGCCGCAAAGCTCAGGCTGTTCATCAAAATGAGAGATGTCCCCAAGAAGGTGGCGTCGGCGAGTGAGAATCGACGAGGGTCCAGAAGAATCACGGCTCCTGAAGCCGCGAGAATGACACCGGTAAGTCGTCCGGGGCCGATCCTCTCGATCCGGGTCAGCCAGCCGATTCCGACCGCGAAAACCGGCACGGAAGACATCAGGATGGCGGCATTGGTGGCGGTGGTGTACTTGAGTCCGTTCACGAACAGGACCTGGTTGAGGAAGACGCCCAGGAGTCCCAGTACCGCGAGATGGGGCAGCGAATTCAAAGGGGGCAGCTTGCGGTCCACATACCAGGCGAGGGCGAGAAACAATGGAGTGGCGACAAGGACACGCAGAGATGCCACGGCGAGCGGCGGGAGGCTCTCGAGTATTACCTTGCCGACAATATGAAGACCACTGAATGAAACCTGGACTGCGAGCAGGGCCAGATGCGGTGCCAACGTATGGACACCCCCTGGCCTGCCAGTGACGGATTCTTGTGATGGGCTAGCCAGCGATTACCCCAGGCTCTTGCAAAGTAACCGAGAGCTCTGAGAGACCCGTGACATGGTAGGCACTCATCCCCGCATCTGCCGCTGAGAAGGTCCGTGAACCGGATTGCAGTCGCTGAGACACGCAATACGGTGAGACCTTTGCAGGCTCTGGAGCAGGCGCAACTTCTCGAAGCCCGAGAGGTCCACCAGGACCCCACCGAGATCGAAGAGCAGAACTTCAGTCATTTCCATTTGAGAACAAGTCGGCACGCCGTTAGATCCGAGTTATCCGAAGATCTTCTTGAACCGATCCACAGAAGCCAGGAAGCCTTCCTCGAAGGATCCTCCGGTAGGACGATAGACACTCTCCAGAGAGATCACTCCATCATATTCGTCCGCGGCCAGGGCGGCGGCGAGGTCTTCGAGAAAGGGCGCCATCTGTCCTGCTCCCAAGGCGCATTGTTGAACAGTGGCCTTGGCGATGTCCACGTTGCAGTCCTTGATATGTAGGTGACCAAGGTAGCCGCCGCGCAAGGTTTCGTACCCTGTGGGATATACCTCTTCGGTGCAATAGAGCGTATTGGCGGGATCCCAAAGGACCTTCAGATGGTCCGTCGAAAGATCGTCGATGAGCTTTCTTCCCAGATAGGCGGAGGCGACCATGGCGTTGTTGCCGGTCTCGACGACCAGGGTAATGCCGTTCTCCGCCGCCAGATCCACCGCGGGCTCCAGCAGAGTTACCAACTTCTCCCAGGCACCCTTGCTGGCGTTCCACACCTCCGCACCGTTGTAGCCAAAAATGATCATCTCTTTGCGGAAGCTCATGATTCTCACCAGCTTCGTATCGAAAGCCTTGGCCATTTCGATGCAGCGTCCCAGAGCCTCCATATGGCTCTGATGGTCCGCGTCGCCGATCTCAGTGCTGCCGACCAGCAAGCCAACGAAGTTGTGTCTCGTGATGCAGGGGATCTTCACCCCGTAGCGCTCGACCAGGTCCGCGACCCGGGTGAGCTCATCATCGTTGAGATCGCCAACCTCCTTGTCCCAGACAAATTGCAGCTCTGCATACTCCAAATCCGCATCGGTCATCACCTGCAGCGCGTGCTCGAGGTCACGGCTGATGCCGTCGGTAATCAAACCCAGCTTTGCCATCTTTTCTCCCTCTCTAGAACTGAGACAGATCCCTGTTCCGGTGAAGTCTCACCAGGTGACTTCGGTGCCCGCGATCTGCTCCAGAAGCTTGACCACGGACCAGTTGTCCTCGTTAGGAAACATCGAGATTCCCGATTGAAACAGCTCGTATGCGGCGCCGGTGGTGAACATGGCGGTGCCGGTCTCTTTGGCCATGTTCATCGAGATCCCCAGGTCCTTGTACATGGTCTTTATCTGACTGCCCGTGTCCTTGAACTTTCTCTCCATGATCAGCTTGGCGCAGTTGTCGAAGAGCGGGCAGCCGATGGCGCTAGCACTGAAGACCCTATACAGGGTCTCGCCCTTGACGCCGGCGCTGGCGCCCAGCACCAGGGATTCGAAGATAGCTGCGAAGGTGGTACCGATCATGGCCTGCAAGGCTGCTTTGACTGTCTGACCTTGACCAATCTCATCGCCAACGTGGAGCACGGTCTTGGCGATGGCGTCGAGCACGTCTTGTTGTCGTGCCAGAACGTCCTCGGTGGCAGCCGCCATCAGCGTCAGGGCACCGCCTTCCGCTCCGGCCTTTCCTCCACTGACCGGGCTGTCGATAAGGTAGACAGCCTTCTTGCTCACTGGGTGCTCGAGCTCTCTGACCTCCGCCGGGTTGATGGTCGCGGAGACGATGATGGTCGTCTCCGGTCGCATGCCATCGAGCAGACCCTCGGCTCCGAGGATGGCCTGTTTTACTTGATCGCCGTTGAGAACCATGACAAACACCACATCGCTTTGCTCTCCGACCTGCCTGCAGGATTCGGCTCTGGTGCCACCAGCCTTCTCCAGCTCGACCAGCCGTGAGTCTCGAAGGTCGAAGCCGGCAAGCTGAAAACCGGACTCGAGGATGTTCCTGGCCATTCCCATACCCATGTCACCGAGGCCCACAATTCCTACCCTTTTCATGGTCTGGCTGCTCCTTTCATTTCTACTTCTTTGTCGAGCTCTCATGAATTGACCGGCACATGGTGCATGGCGGCTAGGGCTGTCACATGAGAAGCGACGGCAGCCATAGAACAAGTGCCGGGAACAGGATGCACAAGATCATCGTCACCACATTGGCCGCAAGAAACGGCAAGGCGCCGACAAAAATCGGCCCGATCCCCAGACGCGAGATCGCCGAGCAGACGTTGAGGCAATTGCCTACCGGTGGCGAGCAGGCGCCCACTGCGAGGCCCGAGACCAGAACAATCCCGAATTGCACCGGAGATACCCCGATATCCACCGCTGTGGGTAGAAAGATGGGTGTCAGTAACAAGATCGCGGGGCTGACGTCGATAAATGTGCCCAAGAGCAGAACGATGAAGCTGAAGATCAGCATGAAGAGCACCGGACCCAGGTCCAGGCTTACCATCAACTCCGTCAGGGCTTCGGGCAGACGCTCCAGCGCCAGAACATAGATGTAGAGCTGCGACAGGGCGATGATGATCATGATCTTCGAGCTGATCATCACTGTCTTCTGGACTGACCTCCAGAGAGCGGGCAGGCGCAACTTGCGAGTGAACGCCAGACCGATGATGGCGGCATAGAGCACTCCGATTCCCGATGACTCGGTGGGGGTAGCGATCCCAAATACCACGATGCCGACGATCAGAACCGGCATCATCAGTACATAGGAGGAGACCATGGCCTCCTTGGCGATCTCGGCGGGTCGCGGCCGGACCTCTTCCTTGGGATAGCCGAATCGATACGCCAAAAACGAAGCAATTCCAAATTGGAAGATGCCGATCATGACGCCGGGGATGGCTCCCCCCAGGAAAAGCTGTCCCACAGACTCCTGGGCGACCACCGCGTACAGCACCACCGGGATCGAAGGCGGGATGATCATGCCCATGGTGGATGAAGCCACCGTGATCCCTGCCGCAAACCGACGAGGATAGCCGCGCCGCTCCATCTCCGGGATCAAGATCGAGCCGACGGAAGCGGTATCGGATGTGGAGGAGCCCGAGATGCCGCCGAAGATCATGGAGGCTGCCACGTTGACCAGTGCCAGCCCGCCGCGTAGCCGACCCACGATCATCAGACAGAAGTGGATCAGACGCTGGGTAATGCCGGCCTCGTTCATGAGGAATCCCATGAGGATGAACAAAGGCAATGCGATCAGGGTGTAGGAATTGAATCCGGCGAACATCCGCTGCGGCAAGATGCGCATCAATTCGGGATGGTAGAGAGCGAAATACAGCAGCGACGAGATGCCAATGGAATAGGCGATGGGAATGCTGAGGGCCAACAGGACCACCAGGCTGAAGATCAGGGCTGCCATGGTCTACACCCGATCAGTCGCCCTGCATCCAGGGGACGCCGAGCTCCTCCTCACCTCTGAAACCGAGATGGAGCTTGATGAAACAGAACACCGCCGAGGCGCCCGTGCCGATGGGAATGGCGATCTGGGAGGTCCACCGGGGCACCTGTAGCACCGAGATCATGCGTGCGCCGGTGGCTCCAATCCACCGGAGGGAGTAGTAGAAGATCACCAGATTGAGGACCAAAAGGAGTGCCAGACCAAAGATGTCTATGGACCTCCGCCATGTGGGTGGTAGCCGCTCGGTCAGCCAGGAGATGGCCATGTGATCGCGTTTGGCGATGCCGACCGCGATACCGAGGGCGGAGGTGTAGGCAAAAAGGATGGCGGCGAGCTCGTTGGCCCCGCCGATCGATTCTCGCAGGCCGTAGCGCAGCGCCACCTGGGTCACGACGAGAGCAAACATGGTCAAGAAACATAGGGAGAAGACAAACTCGAGCGTCTGCACCAGGACGGTTTCCAGCCGCTTCATCGGTCACTCCTCGTCGCTTGAATCGTCGCAGCTGCGAGCCGCTTCGATGGCCGCGTCAATGTCTTGCCAGGTAAAGTCACCGCGGTCGACAAAGTAGTCGTAGATTGGCCTCGTCCGCAGCTTCATTTCGTCGATGACGGGCGGGGACGGTCGAATGATCTCGACCTCCTCGCCGAGTCTGGCAATGATCTCCGCTTCAGAGCTCGAATAGAGCTCGTCACTGAGCTCGAGTGCTTCCTTTGCCACATCGTCGAAGATTTCGCGCAAATCCGGGGGTAGGGACTCATACCAAGCCAGATTGACCATCAGTGGATCAGGGCCGGTCGCATGCGAGTCGATGGTGATCCATTGCAACACTTCGTACTGCCGTCGGTCCCACAGATCCGAAGGTGGCGCCGTCGTGCCCTCGATGACACCCGTCCGGAGCGCTGAATAGGTCTCGGATTGAGCGATACCCTGTGGGTTCGCACCGAGGGCGTCTTCCATACGGTGAAAGACCTCTTGAGCGTCGGGAACGCGAATCTTGAGTCCCTCGAAATCGCCCAGGGTCCGGATGGCCTTCTCGTTGGATCCGTGGGCGCGAAATCCCTGGGAGATCCCGACTGCGGGGACGTGAAATCCTCTGGCTCTTGCCTCTTCAGCCACTTCCGACATCCAGGAGCTGCGAGCGAGGCAGACCGCTTGTTGCCAGCCTTCCACGAGAAATGGCAGTAGGACGATGTTGAACCGAATGGAGGCGTCCTCGAACATGCCGCCACGAGTCCCTTGCAGGGCGCCAATCGCCACGGCGTCTGCCATCTCGCGTTCGGTGCCCAAGATGCCGCCGAAATAATTGTCGACCTTGATCCGACCGCCGGAGCGCCCTTCGAGCTCCTCCTTGAAGAACTCCATCGACACGCTACGCGGATCGCTCTTGTTCTGGGCGTTGCCATACTTGAAGACAAAACTGTCATCACCGCAGGCCGCGAGGGATAGAAGGGACAGCAACGCGGCCATGAGGGCACCAATGTGTCTTTTGTTCATCCTGTCTCCCACCAGCACCAGCGATTCGGTTTATGAGCCCTCGCTTCGCAGATCGCTGGCATTTGCCACGCCAGACGATTCGTCGCTGGAGGGCCGAAAATCGCCCAGTTCTTGGCCGAGAGCCAATTGCATGATGCGCTTCTGGGTGGCCTGCCCGCGCGGCAGAATTCCCTGCAATTCTCCCTCGTGCATGACTGCGACGCGGTCAGCCAACCCGAGCAGCTCGGGCATCTCGCTCGAGATCAGCAGTACGGCGACCCCCTGCTCGACCAGGTCGCCGATGAGGGAGTAGATTTCGGCCTTGGATGCCACATCGATGCCTCGTGTCGGCTCATCGAAGATCAGCACGCGGCAACGGGCGGCAAGCCAACGGGCCAGCACGACTTTCTGTTGATTGCCTCCCGATAGATCGACGGTTTTCTGACTCAGAGATGCAGTCCGGATGCGGAGCTTTTCGACCAGTGCGGCGGCTCGGTGACGCTCGTTGCCAAGATCGATGACTCCGAGCCGGGAGATGTCATCGAGACTGGTCAGGGTGATGTTCTCTGCGACTGAACACTGCAGTACTAGGCCCTGCTGCTTGCGGTCCTCGGTAATGAAGCCGAGGCCGGCGGTGATGGATGCGGCCGGGTTTCGACCCGGTAGTTTCTGACCGGCGACTCGGACCGTGCCGGCATCTGTGGGATCGGCTCCGAAAATGGCTCGCGCGAGCTCGGTGCGACCCGAGCCCATCAGTCCGGCTACACCCAGGATCTCTCCGGAATGGACTGACAGATCGACGGGCGAGAGCTTGCCCGTACGAGTGAGACCCTCCAGCTGCAGTGCGACCTTGCCGATGGGTACCTTTCGTTTGGGAATCTGTTCGGCGATGGTGCGGCCCACCATCAGTTGAATCAGCTCGCCGATATCGGTCTGGCTTGTCTGCCGGGTGCCGACGGTGTGTCCGTCACGCATCACAGTCACTCGGTCGCCAATGGCGAAGATCTCATTCAATCGATGTGAGATATAGATGATCGGTACGCCGTCCCGACATAGCGAACGAATGACCTCGAAGAGAGCCTCGATCTCGATATCGGACAGGGCGGCCGTGGGCTCATCCATCACCAGTAGACGCGCTCTTTCGCGCAGTGCGCGGGCGATCTCCACCAGTTGCTGTTCGGCCACGGAGAGCTCGGCGGTCGGGGAGTCGGGATCGACCTCGCAACGAAGCCGCTGCAGCAGCTCTCGGGAGCGCCGTCGCATCGTCTCTTGCTGGGTGAAACCGACCGATGTCGGCTCGTGGCCCAGAAAAATATTCTCGGCCACGGTCAAGCCTTTAACCAGGTTCAGCTCCTGGTGAATCATGATCAGTCCATGCCGCTCGGCCTCTACAGGGCTGGTTGGCTCGATGGTCTCGCCCGACATCGTCATGGTGCCCGAATCTGCGAGGTGCTGCCCGCAAAGGACTTTCATAAGGGTCGATTTGCCGGCACCGTTCTCACCCAGCAGGCTGTGGACCTCACCTGGGACCACCTCCAACGCTGCGTCCTGGAGAGCCTGCACACCGGGGAAACGCTTGCAGATGCCCTGCATGCGAAGAAGGGGCTCGAGATCCTTCAAGGGCTCTTCTCTGGCGCGACAGCGCCGGTTGTCTCAGTGGTGAAAGCGTCGAGATTTTCGTGGTCGATCAGCTCCACACGAGTGAGAACCTCGGCCGGTGGGGCCTCCCCATCGCGCAGCAGCTCGACGGCGAGGCGCACACCCAGTCGACCCATCTCGCCTGGAAACTGGGCCACCGATCCCGACAAGCGCCCTGATCTGATATTAGTCAGGGCATCGGGTATGGCATCGAAACCGATGATCTGGATCTGATCCATGCGACCGGCAGCAGCGACGGCTTCCAGGGCGCCCAGGGCCATCTCGTCGTTGGCTGCAAAGATGGCCGCCAGCTCGGGATGGGCCTGGAGGAGATTCTCGGCCACCGTGTAGGCACGAGCCCGCTCCCAGTTCGCGGTTTGGCTAGCCACCACCTGGATGTTCGGATGTGAGTCGATGGCATGCAGAAACCCGAGACGACGTTGATCGGCGGTTTCATGTCCAGAGATTCCTTCGATGATGGCCACCTTGCCCACTCCCGAGAGCTTGTCCGCAAGGTATCGCCCGGCTACGGCTCCACCTTCGAAGTTGTCCGATCCGATGTAGGTCAGGACTCGGGCGCCCACAGAGTCGGCCGCAGCCTGGTCGATACGGGTATCGAGCAGCAGAATCGGGATACTCGCGGTATTGGCCTTGCGGATGGCAGGTACCAGTTCTTTGGAGCCGGCTGGAGATAGCAGGATGGCGTTTACCTGCTGTTGAATGAGATTCTCGATAATCTGGTACTGGCGGTCCACATCGGTCTCGCGATCAGCAGCCAGCGAGACCAGACGGACCCCTTGGATGACGGCTTCTCGCTCGGCTGCTTGTTGCATCGCAGCCCAGAAGGGTGAGTTCAGAGCTTTTGGGACAAAAGCTATGGTGAGGGTCTCAGCTTTGTCAGGCGCGGTGGCGGAAGTCCGGAATCCGATGGCGACAACCGTCAGTACCACTACACTGAGAGCTGCCATCAGGGGCTTGCGGTAGCGCCGCCAGCCACTTGGCCGAGCGCCGCCAGAGCCCCGGTGCCGTGCTCGATCGAGGACCACGGCCGCGATCAGCACGCCGCCCACCACCATCCCCTCGAGGGCGGAAGGGACGTTGAGCGCATTGAGTCCGTTCCGCAGGGTGCCCATGATCAGCGCACCGATCAGGGTGCCCAATACTCGCCCTTCACCGCCCATAAGACTCACTCCACCGATCACTGCGGCGGCGATGGCGTAGAGCTCGTACATCTCGCCGGAAAGCGGCGATGCGGCGTTCAGCCGCGCGGTCATCAGTACCGCAGCCACACCGGCCATGAGGCCGGACAATCCGTAGATGGCGATTTTGTACCGGACTACCGGAACACCAGAGAGCCAAGCCGCTTGCTCGTTCCCACCGATTGCATAGCTGTACCTGCCGAGCTTGGTGCGAGTGAGCAGCAGATGGGCAAGTCCATAGAAGACTCCCACCACGACCACCAGAACCGGTATGCCCGCAACATCCCCGGCAATCGCTCGGAATGACTCTGGAAGGCCACTGATGGGTTTTGAGCCGGAGTAGATTTTTGCGGCACTTCGGGCAATCAACATCATGCCCAGTGTGGTGATAAACGGCGGGATACGGCCCAGGGTGGTGATCAGTCCGTTGATGGCGCCACATAGCAGTCCGACCAGGAGCCCGGCACCGATGGCGATGAAGATGGAGTGCCCCGCGACCAGGAGGTCGGCCACGACCAGGCCACACAGCGCCAGAATGGAGCCCACCGAGAGATCGATGCCGCCAGAGATGATCACGAAGGTCAGACCGATGCCGAGGATGGCATTGATGGCCGACTGCTGCATGACGTTGAGTAGGTTGTCGGTGCTGAAGAAGTGCGGCGAAGCTACGCCGAAGAGGGCCACCAGTCCGACCAATACGAACAGCGTCTGTAGACGGGCAAGGACTGCCCTTTTCTGGGCGGGTCGAGACATGAATTCTCTCTTCTGGATGGCAGCCTGAGGCGTCAAATACTAACGCTCAAAATGGATCCGTTCTTGGGGGGAGGGTCACAAGTGCCCGTCAAGTCCCAAACTCAGGCCACTCCACAACCTAAGACTCCGCAGCGTAAGAAAGGCGAATTCTTACTCAACACGAATCAAGGCATCACTTCTCCGTTTGGCGCCTTGACCAGGTCGTCCCCCGCGATGTCATCCCAGGAGTAGTAGTGGAAAGTCCTGTTGTCAGACATCGCGACGAAGAGACCAGTCGGGAAATTATCATTCACAAAAACGTTGGTGACTTCGGAGCCATCACTCTCGTGGGTCCGGACGGGCACCGATTTCACGAACAGGTGCTTGTGGGGGTCATCGGCTTCTCCCTCACGTTTGTAGATTCTGAATTTGTCAGCGTGTTGATCAGAAACAAGGATATAGCCTGTTCCATCATTAATCTGGTAGATAGAAATTCCCTCGTTGTCTCTGGTGAATCCTTCAGGACCGAATACGTTGGCAAAGATGGCTAGCTCTTCACCAGCACCTTCAGCATCCGGGTCGGCATGATATTTTCTGACGCCGCTCCCCTCATCTGAGTAATAGACATATCCAAGAGGATCATCCACTGCGATGGCCTCGATTTCATTGAGACCACTGTAAGCACCAAACTCACGGACTTTGACACCAATCACATTTCCATTACCATCGTCCTCAAGCTTATACTGCCAGAGATATCCCTCTGAAGGACCGCTTTTTCTGCCGACGATAGCGTAGATAGTGCCGTCTGCCTGCCGCTTGTAGAGCGAGATCCCCATCGGTCGACGTTCTTCCTGATCATTGAATACTTCGATACCACCGTTATCAATCTCTTTCATATCGGGTAGGCTGTGAACTCGTATTTTGTTGGCCACTCTCTCGGTGCTAACAGCGATGTCGACCAGTTCGCCACCGAGCATCAAACCGTATTCGATATCGACGTTGTTGACACGTAGGAGCGGGCGAACTGTTTTCTCCGGCAGGATCTTTCCATCTAGATCAAAAACGTAGAGCGCACCATCCTCTGGGTTCTTGTCTGTGCCAACGATAAGGCTCTGTGATGGATCTGTGGGGTGAATCCAAATCGCTGGATCATCTGTGTCGTGCTTGACTTCCTCGGTTATGACGATGGGGGAGAGAGCCCCTTCGGCGACGACGATGGAGGTACCTTCTGCCGAGTCCGGGTCCGAGGTCGGCGGTTGCGCGGGAGTCGTATCTCCCGGTTCAGCCGCCTGAGCGGTGCAAGCCAGCGCAACCAGGGCGAAGGCAATCAGAGTAAGCGCAAAGACGAGACGACCATGACCCGCCGACCGTTGGCTCCCAAGCAGGTTCTTTGATGATTTGGACACGAATGGTTCCCTCCTAGGTTCTGTGGATTGAAAAGAATCTCAACCGAATTCGAGGTTTCACTGTCGCAGATTCACTCACCGCCGCCAGGAACTGGCCCGGTAGTGTCGCGGACGACCAGGCTCGGCGAGACGACCTCGTGGAGAGGCTCGATTCGCCCCTTGTCGATGCGCTCGAAAAGACGATCTACCGCCATGCTGCCCATACTTTCGCTCGGTTGGTGGATGCTGGTCAGTGAGACGTGTCTGAGCGCCGCCACCGATGTGTTGTCGTAGCCCATTAGGGAGATATCTTCCGGGATGGTGAGCCCCGACTCTTCAAAGGCATCGAGAGCTCCGATGGCACAGAGATCGTTGGCGGCGAACACCGCCGTCGGCAGGGGTCTCCTGCTCAAAATCTCCTGAGCTCCGCGCCGTCCCGGCGCCTCGGTGAAGCCTCCAGAAACGATCAGGATGTGCCGCTCCAGGTTCAGTTTCTGCATGGCCTGCTTGTACCCTTCGCGGCGTGCTGCGGCCCCGGCACCGGGACCGCCGTCGATGTGGGCGATCCGGGTATGTCCCAGGGATGCGCAGTGCTCAACCGCTATCTCGGCGCCTGCGAGGTCGTCGTTGGTCACACTGTCGGTCGACGTGTCGGGAGTTGGGCGGTGGAGCACCACCAGAGGTACCGAGCGGCCAAAGCTGTCGATCGTCGTGATTTCGATGCGCGGGCCGGCCAGGATCAAGCCGTCGACCCGTAGTTCCAGGAGACTTTCGATAGCTTCCACCTCCAGCTCCTGCTGGCGATCGCCGGTGCTGAAAAGCACCCTGTACCCAAGCTCTCTTGCCCGCAGTTGGATGCCTGAGACGACATCGCCGAAGAAGGGGTTGCTCAGGTCGGAGACCACGACACCCACCATTCGGGTCCGGCGCTGAACCAGACCCCGAGCCATGGCGTTGGGCCGGTAGTCGAGCTCGGCCGCAGCCTTGAGAACCGCCTCGCGACTCGCTGGGGACACCCGTGGGTCATCGCGGATCACCAGGGACACCAAGGACTTGGAGACTCCGGCGACGCGGGCGACGTCGCGTATCGTGGGCCTCTTGCGTCGGGTGGCTTCTTGGCTCTGGTCTCGTCTGGGCACTTGACTTACCTCGGTCTTGGTGGTAGTAATTTGGAACGTTCCAATGGAACGTTCCAAATTATACAGAATCTTCGTCAGGTCTGCCAAGCATGAAACCTCTTGACAATCTCGGAAACCTAGAAGCTTCGGCATAGCAAAGGATGGACCAACGGCTATTAGAACGCATCGTTGGAACGTTCCATTTCGATGTCAGTGATCCAAATCAGAAGACCCAGCGCTCTGGAGTCGCAAAGGAGGGAACCATGAAACTGAACTGTCGACTGAAGAACTGTTTGGCCTGTCTTGGGGTTGTCGCAATTATCGCGACTCCTGCTGCTCTCATGGCGCAAGAGACGGGCGTCGTGACCGGTCGTGTCCTCGATATTTCTGGAAACGCCGTGATCGGTGTGGGGGTCAGTGTCGTCGACACGAATCTGAGTGTCGTCACGGGCGAGGGTGGTGCCTACCGCATCGCTCCCGTTCCCACGGGCACCCAGACCCTCTTGTTCGTGTATCTCGGTGTCGGAGCTCAGACTTTTGAGGTTGAAGTCGCCGCCGGAGAGACGATCACGCAAGACGTGATCCTGGAATCATTCGGCGAGGAGATCGATGTGCGCGACTCGCCGATTCTCGAGGGGCAGGCCGCGGCGCTCAACCGGCAGAAAAATGCCATCAATATCGTCAATATCGTTGCCGCCGATCAGATTGGGCGCTTCCCAGACAAGAACACGGCCGAAGCGACGCAGCGGATTCCGTCCATCACCCTGCTGCGCGACCAGGGCGAAGGACGCTATGTGATCGTCCGGGGAACCGAGCCAAGGTTGAATTCCACGACTGTGAACGGCGAGCGCATCCCGGCCCCCGAAGCAGGGGTTCGAGACATCGCTCTGGATGTGATCCCGGCCGACCTGCTGGAGTCGATCGAGGTCAGCAAGGCCCTGACTCCCGACATGGATGGCGACTCGATCGGTGGCACGGTGAATCTGGTCACCAAGCGGGCTCCCGAACAAATGCGGATATCGGCCGTCGGCGCGGGTGGGTACAACGAGCTCACAGAGGGGAACATCTGGAATGGCAGCGTCACGTTTGGCCAGCGCTTTGGCGACAAGAAGACGGGCCTGCTTCTGTCCGGCACCGCGCTGACGACCGACCGCGGCTCCGACAACTTCGAGCCCGAGTACGATGATGGGTTTCTGGACGAATTGCAGCTGCGCGACTACACCATCAAGCGGGAGAGATACGGAGCCACCGTTTCGTTGGACCACCGTGCTTCGGATCGGAACGACTTCTTTGTGCGCGGTATCTGGAACAACTTCAAGGACACTGAGCTTCGGCGCCGGTGGGACCAGAAGGTGGGCGATGAAGAGCTCGCCAGGGAGATCAAGGATCGATTGCAGGAGTCGGATATCACTTCGCTGACCGCCGGCGGGAACTACCAGAAGGGTACCTCCACGCTGGCCTATCGGGCAGCCTTGAACCGCTCCTCCGAGACGACACCAAACCAGGTCACTTCTGCTTTTGAGCAGGGAGACGTGATCTTTGATCCCAACGTGAGTCCCGGAAACATCGACCCGAACAACATCCGGGCCAACCCCCTGAATCAGGACCTTTCGGAGTATTTCTTCGACGCCATCGAGACCGAGTTCAAGGATTCCGACAACGAGGACATCGTCGGGGCGCTCGACTACACCAAGGGCTTCTTTCGCGGCGCCACCCTCAGCGGTCTGTGGAAGGTGGGTGGCAAGGCCCGGTTCAAGGAAAAGACCCAGGATGTGAACGTGTCCGAGTTCGAAGCGGATGACGATTTGCCCTTGATCCCGTTTCTCAGTAATTGGACGTCCGAGACGCCCTTCTTCGACGGTCGGTACATCATTGCGCCCTTCCAGCGGCCCGATTCAATGAGAAATCTACTCAACAGCGGTGCGCTGGAGGGCGAACGGATCCTGGAGGAGGATCTGGCGGATTTCAAGGCCACAGAAGATACGCTGGCGGCCTACGGCATGACCGAGATCGCGTTCGGCGCCAAGACGACATTTCTCGGCGGGGTCCGGGTGGAGGACACCGAGACCGCTTTCGACGCCTTCGAGTTGGCATTCGACGAAGAGGGAGACCCGTTGGATCTGATCCCGGTCACGGGTGGCAGCGACTATACCGAGTGGCTGCCCATGTTTCACCTCCGGTACCAGACCGACGCCAAGTCGAACCTCCGGGCTGCGATTACTCGCACCCTGGCACGGCCGAACTTCGAGGACATGGCGCCCTTTCAGCTCACCAACTTCGAAGACGAGGAGATCGAGCGGGGGAATCCGGATCTGGTACCGACAACCGCCTGGAATCTGGATCTGCTCTACGAGCGTTACCTCGAGCCCCTGGGTGTCCTCTCGGCCGGTATCTTCTACAAGGATCTCAAGGACAACATCTTCTTCTCCACCTTCGATGAGGATTTCAGCGGCACGGAATTCGAGGTGACCATGCCGGTGAATGGTGAGGCAGCGACGCTCTCGGGCCTCGAGTTTGCCTACCAGGATCGGTTCAGCAAGCTGCCTTCGCCGTGGGATGGCTTTGGGCTCTTCTTCAACTTCACCTGGGCTGACTCGGATGCCGAGTATCCGCACCGGGAATCCTCACGGCTACAGGGTCAGGCAGAGCAGGTCGGGAATCTGGCGCTGTCGTATGAGAAGTTCGGTTTTAGTGGTGTGATATCGGCCAATTACAACAGCGAGTACATTCTGGAGGTGGCGGAGGAGGCAGTGGAGGATATCTGGCTCGATGAGCACCTGCAGATCGATTTCCGGGCCCGATACCAGCTCACCAGGCAATGGAGTCTGTTTATGGAGCTGGTGAATCTGACCAACGAGCCGTATACCGTGTACGAGGGAGTGTCAGATCGCATCAGGCAGCAGGAGCTCTACGGCTGGTGGGGGACCTTCGGATTCCGGTGGGACACGTAGAGCGTGAAACTTTGGCTCGCACTGAGATGAGCCGAGCAGGGACTCGGTAGTCTCGTTTTCATCGACGTAGGAGAGCACGCTCAGAGGTCGATATGGCATGGCTCCAGCGCCGGGCCCACAGGAGAGTAGTCGCCAAATGAACCCCACCATCATCGGCGTGATCGGTACCGGACGCATCGGCAGGATGCATGCGCACAACCTGGTGCGCTATGTGCCGGAAGCCTTTGTCAAGGCGGTCGCCAGCCGCAGTGTCGATGCCGGCTGGGCCGACGGGATGGGGATACCTGTCGCCGTCGCAGACGCCGACGTCGTTCTGTGTGATCCCGAGATCGAAGCGGTAGTCATCGCTCTCTCGTCCGGATTGCATGTCGAGGCGATATGCCGCGCCGCGCAGGCAGGTAAGCACATCTTCTGCGAGAAGCCCGTCGCCTTTGCCGCGGGACCGATTCGGGAAGCTCTGGCCGCGGTGCACGGGGCCGGTGTACAGCTCCAGGTCGGTTTCAATCGCCGCTTCGATCCCAGCCTGATGAAAGTCCAACAAGCTGTTCGGGACGGTGCCGTGGGTGCACTTCAGGGTCTGAGGATCATCAACCGCGATCCCAGAGCGCCGGCAATCGAGTTTGTACGGCGCTCTGGCGGTCTCTTCTTCGACTTCACGATCCATGACTTCGACACGGTGCGATTCCTGAGCGGCGAGGAGATCGTCGAGGTCTATGCCGCTGGCACTGCCCTGGTGGACGAGGAAATCGCCGCAGCTGGGGATATCGACACCGCTGTGATCGCCTTGCGTCTTGCCAACGATGCGCTGTGCTCGATCGACAACAGTCGCGAGACCGGGTACGGCTACGACCAGAGATTCGAGGCTTTTGGCGCCCTGGGTAATTTGGCTGTCGACAACCTGCGGCCGACCACCATGTCATCGAGCATTGCAGGTGGTGTCTTTGTGGATGGACCGCCTAGCACCTTCGTCGAGCGCTACCGAGAAGCCTTCGTTGCCGAGCTTCGCTCCTTTGTCCAGTGCATCCGCGACGGTTCGCAGGTGGCGGCTACAGGTGAAGACGCGCTGGCTGCCGTTCTTGCGGCGCAGGCAGCAACGGTTTCCGTGCGCGAGAATCGGCCCGTCAAATTGACGGAGATTGAGCAACTGATCTCAGTGGAGGTCTCTTCATGAACGAGATTGTCATGGGGATCCTCGGGGTGGGTCGGATTGGCAGACTCCACGCTGAGAACGTGATCGGCATGCCGGGTGTGCGACTGAAGGCGGTCGCTGACCCCTTTCTCGAACCCGACGAGTGGAGAGGCCGGGGCATTGACGCCTCGGTGGATCCCGAGTTCGTCCTCGATGACGAAGAGATCGAAGCTGTGCTCATTTGCTCGTCGACCCCGACCCATGCGGACCTGATGGAAAGGGCGGCGCGGGCAGGCAAACACGTCTTTTGTGAAAAACCCATCGATCTCGACCCGGAGCGGGTACGCAAGACGCTGGCGGTCACGGCACAGGCCGGTATCAAGGTACAGATCGGCTTCAACCGGCGATTCGATCCCAGCTTCTCCAAGCTCCGGCAGGCCGTGGTCGACGGCGAGGTGGGAGATCTGTACCTGGTCAAGATTGTCGCTCGTGACCCGACACCGCCACCCATCGAATACGTTCAGGCATCAGGTGGCATGTTTCTCGACATGACGATTCACGATTTCGACATGGTTCGGTACCTGTCAGGGTCCGAGGTCGAGGAGGTGCAGGTCCTGGGAGCGGTGCTGATCGATCCCGCCTTTGAGAAGGCCGGTGACGTGGATACAGCGGTCGTGGTAATGAAGCTGGCGAGCGGTGCTCTGGCCGTGATTGAGAACAGTCGCCAAGCAGTCTATGGATATGACCAGAGAATCGAGGTTCTTGGTTCCAAGGGAGGGATCGAGGCACCCAATGAGGTGCCCTCCCAGATTCGTCTTCGTAACGCCGAGGGTGTTCGCTCTGAGAATCCTCACTACTTCTTTCTCGAGCGTTATCGTCAGGCCTATGTCGACGAGTTGGAGGCTTTCGTCACCTGCATTCGAGAAGATCGGGATCCGCCTGTCGGCGGGGTGGACGGTCTGATCCCATTGCTGATCGGGATAGCGGCAACTACCTCCTTGCGGGAGGGGCGACCCGTTCGCGTCGAGGAGCCGGTGCCATGAATCCGCTGCGGATCTTTGCGACCGGACCCGATCGGCCGGTGTTGTCGAGTCAGCAGCAAATCGACAGGCTCTACAAGCGTCATCGGCTGCGCATCATGCTGGCGATCACCCTGGGCTATGGGGTCGTCTATACCTGCAGGCTGGCCTTGTCGGTGATCAAGAAGCCGCTGATCGACGGTGGCATCTTCACGGCTGACGAGCTGGGGATGATCGGTGCTGCTCTCTTTTATTCCTATGCTTTCGGCAAGCTCACCAATGGTTTTCTTGCCGACCATGCGAATCTGAAGCTGTTCTTTGCGGCCGGTGTCCTGGTGTCGGCCCTGATCAATATCGGGATGGGATTCTCGATGATCCTGTGGGTCTCGATCGTCTTGTGGGGCCTCAATGGCTGGTTCCAGGGCTTTGGCGCCCCGGCGGGAATCGTCGCTATCGCCAACTGGTTCAGTAATCGCGAGCGTGGTCGAATCTATGGAATCTGGAGCACGGCTCACTCCATCGGCGAGGGTCTGACATTCCTCGGTGTAGCCGGCTTGGTGACGCTGTGGGGATGGCAGGCTGGATTCTGGGGCCCGGGAGTGCTGTGCATCTTCGTCGCCGTTGGATTGCTGATCTGGGTGCAGGACCGGCCACAGACCATGGGGCTGCCCCCGGTCGCCGACTGGAAGGATGACCACTGGAGCGAGGGCGCACAGGATGCGAAACAGCAGAATCTCTGGGCGACACAACGATCGATTCTGAGGATTCCAGCCATCTGGGTCCTGGCGATGTCGAGCGCCGCCATCTACGTCACCCGCTATGCCATCAACAGTTGGGGAATCCTCTACCTACAGGAGGCCAAGGGTTTCTCCCTGATGGAGGCCGGGGGGATGTTGACCGCCAACACCGTCACCGGCATCGTTGGCGCTCTGGCTTATGGCTTCGCCTCGGACAAGCTCTTCAAGGCACGCAGACCGCCGGTGAACCTGATCTTCGGGTTGCTGGAGATGGCGGGTCTTCTCTTGATCTTCTTTGGTCCGCCGGACCGACCCGGTTTGATGATGATGGCGTTTCTACTCTACGGATTCGGTCTGACGGGGCTGGTGACCTCCTTGGGGGGTCTGTTCGCGGTAGACATCGCTCCCAAGAAGGCAGCCGGGGCGGCGATGGGGTTCATCGGCGTCTTCAGCTACCTGGCGGCTGCCACGCAAGACCGAATCAGCGGCTACCTGATCGAACAGGGGACGACGCTGATCGACGGCGTTCGGCATTACGACTTCAGCCAGGCGATCTGGTTCTGGGTCGGGTCATCAGCGGTATCCCTGGTCCTGTCGACCACACTCTGGAGAGTGCGGCTCAGGGACTAGTTGAGGAGAGATCTCATGACGGGTCAGAACACTGTTTATGACGTTGCCACCCTCGGCAACTACACCAAGGACACCATCGTCTCGCCCACCGGGAAACGACAGGTGGACGGGGGAGGCGTCTGCTACTCCGCCCATGCTGCAGCCGGACTGGGGATGAAGGTGGCAGCGATTACCCGGCTGGCTGCCGAGGACAGTCATGTTCTCGACGCTCTCGAGGCGGCTGGAATCGACGTCTATGCGTGCGAGACCCCGGAGTCGACGCTCATGCGTCTGGAGTACCCGACGGCAGATGTCGACAAGCGTACCCTCACCGTGACCGCCACCGCCGGGTCGTTTACACCGGTACAGGTTCACGCTGTCGAGGCCAAGGCCTTCGTTGTCAGCCCTTCGATTCGCGGTGAAGTGCCTCTGGACGTACTCAAGGAATTGAAGAAGAAGAGAGCCACGATCGGCTTGGATGTGCAGGGTTTTATCCGCGTAGCGGCTCCAGACGGCAGCCTCCAACACCGCGAATGGCCCGAAGAACGAGCCGTGTTATCGCAGGTGGACATTCTCAAGGCTGACGCCGTCGAAGCCAGGTTTCTCACCGGCGAGCCCGAGATCGAGTCTGCGGCTCGTGCTTTGGCAGATCTCGGCCCCAGCGAAATCGTTCTTACGCACCGCGATGGCCTCCTCGTCTTTGCCGACGGGGAGGTCTACGAGACGGAGTTCTACCCCGATGATCTTGTGGGTCGTAGCGGCCGTGGCGACACCTGTCTCGGTTCCTATGTGGCACAGAGACTCAAGTCGCCGCCGGCCGAGGCCACCATCTGGGCCGCTGCCGTGACGAGTCTGAAGATGGAGGCAGAGGGTCCATTCCGCCGGGAGATCGCAGACGTGCTCGACCTGCTGCAGAGGAAGTATGCGGTGGCGAAATCAGCCTGAAGATGCCTGTTTTGTTCCGTAATGTGCAAATCCCAGGGGTATGAAACCCCCTGATTAACCATTGGAGGAACCCTGTTATGAAAGGCCTAGTGCTCGACGCCGTTTGGGAACCCAAGCCGACTCGCGTGGTCTCTGAGTGGGAAAAGGAGACAGGAAAGGCCGTCTGCGGCAACGACATCTGGCGGCATCCCAAGCTCGAGGTGCGAACCTGGCCAGATCCGGAGCCGGGAGCCAACGAGGTGGTCCTGGAGATCCAAGCCTGTGGAGTTTGCGGCTCGGACATGCATTTCTACGAGACCGACGATCAGGACTACATCCTCTATCCGGGTCTGACCAAGTTCCCCACCATTCTGGGCCATGAGTTTTCAGGCAGAGTGGTGGAGAGAGGCAAGGATGTAACTCTCCTAGAGGCTGGAGATATGGTGACTGTGGAGGAGATGATCTGGTGTGGTCGGTGCATCCCCTGCCGCAACGGATATCCCAATCACTGCAGCAATCTGGAAGAGATTGGTTTCACCGTTCCGGGCGCTTTCGCGAATTACATTGCGGTGGACGAGAAATTCTGTTGGAAGATCGACTCGATCGCCGAACGATTTGGTGACGAAGAGCTGGCCTACGCTGTGGGTGCGCTGTCCGAGCCGACAAGTGTCTCGTACAACGCCATGTTCGAGCGCGCAGGGGGTTTTCGGCCTGGTCACTATGTCGACGTTTACGGTGCAGGACCCATCGGCCTGGCTGCTATCGGCTTGGCGAAAGCGGCTGGCGCCGGCACCATCGTTGCCTTCGAGATCTCTCCCCAGCGATTGGAGCTCGCCAAGGCGATCGGTGCTGACTACGCCTACGATCCCCGCGAAGTCAGCCCCGGCGAGGTGATGATGGAACTGAGCAAGGGGGCGGGTTTCGACTTCCACGTCGAGGCCTCAGGAGTGCCCGAGCTGGCGGTTCCAGAGATGGAGAAGGCGTTGGCCATCAACGCCAAGCTCGTCCAGATCGGCCGCGCCGCGCAGCGGGTGCCCATGTACCTCGAGTCCTTCCAGGTTCGGCGATCTCAGGCTTTTGGCGCCCAGGGGCATTCGGGCCACGAGACCTTCCCCAATGTGATTCGCATGGTGGCTTCAGGCCGTCTCGACTTGAGCCCGATTATCACCGCTCGCTACAGCCTGGACGACACGGTCGAAGCGATCGCCAAGTCCACCGAGCGGGCCGACGGCAAGATCATGGTGAAGCCGAACTAGGGATTCGTCGCTTGAGGCGAGAAGAGCTCTCTCGTGGATGAGTTACGCATGGCTGTGATCGGCGTGGGCCGGATCGGACTGGCCCACGCCGAGAATCTCGAGGATCGCGTCAAGGGGGCGCGACTCGTGGCCGTGTCGACTTCGGACCCCGAGCGGGCAGCTCGAGTCCGGCGGCACCACGGCAATCTCAGGGTTCATTCGACACCCGAAGCGCTACTGGAAAAAGAAGAGCTCGACGCCGTGGTCATCGCCAGCAAGACCTCGGCTCATATCGAGAATGTGGAGATGAGCGCGGCGGCTGGAATTCACATCCTTTGTGAGAAACCTCTGGCCCTCAGTGTCCAGGACTGCGAAGCGGCAGCAACGGTTGTCGATAGAGCGGGTGTCAAATTGATGATCGGGCACGTTCGGCAATTCGACAGGGGCCACCTGGAGGCCAGGCGATTGATCGAGGCTGGAGCCATCGGACAACCGGTTCTATTTCGAGGAATGAGCGGAGATGTCGACCCACCGACCCCTGACTTTGCCGATCCGGCAGTGAGTGGCGGTCTGATAGTGGACTCGATGTACCACGACATCTACCTGTCGCGTTGGCTCATGGCCGACGAGATCTCTCGGGTCTATGGCGAGGGTGGGGCTCTCGTGGATGAGGGCGTCCGATCGGTGGGTGATGTGGACAACGCGGTGGTGAGTCTGCGGTTTGTGGGCGGTGCCATGGGTACCTTGACCGCCAGTCGGGTCACCCGCTATGGGCATGATCTGCGGGGTGAGGTGATTGGTGACCAAGGTGCTGTGCAGATTGGGTACTTTCGTCAGACGCCGGTCCGTCTGCTCGATCGCCAGGGTGTGCACCACGACATGGTGCGCAGAACCAGCGAGCGCATGGGGGAAGCGTTGGTGACAGAGCTGCAGGCATTTGTGGATTGTGTCCTCGATGGCACCGAACCCCCGGTCACTGTACGGGATGCCCGCGCCACCTTGGAGGTGGCCCTGGCCGCCACCCGATCGATCCATTCCGGCAAGCCGGAACAACTGCAGTTGGGAGCCGAATGATCCAATACCACGATTCAGCTGTGTGCAGGCACCGGCTTGGCCACACAATATTTGGCATAGAGGAGAAGCGAAATGTCTGACTACCCCGAGACACCCGTCCTGATTCCGACCGAGAGGCCGGATCTGTTCTTTGAAGACAACACGGTAGGGCGCTGCAAGAAGGAGGTCTGGGACTCCACCGACAAGGAGATTGACGGAATCCTGGCTGAATACGGGGTTCCATCACCCTGCGAATGGAGTAAGGCCGGCTCCTACATCCAGACGACCGTTCGGCATGAAGTGGTGGCCAATCGACGTAAGAACGACATTATTTTCATGCCCATCGGCTGCTCCGAGCTCCATGGTGCCCATCTGCCAACCGCCTCCGACACCCTCTATGTCAGCCAGATTCTCGAAGGTGTCCGCCGGTACACTGCCAAGCGCGGGGCACCCTGCAATCTGGCCCTGCCACCCTTGAACTATGGTGCGCATCCCTACCACCACATGGGAATTCCAGGCACGGTAGTAGTGCGCGAGAACATCGCCCGCGAGTATCTGATCGATGTGATGCTGGGCCTCTGGAACGATGGTTTTCGCAAGCAGATCATGATCAACAACCATGGCCATCTGTGGATGCTCGAGTCGGCGATTCATCAGTTCCAGAAGCGATACCACCTACCTGGCATTTATCGGGTCATCGACTGGCATCGAGCGGTGCGGGAGTTCTTTCGCACGACGGAGAAAGGCGGAAAGTTCGACACCAATTTTGTCCACGCAGACGAGTCTGAAACCTCGCTGGGGCTATTGCTCCACCCGGACATGGTGGACATGGAGCACGCCGTCGACACCGAGGGCAAGTCCTATCTTCCAGACGGGCACTTCGACAAATCAGTGGATCCGTTCTGGCGGCCCAGTCGCTGGTCCGAGGGCGAGGGTCACTTCGCCATCGAGCTCGCGGCGACGCCCGAGGGTGTTGTCGGCAAGGCGACCCACGGCACCGCGGAGAAGGCGAAACGTCCGCTGGCGGCGATTCTCCGCTATTTGACCCTACTTCACGATCAGACTCTCGAGGCCTTTCCCGCGGGCACGGTACCCCCGGTGGAGGAAGTGACCCTACGCACCGAGGAGGAGATGGAACCCTATCTGCGCGAGCCCCTGAGCCCCGGGTGGAAATCGGTCTATCAACTGCCGCGGATCGGGCAGGGATCGGATCTGTAGTGAAGCTGAGCTTGGTGCTGTCGACGCACGCTGCGAAGTTCCAGGCAGTGGCTCTGAAAGGTGACTTCGCAGCCAGCGTCGCCAAGGTGGCGGGCTGGGGGTATGACGGCGTGGAGGTGGCGATCCGGGATCCGGCACTGGTGGACTCAGAGGAGTTGGATCAGCTGGTGTCGGATCTGAATCTGATCGTGCCCGCGATCGGCACCGGCCAGGCCTGGGGAGAGGAGGGACTGTCTCTGACCAGCAACGACGAGTCCGTGCGCGCTCGGGCCATCGACCGCATCCGCAGCCATGTTCCCCTGGCGGCACGCCTGGATGCCATGATCATTCTGGGGTTGATTCGTGGGGTGACACCTGCGGGACAGACGCACCAACAGTCGATGGACTATCTGGTGGAGGCGATTCAGGAGTGTGCCACTGTCGCCGCTGAGACAGGAGTGCGCTTTGCGCTGGAACCCATGAATCGCTACGAGACAGATCTCATCCACACGGTTGCCGAAGGGATGGAGCTCATTGAACAGGTAGGAGCTGAGAATTTCGGCTTGCTGCTCGACACTTTCCACATGAACATCGAGGAGCCGAGCATCGAAGAGAGCATCCGTAGCTGTGGCGATCGCATCCTCCACGTTCATGTTGCCGACTCGAACCGCTGGCATCCCGGTGCCGGGCACCTGGACTTTCCATCCATACTGGCAACGCTCCAAGAGGTCGGCTATGACGGATTTGTCTCCGGCGAGTTCGTGCCGATGCCCGATCCCGATACCGCAGCCGAGCGCAGTATCAAATTCTTGAGGGAGCTCTGAGATGCCACTCGATCCTGTGGTAAACGAGGTGAAAGGGCTCTTGGTCTACCACCGTTCGCGGGTCGAAGTCGATGGTACGTCCTATTTCCTGGTCACTAGCGATGAGTCGGGGTTGAAGATGCTAGGCGTCCAAGGAGATGCGCACGATCTGGAGGGTGGGGAGACAGGCCCGGGAGGAATCGTGCTGTTTCCATTGTCCTCGGCCAACGCTGCAGCCCTCCGCGGACGGCTTCCATGGCTCTCACCGCAGCCCCTGGGTCTGAAGACTTCCGCGGGCTTTGGCGATCGGTTGGGTATGGCCACCCCTGGGCACATTCGTGCTCTTCGGCAGCTACCTGACGAGGGCGAGGGCATCGGGCCGATCTTCGCGCAGCAGTCGGTGCGTGAGAACACCCGTACGGGGCGGACTCCCCAGCAGGTTGTCGATGAAGCGACCTGGGGGCTCTTCGAGGAGGGTTGGAATGCCCCTTGGGGAGCCGATGCAGACCATCTCAAGACCCCTGCCGCAACCCGCGAGTTTGTTGACGCGGGCTACACGTTCTTCACGATCGATCCGGGCGATCAGGTCGATGACATAGTGGCGTCGGCGCCCTCCGCAGAGCTGGAAGAGAAGGTGAGAGACCTGCCGTGGGCGACTTTGGAGGATTCTCGGCAGGAGCTGGAGGCACGTTATCTCGGCACTTCCTACGCCGTTGAGGGCCCGGCACTGTCGTTCGACCGGGAGATTCTATGGCGAGCGGCAGCCAAGTACGGAGCGGCCGTCGATCACACTGTGGCAATGTACCGGCACCTGGCGAGCGCCATGGGAGACCGACCCTTCGACCTTGAAGTCTCGGTTGATGAGACAAGCAGCACCACGACCTTGGCAGAGCATTTCTATATCGCCAGCGAGCTGCACCGACTGGGTGTCCGCTGGGTAGGTCTGGCACCCCGATTTGTCGGTCGGTTCGAAAAAGGGGTGGACTATCTGGGGGATCTGGACACCTTTACCCGGGAATTTGCCCAGCACGCGGCATTGGCGAGAGAGCTGGGGCCGTACAAGATCAGCCTGCATTCCGGATCCGACAAATTCAGTGTCTACGGCATCGCAGCAGGTCTGGCCGAAAGGGGGGCAGCGCATCGTCAGGGACCCCTCATTCACCTCAAGACTGCCGGCACCAGCTTTCTGGAAGCGTTGCGGACCGTTGCCGAGGTCGATACCACTCTGTTTCGGGAGATCTTGACGTACGCTAGGCAGTGCTACGAACACGATCGAGCCACCTACCATGTGTCAGCACGGGTAGAGAAGGTCCCCGAGTCGGCGGCCGTGGGCGATGTGGAGTTGCCCGGTCTGCTCGATGCCTTCGATGCTCGGCAGGTGCTCCATGTGACTTTTGGTTCGCTGTTGGATCGATATGGGGCGCGGTTGAAACGCACGTTGGGCAGACACGAAGAGACCCACTACCGCAATCTCCAGGCTCACTTCGTTCGACATCTGGCGCCGTTCGTCGGTTAGAGGATGTCAGGGGGATCAAGAGATGGATCTTCAATCGGTGACCAAATGGTACGACTTCAGAGGTCGCACGGCGGTGATCACGGGAGGAGCGGGGATCCTTGGTGGCGAAGTGGCCTGCGCGCTTGTGGGTTGCGGCGCCGACGTTGCCATCCTCGACCGCGATCCCGCTCGGGCCGAGCGTCTTGTGGAGAGCGTGGCAAGCGAGCCGGGACGGGCCATCATTGTCTACGGAGATGTCTTGAGGCCCGAGACGCTCATCGAAGCCGAAAAGGGTATTCGTAGCGAGCTCGGCGCGGTGGACATGCTGATCAACGCGGCTGGTGGAAACCAGCCGGGGGCCACCACCAGCCCCGAGCTCACCTTCTTCGACCTGCCCCAGGAAGCGCTGCGATTCGTGGTGGATCTCAATCTCCTGGGAACGATCCTGCCGTGTCAGGTATTCGGCCGATCCATGGTCGAGCGGGAGAGGGGCGTCATCGTCAACATCTCGTCGATGAACGCTTTCAGGCCTCTGACCCGGATTCCCGCCTATTCGGCTGCCAAGGCGGCGGTGAGCAACTTCACCCAGTGGCTGGCGGTGCACATCGCTCAGGAGTATTCGCCAGACATCCGTGTCAACGCGGTGGCCCCAGGTTTTTTCCTCACCGAGCAGAATCGTTTTCTATTGATCGACGAGGAGAGCGGTGAGCTGACCGAACGGGGTCGTACCATCGTCGACCACACCCCCATGGGGCAGATCGGCTCTCCCGAAGATCTGCTCGGGACTCTGATCTGGCTGCTGTCGCCCGCCTCTTCCTTTGTGACCGGTATCGTGGTGCCGGTAGACGGCGGATTCTCTGCCTACAGTGGAGTCTGACTGACATCCGAGAGGAAACAGGAGATCTCGCAAGTGCCTGACTACCCGGAAGCAGCGCGACCCCTGACGGAGCTCGAGCCACAACATGAGTTCTTCATCGGCATCGACTCCGACGGCTGCGCCTTCGACACCATGGAGATCAAGCACAAGGAGTGTTTCATCCCCAATACGATCAAGCATTGGGGGCTCCAGCCGGTCTCGAAGTACGCGCGTGAGGTCGGAGAATTTGTCAATCTGTACTCGAAGTGGCGTGGCATCAATCGCTGGCCAGCATTGGTGATGGTCTTCGACCTCCTGTCCCAGCGCGACGAAGTAAAGGCACGTAGTGTAGAGCTACCTCGAGCACCACGGCTCCGTGCTTTCATCGCCGCCGAAGGATTCGCCAAGAGCAATGACGGACTGGCGGCCTTCAGGGCCCATCAACCCGACCCCGAGCTCGATATTGCTTGGGCATGGACGACAGGTGTGAATGCCGCCGTGCAAGACATGGTGTCTGGCATACCTCCCTTCCCCTGGGTGGGGGAGAGCCTCGACTTTCTCGCTGACAAGGCAGACATGATCGTCGTCTCCGCGACACCGGTCGAGGCACTGAGCAGAGAGTGGACCGAACATGGAATCGCTCCGTTCGTGCGCATCATTGCGGGACAGGAGATGGGCAAGAAGGCTCTTCATCTGGAGCTTGCAGCCAGGGATCGCTATGCGCCAGAGAAGGTCCTGATGATCGGCGATGCACCGGGTGACCTGCAGGCGGCCCGGGCCAACGGGGCCCTCTTCTATCCCATCAATCCAGGTCGCGAAGAGCGGTCGTGGCAGCAGTTCCACGACGACGCGGTGCACAGATTTCTGGCGGGCAACTACGCCGGCGACTACGAGGCCGCTCTCGTTGCCGAGTTCGAGGCGCTGCTTCCGGATCAACCGCCATGGGGCCGATGAAGATATGGTCTTGAGTGTCGCCACAAGCTCCTCCAGCCTCGAGGAAAGAGAAGTCCGGCGAGTGTTGGACGAGGGACTTCAGCAGTGTGACATTTCCGGCAAACGGGTGTTGGCCATTATTCCCGATGGAACCCGGACCGCCCCGATACCTCTCCTCTATCGACTCTTGCAGGATGCTCTTCAGGGTCGAGTCGCTCGGTTGGACTTTCTGGTGGCCCTGGGCACACATCCGCCGATGGACGACAGTGCGCTGGGGAAACTGATCGGCATCCCTGTTCGGCGGGAACGGGCGGGACCGTCGCGTATTCTCAATCACCGTTGGGATCGGCCGGAGAGCTTTGCGACTGTTGGGGTTCTTTCGGCGGCGGAGGTAGCGGAGCTGAGTGACGGGCAGTTGTCGGTAGAGGTCCCGATTCGACTCAACCGTCTTGTGGGTGGACCAGGAGGAGAGTCGCGGTACGACCAGATTCTGGTTTGCGGCCCGGTATTCCCCCACGAGGTGGCGGGATTCTCCGGTGGCAACAAGTACTTCGTTCCTGGAGTGGCCGGCCCGGAGATCATCAATCTCACGCACTGGATGGGCGCTCTGCTCACCAGCAGGGAGATTATCGGAGTGGCAGATACCCCGGTGCGCCGCATGATCGACCGGGCGGCATCTTTCGTCCCTACCCCTCGGATTTGCTTCCCGTTTGTCATGCACGGGGAGACGTTGCATGGTTTCTATGCCGGCTCCATGGAGGAGTCCTGGCTAGCCGCGACCGAGCTGTCTGCCGAGCTCGACATCCGTTTCGTCGAGCAACCCTTTGAGCGTGTGCTGTCGATCATGCCGAAGATCTACGACGATCTCTGGACCGCTGCCAAGGGCATGTACAAGCTGGAACCGGCCATCGCCGACGGCGGCGAGGTGATCATCTTCGCCCCTCACATCGATGAGGTCTCCTACGTTCATGGCGGGGTCATCGATGAGATCGGCTACCACGTACGCGACTACTTTCTCAATCAGTGGGACCGGTTTCGAGAGTACCCCTGGGGTGTGCTCGCTCACTCCACCCATCTGCGCGGGGACGGCACCTACGAAGGTGGGATCGAGCGCCCTCGTATCCGGGTCACCCTGGCCACCGGGATTCCACCCGAACGGTGTGAGCGACTCGGTCTCGGCTACCTCGACCCGTCTTCGGTCGACCCCGAGGCGTGGGCGGATCGGGAGAAGGAGGGGATCCTGCTGGTTAGGAGGGCCGGGGAGATGCTCTACCGCGTCCGGAGCGACTCGTGAAGACGATACGAATCTCAAATCTCAATCGGAGGATGGATTGATGGTGGAGAAAGCTGACATCGGTTTGGTTGGTTTGGCGGTGATGGGGCAGAATCTCGTCCTCAACATGGACGACCACGGTTTCAAGGTGGCGGTGTTCAACAGAACACTGTCCACCGTGGATGATTTCGTCGCCGGTAGCGCCAAAGACACACAAGTGATCGGTACCCGCTCGCTCGAGGAATTGGTCAGCATGCTCGATCGACCCCGACGGGTGATGTTGCTGGTCAAGGCTGGCCCCCCGGTAGATGACTTCATCGCTGGGCTGCTGCCGCTTCTCGAGGAGGGCGACATCATCATCGACGGCGGCAATTCAAACTATCGGGACACGATTCGTCGAACTCGCGAGGTGGAGTCCCAGGGCCTGCTGTTTATCGGGACCGGCGTGTCAGGTGGTGAAGTAGGGGCGCGATGGGGCCCGTCGATCATGCCGGGTGGCTCACTCTCTGCCTGGCCGTACGTCAAAGAGATCTTCCAGGCAGTCGCCGCCAAAGTCGAAGGAGACACGCCATGTTGCGACTGGGTGGGTGAGAACGGTGCGGGCCACTTCGTCAAGATGGTCCACAACGGTATCGAGTATGGGGACATGCAGCTCATTTGCGAGTCGTATCATCTGATGAAAGAGGGCTTGAGGCTATCCCACGATGACATGCACGAGATCTTCTCTGTGTGGAACGAGGGCAAGCTTGACTCCTACCTGATCGAGATCACTCGCGACATCCTGGGCTTCCGGGACGAGCAGGGAAGGCCACTGGTCGAGGAGATTCTCGACAGT
>Ga0255052_10000074_pt1 | contig 67840 bp, 64 predicted proteins | sample JV7_2_21_MG_FD_188632 | JGI IMG/M metagenome (GOLD analysis project Ga0255052, IMG submission 188632) | Seawater microbial communities from Jervis Inlet, British Columbia, Canada - JV7_2_21 | ecosystem: Environmental > Aquatic > Marine > Inlet | place: Canada: British Columbia | collected...
GTGCCATTGATTACGGCACTCGGATTAGGACTGGCCGAGGCGGTTCCTGGGCGCAGCCCACTGCTGGACGGATTTGGATTGGTAGCTTTTGCGAGCCTTTTTCCGATAATCTCGGTGCTTGCGTATGGCCAAATGGCAGTCTTGCGTCAAAAAATGGATCAATCCGACACTGAAACTAAAGACCTGCAAGAGGTAGAAGACCATGCACTTTAAGCTGATACTCGCCTTCGTCGAGGATTCGAAGACAGACGCCATCATGCATGCCGCGAGAGAAGCGGGTGCGACGGGATGTACCGTCATCAATAACGCGCGTGGTGAAGGCATCGAAGAGAGAAAAACGTTCTTCGGGTTGACCCTCGCGACACAGCGGGATGTCGTATTGTTGCTCGTCGAGCAACACTTAAGTCGTCACATATTGGAACATATCGGCGAAGTCGGCGAGTTTGACAAGAAACCCGGCACTGGAATTGCGGTTTTGATCGATGTTGAAGACGCTGTCGGCGTCGTGCATCAGGCACAGGAGCTCGTCGATTTAGTGGAGGAAAACCTATGACCATTCCAAACTGGGGTCCCGTGCGTGACTGTATGCGCACCAACGTGACGGAGGTCGATGGGCAGATCGACGTCTTGTCGGCGCTAAAAATAATGAAAAAGGTCGGTGCCACGAGCCTGATCGTCAAGAGGCGAGACGAACATGACGAGCATGGCCTCCTGCTTTTCTCTGATATCGCAAAGAAGGTCATCGCCAAGAATCGTGCGCCTGAACGTGTCAACGTATACGAAATCATGGCCAAACCGGTCCTCACCGTAAGGCCGGATATGGAAATTCGCTATTGCGCGCGTCTATTCGAGAATTTTGGCATCAGTCACGCGCCTGTTGTCGAAAACGACAAGATCATCGGCATGGTTAGCTACTATCTGCTCGTGTTATATGGTCTACCGGATCTCGATTAGCTAAGGATACATCCATGCCCCAACACTCATGCTGCACACACCGTGCGGCACTGGCCCTGATTTTGTGTCTTTCTATAGTGCCTGCGGAACAAAGCGTCGCGCAGCGGCGGGACGATGTGACGATCGAAGAGATCATCGTCACCTCACGCTATAGAGCCGAGAAGCTCTCGGACGTGCCGGACTCGATTACCGCCTTTACCGTTGGCGATATCGAGCGCCACCGCATTGAACGCATCAACCGAGTCGCGTCGCTAACGCCGAACCTTCGTTTTTCTGACGACCAGGAAGTGGGTGTCAGCACGCTGGTGATTCGTGGAGTACGACAGAATCGCGGTACGGGGCAGCCGCCGGTGTCGTTTCGCATCGACGGTGTCAGCGCGACTAACAACCTGCTCACGACGCAGGAGTTGTTCGATACAGAAAGTGTCGACGTACTACGCGGCCCACAAGGCGCTTTGTACGGGCGCAATGCGATAGGCGGGGCTGTGTTGATATCGACCAGGCAACCTTCGGCCGAGCCTGAGTATGGCGTTCGCATTTCGGCTGCAGAGGGCGACGATTTCACCATTGCGGGTAACGCCTCGGGACCGATTGGCGATGACGGCGTTTTTTATCGCGCAGCCTTCAGAATCCAGGATCGCGAGGGGCAACTGAGGAACGCGCATCTCGATAACCAGTTCGTAGACTACAAGGAGTCAGCGGCATTTCGTGGACGTCTTGTTCTCAAGCCGAGCGAGAAACTGGTAGTCGATCTGCGGGCGTCCTATCTCGATCAGGACGGCGGCTCCGGCTACTTCATGCCGGGCAGCGAGGGTTTCTTGCCGCTGCCACCGCCGAATCCGCCGTTGTTGTTTGGTAACCCGACCTACGAGATTCAGTCGAATCGCATCGGCGAGTCGTTCGTCAAATCCTGGGAGACTTCGGCGAAAATCGACTATGACCTGGGTTGGGGTACCTTGACGTCCATTACGTCGTACACCGATGTGGACTCCGGCAACGATCAGGACCTGGACCAGACGCTGGTCGAGGCGATTGACATTATCGTTATCGATCGCTCAGAGACGCTCGCACAAGAGCTGCGTCTTGTGTCGAACAGCGACGATGCTTTGCACTGGGTCGCGGGTCTCAGTTACTTCACGCAGGACCGATTCCGCTCGCTGGCAACGACATTTCTGGGAACGCCGGTACCACCTGCTGCGCAGGACCTCGAACTCGAAGACCTGGCCGCCTTTGGCAGTCTCAGCTATGACCTGACCGACAAGCTCGAACTAACGCTCGCGTTTCGTTACGACGAGGAGACGCCCAGGGATACAACCCAGGGTCGCAGCGAGACCTTCAGCGAATTGCAACCGAAAGCGAGCATCGCGTACAACTTTCGTGAAGGACTGCTGGGATATGTGACGATCGGCAAGGGTTTCCGTGCGGGCGGCTTCAACAATCTCGCACCGGGCAGTAACTTCATGCCGGGTTTCGACAAGGAGTCGCTCGTCAGCTACGAGGCCGGCTTGAAAGGCACCGCACGCAGCGGTCGCATTCGCGGTGGCGTGTCGCTATTCTTCATCGACTACGACGACCAGCAGTATTTCCTGTTCGACCAGACCGGTACGCAGGCCAATATCAACGTCAGAAAAAGCGAGATCATCGGCGGTGAGCTCGAGATTAGCGCCGCGCCGACGGATGCGTTACAGGTCGACTTCGGTCTCGGCTTCACCGACAGCGAAATCACGGACTACGAAGATATCCCGGGCGTGCTGGTACCGGCGAGCGAAATTATCGGCAAGAAAGTGCCGGGTGCTCCGGTCTGGAGCCTGAATCTCGCCCTGCAGCACACGAAATCACTAACGAGCACGCTGGAGCTTGTCAGTCGACTCGATTTCGAGCATCGCGACAAAACCTATTGGACGCTGGACAACGTCGACACACAGTCCGCCTACGATCTGACAAATATGAGTTTCTCACTCGAAAAAGAACGCTGGGCAACCAGGCTGTACGTCAACAACCTGTTCGACGTGGACTATATTGAGTGGTTCTTCGCAGCACGCTTTATCGGCCTTCCCGCCGATATCGCCTGGCCGAGCAAGCCGCGGCAAGTTGGCCTTGAGTATTCGATCAGGTTTTAGCGTGTCGGGTTAGAAAGCGGTCGAGGTTGTTAGCGAATTGCTGGCGATCGCGCTGGCTCAGCGCGGGCGGCCCGCCCGTGTCGACGCCACTGGCCCTCATAGTGTCCAGGAAGTCGCGCATGTTTAGGCGGGCGCGAATGTTTTCCGTGGTATGAAGCTCGCCACGCGGACTCAGGGCATAACCTCCGTTGTCAATCACCTCGGCCGCCAATGGAATATCACTGGTAATAACAAGATCGCCGGCCGTAAGGCGTTTCACGATCTCGTCATCGGCAACATCAAACCCGCGTGGCACCTGCAGTGTGTCGATATAGTCGGAGTTTGGTGTTTGCAATGCCTGGTTTGCAACCAGCGTCAAATGCACGCCAGTGCGTTCTGCCGCCCGAAAAAGAATTTCCTTGATCACAACGGGACAGGCGTCCGCATCCACCCAGATTTTCATTGCTTAGAGTGCTCCTGGTCCGTTGTACCTCAGTCTACCGCCTCGTACACTACTACAAGACATGCTTTGCGGGTGTCGTTCAACGGTAGGACATCAGCTTCCCAAGCTGAATAGGTCAATTCCCGCAAGCTGTTGGAATCGCACGCAACTGTGATATTGGCACAGTAACTTACGGAAATATAACGTTATTTATCGATATTTCATAATGTAGTAGTATCTCCTTGCATATCCTGATATCAATTTAGGCAAGTGCACAGCAAGTGCACAAGGAAAAGGGAGATACGAAGATGTCCCTAAAGAAGCGCCCTAAACGCAAGAGGCGGTTGCTAAAGCGAAAAGCTATCAAGGAGCGGGAAGAGCTTGAGAAGAAGCCGGGCAAAAAGCCGGGCAAACCAGCAGAGAACCCCACGCAACCGATCAAGTTTACTAAGGCAGTGGTGGCCAAGTTCAAGTCGCCGCCGAAGGGTGAGCGCAAGACCTATAACGACACCCAGACCCCAAATCTGTTCTTGCGTGTTACACCGACTGCCAAAACTTTCTATTGGCAGAAAACTGTTCGAGGGTCCCAGAAGCGGGTCACCATCGGTCGCTTCCCTGAGATCAACGTAGAGCAGGCCAAGGCGCAGGCCGCTGACATAGCGGCTGATTACGTCAAAGGCGTAGATGTACAGGAGAAGCGAGCCGCAAAAAAGGGGGAGGGCACATTCGGCGATCTGTGGCATGACTATCGGGAACGGCGCAAGCGTAAGGTAGAAGGCAAGGATTCGCAGGCACTAGACTACCAGTGGAAACGATTTTTCGAACAGTGGGAGAACAAGAAGTTATCTGAGATCACGTATAGCAGGGCATTCCGCTTGATCAACGGCATCCGCAAGAAAGCGCCGTTTCACGCAAATCGTATACAAAGGCATGGCAAGGCGATGTTCAACTTCGCCAAACGTGATCGTGCGTGGCGATGGGTCGGCGATAATCCGTTTGATTTTGACTTCGTGTCGGAAAGAGGTCGTGCTAGAGATGTACGACTAGAAGCCAAGGACATGTCGGCATTCGTGACCGGGTTGGATGCTTGCTCTGAGTCCATGCGCCTGCTGTTTCTCTCGTCCTTGTACACCGGCCGCCGCATGGGAGAGGTGCAAGCGATGCGTTGGGTTGATCTGGATTTGGAATCCGGTGTCTGGACAATTACTCAGACGAAATCGGGCAAGAAACAAGAGGCAATGATGCCGACTGCGTTGACGGAGCAATTGGTCGAGCGGCAACGTGAGATCACCAGTCCTTGGGTATTTCCGAGTCCATCAAAATCAGGACACGTTGAAGAAATAATCAAAGCGTGGACACTAGTTCGCGAAGCGTCGAAACTTCATCATCTACAAGCCCGAGATTTGCGCCGTACGCTTGCGAGTTGGGCTCAAGAGGTCAACGTGCCTATTGCGGCGGTACAGGCGCAGCTCGGACACGCCAGCATTGCCACTACTGCAAAGCACTACACGGCCATTAGTCGGGATGTGAAGCGAGCTGCGTTGGAGTCGACCGTTGCGAGCATGATCGAGGCGGCCAACTAGCTATGAGGACGCTGCGGCAAAAGAATATTGGAAGGCGACAAGGTTGTTGGGTCCATTGATGACCAAACGTTGGAGCTTGTCGAGGGGCCGCTTTAGCCCCGGAAGCGGCCATTGAGCTAGAATAGAGACGAAGGGCCGCTAATGACCTATTCTGTTGAAAAACTCTGTTTTGAAATGAGCGACGATTTCATTTGCGATTTGAGCGACATTGCGTACTGTAGGTACGAGGGGGTAGCAGAAGTCGCATGAAAATCCGGCCTGACGCAACTCAGAACGACACAATCGGAGACTGTAAAAAAATCTGTGTAACTGCCTATCATTGAACCCGCTAACGGGTAAGGATAGGCAGATTATGAAGAAGAAAGAGCTGCAAGCCATCGCAGAAGCGGCGGCAAAGAACATCAAGACGGAAGAAGACCTCAACGAGTTACGGCAGATGCTGACCAAGATAACCGTTGAGACAGCGCTGAACGCGGAACTGGACGATCATCTTGGCTTCGACAAGCATGAACAGTTCGAGTCGGATAACAACCGCAACGGCGTCACCCATAAGACCCTGCAGACCGAGGATGGCCAGTTTGAGCTGGCCACACCGCGCGACCGGGCCGGCAGCTTCGAACCAAAGTTGGTGAAGAAGCATCAGCGCCGCTTTACCTCGATGGACGACAAGATTCTATTCCTGTACGCCCAGGGCATGACCACCCGCGAGATCGTCCGCACCTTCAAGGAAATGTACGGTGCCGATGCATCGCCCGCACTGATCTCCAAAGTCACGGACGCCGTCATTGAAGAGGTGGTGGAATGGCAGTCGCGGCCACTGGACGCGGTTTACCCGATCGTTTATCTGGACTGTATTGTGGTCAAGATCCGGCAGGACAAGCGGGTCATCAACAAGGCCGTCTACCTGGCGCTGGGCGTCAATATGGAGGGCCACAAGGAGCTCCTGGGCCTGTGGTTGGCTGAGAACGAGGGTGCCAAGTTCTGGCTCAGCGTGCTCACCGAGCTGCAGAATCGGGGCGTGCGGGATATCCTCATCGCCTGTGTTGACGGCCTCAAGGGCTTCCCCGACGCGATCAATACGGCGTATCCCGAGACCCGCATCCAGCTCTGCATTGTGCACATGGTGCGTAACTCGATGAAGTACGTGCCGTGGAAAGATTACAAACATGTTGCGGCCGATTTGAAGCGAATCTACCAATCCGCGACTGAAGAAGAAGCCTTGCTCGCGCTGGACCAGTTTTCTGAAACCTGGGACGAAAAATATCCTCAGATCAGTCGTTCATGGCGTGCCCATTGGCAAAATCTCAACACGCTGTTCAACTATCCCGAAGACATCCGCAAAGCGATCTACACGACCAACGCCATCGAGTCGCTCAACAGCGTGATTCGCAAGGCCATCAAGAAACGAAAACTGTTCCCAACAGACGACTCTGCGAAGAAAGTCATTTACCTGGCGATACGGGATGCCTCCAAACGATGGACCATGCCCATCCGTAACTGGAAGCTCGCATTGAATCGATTTATGATCGAATTTGAAGACCGATTGGTCGACTACGTTTGAAACCGGCAGTTACACAGAATTATTTACAGACTCCACAATCGATCTGTGATTCGCGCACCAGGCGACTGAAAAATTCCTTTGAATGTTCTGATCATCGTAATACGGAGTTTTTCAACAGAATAGACCCGTAGCAGACATTCCCGGGACAACATTATGTAAAAGTATGTACATCCCCGAATTGACACGATTTCCCCATCAACTCATAAAGTTAAGTTACAACGGATAAAGGCAAACCTAGTCAAAGCTAGGGACGCAAAGCCACGGGTCCTCGCCTCCTCCGAGAAGCCATTTATGACTCCCCGAAGGACCCAAGATCGCCGGGCTGCCGAGGCAGCTGAGTTCGACGTTGGCTACTCGCCTCGTAATTGAACGCGTCGAGGGAGGAAAAGCGAATGCGACATCTTTTCACCTCAATGCTTTTGGCGATCATGGTTTGCTGCAGCGGTGCTGTTTCTTGGGCGGCTGGGCCGGCCAAGGTGCAGATCTGTCATCTCCCGCCCGGCAATCCATCGAATTTTCAGACCATCACGATAAGCGAAAATGCTTTGCCGGCCCATCTGGCTCACGGTGATATCGTGGGGGCGTGCTTCGACAATTGCGGGTCGTTGTGCGACGACGGGGATGCCTGTACGGTCGATTCCTGTGACCCAGACACCGGGCAATGTGCGGGTGATCATCCCCCAGTCGACTGCGCTGACGGCTTGTTTTGCACGACTGACAGCTGTGACTCAGCAGTCGGCTGCGTCTACGCGCCTGTAACATGTGCTCCTCCTGATCTATGCACCATCAGCGCGTGCAGCGAGGGTAATTCAGGGGCTTGCGTGGATGCGCCGGTAGCCTGCGGCACCGGACAGATCTGCAATCTCGGCAGCGGTCTGTGCACGAATCCCTGTTCGGGGGTTATTTGTGAGCCGACGGAACAGTGTCGTGTCAGCCCCGGAACCTGTTCTGGCGGAGACTGCTTCTTCGACATCGCTGACGATGGCACCGCGTGTGACGACGGCGACCCGACGACCGTTGACGACCAGTGTGCTGGCGGAGCCTGCATCGGTAGTGTGTGCGACGGTGCTAATCTCAACCGAACAGTATCGTGTGCTGTCGAAGGTCCCCTCGGAAATACCTGTATGGGACACAAACGATGTACCGCCGTTGGATGGGAACCTTGTCAACTCCCCGAAGAGATTTGCGACGGATTGGACAACGACTGCGACGGTGCCGTTGACGATGGGTTTCCACAGTTTATCAACCACGCGACGCTGGCGTGTGAGAATGGTCTTCCAGGTTTTGTCTGCTTCGAAGGTTGGGGAAACTGCGACGCGTTTGATCAAAATGGTTGCGAAAGGTCGCTAAGGACGACCTCCAATTGCGGTTTCTGCGGTGCAGCATGCCCGATTGATCAAGGTCCAGTAAGCTGCGCAACTGGTGATTGTATATTTCTGTAGTGATTTGGAGCAAAGAGGCTCGTGAAAGGCTGCCGCCGGAAAAATGCATCGACGGCAGTCTTTCAGCTCCGTTTTCTATGCCCGCTAGTGGCCGAAATCCGCCGTTGATAATCAAGTTGTTGAATGACCGCTATGGATAAAAGCGGTCGGTCCTGCTCAAACTAGTCCCAACGTTGCATTCGCGCTATCACCCGATAATCGTCATCCGTAATTTCGCCATCGGAAAGCTCTACCAAGGTCTCGACTTGATCGCCGTATATTGTCTTTCTCCGCAGCAACTCGTCGGCAACTTTGGCAACGGCGGCGATATTATCCGGTTGAGTCATTAGCTCGACAGATTTCTTACTAATTTCCTCCAGAGATAAATCGGCGACTTCTTTCGCTTTGGCAAAATCGCTGTTTGCACCGAGCAGAGCTTCTTCCTCTGAATAACCCGCTGCAACAAGCGCGGCGTACCCGGCGCAACAATAGATTGCTTCTTTTTCGAACTCTGAATCTAGCCTAGTAATCTCATCCGGGTCGTCAATCGCAGGGAAACAAATCTCCTCAGCGCGATGGTAGCCAAGAGTGTTTTGTTCTCTTTCGATTGTGACGTTGTCAGAAATTCTGGCGTTTGGCCATAGCCGCACAAATGCAACCGCATGACCAGCTTCGTGAATAGCGGTATGTGTATCTTCTGTCATTGGCTGGTTTCTTTCTTGGCTAGTCCCACAAATTGTTAAATCGCCCTGGTGCAAGATCAGTATAGCGAACTGTATGCTGGATTGACCTATGGCCGAGGTAGGCTTGTATTGTGCGCGTGTCGACATTCTTGTTCGCAAGATAGTATCCGCATGCATGCCGGAGCATATGAGGGTGTACCGCGAGTTTTATCTCGGTGCTCCCACCAGCCCGTTTCACAATTGCCGCAACGGAAGAACGTGCAAGCGGCAGACCTCGTTCTGAGACGAACACAAATTTCGAGTCATATTCGCGCTTCAACTTTCGCAGCAATCTCAGCTCGTCACCTTTGATGGGGTGAACCGCGGGCGTTCCACCCTTCAAACGCCTGACATGCATCTCTGCTTGTTTGAAGTCTACTTGGTCCCACTTCAAGTCGGTCGCCTCGGAGACGCGCAGACCGTGGCGGTACAGGGCCAGAATCAGCGTTCGATTCCGTGTCTTGTGTCTTCCGACGCTCCCAGCTTGCTTGACGAGGGCTGACACCTCGTCAGGTGTTAGGTATTCCCGGCTACGCAATTCTGTGTTTTTCCGGCGACCCGGGGGAACATTGCGCTTTACGTTCTTTCGGGCCCGTTTTCTCCGTCTAGCAATCTCAACAACTTGTCCCATCGTCCTGTACTCCACTCTGCGCAAAACAGCTAAATTGTGTATTGACAGTACAAGTGAAAGGGAGAAACGGCTACGGGAGTTGGGCGGGCAATGTAGGGCTCGTATCAGCCATCTGCTACTGATGTTCTGCTAAGCTGATCTTCTATTCTATAACTACGGCATTTGATCAGTGGCGAACAAAAAGACCAAGAAGAAGAGGGCTTCAGCACCCAAGTTGCGGGTGTCATTTGATACGAATGTTCTGTACACGGATCTGGCACATCACTTGCTTCGTCGCGAAGCCAAAGACCTAATTGAGAGTAATTCTGATCACTCTGATTTGAAGATCGAGTGGTATCTGTCCTCAGTAGTTACTGGTGAACGCGAGTATCAGATGCGGCGGAAGGCAGCCCAGCTCTACAAAAGCGTGGAGCAATTAGAGAAGCTATTGGGTCATCCACTGGCAACCTCAGATATTATCTCGGATCGCATTCGACGTGTAATTAGTGACCAACTAAGGAATTTGAATATTCAACTTCTTGATTTGGAGGAAGAGAATGTTGACTGGAATGACATCATTAGGCGTTCAATTAGTCGACTGCCTCCATTCGACCCTGAGGTCCGAGAGAAAGGATTTCGTGACGCGGCGATTGCGGAGTCATTCTTGCAACTCGCGTCGCGATCACCTAAGTCAGTTGCCTCTTGTCGCTTGGCGTTTGTGAGCGGAGATAAGCTGATCAGAGATTATGTGGAGGAGCGAGCCCAAGACAGACAGAATGTTCGAGTTTTGGAGAACCTCGACGAGCTGGAAGGATTGATAAACACGCTGGTTTCCAAAGTTCCGGAAGATAGAATTCGAGAATGGCAAGAAAAAGCAGGCCACTACTTCTTCGAAAAGGAGGATGAGTCTACTTGGTTTTACAAGAAGGAGATTCGCAAATACCTCAACGAAATATATGCTGAGGAGTTGGCTGACACGCCGGAAGGAAATTACACGCGACGACAGGGAACTTGGCTTATTTCCGCGCCAGTTTTCATCCGAAAGGACCGCCAACGTATCCATTGGATGACGAAGATCGAGGCAAAGTCGAAGCTATTCAAGACGGCCGAATCGGATACATTATCGGGCGGGTTGCTTGGAAGTCAATCGCGCGCGCCCAAAATACTTGGTCGCGCTCTCGCAGTCCCGATGGTGACAGAGGAAGGTAGCGCCGTAAGCGTGATGGAGGTTCACTGGAGCGTTTCGATTTCGGCGCATCGTGAATCGCTATCGAAGCCGAAGTTGGACGACACGATATTTGTTGATACTGAGTTTGAGTTGACGCGACCGTCTTTCAATGCGCTCGCCAGCGTTCTTAATAAGTATCAGACTGATTCATAGATCTATTCTCTAGGCACTGCTCGAATCTCGCAGCGTGGATGGCTATAAACAGCCCACAAGCAGCCTTTCGGCTGGCATGCATAACCACAGTTTGTTCGTTTTCTGCCTAAATTCGATCCTGGGCCATCGGTGCAGGCTGGTCCATGCTGGAACCATGTTTGAAGTGGCCGGTGAACTTGAAGACCACCTCGAAGTCGCGTTCCTGTTGGGCCGGATCAGTGGCTAGCAGTTGTCGCTTGCATATTGCTGGATCAGGGCTAATCATCAAGCCTTCGTTCATTGAGGGGCGACGATGAAGGCCGAAACGATTGATTTGCTGACGAAACTGGTGTTGCTGGCAATTGCAGTCATCGGCCTCTACAAGACGTGGAAATTCAGTGGGTTGAAACCACGGGCTTCGACAGACGCGGAGCCTAGAAAGAAGGAGCCGTCCCTGCTGAAGGATATGTTGGAGATATACAGTTTCATGCTGGTGCCTTTACTATTCATTCTGGCGTTTTCTTTCCTGACGAAGCTGACAACCTCAATAAACTCCCCTGATCCCGTTATCGCGAAAATCCCGGAACTCGTCGTTACTGAAGCAACATCGGAACTGGAATTGATGCTGGCGGCTGCGGCCCGAGTAAACAACCGCTCTACCCAACGTGATGAGCTAATAAAGCTGGTCACGCTCGCTATTGAACGAAAAGACTTCGAGGTGGCCATCAGGGCTGCGTCAAACATTGCCAATCGCTCTGCCAGCGATGAACAGCTTAAGCGGGTCATGGCAGCCGTGGCGGAGCAGGAATCTAGCAGCGAACCTGATTATGAACCGCCCGGCAGCGAACCAACTCCGTAGACCAAATCACGCTCAGCGCAATCAGCGAACACGCTGCTAAAAAAAATGTAAACAGGATCAGCGCAGTATCGGCTCAACACGCCCTGTTGTCTGTCAGAAACTGAGGATCGGCCAAAACCCAATGCGCATTTCATACATATTGCGCAGAAATTGGGTTGCGCAACGTCGTCGCCGCAATTTGGTCTGAAATTCATCCAGCACTCCATAGCTCCCAAATTGCGTCGACGCGTTCTCACGCAGCGTCTAGCTGGCGTTTTGACTTGTATTTGCCACGGTATGTGTGCATTGGTCAAGAGAGTAGTATGTAGAGTGGCTTGATGGGAGGAATAAAAATGGGCTTCTCTGACTTGGAACAAGGATGGCACCATGAGATCTTCGACTTGGTGGACGTTACAATTCACAGAAGTGTGGAACTGCAAGAAAAGGATGACGATGGGGGCTGGATAGATCGTTTAGCTTCGTTCCCAGAATCCGATGAAGCATTCGGGAATGTTGAGGAACTGAGGTACTCGGAACCGCAAGGGACATTGGCTGGAAAAGCGCGATTCGCCAATTACATGGACGAGATGGTCCTAGGCGTTCCAGAGGACAAGATAGACTCAGGAGTCCAGACTCGGATTGCCTCAGTTGACGTTCAAATTGGGACGGTACCTGACGATGAAATTGCCGAGCGCGCCAAGAAAGGAAGGATCCAATGCTTTGAAGCATATGAGCACATGGATAAATGCGTAAACATTTGCCTCTACATTTCGAGCGAACGCTTCGATGAGATTTGTAGCGCTGCCGCCGAACCAGACGTGACATTCCAAATTGGAATCAACATAAAGGGGTGGCACTGGCTAGGATCGGATGGCGAAAGTAAGATATTTTTCAAGGCCGATGGTTATGACTTGGCCGAACTTGCCTCCATCACAGTATCGAGGAAGATTCCAAACCCAGCTCAGTAGAAAGACTAATTTAGCAAAATTTGGAAAACAGAATGAAAAGACTTGTACTTGTCGCAGTAGTACTTCTTGCGTCACTCTCTTCGCAAGCACATAACGCCGATCACACTGACGCGAAAGACGCATACACGCTCTATAGGACCAGCTACATCGGCGGCGAAACGGCCCGTCTACATATCGCGACATTCGATGCTCGCTGGGGCCATGAGTACAATAAAGAGAATTGCGTGCTTGCGCGGGATCTATTCCTCAACCAGCCTGGTGTATCGGTCAAGTACTGGTGTGAGGCTGGCTTCGTTGAATTCGAGCGTTAGTCCGGGGCCTCTGTTGTGTACGAATTACGGCTAGCGTAGCGACCCCATAGCTTCTCCGCTTCTTCATCTGGAATCAGTCCAGCGTTCCAAAGCTCCCACACGCAATCGCCCAGGAATTTGTCGGCGAGCAGTGTATCTACGCAAGGACTGGTAATTATGCGGTAAGATTGAATGAAGGCGCTCAATAATGCGGCGGTTATTCTTGGCCGATTGGGTAGAAATGAAGACAACGTTATTCGGGATCGTAGTTTCCATTCTTGTCGGCTGCGCATCCGGGTCAGCCCTTGTGACCGGACAAACTAGACCAGCCATCGAGGACTTTAATACCGTATCCATTCTCACGGAGATGCCTGAGGGGGCAGAACAGATTGCGATTGTAAAAGCATCGTCTGATGCGGGTATGACTCAGCAAGGCAGTCTGAATTACGCGGTTGAGGAGCTTAAGAGGCAAGCCGCGAAAGTCGGTGCAAACTCTGTGGTCCTAACTGGCCGTGACACATCGAGTCAGGTCGTCGGAGTCCCGGTGTACGGCGGAGGTACGATTGTCAGTTCTTCGGAGACGGAGATCGTCCAAGGAATTGCTGTTTACGTTAAGTAGCGCAGGCAAAAAGCCGTACAAAAGCCGTACGAACAAAAAAGGCTCAGCAACAGAATTGCTAAGCCTTTGTATTGTTTGGTACTCCCTAGGGGATTCGAACCCCTGTTACCGCCGTGAGAGGGCAGTGCCACATCGGCTGCACAGTTCGTACATTTTGTGCAGTGACTGATACTGCATGAGGGTTCAACCGCAGTTGCAGCATTGACGCGAAATCTAGTGTGAAGGCACGTTTTGCGCAAAGACCGAATTGATAAGAGCTTTTTGGTCGAATTTTCGTGCGGGAAGCTCGAAACCCGCACGCCCGAACAGTGGAGGGCCCTTCCAGTCGTGAAATCAGGCGGCGTCCGGCTCTGTCTGCCCCTCTGTCGAGGTATTTAGCCCAAGATCCGCGAGACTACTGGTCACACTCCCCAGCGCTGAGCTGACCTCTAATTCGGCTGTCCGAAAGTCCCTTAACTGCTCAGCTTGATCGGGATATTGCAGCTCTGCTCGGACTTCAGTAATTCGGTCCATCATTTGTTGCGTCGCAAATGTGAAAGGGAATGGTGCGAATTGCACGGCTTGCATCACTTGCTGATTTCCGTTTTCGATAGCACTCAGCACAAATGACTCACGTTCGACGACATCGAGGCTGTTGATGTGGTCGCGGATTTCACGCTGCTCCAAATGCCACGCGACATCGTCACGCGGGTGTTGCTGCGTCTTCATAGACTCCGCGATCTGTGACTCCCTATTGCCGAAGCCCACTGTGGCATTCAGTACGGCGGCGAGGTCTTTGTTGGTTTCCTCCGCGAGCGACCTGTAGGCATTGATTTTGCCCTTCGCTGTTAAGTCAGGCGTTAGGTTGATCTTTCGAACCTTATCCGTTGCGAGCTTGTGAATAGCGTCCAGGCGGTCAAGGTTCTTTAGTACTGCCTTGCCGACCTCGGAATCGACGTAGTGACCAATTTTGAAAATATGGCCGTATTGATAAAGTATTTGGTCAGACATGTTGTACTCCTTACTTCGGTGAATAAACTGATTTCGAAGTGATCGCCCTCAATCGGATACAAATGTCACAAGAACACTAGCTTGTCGTCTGGTTTTTTTTAGCCATGTCTCTTGAGTGGCCATATAGGCCTCGGTCTAATCACTCCAACCGCTCATGGCGATCAGGATCAAAGTCATCCTCACCAATAATCATCTCGCGATCATCGTTACTGACTTTCAACTTGACGCGGATAGTTGGCAGGACTTTCGAGCTATAGATTCGTGTGTCGTTAACTTGCGGTTGCGTTGATGTTGGTGGTCGTTGTTTATTCATGGTGAATCTCCTAACTAATTTTCCCTCGATACGAGAGATGTAAAGTTTCTATTTTTCCCGCTATTTTCCCGTCCTAAGTAGATCGGCTCTTTGAACTGCAATGGTTTTACTTTCAATTTTTCCCTCTTTTTTCCCAATAATTTCTAACGCCTTCATCTTCTTTCCCCCCCGCGCATACTTACAGTGCGCGGGGGGAAAGAAGTAATGCGCGGGTTGATTACAGATCACGTAAAGACCTCTTGTATGCTTGAACTGCCTTTGTGACCTGTGACGCTGACACATTCAATTCATGAGAAATCTGTGTAAGAGTTCCCCGTTTCACTAGACCGTCAGCCTCAAGTTCCTTGTAGCGAGCGATAATCTGCTCCGTCTTTGCCGCAACAATGGGCCTGTGATGCATTCTGAATAGGCCATCATCGTTGCCAAATCTTATTTCCAATGGCGCGAAGTCAGCATCAGCGTGGTGCCGAATCTTGCGGCAGCTAACACCGATCATGGTCTGGCCACCCTGACTCGACGACTTCTTGAGCAACAAGCTCGTGTCGAGCAAATCTTCCTGTTTCGATGTGCCACGCGGCCCGCGAGAAATATCCTTACCAAGGTGCTGAACCAGTAGTACCGCGGTGCCGTTGTGCCGCAGCCGTATCAAGAGGTCTTCAATGGTTTCGTAGGCTTGTGCTGTGTTGAGATCGACGCCACGAACGAGTGCTGACATCGAATCTATGACGAGTAAGTCATACTGACTGCATTGCCTAACCATTGCTTCAGTCTGAGACGGCTTGGCGAGGTTTGGCGGCGGATTCGGATATTGTGCTGCGGCAGACCAAATTGTTAGATTTTTCGGCATCCGACTTAGCCCTTGGCTCTCTGCAACCATTTGCAGCCGAGCTTGACCGGTCGATACAGTGAGTTCTGGCTCCACAAAAAATACGCGGCGCTTTCGAGAGCAGCGCCAGCCGAACAAGTCCTTTCCGGAGGCCACGGACATGGCAATCGACATTGCGAGAAATGTCTTACCGACACCTTTTTCGCCGGACAACATTGCGACACCATCCATCGGTAGTACTGGAGCTAGGATGTCTTCTACAGGTCGGCATGAAATACGGAGGTACGCGCCCGCACTATAGGTTTTGGCGAAGGGCTCTTGGAGCGTATCGACGTCTGAGCGATGTAGGCGAGAGTTGCGACCCCTTATCGGGAGCTTCTTCACAAGCGGTCTTGTCTTCCGCTTACTCCTCCCGTTTGTGCCGTCCGGATTGGCCTTTCTTCCTGCGCTAACGGATTTTTTCCGACCTTGAGAATCAGCATCATTATCTCGCAACAACCGCCTCCATTTTGGCGACACACCCTGCGAACCGTTCAGCTTGTATGGCTCGGTGCGCATCACAAAGCTCCAGCCAATTCATTTGCCGCACCTGACTTTCTGTCTAGGTCTCCCTTACTCGCAAGTGACCTTCGGCCGTACTTGATCGTCTTGATGTTGTGCCGCCAAACGTAGGCGGCGAAACCAGTTGGCGCGATCCCCATGTACTCAGCACAGGTTCGGTATGTTCCCCAGATCCGACCGCCTCGCCTGATCCACATGAGACCATCTTCCTCGATCAAATTCCGAGGCCTACGAACTAACTTCCTACGCTTTTTTCTGTCTGCCATGATGTACTCCGTTTTCTTTGGGCTTATATAGTTATACGGAGCAAGAATCCCTAATTTCAGGATATGCGGAATTATTTTTGGTGATAATCTAGAGGCTAGAAATAGCTAGAAATAGCTGGAAATGACAGCTTGTAATCTCGCTAAGGGACCTTGGAACCTGCAAGTGCACAGAGAGTGCACGAGGGTTCTCTGGCGGGCTAAAACCTAAGTATGCGGGTGTCGTTCAACGGTAGGACATCAGCTTCCCAAGCTGAGAATGAGGGTTCGATTCCCTTCACCCGCTCCAACTTCGCCAACGCGGAACTCTACCGAAGTTGAACTAGTCTCTATAATTGAGCATCGACCAACAGGGAGACCGTGGCATGAAAGGCTCAGCGATTCTGGTAACGACTGCTTTCCTGATGGGTGGATGCGTGACCGAGGCGCCGGCCGATTTGCTGCAAGGTCACGAGGAGGTCGATGTCACGACCATTCTCGACGCGCCAAGCCCAATGCCCGGCACATTCTCGCCTGAAAACCGGCACATCGTGGAGACAGGCAAGTACATGGTCGAGCTGCTGGCCTGCGGTTCCTGCCACACCAACGGCGCTTTAGCTGGCGAACCCGATATGGTCAGACCGCTGGCCGGCTCACGGACCGGTATCGCCTACACGAACCCGCTCGGAAATGAGCATCCCGGCGTAATCTATCCACCCAATATCACGCCCGAGCCCGAGACCGGCATTGGTGACTGGAGCGATCGCCAGATCGCCAATGCAATCCGCGCGGGCATTGGTCGCCACACCAGTCGACGCATTGTCACGATGCCCTGGCAAGGGTATGCGAAGATAACCGACGAGGACGTGAACGCGATCGTCAGCTATCTCAGAGCCATCAAACCGATCAGACACGACGTGCCAGATGCCGTGGAGCCCGGCCAGCGCGCGCGCAACCCGTTCGTGTACTTCGGTGTGTACCGCAGCAAACCCTAGCGGGGCGATTCAGCTAGCGCCGCATTGAGCAGGGCGTCGGCAATTTTTCCGGGCGTGGCGTTATCACTGTTCGCCATCACGACGACGCCGATGCCGTTTTCGATATCGAGCAACAGGTGCGTTCGATGGGCCGCAAACCAGCCGTCGTGACGCGCAACCTTGCTGCCCGACAGTCGCCTGATTTTCAGACCGAGCCCCCAGCCTGATGCCTGGCACTCGTGCATGCGCGACCGTATCTCTTTCGATAGCACCGCGTCACCGCCATTACCGAGCAGAAAGCTCGCCAAACGGCCGAGATCGTTCGCGCTGGCGTACGCACCGAACGCTGGGCTCATCGCGCGCGCCCCGTGATACATGCGGACATGCCGGTCACCGACTTTCTTACCAACACCTGCGAACGGTCGCTCCTGACTCGGTATTATGCGGCCTGCCGGCGTATAGCCGTTCACAGCCCCGTCAGCCGGCCCGGTTGCTCCTGACGCGAGCATGCCAAGAGGTACCAGCACGCGCGACTGCAACGCATCGCTGTAGTTCTGCCGGCTGGCTTGTTCGACGACAGCGCCCAAGGCCGCATAGCCGACGTTGGAATAGTGCAGGGAGGTGCCTGGCGGCGAACGAAGTTTTGCGTTGGCGAGGTACGCCGCGAGAGCGTCATCATCCGGAAAATCTGCGGTGAACCAGTAGCCAAAGTTGCCTTCGCGTTCGAGGCCAGACGAATGCGTTAGCAAATGGGTAACGGTTACGCGCGCGGGATTGTCGGAGGAGTTGCTGCCTATTGCCGCGATCGTGTCGTCCAGTGACAGTCGTTCGGTTTCGACGAGTTGTAACGTCAGTACGGCGGTCAGGACCTTGGAAACGGAGCCGATGTAGAAGACGCTGCCCGCAGCAAGCGGTTGCGAGGTCTCGAGATCGCCGACACCGCTAGCGCCGGCAAACATCACGTCGTTCTGTCGTACAACCACGGCGCTTACGCCAGGTACATCCTGCGCGGCCCGAAATCGGTCGAGTACTGCCTGCAGGTTTGAGGAGGCGGATGCGCTAAGCGCAACGAGGAGCAGGGCGGCGGTCATGTTGTGATCATATCTGTAATAAGCGGTGTGTGTTGTCGGTCTATTTTCGTAATCTGATCAGTTATCGGAAGGGCACACCCGTATGATGCGACCCACCGCCATAGCCGCTGTCCTGAGCTTGATTCTTCTCGGCGCATCTCCGGCCATTGCTGCGGAAACTGCGCCGGACTGGACGCTTGTGTCCGCCCAGGGCAAGCACATCCGCCTGAGTGAAGAGGTGCAGCAGCAACCCGCAATCCTCTTCTTTTGGGCCACCTGGTGTCCTTACTGCAAGGCGTTGATGCCGCATCTGCAGAGCATTCGGCTCGAGTATGGTAACCAGGTCAAGGTCCTGGCGATCAATTTCCGCGAAGATGGCGACCCGGTTGCTTTTATTAAGGATGCCGGTTACGACTTCACGGTATTACCGGATGGCGATGACGTTGCTGCAGCCTATCGCGTGCACGGAACACCTGGCGTAATCATCGTGGATGGTGATCAGCAGGTACGATTCGACCTCCGGGCGTTGCCAAAACAGAATCCGCCAGCAAGCGGAAAGCCAGCCAGTCATAAGAGAAAAGCGGCCTACCGGGCACCGTACTGGGCGGCCGAGATACGCATGGCACTCGACTCCGTGCTGGAGGCGTCGGAGCAATGACCAGCGTGCGCATCAGACATAGCGCCACTGGCACCGTGCTCGCCGACGGACCACTCGGCTGGGGCATCACGCCTTTTGAGGGAAATTTCTATATTCGGAAGAAATACCTGAAGACCGATGGGTTTCGGGCGAATTACTTTCCTGGGCTCTGCCTTTATAAATTTCTTTACGTTTGGATGGATCTCCACTTGGGGGAGGGTAAGCGAATTCACAACGTCGCCTGGATGTACTGGCTTCCTAATCCGCTATTTCCGTTCATCTGGTTTCGTGTGGGGTTGCCACGTACGCACCCGGAGATTGAAATTGAAGAGTACTGAGCAATGCAATGTTATCGACATCAAGACCGGGCAGCGATTGCCGTCTGCCGGCACTGTGGTAAAGCTGCGTGCCCCGATTGTTCTGAGGATACGGGGCAGGGAATCGGCTGTAGTGCAGGTTGCGCAGCAGAAATTCAGGACTCGTACCGCCTGAGAGATCGACTCCGGCAGAATTTCGGCGTTGGTTACAAGCAAACAATGCCTGCATCGGTATTCATGTACGGGCTGTTCGGCCTGATCCTGTTGCTGGTCGGTATCTACTTGTCGTACAGCCGCGACGACTTCGATTACCTGACGTTCGCGATGGCAGCCGTGTTCTTCGTAATGTCGTGGATTTCGTACCGGCAGTATCGGAATGCCTGCCTGACATGCTAGGAGGGACGCTCTTGCTTCCAATCATTCCTTAGCCGAAGATTCGCAAACCACGATGAGTTTCGCCTCCAATGGCCGCAATTCCAACGTCAACGAGTCATTATCGAAGACGACATCATCCGCAACAGCGCCCTGCAGATTGCTCCACCGCACTTTGGCATTGCCTGCCAAGCCCGCGTAAGTCACACTTTGCTGAACTCTGGCCTTGCCGAAATTCAAAGCGGTAATTTGCCAAGCGTGGTGATTGCCCTCAACTTTGGCAAGTTTGTTTATCAGGATCACAATGCCTGGGTCTGTGACTGTAGGCACAGACACTAATTCGCTTTCTGCAATTCCAAGCGACTTGCGAACGGCTAGCATGGCCTTGAGACGCGAAACAAAGGAATCCTTATCTTTCAGCTGTGCTTCCAAATCGCCATATAGCGATGGTGCCTTCGGAAGCCCGTGAATGGAGCAATCCATTCCGTCGCCTACTCCCAGCAAGTCGTATCCGCCACGATTAATCCATCGCTGATCGTTGTCCGCAATAAGGTCTTCGACCGACTGTGTCGGGACGGGCAATGCGCCTACGAGGTCCCAGCCCGAGAGCAGGAATACGCCACCTTGCAGCGCATTGAAGGCGGCGGCCATTAAGTGAATTTGCTTAATTTTCTCATTCTGCTCGAGCGTGATCTGAGTGATGTCCCGTATGCCCAGGCTAGCCGCTATCAACCCCGGCAGCGTGGAACACACTCCTGGACTCATCGCGAACACCTTGTTATATGGCGCGTGGTCTCCCGTCGTGGCCGAGATGACTTCTTCATGAATGCGTTCGAATAAACGATCGCCCCGTTCCCGATTTTCTTCCCACTCGAATATTTCGTCACCAAAAACACTCAAATGAGTGGTTTCGAGCATTAGCTCATCATGGTTTTGTAAGCCATGCACCAACCTCGTCGGCAGAATCTCGTTTGAGAGCATCTGGCGCAACATCAGCCTCAACGGCCCCCCGTCCCCCATGACCAACGCATACAAATATCCAGGGCGAGTAGTAAAGTCGTAGTTGAAATCCGGGCCGGATCGCAGCGATCGCTGGATTGTCTTTAGATCAGTATTGAGTTCCTGGAAGCTAAAACCACCGAACTTGCGAGCCATCATGCCGAGGAGATCGGTTACCTGCGTAGATAACGGATGCCCTGCCAGCCAACCTTTCTCCGTCCGGGATGTAGCTTCAAGGCCAAGAAACATCGTTGCATCCAGCCGCAGTCCTTTAGCCCCCAATGCCTTTAGAGAATGAAGCATATCGGCTGTGATCAAGCGGTGCGCTGCAAAACTCGGGTCGGACCAATTGAGCGACGGCTGGCCTTGCTTGAATATATGCAAATAGGTCCAGCGTCGATCCTGCCCATCGACACCGCGGACGATATCAGTCGCACTCCAACTGCTTTCCTTGATACCCGGTCTTGCAAACACTTCCGCGTCCAGTGGTCCGATTAGATCGTACCCACGGTCCTTGAGTGCGTGAATGACTGGCTGTGAAAGATTCACACTGTCCTGCCCGGATGGCACCGCCGGAATAACAGACCAGTCCTCGCCGCGGATTTCGATCATGGTGTAGAGCCCGGGAAATCCGGGTTCGTTTTGTTCTGCCAGTCGAAAGTCGGGGCCTTTTCCCGTATGGCCCGGTACGAGATCGCCAATAACATCAATGTCGTGCTGCGATGCGACACTTACAAAGTTCTTGTATTCCGCTTCGCTGCCGTACTCGGGATCGACCACGCTTTCGATACGGTCAAAGTGGCCATCGATACTCGGCCCGTACTCTTTTCCTGAAATGCTCCCGGAGCGTTTCATCGGACCGGTGTGAACAGCCTCGACTCCGACCTCCGAAAGCAGTTCATGCAGTCGTGGCGACCCGAGAACATCCAGTGCTTTTGCGCCCGTCTCACCCACCAGCGCGTCGGGGTAGGCGGCGAACCAGACGGAGCCTTGCTTCAGAAAGTCCGTCGGCCGGGACAAGCCATACGCATGCTGCCACTGGCCTGATTGTCCAGCGTAGGAGGTTACGAGAGAGTCATGTTTCAGGAGCATCGAACGGCTCTTTAGCCAACGATTGAGCTCGGTTTGACTTTCGGGCTGGTCCTTCAATTTTGTTCCTCGGGTTTACTCTGTCCCTGGACCTCAGCTTCATGCCGTTGAACCGATCGCTTGAATATGTACAGAGTCACCAGGATTAGCGCTATTGGCAACAACGAAAAGTAGAACGCTGTAGTGCCGCCGAATGCCTGAAACAGGTTGCCCGTGATGATCGATCCGGTTGTACCCCCCAATGCTGAAAACACCACGATCAACCCGGCCATGGAACCATGCTGATGTGTCGGCAGCGCGGAGAGGATGACCGAGTTGATGGCCGGGTAGACCGGAGCAATGCAAAAGCCGATCAGCGGGAAGAAGAATGCCGCGAACGGCGCCGCACCCCAGCTGGTGACCAGCTCGCCGCTCACAGACTCAGCCATTGGCAACGCAATAATCACGAGCAACGCCGCGGATAGAAGGCCGATCGTCAATACCCGGAACCAGTCAAATATCTGCAGCACGAATCCGGCAGTGAAGCGGCCCAAAGCGGTCGCAGCCGCGAGAATGCTGGCCATCTCGATACTCAATGACGTAGAGAGGTTGAGAATGCGGCTATTGAACGTGGGCAACCACGACATGATGCTCTGTTCGATGAGCACGTACAGGAAAGCGCTGATGACGAAGATCAGGACCAGTGGTTTGATGCACAGCAATATCATGTCCATGAATTCCTGCGCCAACGGTTTCGGAGTGGGGCTTCGTGCGGCGGACTCATCGAGCTTCGCGAACAACAACAAAGCGAACGCGAGAAAGGACAGCACGGCCAGTACGTAGTACACGGCCAGCCAGCTTGTTGATTTTGGGTTCGCATCATCAACAAACGCACTGAAGATGAAATAGCCTGACAACACACCAACCATAAAGAACGACTCGAGGAAGTTCATTATGCTGACGTGTTCCTTGCTGTCTTTGGTGACAAGGCCGAGCGTTGCGTAACAAGATACCTTGACCAGGGCAAAGCCGACGCCGGTCGCTGCAAACAACAGTTTGGTCATCCAGAATGTCGGTATCTGCGGCATCGACAGGCAGACGATGCCGATAAATGCCAGCGCGGCCAACATCGTGCGTTTAAAGCCGACCCGGACTATGAAGGATGCGATCAGGAATGAGGTTAAGGCGATTGAAAGATCTTTGAATGCTTCGAGTATCGCGGCCGACGATTCGGTCACGCCGTAACTGTTCTGCACCTGCAGGATCACGGTGCCAACGCTGTTCAACAGGATCGCGAATACGAAATAGTTGATGAACAACGATATCTTGATGGGCAAGTGCTTCATGGGCGCACCCCAATGCGGCGATGTTGGATTCTATTTCTTATAATTCAGACCGGGCAGACAGATCGATCGAAGTCTGCCCGGTCCAAAGAACACCTGCACTAACGCGTTCAGCGAATCAGAATTCGTATCCTACGCTGAATTTTATCGAGCGCGGCATGATAAAGCGGCCATTGGGCGCTGTGACATCGCGTGGATCACCCTCGGTCAAGCCGTCCTCGTCGGTAATGTTATCGGCCGATAACTGTACGACGAATGCTTCATTGACCCGTACGATTACGCCGAGGTCAACTTTCTCATAGCCATCCAGCTGAACGACGTTTCCCGGTTCGCTCCAACGGTCATCGACTGCACTGATTGTGCCGTAGACGTTGCCGGTGAAATTGGCGGTCTCGAATTCGTAGCTCGGCGTGACCCTCACTTGCCATCCAGGTTGCCGTGCTGTCTCGTTGCCGTCATTGGGGCCGCTTTTGATTTCGGAATCCTGAACGGTCGCGTTCAATGAGACCGTGAATCCTAGGTCTGTCTCCCAGATGGCATCGAGCTCGACGCCCGATGCTTCCTGGGTCTGGATTACGGCACCAGCGCCGGCCAGCGCGACAAAGAAGCTCGGATCAACTTCAGTGAAAAAGCCGGTCGCGTAAAGACTGACGTAATCCGTCACCCACTTGAACCCGAACTCAAACTGATCGACCTCCTGGATTAGCTTGTTACCGGCGTTGAACGCATCCCGATTGTCCCGGAAGTCGTCGAAATACGGCATTTTGCTGCCGCTGTTGATGCGGGCAAAAGCACTCATCGTATCTGTGAATATGTAGTTCGCCGCAGCCGTCCACGAAAATTCGGTCTCGTCGAACGACAGCGCCAGCGTGGCGAGACCGTCAAGACCTTCGTCGACAGTGTATTCGACTTCGTGATTCTCGGAACGCACACCGACATCGAAGGTCAGTCGATCATTGATATCGAAAGTGGTCGCCGCATACAACGCCGTCGTCGTGGCGTCGCCGCTCGCGTTGATATCGTAGTTCCAGTCACAGCTATCGACTGTCGGGTCGTCGTTACATGCGATCCCGTTAACGACCTCGCCACCGACCTGCACGACTTCGTATTTGTGATTGCCGAGCGACCAGAACTCATCTGTCGACGCATTGGCTGAATAAAAGCCGAAAGTCGCACTACCCCAATCCTGCTGCCACGTAACGCTCAAGTCGTTGGTGAAGGACTCGATGTCTTTGCGAACCTCCCAGGCACCAAATTGCTGGATGTATTCGGAATCCGCGATCGCACGGCCGCTCACGCGACCCGTAATCGGACCAGTTACAACCGCGAGCGGCGCAACGGTCGGATCCGCCAGAAGCGCACTGATCTGCACAGCGCCGCCGTTAGGAACGAGACCCAGTGTATCGGCGTCTCCCGCCGTGTAGCCGAACCGATCCGTCATTTCCCAATCGTCGGCAATCTCGAAAACCACCGAGCCGCCCGTTATGGAGCCATCCCAACCGCGGCCATCGCCGAGATCGACCGTCTTCGACGATGGATCGGGAAATGCCTGATCGCCGAAGTCATTGGCGAACAGGATTTGCCGCTGCCGGTTCAGCGAACCGATCTGGTTATATTCAGCGTCCACGCCTGGAACATTGAGCGCAACCGGCAAGTACCAGGTACCGCTATCGTCTGTTTGCCTGTGAAAGACATTGACCGAGCCATTATCGAGGTCCTTCGTCACGTTGATAGTGAACTGGTTGCCTTCGTCAGAATTGAATCCGGAATCGCGGATACCCGGCGAACTGCTGATATAGCCGCCGATCATGTAGTAGAGCTCGTCTGCGAGTTCGCCACTGATGTAGCCATCGAAGCGCCGAAGGTCATAGTCCGACGTCGTGTATTTGACCAGGCCTTCGGTTTCTTCACTACCTTCGCGGATTATGAAGTTGGTCGTCAGGCCCGGTTGACCGTTGGAGAAGACCGGGTTCGGACCGCCACGCAGAGCTTCGACACGTAGAATTGTCTCGTCAATGCGAAACAACGTCGTATTTTCCAGGAACGACAGCGTCGGCGGTGGAAATATGGGCGCCCCGTTTACCTGCAGAGAATAAAACGGCGCGTCACCGCCACCCGGGAATCCGCGCACGAACACGTTCGCACCGGAAACGCCGCCCGAGCTTTCTGCCCAAACGCCGGGTACCATTTTTAGCAGGTCCGCCGTGCTTTTCGGCGAGAACTTGTTGATATCCTCGTCATTCATCGTCGTGATCGCGAAGCTCGCGTCAAACTTGCGAACCTCGGCACCACCCGCTGTACCCGTAGTGATGATCTCCTCGATGTACTCGTCTTCACCCGCCTGCTCCTGAGCATTGGCTACAAGAACCGGAGCCAGAGCCAGTGAAATTGTCAGCGAAATCATCGCAATAAATGATGACGCCAACACTGGAAAGTGCCGCTTCGGTGAGTTATTAGTCATTTTTTCGCCCCTTGCATCTAGATTCAAACTGCGACCATTGGCGCGGGGCGGAGGACGCGTGCATTCAATCGGAAGCTCCCCCTTCCCGACGTCTGATTTTCACGCTTACCGTACACCGTTATGAAATGCATTTCAATAGTTTTGAAATCGATTGCATTCAAGGCTATATTCCATACCCTGGAGGGAGTGATTCTTGAGCAAGGCCGCAAAACGCGCCGTTACGATGGCGGATATCGCGAGGTTGGCAAATGTGTCGAAACCGACCGTTTCGCGGGCGCTCAGCAATAGCCCGTTGGTGAACAAGGATACCCGCGACCATGTACTGTCGGTGGCGAACAAACACGGCTATGCCGTCAATCGCAATGCACAAAAGCTGCGACAAAAGAGAACAAACACCATTGCCGTGTCGCTCGATTTTCACTCGCACCGCCAGAATCATATTTCGGATCCATTCATGTTTGATTTGCTCGCAGGTGTATCCGAGGCGCTGGGTGATCGCAACCAGGACTTGCTTCTGTGTGCCCCCAATCATAACGATGACGTGGCATTTCAGCAGATACTGAATTCCCGCGGTGCCGACGGCTTTATCATTCTTGGACAGGGCCATCGTGAGGACATGCTGCATGAGTTCGCAGCGACCGGCGCGCCGCTCGTGGTCTGGGGTGCGGCGGACGAAGGCGCGAACTATTGCGTGGTGGGCAGTGATAATTTTCGCGGCGGCCAGTTTGCGGGGCGGTACTTTCTCGACAAGGGTCGCCGTCGCTTTCTGTTTGTTGGTGACACGTCCTTTCGGGAATTCCGTCTGCGTCGCGAGGGACTGCAGAGCGTCGTCGACGAGACCGATGAGAGTATCGTCATCGACGAGATAGAGTTGCACAGCTTCGGCTACGATTCAGCCTACGGTGCGGCGGCGCGTTACCTGGGTGTCATCGAAACTACCCCGGATGCCGTCTTTACGTATAACGATACCTCGGCCATGGCCTTTATTTCAGCGTTCCGAGATGCGGGTATCAAGGTGCCGGGTGACGTATCGGTGGTCGGCTACAATGACATACACTCGGCCGAGTATTTTCATCCGCGAATCACGACGATCCGCCAGGATACGCATCAGGCTGGCCGCGTTCTTGCAGCGAAGTTGATGCGCATTCTCGACGGGGAAACACCGAGATCCGCTCTGATCAAGACAGAACTGATCGTTCGCGACACCTGATCAGACCGGTCGCAGCCGACGGGTACAGGATGGCATTGTTGTAAGTACAAGCTCGAATTGACGTTCCGGGACAGTGGTTCGACACTGTGTATCGGAGGTGATTCAAAATGATGCACCAAATGATGCACAAATGTTGCGGACCGGACGGCACGCCAGACCTGGACAAGATGTCTGAGTTCATCGAGCGGCACGATCGAGCCAGTCTGTTCGACACCATTGGTTGGGCGCTCTTTTTTATCTGGGTGGGCGTTGCCTGGCTCATGGAGCTCGGCTTCGGCTATGGCCTGTTAGGTGTCGGCGTTTTGACGCTGGGCATGCAAGCGGCAAGATGGGTATTCGGCGTCAAGGTTGAAGCGTTCTGGGTTGTCATCGGTGTAGGATTCTTCGCAGGCGGTTTCTGGGAGCTTTGGAATATTGCGACTCCACTTATTCCGATTATCTTGATTGCTGTGGGTATCGGCCTCTTGGGCTGGCGCGTAATGCGCTCTGAGAAAAAGACGGGCACCTAGCGTATAAAAGACAAAAAAAGGGGCCGGCTGCGTTCTTTTGAAAACGCTGCCGGCCCCTTTACGCGTTACTCGACCTTAGTTCGCTGCTTTCGCCTGCATGCTGACCCGGCCGCAATCGTTCTTCAGAAAATCGATCATCGTCTCGTAAAGGGCCATCTGGTGTCGATAGAACAAGGTGCTTGAGAAGTGATCGGCACCTTCAAGCTCGAGGTACTTGTAGTTCTTGTTGTACTTGTCCAGGAGCTTTCGATACTTCTTGGCATGCTCAGGCGGCACGCGCTGGTCCACATCGCCATGGATCAATAGCAGCGGAACATTGACTTTTTCCACTTCTTTAATCGGCGAAATGCTGTCGTCCCACATACGCAGTTGCTCGTCACGCTGCGCGCCGCGCATCAGGAAGCGGTAATAATTGACCTGCATGAGCGGATCGGAAACCGCGGCACCCGCAATGACACATTGGTAGATCTGGTCTTGGCGTGATGCGGCGACGAGTGCTGCGTAACCACCATACGACCAGCCAAACATCGCTATACGATCAGGATCGACCAGGCCCCGTTCGACCAGGTATTTGGCACCATCGTCCTTATCGTCCTGCATCTCAAAGCCACCCTGGCCGCCGTCCTGGAAGGCGTCGAGATAGAACTGCATCCCGTAGCCGTGCGAGCCGCGATACTGCGGCTGCAGTACCATGAAGCCATTATTGGCCAGCATCTGCGACCATTCGTCATAGGCGACTGTTTCCTGCACAAACGGCCCGCCGTGCGGAAGTACAATCAGGGGGAATGGTCCTTCGCCCTGGGGCACGGTGAGGTACGCCGGAATCTGGCGCCCGTCGCGTGAGTCGTAGGTTATGTACTGCAAGTCAGCGAGGTTCTCGCTCTCGAGCAGTGGCTGCCTGCTACCGACCGACTTGATCTTGCCGTCCTTAAGCAGGTAGTAAGTACCCGGGTCACGCGGCCCGGTGTTCAACACTGTCATTGTATTGCCGTCACGAGAGCGGCTATTGATACTTATTATGTGCGAATACGGAATCAGCTCTTCGAGTTGACTGTAGGTTGCACCTTCTACGTCGTCGAAATACTCGACCCGCAATTTGTCCTTGAAGTAGGAAACGCCCGTGACGTGGTTCGGATGCGCCCAGGTGTTGCTGTGGTATCTGACGCCATATACGTCGGCATCTTTGCGTCGGTAAATCAGTTCATCCAGCTTCTTGGTATTCACGTCGAAAGACCAGAGCCCGATCTTGTCGTCGCCGTTGTGGGCAGAGACCAGCAAGTGGTCGGGCTTGGTGTCATCAATATCCTCGACGATGAACGATTCGAAGCTGTCTTCGCTCATGCGCCTGATTTCGGTCCAGCCTTTTCCACCGGGTTTGCGCCAGTACCAGATGAACTCACCGGCGGCCAGGTCGAAACCGCGAGCGAGCCACGGATTACCATCCGCGTCAAAGTCGATATTGCCGAGCGCGATCTTGCCGCGAATCAAGAGCTTCTTGGTTCCCGTTTCGAGGTCAAACTCCCAGTAAGCGCGCGGCCGGAACGGTTCAGACAGCTTGTCGGCAGGTGCGTCCTCATCGTCAGGGTCACCCTCGGAAAAGGAGATAATGATTTTGTCGGGCCTGTCCTGCAAGAGGTCTTCAATCAACGGATCGGTTTCCTCGAATGACCGCATCTTCTTCTTCTGGACGTCGACAACCGCGAGTTTCGTCTCGTAAACGCCCCGGTTGAAGCCCTCGATCTTGTTGCGGACTTTTTGCCGTAAATAGAACACGATGTCCTTGTCACTGGCCCAGAAAAAGTTCGTGATCTCCATCGGGTCTGCGTTTAGTCGGAACGGCTCTTTATCAAGGTTGGCGGCATCGTAAACCTCGATAACCGGATTGCCGTCTTTGGACGGAATCTTCATCAGCCCGAGGTATTTGCCGTCCGGCGAAACCTGCGCGACGTTGATCACCGACCTCAACGCCCAGTACTCCAGCGGATAGGGCTCCGGCGCGCTGGCGGCGAGCGCGGCATTTGCGCCAAGCAAGATGGCTAGATATACGCCAGCCAAGACGGTGATTAGTCTCTTCATGTTTGATATTCCTACAAAAAAAGCCCGCGAGGCGTACCCCGCGGGCCCTATTTTACTCAATTTTGAGTGAGAAGTGTTCCGATTACTCACCACCGCCGAATTCCACTCCGACGTTCAGGAAGTAGACTCGACCATTGATGTCGTAACCATAGCCAATTGGTGTGTTATTAATTGATAGTACTTCGGTGCCATCAACAAACGGCGGTTTCTCGTTAAGGACATTGCGAACACCACCACCAATGGTCCAAACGTCGCCGTAGTAATAAACCGAGGCGTTTTGCAGGAAGTAATTGTCGGTGAAACCGATATCCCGACACAGAACGTCGCCGTTGGCAGGTCCAAGGCAGGTGTCGCTCCCACCTGTGGTATCGTCAAAGTCATCCACACCGTCCGGATCCTGAACTACACTCGACATGTACTGCGTTTCCCATGTAAAACGGAAGTCGTCCCAGTCGAATCGGAAGAAAGCCTGGGTCGTCCAGTCCGGGAAGCCCCATTCACCCTGGAAGGTATCGAAATCGGCGTTGCCGTTGTCATCAATGAACAAGGTTGAACGCTCGAGCTGACGGTTTGCGCGCAAATCAAACGTAAAATCGATGGGGCGCTCGAAAACGGTCAATGTATCTTCGAACGCGACGTTGATATCGACACCACGTGCATTTTCCTTGTCACGATTGAGGAAGCCAAGATCGATAAAGTCAATCAGCGGGCTAGTCGGATCGGAGAAATCGCGATTGATTCGGCTGCAAAATGCGCTGTTGCCCTGCAGATTGTTGTAGCAATCGTTGATGACGAACTGGCCGCCGGGCTCGATGATCGTGTTCTTAACCTCGATCTCATAGTACGTAGCGCCAACAGACAGGTCGAACGCATTCGAAAACGGCACCTCCCAGGCAACACCGGCGGACCACGCATCAGATTCCTCGGCATCCAGCGTTAAAGAACCACCGCGCGGGACTTCCATGCTGTAGGTATTGAAACCATTGTTATTAGCGATCGTCGGATCGACACCATTTGCCAGACAATTCGTAAACACTTCATCCTCGCGATCATCGAGTCCGGGTACGTAATTGCCCATCGGATCGAGCGCGTCGTCCGGAATCAGGCAAGGGTCGAATAGGCTAAGAAAGCCGGATTGCGATGCCAGGAAAAGCTCGCGCAGGTTCGGTGCCCGGAATGACGTTCCATATGTGGCCCGAACCAGCAGGGATTCGACAGGACGCCACGCGAGTTTGAATGACTCTGTATTGTCCGAACCGTAATATTCATCGTCCGTGTATCGTGTTGAGAGGTTAATCGTTAGCTCCTCAGCTCCCGGTTGGCCGGCAAGCAGCGGAACTTCTATCTCGGCGAACCATTCGTTGGTCCATTTCTCGCCGACAGCACCGCCGTCTGCAAAGAAGCCAAAGAACAGACCGTCTCGCGCAACGGCGTCCGGAATCGAGTCGATTTTGTCGTTACGAATCTCAATGCCGAATCCGAACGCAACGTCACCGGCGGACGTCTCAAAGATATCGCCAGTGGCATATGCGGTGTACACGCTTTGCTCGTACTCCGTATCGAAGTCGCGGCTATCGAACAGATAGTCTCGTTCAGCCTGGGTTGCGAAGTCGCCAACAATGCCTTGGTACAGCGACGACGCGAACAGGTTTACAGGGATGCAACCTGGTGCAACGTCTGGTTCGAGTACTGCTCCGGTATCGTTTTCACACGGCGTGTTGGTCGTTGAGAACCAACCCTGAGACAAATCGAGGCGATCGTCACGAACGCCCTTGCGACTGGATTCACCTGTTGACTTCGAGAGGCTGGCCGACAGCTCAAACGACCAGTTGTCAAGCGAGCCTACGTTCATGAAAGGCATGTCGCCGCGAAGGCCTGCTACATATCGCGCCTGATCGGCGGTGACGTCTGTTTGCGTACGATCACCACGAACCGATGCGACTATCTGTGCGCTCTGGGGTCCAAGTGATCCTACTGTCTGGTCACAGGTGCCTCCCGCGTTAATTGTGCAACCGAAAACATTGAATATTTGCGCAACGATATTCGGGTTATTGACGATCGCGTCGTACGCGTCACCGCAGTCGACGCCGTTCGGCTGATTCGGGTTACACGGGTTGAACGGGTTACCAGAAGGCACAACGGGGAACAGCTGGAATGCGCCTGAATCAGAGAAGAACTCTCGCTTTGCATAGCTGACTTCGAAGAACGGTGTCAAATTTGCTTCGCTGTCAAAAGTATATTCACCGAACGCCATGTAATTCTGCGTCGTCACTTCTGGTAACAGGCTTGCAAATTGTTCACGACCGTTGATGCCATAGTCGCGGAACGTAATGTCGGTTACGCCGTCGCCGTCGCCGTCGAGACCCACGCCGAACAGCGTCGACTCCGTCCAGTTGCCGTAACCGCCATTACTTGAACCGGGCGTATAGTAAACACTGCCGTTGACCGGGACGATAATGCGTCCGGCCAGCGAGCCGCGGTTACAGCCGTCGCGAATGCCCATGCCGAAATCGAAATTATCCGCGAGGAACGTCGATCGTACTTGACCGTTTTCGTCTATTTCCGCCGGGCGTGAGCAGCCGGCCGTCCATGGGCGATCGTCAAGGGTTACTTCTTCGCTGTCGACGTACTCTGCGCCAACCCCAATAAAGCCACGGTCGAAGTTCTTGCCCCAGACAACGCTGAGTGTGTTATCAACACCCTCGCTGTAGTCTGGAACCCGCGAGTAACCTTCGATCTCGAGGCCGTCGAAGTCCTTGCGCAGGATGACGTTCGCGACACCGGCGATTGCGTCAGATCCGTAGACGGACGATGCGCCATCAAGGAGCAGATCGTATTGCTGCACCAGTGATGCTGGGACCAGATTCAGGTCAGGTGCAAACGGAGCACCTTCGACTCCCGCAGGAGCGAGACGACGGCCGTTGACCAGAACCAGTGTTCTTGCTTCACCGAGGCCACGTAAATTAACCGTCGTTGCGCCGGGACCGTTATCGAGTACGAATCCGGAGAATGTCAGGTCAATCTGCTGACCACTGGATGCGGTGGAAGACTGCAGAATGTCGGCCGCATCGATCAGGCCGACTTCACGGGACACCTGCCCGGAAATGATCTGCAGCGGTGAAATACTGGAATAGGTGTCGCGCTTCAGGCGCGAACCCGTCGTGACAATCTCGTCTACGACTTCGTCATCGTCTTCATCTGCGTCGTCTTGCGCGAAGACCTGCGGCGATAATGTGAGTGAGAGAGATACAATGAAACCGCCTAGCAGCCGGAGCCACGGCGACGCTTCTGGTCTGTCCGTCATGATTTTCCCCATATACCGTTTACCAATTGAGCCGGTGCGACAAACTGTTGACGTAACTCGCACCACCCGTCTGTTTCGGTTGCTTTGTTGTCTAATAGCGACAGCTCAGCTGAGCCAGTTTAGCAATGGTTCTCTATTGTGTCTATTGAAACTTAATTGTGTGTGGCAACAATGCAACAATAATGGAGAACAGGCTCGAGGGGCCTTGTTTACGATGCGTGAGGCCTGTAATGGCGTCACCTGTGGAGGCGTCTTATGTCTTATTCGGCGAGCTTGTTCGCCACGTAATCGCGCTCATAGGTCGTTATCTCGTGGCTGTTTTGCCAGGGATCGTTGAAGTACAGTGAGTACGCCATTTTGTGGTCCGTGACCCGGAGCTCCAGGCCGAGGTTTTCAAGGTGTGTCTTCCAGCTCAGGAATTCAGCGCCGGTCGCCCCAAACGCGATCACATCGGTCGTTTCAGGAGTGTCAGACTCAAACAACGCCAGGTGAACCGTCCCTTCGGGGTTTTCGATGGTCAGGGGGCCATTCTTGACGGCCCAGCCCATCAATGCGTCGACTCGACCCAGGTTCAGTACTCGTCGGTACCATTCCTCGGCCTCGTCCCAATTGCCGACGTTTACGTGCAGATGATCCACGCCCTCAAGTTTTGGTGCCATGAGTCGTTGTCCTTTTCCTTTATTAAGAAGTCTCCTGCAATTGCGCGAATTCAGACTCCGTATAGCGTTGCGTAATGTGCTGCGGGCAGTTCCAGTCGAACGCCACAAGGTCAATATAGACCACGCGCTCGACCTGGGCGCGATAATCGGGCAGTTCGACCGCGGCCAGATCCTTTTTCGACACGGAACTTGAGTCCTCCACTCGCATGTGCCCAAGAATCTTGAGTCTTCGACGATTCGGGTAGTCCATCAGGATCAGCGAAACCCGGTCGTTGCTCGACACATTGCCAACGCTCACCAACTGCGTATTGCCGCGAAAGTCAGCGTAGGCCAGGCACTTCGGGCCAATGACGCGCAGGAAACCCGGCGGGCCGCCACGGTGTTGCACATAGGGCCAGCTATCCTCGTTTACGGTCGCGATATAGAAGGTATCGCGTTGCGCAATGAAATCCGCTTCCCTTGCGGACAGTTCATCGTTCGGTCCGGAAATTGCGGCGAAGCGCTCCAGGCGAGTCCTCGATCCGTAGTTGTCCTGCGCCGCTTTGACGCCATCGGTGAACATGATTTCGGTAAATTGGTGTGCCATCGTCTGGTCCTCAAAAAAAGGCGGCCGCATCGCTGCGGCCGCACAGGCTGCGGTCTCAGTTGGCCGCCATGGGGGAATCGATTTGTCGGTTCAGGAAGTCACGCATCAGGTCGGCGATTTCCTGGCCGTGCGTCTCCAGTGCGAAGTGCCCGGTGTCCAGCAAGTGGTACTCGAGGTTCTCCAGGTCGCGCTTGTACGGCTCTGCGCCAGCCGCCGGAAAGATCTCGTCATGCTCACCCCAGACGATGAGTGTCGGAGGCTGATGTTCGCGCAGGTACGACTGCCATTCCGGGTACAGCGGCGGGTTGCTGCCGTAGCTATAGAACATCTGCAGTTGGATGTCCGCGTTGCCTTCACGATCGAGCAGCGGCTGCACGTGTCCCCAGGTATCGGGGCTGACAGCTTCGACATTCGGCACGCCATTCGTGTACTGCCACTTCGTGGCACCAAGGGTCACCAGGAAACGCAGCGCGTCATCGTTACTCATCTCCGGCTGTTTGTAGGCCGCCTTCACGTTCGTCCACCAGGCATTGTCGAGGCCCTTGTTGATCGCATCACGTTCTTCCCAGTACTCGCGAATCGGTTCCCAGAAGTTGTTGTCGATACCCTCTACATAGGCGTTGCCGTTCTGCACGATCAGCGTGTCGATCCGTTCGGGTTGGCTGGTCGCGATACGAAAGCCAACAGGAGCGCCGTAGTCCATCAGGTACAGGCTGAAACGATCGAGGCCGATCTTATCGACGAACTGCTCCATGATCTGGGCAATGTTGTCGAACGAATAGTCGAACTCATCGACAGCCGGCATCGAACTGAAACCGTAGCCCGGGTAGTCGGGTGCAACGAGGTGATACTCGTCGGCCAGTTCCGTAATCAGATCCCGGAACATGTGCGACGACGTCGGGAAACCGTGTAGCAGCAAGATCGTCGGACGACTCGGGTCGCCGGCCTCGCGGTAAAAGATGTCGACGCCATCGATGCTTGCTGTTCGGTAGGCAACGCCAGGCGCGTTATCGGCTCTCGCCGTGGAATCGACGAACGCAATGCTGAACGCGATGATCAGTAAGACTGAGATTGTCGTGCTGAAGTGCTTGTTAGTCATTTTAAAACTCCTCATGACGTAATGGTTGTAGGTGTAATTGAAATGCCACGATTGCCGGTGATCACAAGGAACAATGTGATGAGCAGCAACACAGCCTGAAATTCAAAGCCGCCCATCGGGTGACTCTCGGTCGGGACAAAGTTCCAGCGGCCCCAGTGCACGATCGCAATCGCACCGACAAGGACCGGAATGTTTAGCGCCGCGCCGATCCGCGTTGCGAAATCGGAAATGCGGTCACCGCGAAAACCGCCGAGCAGGATCAGCAACCCGCCGCCGGCTTCGGCGAGGGCCACGAGAACCACCTCGAGGTAGGAAATCGGCAACATCTGAGCGAATCCTTCGAGGTTCATGAACTTCAGCGCGCCGTGAAAAACGAGCACGCTGGCCAGCGCTATGCGCAGCAACCAATGTGCGTTCAGAGTAAGAAAATTCATGTCATTGTCCTTGTAAGCAGTAGAAATAATCACTTGGCGTCATTGATCTTTTCGACGGCCTGTTCGGTCGTCCAGACGGTGTTGGCGATAAAGCGGAAATTAACCAGCGCAGATTCGTAGCCATTGCCTTCCTCGACGATTGCAGCAGCGGTCGCGTCAGAGACGACGGCGACCTCGAAGCCCTGCTCCATGAGTTCACGCATGTGTGACTCGGTGCAGAGATTGGCCGACATGCCGCCGAGGATGACCTTGTCGATACCGCGCTTGCGCAGTTGCAACACGAGGTCATTCGTTTCCGGGCCATAGACTTTGTGCGGATTCGACACTACCGTTTCGCCGTCGTTGATGTACTTCTTGTACTGCTCGAGCCAATCGGCGCCTGAGCCTTCGAAGCCTTCCGTCGTCAGCGCACCCTTGCGATCGAACATGCCGATCTTGTGCATTAACGCCTCAAGCGCACCTTCAAACTGCCAGCCGTGATCGGTCGGGTAGTAGTAATGCGGCGAGATAAATACCGGCATGTCGTTGGCTTTGGCGGCCTCGAACAGTGAGTCGATGTTCTCGACGGTGTTGTTCTCGGTGACGCTCTTGCCGACGACGCCCCAGGTCACACCTTTCGGGCTAAGGAAGTCGTTCTGTGGGTCGGTGATGACCAAGGCGGTGCGCCCCGGTTCGATGTCGACGCCGGGATCCGGCAGCTGCGCAGTTGCGGCGTTTGAGTAGCCAATAACGGCGAGCGCGATAGTTGCGAGTGTGATACGTGATTTCATGGTGTTCTCCAGAAAGTAGAATTCAGTTTTGGTTTCTTAGATGCGCCGATCACTGGCGCTAATGGGAATGTCGTTAGCGCTCATGTCGCGACGCCGCATGTAGCCGTCATCGTCGAATGCCCAGTGTTCGTTGCCGTGCGTACGGAACCACTGCCCGGTACGCGCGTGTTGCCACTCGTACTCGAAGCGCACCGAAATCTGGCTGTCGGTGTAGGCCCACAGTTCTTTCATAAGACGGTAGTGCAGCTCCTTGCTCCACTTGTCGGTCAGAAACTCGACAATGGCCTCGCGCCCTTTAAAGAATTGATCGCGGTTACGCCATTCGGAATCCGGCGAGTAGGCCTGGGCGACATGTTCTGCGTCGCGTGAATTCCAGGCATCCTCGGCCGCCTGTACTTTTGCCAGTGCACTCTTGTGGTTGAACGGGGGTAGCGGGGGTCTTTGCATGATCGGTGTCCTCAATCCTCGAAGTTTGCGAATACGTTCCTTCTGGTTTTTGTAGTGCAGTAACCGTGCCAACTTAGAAAAGCATGTAAAAACAACGAGTTAATGGAAAACGCTAAACCACAGAAACTTGTGGTCCACAGGAAGTTGTGGTCTAATCCTCAAAAAACTGAGGTCAACAAGGCGATGGCGAAAAAAGACGAGCTGTCAAAACTCCAGTCACAGCACCAACTCATCCTCGATTCAGCCGGTGAGGGCATTTACGGTCTGGACGCCGACGGCAAAATCACGTTTTGCAACGCGGCGGCTACCGAGATTCTCGGTTGGCGCCTCGAGGACGTTCGCGGGCAAATCGCTCATGACGTGCACCATCATTCGCGTGCCGACGGCTCACCGTATCCGCAAGACGAATGCCTGATTTACTCGGCATTGAGCGACAAGCAGGTTCACCGCGTTGACGACGAGGTTTTCTGGCACGTTGACGGTTCGAGCGTGCCGATTGAATACACGAGCACTCCCATATTCGAAGATGGCGAGCCATGCGGTGCTGTTGTCGTGTTCCGCGACATTTCAGAACGCAAGGAAATAGAGCGTCAGCGCGAGGCCGCTTACGAAGAACTGGTCAGAGTACAAACTGAGCAGCAACTTATTCTCGACGCGGCGGGCGAGGGGATCTACGGCATTAATGCCGACGGCAAAATGACCTTCGGTAACGCCGCGACTTCGGAAATTCTCGGCTGGAAAGTCGATGACGTACTCATGCAAAGTGCGCACGAAGTCCATCACCATTCGCACGAAGACGGATCGCCGTATCCTCGCGAGGAATGCCCGATCTACGCGGCCCTGAAGGATGGCGAAGTGCACCGCGTCGACTGCGAGGTGTTTTGGCACACTAACGGCAAGCCCGTGCCCGTTGAGTACACGAGCACACCGATCATTCGCGATGGCAAGCCGGACGGCGCCGTGTGCGTATTCCGCGACATTTCGGAGCGGCGCGAAGCCGAACGGCAACGTGAAGAAGCGTACGCCGAAATCAAAGCGCTCAAGGATCAGCTGGAGCAGGAGCGCGACTATTTGCGCGACGAGGTTAACGTCACCGTTAGTTTTGGCGAGATTATTGGTCAAAGCATGGCGTTGAAGCGCACGCTGGCGAAAGTCGAAGCGGTGGCGAACACATCGGCCAATGTTCTCGTGCTGGGCGAATCGGGTGTGGGCAAGGAAATGATTGCCCGTGCGATCCATGGGGAAAGCGAACGCTCCGAGCAGCCGCTAATAAAGGTTAACTGTGCGTCCATTCCCGAGGAGCTTTTCGAGAGCGAATTTTTTGGTCATGTGCGTGGCGCGTTTACGGGCGCGCACAAAGATCGTATTGGTCGGCTACAACTCGCGAACAGCGGCACGCTGTTCCTCGACGAAGTGGGCGAGATTCCGATGTCACTGCAGGGGAAACTGCTGCGTGCGTTGCAGGAGCGCGAGTTCGAACGCGTCGGTGATGATGAAACCACCAAAGTCGATGTGCGCGTCATCGCAGCGACCAATCGCAATCTTGAAGAGGAAGTGGCGGCAGGGCGGTTTCGGGAGGACCTGTACTATCGCCTGAGCGTCTTCCCAATAGAGTTGCCGCCGCTGCGCGAACGTAACGAAGATATTGTGCCGCTTGCAACTCATTTTCTCGACGCGATTTGCGCTGAGCTGGGCCGCGAGCCGCTACAGCTTTCCAAACAGCACATCGTCATGTTGCAAAAGCATCAGTGGCCGGGAAACGTTCGCGAACTCAGGAACGTCATGGAAAGGGCGGTCATCCTGACGAAGGGCGCGCGGCTACGATTGGACCTTGCGATGGGTGGCGCGGTGAAGTCAGCGTCGGTGTCGGATTCGACAGTCGCTGACAGCGATAGCGGTCAGTTTCTGACTGAAGACGAATTTCGAGCCAAAGAAAAACAAAACCTGGTGGCGGCGCTGCGCTCAGCCGACTGGCGCGTGTGGGGACCCGACGGAGCGGCGGCCCTGCTGCGCATCAAGCCGTCGACGCTGTCGTATCGTATGAGTGCGTTTGGTATTGAGAAGGACTGATCGATAGTCGGCTATAGTAGCTTTATGACAAACAACAATTCTCTGGCCCGCCACTGGACGCTCGATCCCGCCATCGATTTTCTGAACCATGGATCCTTCGGCGCTTGCCCCGCGCCGGTACAGGCGGCGCAGCAGCAACTGCGCGACAGAATCGAACGCCAGCCTGTGCAGTTCTTCGTGCGCGATCTCGAGGAACTGCTGGACCAGGCACGCGCGGCGCTCGCCGCTTTCCTCGGAGCTAATGCCGAAGATGTTGTGCTGGTACCCAGTGCTACCGCCGGCGTCAATGCCGTGCTGCGCTCGATGAAACTCAAACCCGGTGACGAGCTCCTGACCACCAACCACGAATACAACGCGTGCAGGAACGCGTTGGAATTCGTGGCGGAACGGGCAGGCGCGACGGTTGTGGTCGCTGAGATCCCGTTTCCACTGGAGTCCTCGCGACAGGCCGAAGCGGTGATTCTCGATGCGGTCACGCCGCGAACGCGACTCGCGCTGCTCGATCACATCACCAGCCAGACCGCCCTGATCCTGCCGATCGAGAAACTGACAAAGGCATTGGCTGACTTCGATATTCCGGTGCTTGTGGACGGCGCGCATGCACCCGGCATGGTGCCAGTGGACCTGAACGAACTGGGCGCCGCTTACTACACCGGCAACTGCCACAAGTGGTTGTGCGCGCCAAAAGGGTCGGGTTTCTTGCATGTCAATGCGGAATATCAGGCGAGCGTGCGACCCGCCATCATTAGCCATGGCGCCAATAGCACGCGGCGCGATCGCTCGCGATTCCTGATTGAATTCGACTGGACCGGCACGAATGATCCAACCGCCATGTTGTGTGTGCCGGCGACGCTGGAATTCATGGGTTCCTTATTACCTGGCGGTTGGGACGATGTGCGCGAACACAATCGCTCGCTGGCATTGGCCGCGCGAACGCTACTTTGCAGAGCACTGGAACTTGAGCCGCACTGCCCCGACGACATGATCGGCGCTATTGCCTCTTTGCCGTTGCCGCCTGGTACGGCCGCTCCGCCAAAATCGCCGCTCTATACAGACCCATTACAGGACACGCTGTTGGAACGCTATAAGATCGAAGTGCCGGTCATCCCGTGGCCCGCCGCACCACAACGATTGATCCGAGTGTCAGCCCAGGTTTACAACTCACTTGACCAGTACCAACGCCTCGCCGACGCTCTGCAAGAAGTGTTTACAAACGGGAGCGACGCATGACCCTCGGCAACGCCGCCAACGTTGCGGAATTGATCGGCGGCATCGTGGTCGTCGGCGGTCTGGCATTCGCCATAGTGCAACTCGCGCAGCTGCGTCGCCAACGGCGGGAGTTGGCGGCCATCGAACTCGCGCGCTCGTTCAGTAACCCGGCTTTTGCGCGCGCGCTCCAACGAGTGCTTCAGCTTGAGCCCGGTCTGACGGCGGACGAACTGCAGCAACTCGACGAGAAGAGCCTGGATGCCATGATGCTGCTAAGTCTTACGTTCGAATCGGTTGGGATCATGGTGCATCGGCGGATCGTGGACATTGAGATTGTTTGGGAACTCATGGGTGGTGTTGTGATCGCCGCTTGGGAGCGATTGCAGCCCTGGGCCATACAGCAACGCGAACTAAGTGGCCGTGAGAAATTCGACGAGTGGGTGGAATGGCTCGACGCCGCGTTGGTCGACTATGAAAAAACTTTCACGCCCGATCCCGCGTTTCGCTCACGCCTGAATGAATAGCGGCCAGGCGCGATTCATGGACTAGCGCCCGATATCGTCAAGTAATCCGATGAGCTCGTCCAGCTGCGACAACGCCCGCGGTGACCGCTTGAGGAGGGCTGTCATCGCATCGTCGACCACGCCCGAGGCGTCGCTCAGCAGTTCTCGGCCAGCCGGCGTCAACGCCGCGATCGCGAGGCGCGCATCCCGCTTGCTCTTGACGGTGGACACGATGCCGAGCTTTTCCATTGGGCGAAGGGCCCGCGTGACTCCCGACGGCGTCAATCCCACGGCCTGCGCCAGGTCGACGCGACTGGCCTGGGCGTTCGGCGCATCGCCCAGCGCCCGCAATAAGCGGTATTCGGCGAGACTGATGCCACGTATCGAGCCCAGGCTGGCATCGAGACGCCGTTCCAGCCGGTTCCACGTGGATGCGAACGCGAGCGCCAGTGACTGTACTCTAGAGGTTTTAATATTCATGAGTAAAGCATAACAAATCCGTGAGTAATCACGCAATACGCATTTAGTTAGACGGCTTGCCCGTAGGCTCCCGATACGCCAAAGTACGCCTTCTCTATTTTCAGGCCCTTTTTCAAGGAACCCGCAGTGCTGCAACCGTTGGACGACATCGAAGCCCGCATCATTGGCTGCCTGATCGAAAAATCGGTGGTTACACCCGACCAGTACCCGCTGACACTGAACGCGCTGACCAATGCCTGCAATCAGAAGTCCGGTCGCAATCCGGTAACTGCACTGCAGCAAGGTGAGATTCAGCACGCCCTTCGCGTTCTCGACGCTAAACACCTCGTGCGCATGGAAGAGAATTTCAAAAGCCGGACTGAGAAATACGCACAGCGGTTTTGCAACACCCGTTACAGCGATCTGAATTTTGACCCACCGCAGCTCGCGATCGTTTGCCTGTTGTTGCTGCGTGGTCCACAGACTCCCGGAGAGCTACGCGCACGCAGTGGTCGCTTGCACCAATTCACTGATAACGCCGACGTCGTCGTCTCGTTGGATAGCCTGATTGAACGCGAAGGCGAACCACTGCTGGTTAAGCTCCCGCGCACACCGGGGCGCAAGGACTCCGAGTACATGCACCTCTTCAGTGGTGAGATAGACGTGGAGGCACATGCAAACCAGGCGCAGGTGGCGAAGCCTTCAAGGTCCACGGACCGGTCCAGTGTGGCAGACTTGGCGGAGCGGGTAAGCCAGCTCGAATCCGAGGTGGCGGAACTCAAGAAAAGGTTGCAGTAAAGACCACTACCGTAGCGGGGGGTTTGCATGTTGTTGTCAGCAAGAAGTAGCTTCCGGTTGTTTGGGGCGATGGCCTTTTTCGTTTTGGGATTCCTGGCGGTGCCGGCCGTGGCGCAGCAACAGGTCGTCGTTGCTGTTGTTGGTGACGGGCCCGGGGATCGCTTTCAGGAGTTTCACGAAAAGTACATTGATGAACTGCTGGCGTTGACGTCGAGCGAATTCGATGTGCAAGTTCGTCGCTTTTCAGGAGAGTGGAGTAAAGAGTCCATTGATGCGGCGATCGAGAAGGCCTATGCCGACGCTGAGATCGATCTCGTACTGGTCACCGGTTTTGTCGGGAACCAGATAGCGGCGACAAAACAACATTACTCGAAACCGACTTTTCTTCCCCTGATCCTCGATACACGGCTAGTTGCAGGCGATGCAACGCTTGGCCAGTCCGGTGTCGCCAATCTGAACTATCTGAGTATCTATGCTGACTTTGCAGACGATCTCGATACTCTCGCGAGAATAGTTCCGTATCTCAATCTCGTCGTGTTGGTGGACTCGAGCCTGGCGTCGGCTATTCCGGAGCTACGCAGTGCCGCTCTTGCGGCCAGTGCCGAAAGAGGCGTTGAGCTAACCGTGGTGGCGCATGATGGAGTCGACCATAGACTGATGAATCAGGTACCGGCAGATACAGATGCCCTCTTCATTGCCGGGCTGCCGCGCATGCCACTTGTTGATTTTGATTACCTCATCGAGGCTATTAATGCGGCCGGGTTACCCAGCTACAGTTTCATCGGCGTACCGGATGTAGAGCGCGGCCTGCTCGTGACCAACTCCGATCCTGGGGATATTGATCGTCAGGCCAGGCTAAACGCACTCAACATGCAGGCTGTCATGCTCGGCGAGCGGGCTGAGGACCAACCAACGGGATCGGGAAGCAGGGATCAGCTGACCATCAATATGGCGACTGCGCGGAAAATCGGCCTGTCGCCGAGTTTCGAAGTGTTAAGCGATGCCGTCTTGTTAAATCAGGATGCCGAAGTCGCTGGACAACAGTACGGACTCGTCGAGATTGCGCGCATGGCATTGGATCAAAATCAGGATTTGCAGGCCGAGGAGTTCGGTGTGCGGGCCGGCCTTGAGGAGATCGCAAGAGCAAGGTCGAATCTGTTGCCGCAAGTCGGCGCGTCGGCGAGCCATACCTTTCGCGATGATTCCCCGACAGTGTCCGCTGGTTTGTTCGCCGAGCGTTCGAACGATGCCGCGATCAGCATCGACCAGTTGCTGTATTCCGATGCAGCCAGTGCCAATCTGGCCATACAGAAAGAGCTGCAACGCACACGCCTGGCGAGCCTGGAGGAATTCAAGCTCGACGTGGTTCAAGCGGCAACAACTGCGTACTACACGGTGCTCAACGCGCGCTCGCAGCTCGCCGTTCAGGAAAATAATCTCCGCATTACGCGAGCCAACCTTGAATTGGCGGAAGATCGCGTGCGCCTAGGTACATCGACACCCGCGGATGTTTATCGGTGGCAGGCGGAGGTAGCAAGAGCACAAATCCTGGTACTGAACGCTCGATCAACGAGAGATCAGTCAAGGGAAACGTTAAATCGTATCCTGCACAAACCGCAGGGCGCGCGCCTGGCGTTGAAGGAGGCAAGCTTCGATGAACCGTTTGTGATGACACAAGCGGCATTCGATCAGCTGGTGCGCAGCCCTGCCGACTACGCACGATTCTCCAACTTCTATATTAAACGCGCGCTCAGGCAGGCGCCGGAACTCGAACAGCTGCATGCACAGATTGTTGCTAAACGGCGCGAGCTCAGCAGCCAGAAACGTGCCTATTGGTTGCCGGATTTCACGGTAGGTGGACGGTATACGGATAACCTCAGCCAGTCCGGAATTGGCGCCGGGCTGCAGGCAGGCCAGGGCTTGAATGACTGGAGCGTCGGCGTACAGGCGACCTTGCCGCTATTTTCGGGCGGCTTGAGAAAGGCTAACGTGTCGCGCGCCGATTACGAACTACGGCAGCTCGAATCGCTTCGCGTGTCAACGGCTGAACGCGTAGAGGAACAGATCCGAAATCAGCTGCACGCAGCCGAAGCCGCCTATTTCCAGATTGACCTGTCGACGACGGCCGCCGAAGCATCGCGCAAAAACTTTAACCTCGTGAGCGATGCTTACGCGCGTGGCACAGTGAACGTCATTGAGCTACTCGACGCGCAGGATACAAGTCTCGCCGCATCTGCAGCGGCGGCTGAATCGTTGCACAACTTCCTTGCAACCATAATGTCATTGCAACGAGCAGTAGGTAACTACGATTTCTTGTTACTACCTGACGACAGAAATGCATTAGCCATCGAATTCCGCAAGACTCTAACAGGTTCCCAAAAATGAAAATCCGCGTTTGCACATTACTGATCGTCGCCTTGATTCTCGGTGGCTGCGGCAAATCGGACGAAACGGCGGAGGAACGGTTGCGGCCGGTGCGATTCGTCACTGTCGGTGATGCCAGCGTGTTCCGCGATCGGAGTTTTTCAGGAATTTCGAAGTCGAGCAGGGAATCGCGACTGAGTTTCAAGGTGTCAGGTACCGCCATCAATGTGCCTGTGCAGATCGGACAACGGCTGCAGGCCGGCGACCTGATCGCCGAGATCGATCCGGCGAGTTACGTACTACAGGCGCAACAGGCGCAGGCGACGCTGGTTGAGGCGCAGGCCAACGATCGACAGGCTGCGGCTAACTACGAACGCACCAAAGGATTGTATGCGAACAGCAATGCGTCCTTGAACGATCTCGAGTCGGCGCGGGCGCAGGCGGAGTCGGCCAGCGCGGTGGTCCGGGCGGCTAGCAAGGCAGTTGAAATTGCACGACTAAACGTCTCCTACACCAAGCTGACCGCGGGCAGCGATTGCTCGATCGCCTCACTCGACATTGAGGTCAACGAAAACGTCGCCTCGGGCCAACAGATTGCCTCCGTCAGTTGCGGCGATGCGTTCGAGGTCACGCTGGATTTGCCGGAAAGTCTTATCGGTGATGTCGATGAGTTGACTCCCGTTAGCGTTCGTTTCGGCTCCATACCCGACCAGGAATTCAGAGGCGTGATCTCGGAAGTCGCTGTCGCATCGGCTGCGGGTTCCGCGGCATTTCCGGTCGTCATCAAGATAGCGGGCAGCCACCCATTGTTGCGCTCCGGCCTCGCCGCGGACGTAACCTTTCAGTTCTATTCCGCCGCCGTGCAAGGGGGCGCTGTGCTTCCGGTGACGGTCGTCATAAACGATCCGGACGGGACCTTCGTTTTTGTGGCTGAGCCCGCTGGAGTCGAAGGCGAGGCAATGGTCAGTCGTCGCGCCGTCACATTGGGCGAGTTGACACAGTCGGGTATCGAGATAATTGACGGCGTGCAACAGGGTGACCGAGTGATTACAGCGGGCATCTCGGTGATCCGCGACGGTCAGCGGGTTTTGATCTCGGCCGCTGAATAAGAGCGCCGTTAGTCGTGAATCTTACTTCAGCAGCAATTGACTACGATCGTTTCACTCTGACGATCGTCGCCCTGGTCGTGGTGGCGGGTATTTTCGCGTTTCAGAGTCTGCCCAAAGCGCAGGACCCGGGTTTTATTGTTCGCACGGCAGTCATCACGACGCGTTTTCCCGGCGCGAGCCCCGAACGAGTCGAGCTGCTTGTAACGGACAAGATCGAGAAGAAGATTCAGGAGATGCCTGAAATCGACTCGATCACGAGTGAATCGCGAACCGGCATTTCACTGATCTACGCGAATTTCAAAGAAAGCTACAAAATAATGCGGCCGATCTTCGACGACCTGCGCAGAAAGGTGGACACGGTGACGCCGGATCTCCCGCAGGGTGCGTTGATTCCCGAAGTAAACGATGAGTTTGGCGACGTGTTTGGAAGCGTCTACACGCTTTCGGGCGACGGCTTTTCCTACGCGGATCTCAAAATCGTTGCCGACGAGCTGCGCGATGAACTCCTCAAGGAACCCGATATCGCGAAAGTCTCGATACACGGGGAACAACAGGAAGTCATTTTCGTCGAGTACAACAATGCGCGTCTGGCGGAACTGGGACTGTCGCCGCAGCAATTGTCGGCTTCGCTCGCCAGCGTCAACATCCTTTCGTCGGGCGGCGACATCGTGAGTGGTCGCGAACGTATAGCACTCGAGCCAACGGGCAATTTCGAGTCGCTCGACGATCTGCAGCGTACGGTCATTCAGATTCCGGGCGGGGCGTTGGTCTATCTCGAGGACATCGCCAATGTCTATCGCGGCTACAAGGATCCACCGAAAAGCATGAGTCGCGTCAACGGCGAACCGACACTGGCGATCGCCGTGTCGATGCGCAAAGGCGGCGACATTCTCAAGCTCGGTGAACGGCTAAACGTCCTCATGCCCGAACTTGTCTCGCAATACCCCTGGGGCATCAAGATCGACAAAGTCTGGTTTCAGGCAGATCTCGTGGAGAATGTTGTCAATTCGTTTTCCTCGAGCCTGGGCCAGGCCATTCTCATCGTGATCCTGGTCATGATTGCGTTTCTCGGTCTGCGCACAGGCCTTGTCGTCGGTTCGCTGATTCCGACGACCATTATTGCGTCATTTTTCACGATGCAGATCTTCGATATCACGGTCAATCAGATATCCCTGACAGCATTGATTATTGCGCTGGGTCTTCTCGTCGATAATGCGATCGTCATAGTGGAATCGATCATCGTGAAACGTGAGCACGGTCAGGATGCGGTCACGGCCGCGATCGAGTCAGGCAAGGAACTCAAGACGCCGTTGTTGATCTCGTCGTTAACGACCGCGGTCGCTTTCATGCCGATTGCCATGGCGAAATCGGCTGTCGGCGAGTACACGGCGGACATCTTCTATGTTGTCGGCATTGCGCTGATTTCGTCGTGGATTCTGGCCATGACGTTCGTGCCAATGCTGACCACCGTAACGCTCAAAATTCAGCCGTCCAAAAGCAATGGCGATGACCCGTTTGCCGGACGCTGGTACACCTTTTATCGCAGCTTGTTGACCGCGTCGTTGCGATGTCCCTACCGTTTTCTCGCGGTCATTGTTTTCTTGTTCGGGCTTGCCATCGTTGGCCTTGGCCTGGTCAGGCAGGAATTCATCGCACCATCGGAGGACCCGGTGTTCTCGGCCAAGCTCGAATTGCCGCTCGGAACGTCGATCGAAACGAGCCAGGACATTATCGCCGAGGTCGATGCGTTCATTGCGGAAACATATTTTGCGCCGGCTGAAGAAGAGCCGCGCATCCGGAACTGGCTGACGTTCATCGGTGAGGGCGGGCCGCGATTCCAGCTTAGCCTGAATCCGCCGAACCCAAACCCCGCGAACTCGTTCGTCATTGCCAACACGATTGACGGCGACGACGTGGATAGCGTCATCGCGGGCATCGAGGCCTACGTCCGTGAGCAACATCCCGACCTGGCCGCCCAGGTGAAACGCCTCGACAACGGCCCACCCGTGGATTACCCGATCATCGTGCGCATAGCCGGCAACGATTTCGATGCGCTCTATTCCATTGCGGACCAGGTGACCGGTTTTCTCTACAACATTCCGCAGGTGTCCGACGTAAAGAATTCCTGGGGCTTGCAGACCAAAAAACTGACAGTCGATGTGGACCAGGAGCTGGCGCGTCGTTCGGGCGTGACCAGCGAAGACGTCGCCTATTCGCTGCAAGCCGGACTCACGGGCATCGACCTGACCCAGTACCGCGAAGGCGATGAGCTGATACCGGTGACCTTGCGAACCGTCGCCGCCGACCGCCAGGACTTCAGCAAGCTTGACGGCCTGACTGTGTATTCGCAAAGCACCGGCAGCAACGTGCCCTTAAAGCAGGTCGCCAATGTCGAGTTGACGTTCGAGCCGGGCATCATCGAACGTCGCGACCGCGATCGAACCTTGTCGCTCAACGTGCAACTACAGAAGGATGCGACAGCCACAGAGGTGGTTAGCGTGTTGGTCCCGTGGCTGGAGGACGCGGAGCCGAGCTGGCCGGCGGGCCACGAATTCGAAATCGGCGGTGAGACCGAGGAGTCGGGTGACGCCAACGCGTCGATCGCCGCCGAACTACCGGTCGCCGGCATGATTATCCTGTTGCTGCTGGTCGGGCAGTTCAATTCGCTGCGCAGGCCGGCGATCATTCTCGCCACGATTCCGCTTGGCCTGGTTGGCGTCACGTTCGGCTTGCTGATTGCCAATTCTTCGTTTGGCTTCTTTACGATCCTCGGACTGATTTCGCTGTCAGGCATCATCATCAACAATGCGATCGTCTTGCTCGACCGAATTGCCATCGAGATACGCGACTTTGGCCTCACTCAGGCCGACGCAATTCTGACGGCTTGCCAGCAGAGAATGCGGCCCATCCTCCTGACCACTGCGACGACGGTGCTCGGCATGACGCCGCTCTTATGGGGTGGCACCGCCATGTTCAAGCCGATGGCGATCACGATCATCTTCGGGCTCGCGTTCGCGACCGGGCTGACACTGTTGGTCGTGCCGGTGCTCTACTCGATGTTGTTCCGGGTTTCCTTCAGTCGGACGGCAACAGCTGACTAACGCCAACCTTGAACTGCAGGAAGAAAATACCGCTGACGGTGTCGTCCATCATGCGCGCGTCGAACATGCGCTCGACCGCCTTGACGGGCAGGTAAGTCAGGTTAAGCCCCATGAAGCGATTGCCTACAGATACGCTCGGCACGGCGCCCGGAAACGGACGATTGTCATTGACGTCTGTGCGAGTCATGACAAACGCATTAACACCGGCGTCGATGTAGAGACCGTTCAGGCGATCGGTCGCGAACAACGTACGGTGCAATCCGGCGCCAGCCATGTACGACATGTCCTCATTGCTGTCGCGAAAGCCATTGACCATGATTCGCTTCTTCCAGCGTGAGTGAGTCGTCAACTCGTATTCGAGGCCCAGGCCGAGGTTGTTTTCGTTCCAGTCCTCGGTCGCGTCAACATGAAACGACTTGCCATTGATAATGGCGCTGAAGTCGCCGGCCATGGCTGATGAGAAAGGCACGACAAAAAGTAAGGAGAGCAGGGTGAGTTTTGCGGCATTGAGTATATTCATGGCGGAATACGATGCAAGGCTTATGCCGGAAACAAAAATATCGAAATTTCAAATGCTTACGAAACTAGCCTAAGAGCGATTGTAAAGAGCTTCGACAGCCGTCCCGAGTGCCGTTTTCGAAGCGCCGAATTTCTGTGAGGCAGGTCCGCAACGGCGTGTGATGTGCCGCAATTTCAAACGTCCGGAAGTAGCGCGTTGTCAGTCTCTCGACTGGCTCAGCGCAGCTGGCTGTCTTTGCTGCCGCGGCGGTTATAGCCGCTGACGGCTACCGCTTCTTTATCGTGTTCGGCCTGGCAGTCCAGACAAAGCCGAACGCCCGGGACCGCTTCTCGGCGTCCCTCCGGAATCGGCTTGTCACAATCCTCACAATTCTTGAGGCTCTCGCCGAGCGGCAATTGCGCGCGAGTGCGTGCGACCGCATCCTCGACCGTTGCGTCGATCTGGTCCTGCACTGCACCGTCTTTTGCGAAGCCGCCAGCCATATCAGGCTCTCGTTTCTGCCGAATTAATGCGTATCAGTGTAACGCGGAATTAGTGCGGCGACACTGCACAACAAACCGGCGACAATGATGGTGTTTTGCAGACCCAAGGTGTGTGCTGAGGCACCGACAAGCAGGCCTCCCAGCGCCGTTCCTCCGAACGCGATCATTCCCCAGAGACTGCTGACCCGACCGCGCACATCGTCATCAACAAGGCCTTGAATAAGAATCTGCGAGCCAACACCACCCATCGACAAGATCACACCGAGTATCGTTGCAATCGGCACGGCGAGCCAGAAGCTGGTGTTTGCGCCGAAAGCGGCAATTAATAATCCTGCCAGCACAACGGATATGCGAATAACTTTGATATTTAGCCATAGGGTACTTCGGGACAGCACCAGGCCAGTTGCGACAGCGCCGACACCAATAGCGGACGTGAGTGTGGCAAGCCCTGAACTGCCCCGGTTCAGGACGGCGTCAGCAATAGCCGGAAGCATCTCGAGCGCGCCGCGCCCAAATACCGACGCGACGGCAATCATGATCAGCAGCCCTCGGATCGTATGGTGCTCGAGTACATAGCGAACCCCATCCAGCAGCTCGGACCAGACGTCGCCTGGCCTTTTTTCACGGCTGGCTATCGGTCTGAGCTTGACGAAGAAAACGGCAGCGACGATTGCGAGGTAAGAAATTCCATTAAATGCAAAGGCGGCGCTGACGCCCAGCGTGGCAATGATTACGCCGGCGATGGCCGGGCCAACGAATCGCGACACGTTGAACGATATCGACGTATTGGCAATCGCGCTCTGCAGCTGCTCCTTCGTGACAAGATTTGGCACGAGCGTCATGCGCACCGGTGTGTGCGCGCCGTCAAACGCACCCTGCACGAGCGAGACAACCGTGAGCACCACGATGTCGACCTTCCCTGTGGCCGCGAGTGCGCCCAGCAGCAGCATATTCACCGCGCTACACGAGTTGATGACAATTGATGCTTTTCGCCGGTCGACGCGATCCGCAAGAACGCCAAACACGGGGCCGAAAAAAACGGCGGGCGCGAACTGCGTGAACGCAACCATGCCGACCCAAAACTCCGAGCCCGTCAGTTGCCAGGCGAACCAGCCAAGTGCGACGCGATAGACCCATAGGCCGTGCAGCGAAATCGTGCTGCCGATCAGGTAAACAAGGAAATCGCGGCTGGACAGCGCCGAGCTATTGCTCACGTCAACGAATCGTCTTTCCTGGGGGGGGGAGATGGTAGACTCCATCGCTGCCAACTGCCACCGGAGTTCGTGATGGACGCGTTGTCGCTCGCCATCATTCCCGGCGGGCTGCTAATTTTTTCGCTGATTTCAGGTCGACTGCAGGGCACCGTCGTCACGGCACCCTTGGTGTTCATTATTTTCGGTCTTGTGATCGGTTCGGGCGGTTTGAACGTGGCCGACGTCGACCCGGGCCATTCGGTGATTCACTTCATCGCCGAGTTCACGCTCATCCTGGTCTTGTTCGCCGACGCCGCGCGCATCGACATTAGCAGCGTGCGGCAGGACCATAACCTGCCGACTCGCATGTTGGTGATTGGTTTGCCACTGGCGATCGTGGCGGGGGCCGTGGTTGCTTCGCAGTTGTTCCCGGCGTTTTCAATGTGGGAGGCGGCGTTGCTGGCGGCCCTACTGGCGCCGACCGATGCGGCACTTGGACAATCGGTGATATCCGAAAGGGCGGTACCGGTTCGCATTCGCCAGGCCATCAATATCGAGAGCGGCCTCAACGATGGCATTGCGTTACCTGTTGTCTTCCTGTTGGCGGCGCTTGCCGGGACTGCACACGCTGCGACACCCGCGAGCGAGTGGCTGCGTTTTGGTCTGATGCAGGTCGTTCTCGGGCCGCTGGTCGGTGTAGCGATCGGCTACGTAGGCGCGCGGGTACTCGATAACTCGATTGAGCGCGGCTGGGCGAATACCTCGTTCCAGGGCATCGGCATTCTGTCACTGGCGGTGCTCACCTATGTTGCGGCGGAACTGGTCGGTGGCAACGGCTTTATCGCGGCCTTTGTTGGCGGCATGGTTTTTGGCAACAGTATTCGGCATCCCTGCACATTCCTGTTCGAGTTCATGGAGAGCGAAGGGCAGCTGCTGATGCTGATTACATTCCTCGTGTTCGGCGCGGCATTACTGCCCGAAGGCCTCGCACACCTGAACGCCACGAATTTTCTCTACGCCGTGCTAAGCCTGACGGTCATCCGCATGATACCGATCGCGATTTCGTTACTCGGCTCCGGTGTACGCCTGCCAACGCAATTGTTTCTCGGCTGGTTTGGTCCTCGGGGCCTCGCATCGATATTATTCGTGCTGCTGATTCTCGAGGAATCGGACGTTCCTCATCGTGAACAGTTGCTCGCGATCACCGTCATTACGGTGGCCTTGAGTGCGTTGCTGCACGGCGTCAGCGCCGCACCGCTGGCGCGACAATTCGGGCGATTGTCAGATCGCATGGGAAAGTGCGAAGAGAACAAGATGGTGACCGAGATGCCGATGCGCGAAGGGCATATGCCGGTCGAGAATGACTAAGATAAGGACAGTCCATCAATGAAGAAAATTGCCATAGCAAGCTGGGACACGCTTGCAGACCGAACACCGACCTACGCCCTGGTGGCAGAGGTCGATCTCGTCATTGTCCGTATCGATGACACCGTCAGCGTGTTGTATGGCCGTTGCGCGCATCGTGGTGCGCTTATGTCAGATGGTCATGTTGACGGCGACAACCTGATCTGCGGTGTGCACGGCTGGGACTACCGCCTTGATACCGGCGTCAGCGAATACAAGAACAGCGAGACACTGCCGAAGTTCAACTCCTGGGTTGAAGGCGGCGAGGTTTTGGTCGATGAAGACGAAATCGTTGCGTGGGCGCAAAAGCATCCGCAGCCGTTCCAGCGTGATGCCTACCAGGGACTCTTCCAGGACCCGACGGGGACGGCGGATGAACCGCATGTAAAGTTCATTCGCAAAATGGCCAATGAGGGTCTTAGTAAAGTAGGTCATCATGGCCCTGCTGCGGCCATGGGCGTGTCGCGCAACAGCCTGCCGAAGTGGGAAGACCTGCAGTTCGTCGTTGGGCAACTGCACAAACTGCCCTTGCTTGACGACGAGCCGGTTGGCACCGAGCTGGTCATCGGGCCGAAAACGAAGAAGCCGCTGCGTCTCGATATCCCGCTGTTTGTGTCCGACATGAGCTTCGGTGCTCTGTCGGAAGAAGCCAAGGTTGCGTTGTCGAAAGGCGCGGAACTTGCTGGCACGGGTATTTGCTCGGGCGAGGGTGGCATGCTGCCCGAAGAACAGGCCGCCAACTCGCGCTACTTCTACGAACTCGCGTCGGCACGGTTCGGCTTCTCCTGGGACAAGGTGCAAAAGACCCAGGCGTTTCATTTCAAAGGTGGTCAGGGCGCGAAGACCGGAACCGGCGGTCACCTGCCGGGCGCCAAAGTGAAAGGCAAGATCGCCGAGGTTCGCGAACTGCCGGAAGGCGAGCCCGCAATTTCTCCCGCACGTTTTCCCGAGTGGTCTGACCTTGGTCAGTTCCGTGATTTTGCGGCCGAAGTGCGTGACAAAACCGGCGGCATTCCGGTGGGTTTCAAGCTTTCGGCACAACACATCGAGAAAGACATCGATGCGGCGCTCGGCATAGGCGTGGACTACATCATCCTGGACGGTCGTGGCGGCGGCACCGGTGCCGCGCCGCTGATTTTCAGGGACAATATTTCGGTACCGACCATACCCGCCCTGGCGAGAGCGCGACGTCACCTGGATGCATGTGATGCGTCGGACGTAACGCTGATCACTACAGGTGGCTTGCGGCATCCGGCGGACTTTGCAAAAGCGATGGCATTGGGCGCCGACGGCGTCGCCGTATCGAATGCGGCGATACAGGCGATCGGCTGCCTCGGCATGCGTGCCTGTCATACCAACAATTGTCCAGTCGGCATCGCGACGCAAAAGCCGCATCTGCGAGCACGCCTGCCGGTCGATATTGCTGCCGAACGGCTTGCGCGGTTTTTCGCCGCGTCCGTCGAACTTATGACTGTACTCGCACGTGCCGCGGGCCACCGGCACCTGAGCGAGTTTTCCAGGAACGACCTGACGACGTTCAAGACCGATATGGCACAACTGACGGGTGTCACCTTCGGTGGCGTGTCGACGAATTATTGAGGATTGAAATGACCAGCCGACGACAATTTCAATTACTGGACTTCAGACCGACGTCTGCAACGCGTGAGGCGTTGCACGCGTACTCCCGAGTGATAGGCGATTGGCTAAAAAAATGTCGATCCAAACGAAAGCATTGGTGGCACGCGAGCCTGCGGCCGTCGTTGACGGGCGTAACCAGCGGCATCGTTCATGCAGAGATCGACTTCGAGCTCTCACTTGATCTTAAGGAAAGCTTGCTACTCGCGCGGACCTCGGAAGGCGCGCAATTGTCCGAAGGCCTTAACGGGCAATCGGCGTCCGATCTGGCGCAGGCGATCGATGACTTCCTTTTCGATAATGGTGTTGATACCGGTTACGTACCCGCCAGTGCGCCGCGCGGCGCTGACCGGTTTGTTGGCTATTCGGCCAAGCACGCCAGCAGCCTGGGGCAGACGCTGGCGGCAGTCAACGCGGCAATGACGGAGTTTCGCGCAGGTATACGCGAAGAAACCAGCCCGATTCAGCTGTGGCCTCATCACTTTGACCTGTCGATGTTATGGCTGCCGGGCGAGAACATTGTGGGCCAGGACCCGGACGACGAAGAGCACTCGGACAAACAGATGAATTTCGGCTTCACGTTTGGGGATGAAGGCATTCCCGAGCCATACTTTTACGTGACGGCTTACCCGACGCCGGACGGTCTCCCGAGCCTGGAACTGCCGACAGGCACCGTTTGGCAAACGGAAGGATTTAACGGTGCCGTGCTGCTCTACAAGACCTTAATCAAAAGCGGTGACCCGAATACCTATTTGCTGGACCTGTGGCAGACATTGTTGTCGGCGGGTCGAGAGCAAATGCTGACTGATCACAACACAAAGTAACTCTCGAGGATATGAATGGCGGACTTCGACGGAAAAGTGGCACTCGTTACGGGCGGTGGCGCCATCGTCAACAACTCATCCGTCGGTGGTCTTGTCGGTTTCGCGGGCGTCGGTATCTACAGCGCGTCGAAACATGCCGTCATGGGCCTGACCAAGAGCGCTGCGCTTGAATACTCGGCACAGGGTATTCGGGTGAATGCCGTGAACCCCGCCATAATTCGTACCGCAATGTCTGAAGGTCTGGCCCGCGGCCGCAAAGTCGAAATCGATGAATTCGCCGCTTTTTATCCCATCGGGCGCATTGGCGAGCCACACGAAGTTGCCGAAGCCGTGCTTTGACTGTGTTCCGACAAGGCGTCGTTCGTCACGGGCACCGCGACCTGCGTGGACGGCGGCTACACCGTGCAATAGAGTCTCGCTCCTCTGCTGTTAAGAGCGGAACTCTACTTCGGTTTCTTCCAGGAGGACGCAAATTCCAAAGGTGCCGCGACCTTGGTGCTCAGGACTTTGTCGCCCCTGTCCGGCGTGCCGCTCAATGACAATGGTCTCGCGATCGAGAACTTCTCCTGCACCTGGTTGACTTCGATCTCGCCGATCACAGTGGTACTGCCACCCAGCGAAATACCGGTTTCCGGGTCGATCAATTCCTCACCTTTTTTCAGGACTTGCAGCCGGTCGCCCACGGCGACCGCGTCCTGGCCGAGGTTGACGTAGATCTGCGACGCGTCTGCTTTGACGATCGAGCCTTCGGCCGGTTTCGCGCCGACCTGTTTGATGAGCTCGAAAACTCCCTGGTTGATGCCGGCAATCACGGCCTGGCCGATGGGAGTCTTCGAGTAACTCGACATGAAGCCGCCGAGCCCTACATCACCGATGAACGTAGCACCGCCAAATCCGAGGTTTGCTTCGTTGATGACGGCCTCAATCTGTTTCGTAAATGTAATTTCGCTGGTTTCCGCGTCAATGAGCCGGATGTTCAAGCCTACGCGCCCGGTACTCTTGCCGGCTTTTACACCACCCAGCAAAGGCACCTTGCTCGTCAGGAGACCGCCGATGCCTTTGTCTGTGCCCGATGTTTTTGCTTCGTAATCCGTAACGACAAGTTGGACCAAATACTCGGCGCCGAGAACATTACCTGTTTTGGCACCCGACGGTTTTGCAACTCGACCGGAAGATGCCAGATCCTGTTCATCCAAAACACTGCCGAGTTCGGTTCGCTCGACGAGACGAAAGCGGCCGGTCTGCGACAATGAATCGATGACGATCGCTTCGATGCCGTTGACCGGGACACCCGCCGTAGAGTCCGAATAGTTCACCTCGCCCATCATCGTTGTGACCGTGTACGAATTGCTGGAACTGTTGTTATCAACTTCCAGCACACCCAGCCTGGCTTGCCGGCCCGCATACTCACCCCATTCGATATTCAGAAGGTACTTGGTATCCACCTTGTCGACGCGCTCTGGCAGCGGTGACTTCGATTTTTCGCCGACGGAGTACGCTACGTAATCGGCCGCGACGTATTGTGCGCCCACGAGCCCTAGAACGAGTGTAAGAAAAACAAGTAAACTTCTGAATTCCATCATGTTATCTCCTTGTTAAGGGCTCGTGCCAGTGAGCGTCCTCGATTCTTTAGTTATTGTCCTTGATTCATCAGGTCCTGGAGGCTTGGCATGTTGGACAGGTCGGGTCCTTGAGAAATCGTAACCGTCTGATAAAGAGTATAGTCCTCGTCGTTGCCACCGTCGCCGATCGAAACACTAACTGCAGTCTGCGTGTTTCCCATGATGGACTGTTCCAGCATAAGGCCGTTATCCGTCAGGCAAGCTGTACCCATCATGTTCGAATCATAGATATTGCACGTGGTGTCGGCGATGGTCTTGGTAGCACCGGTTGCCGTGAAGCCCATTGCGGTTATGAACCCGTCGGCCATGCCGGCAGGGTCGGTGTTTTGCATGGCGGCCACAACCTGGTCGTACATGGGATTCGTAGTTTGTGTGCCCGTATTCGTCGCGAGATCGATTGCGTAGATAGTATCGCCAATTGTAATCGTGTGTTGATTCATTGATTGGCTGAAGCCGCCGAAGCCCACGCTCAGGTCCTGAATTTCAAACGCCTCGTAGGCGAAATTTCGATGGCAACGTCGGGTGGTTCCGTTTTGCATCTGACCGGTCAGTTCGTAGTCGATGCAGGCAGCCTCGACAGGGTGCAGTTGCGGCGTTTCGTCATCGGCCAAAGAGGTTGTTAACGGTATGAATGCCACTACTGGAAGAACACAGACGCTGGTCATTTTCATGAGGATCTCCTGTTACAGGCAGCCATTGTGCAGCGTCAGTTTATGAGGTCAAGAGGGTGACACTCGCAGGCCCTTGGACTAGTGTAGCAAAGCATGAGTTACACACCGTACGAGCCGATTGATCCGCGCGAGGCGTTCACCGTCATGGCACGCGCGGGCGACGACGAGGCGGAGTCGGTCGCTGCGTCACAGGCGGCATTGCTGCTCGCGGTTCGCGCCGGCGTGCTCGGGCAAACGGCGACGACCGAGAAACTGCCCGAATTTCCGTTGCCGGAGCTGGCCGCGCTGAAACGCGATCGTCGTGTGAAGGTTGCAGAGGCCTGCCAGTATCTCTGCGTCAGCGAAAAGGAACTGCGCCAGGAAGCGACGCCCGCGATCGAGCGGGAGACGAGAAGGGCAGCTCTTGACGTCTACGAAAAACCGTCGGTAGAAGCGGCGGCCGCATTATTCGAAGCCGCCATGGCGAGTCCGCACCCACTGGTGGCCGTAGCGGGTGCTGCCGGAGCCCGGGAAACTACCCGACTGCGCCCAAAAATTCGCCAGACGCTCGAGGCAGCATTGAACAGCGAAGATCGGCTGGTTTCGCGCCTGGCACTGGCTGCGATGAGCAAGATCGCGCCGATGAGTTCCATCGCCGACCAGCAGGTCATCAAGCAGCCCACATCACGCAAGCGCGATCGGGATTCCAGTACGGCGGTCATCGCGCACGGCACGTTCTCCAGCGATTCTGACTGGTACCGGCCTGGCGGTGATTTTTACGATGCGCTAAAAGCAAACCGACCTGACCTCGATGTGCACGATCAGAGTTACCGATGGAATGGTGGTTACACGGACAGAGCCCGACGCGAGGGTGCGAGGGCCCTGAAAAAGTGGGTCGCCGACCAGGGCCTGAGTGCGCCGGATTTTTTCGCGCACAGCCATGGTGGCACCGTTGCGCACCTGGCGACCAGGCAGGGTGTGCGGCTCGACCGGCTGGTCTTAATGGGTTGGCCGGTTCACAAACGCTGGTTCCCCGATTTCTCGAGGGTGAATCGCATTATCGACGTGCGCGTGCGGCTGGATCTCGTGGTGTTGCTGGATTTCGGACGACAAACGTTTCGCAGCAGCCAGTTCTCCATTGAAGAGCACCGCCACGGCTGGTTTGACCACAGCTCGACGCATGAGTCGGCCTACTGGGACGACCACGGGCTCTGGGGCGTTATCTGAGATCGCCGTGACTGATCGCATTTCTCCAATCAGGGTCATAGTCGCGGGCACATCGTGGCGCTTGTTTGGTTCGCGTCGCGCAGGACAAACGCTGCTCAATGCAATGGCGGGCGATGACGAACAGAATCGAATGCTCGCCGGCATGTCGCTGGTCAAGGCAGGCCAGCGCTCGTTCGATCTGATTGAGAAGAAGTTACAAACCGGCCACGTGTCTGCGCCAATCATTCGTTTGCTGCCGGACATCGGCGGCCCCGAAGCGCGCGCCATGCTCGACAAAATTGCGGGCGGTGCATCAGGCGAAATGAGTGACACCGCATGGCAGTGTATAGAGTTGATGAAGAGGATGGATGCGGCTGAGGAGGACGGCGCCTGACAGCGCGCGGCGAAGCCTTAAGCGGCGCCGTACTTCTTGAAGTGCAGTTCCTTCGCCTGGCCGATCCAGTCATCCTGTTCCATGCGGCCCTTGAATTCTTTCAGTCCCGCATTGACGCGAGCGACATCCGCGACTCCAAAATTGGCTATTTGTTCGAAGGTAAAAATACCGAGTTCATGCAACGTGTGCTCGAACACTTTGCCGATGCCGACGATATCTTTCAGGTCGTCGGGGGCGTCGTGCTTGTCAGCGCCATTTGGTCGCAGTGGCGGCGTCTTGACTGGTGGCCGCTCGATCGTTGCCTTGCGAGCTTCTTTTAACGCCTTGCGCTGCTGTTTTTCCATCTCGGCGAAGTTCTTTTCAACTTCGTCCAGTTTCAGTGCCAGGGTCTCGGAGTGTTGTTCGTACTGGCCGGCATCTTCGCGATAGCGATTGGCGTCGTCCTCATACTGCTTGCGACTGTCTTCCATGGACTCGAGGCAGTGCGCCAGTTCCTTGTTCTGCACTTTGAGTTCATCCAGTTCCGCAACGTCGCGTCGTAACGCGTCATGTTCCTGCTTCGCGAGCATTGCGTCATGGTTCAATTGGGCGTTTTCCGCCTCGAACGCGATAACTTTTTGTTCAACCTCGTCCAGGTTGGCGAGCCGGTTCTGGGCAGAGTCGAGCATTCGGTTGATCGACTCTTGTTCCGAGCGTGACGCCTGCAGAAGATTGCCGAACGACTCGCGCTCTGAGTTCGCATTCTGGATTTTCACTTCAAGGGCTTTACGTTTTTCAAACGCTTTCGCCAGTTCGCGTTTATAAACGTCGCCCGACTTGATGAATTCTTGCTGCAACTCGGCAGACTGCTGCTTCACGGCCAGCAGTGCGTTTTGAAACGTCGCCATCTTGGTCTTGAAGCCCTCGCGCTCGGCGCGCAGGTTGAACAGGTCTTTGGCCATCAATTTGGCTTTCTCATGCGCGGACTCGAGGTCGGTGCGCTTCTGAGAGATGTCGGATTCGTGCTGGCGGACGATCGCCTGTTGGGCTTCGAGGTTGATGCGCAGATTATTGGTTTCGGTTTCCAGTCGGGCTTTTTGGCGCGTCAAGCCGTCCACTCTGGCCTGCCACTCGGCGGTCAGCGTGTCGATGCCACCCTTGGTTTTGCTGCCGCGAAACAGCCAGCCAAGAACACCGCCAATGATGGCGGCGGCCAGGACATAGAGCGCGATTTGCGGAGTGAAGCCAGCCATCGCCGAAGTATGGCCGAGCGGGCCATTATGGAAAGTGACGAAACGCACAGAAATGACACGAATTTCGTGAGGAAAGGGCCCTATCTGACTGTTTTTGTGAGAAGAACTCCCTAAAGGCGGCTTTCAAGCCGCTCGCACCGTGGCCGACCCGGCCAACGGCTTTTCATCTCGTTGTGCGCCTCAAAACGGGGTTCATATTCTTTGTGATGCAAGCTCGATCAATCTGGATGCGTCGTGGTAAACCACTTCTACTTGTTCAGCCACCCTTCAGCTAGACTGGCGCAATGTGCCCGAATTGGTTCTCCCCAAGGAGCGTTGGTCATGTATCGCATCGCAGCAGTTGCCGCCATTCTTGCCCTTGCAGGATGTTCAGCCGGCCAGTACTACAATCCCCAGGCTGATGAACAGCTAACCGTCGGGGCGGTCCAGAAAGAGATTCGCATCGGCATGGCCGGTGGACAAGTGGCCGAAGTACTCGGCTCGCCGAATATTGTGTCGACCGATGAGAATCGCAACGAAGTCTGGATCTACGACAAAATCTCGACCCAATATGTCAGTGCCGACGCGAAAGCGGGCATTCTCGCGATCGGTGGCGGTTCTGACGTTATCGGCGCCGCCGGTGTGTCCGGCAGTCAATCGTCCGGTGCAACCAGCCAGCGGACGTTGACGGTCGTGATCAAGTTCGATGAGGCCGGTCTGGTTCGTGACTTCGCCTACCATACGTCGCGATTCTGACGGCAGGCCGTCGTGGATTCCTTGCGCGGGCTGAATACCGGTGACTAAGGGCCGCGTCATCCTGGCAGCGTCCTTGGTTTTGTCGCTGGGCGCGTGCGAGACCCTGCCCGAGGATGCGTTTCGCTTGAGCGAGAGCGCTCTCGAACTGCGTGAGATGCAGACGCGAACTTACGAAGAAGTCTCCGACATCGAAATACTCCAGGCGTCTTCGGCAGTACTGCAAGACCTCGGTTACGCGATCGACGAGGTAGAGAAGGAACTCGGTGTGCTGTCGGTGTCGAAACGCGCCGATGCCAAGAGCGCCGCGGAGACCGCCGGGAAAATTGCGATGGACGTCGCAGATTGCCTGATTACTTTCTTGCTCGGCTGCGAAAACGACGCCTACCAGTCGTCGAAAGACGTTCAAGATATCAAGTTGACGCTGGTCGTTTTACCGGACCCAAAAGAAGTTCGTACGCATCGCGTGCGCCTGACAATGCAACGCATCGTTTGGGCTCGCAATGGCGAATTGCTCGAACAGGAATCGATTAATGACGCCCAGATTTACCAGGCGTTTTTCGACAAACTGTCGAAGTCCGTATTCCTTGAAAAAGAAGGCGTTTGATCATGCGAATTCTGTTGTTGGTGGTTCTGATAGCGCTGGCTGGATGTGCTGCTCCGACGGGCGTCATCACGGCCAGCGGTAGCCAGGTTGAACTGCGGCAGACGCAATCTCGCGACTACGACACGCTGGACAAACGCGGCATGCTGCGATCCGTGGTTGCGACCTTGCAGGATCTCGGATTCGTCATCGACAAAGCCGATTACGAGTTGGCAACGATAACGGCAACGAAGCTGCAGGATTACGAGATCAGGATGACGGTCACGGTGCGGGAACGTGAGGGCGATCGACTTGTCGTGCGCGCCAACGCACGATTCAACGAAAAGCCCATCCTGGACCCGAAAGCGTACCAGGACTTTTTCACGACTCTGGATAAGGCAACGTTCCTGACGTTGCACGAGGTCGATTGAGACTCAGGGCTTATCCGTTGTGCTCGTTCGTTTCTTCTCGAGCCAAAACGCAATGCCGGCAAACAGGAAGTAGGCGACGAGTGCGGATACGGCCAGGCCCACTTTGCTGTCGCTCTGCAGCGGGGCAAAAATATTGCCGATATTGATGAGCAGCATGAATACGACAAACGCGACCATCCCGTACTTGCCGAGCTTTGTCGTAGCTGACGTTGAGCTCAGGTACAGCCATAGCGCGCCAATCAGGATAGCCGCCTCGACAAGATAGGCAGCTATCGCGTTGTTCCAGAGTCCCAACCCGAGCTTGAGCGATGCATCATTCCAGATGGGGAGATCCGGCGTGTGCATCACCAAATCGAAAAGCCAATGCGAAAATACGGCCAGCGCGAGCACCAGCGCGACACCCTTTTGCTTCACGATGACCCAGCGGAATAAGGCGTACACGGCCGCGGCCCAGAACAGGCTGCCCGCGAGACTATGTGTGAACGGCATGTACACGAGTTCAAAATGCGTAGACGAGGTGAAATTCTCGACGATGTTGATGCGTTCGATGCCGAGCAGCACCAACGGGAAGAACAGAATATCGATAAACTGCACGGCCAGGAAAAGTACGCCGAGTGAGGCACGTTTTTCGTATTTCTTGAGGGCCAGGCCGGCCGCGTAGTGTCCCACGAACACAGGATTCTCCTCGCAAGTTAGACTATTCTAAGTCCTCTCAAAAGCCAGCAGGTAAAAAACCGTGCATCGAAGCCAACTCGGGGGACTCATCATCGATTGCCAGGATGGCGATCTGGCCGCTGCGGCGGACTTTTGGCAGCAAGCGCTGGGCTATGAAGCCAAACCGCTCACTGAATCGGAGGACGACTTGTACCGGGGACTCGATACCGGGCCAAACGGCATTCATATCGAGGTTCAGCGGGTCGACCATCCGAGCCGGGTGCATCTCGATATCGAGACAGACGACGTCGACACGGAAGTTGAGCGCCTTGAAGCACTGGGCGCGAAAAGACTGGAGCGCGTAAAAGGCTGGGTCGTTATGGAGGCGCCAACCGGGCATCGCTTTTGCGTGGTCAAAGTGCAACGAGATAACTTCGCCGAGACGGCGACGGAGTGGCGAACAAAACGATGACACAATTTCGATTGCTCACGGTACTGCTGCTGGTGTCTTTGTCCGCCAGCGCCGATATACGCGAACTGGTTCCTGAGGCCGTATTAAAGAGTATCGCCCAGGAGGCGTCCGGCGAGGCCGCCAAGCGCAACCTCGATACCATTACATTGCAGCATCGAATGCGTGCCAGCAGCCAGTTCGATACCGCTACGCTACACATCGTCGAGCAGCTCGAACACTACGGCCTCGATGAGGTTGACACGCTCGAGTACGCGGCCGATGGCAAAACGATGTTCGGCACGCAGAAATCACGACCGGTGTGGGACGTACGCTTTGCCCAGCTGTGGGAAGTGAAAGACGAGGGCGGCAAGATTCGACGCGTTCGCAAGCTGGGTGACTGGGACTCGGTGCCGCTGACACTTGCACAGGACAGCCTGTCTGCCGACGTGACCGCATCGCTCGTGGATATCGGCACGGGCACAGAAGATGCCGATTACGATGGCAAGGATCTCAGGGGTAAGCTCGTGTTGACCTCGAGCCAACCCGAGAACGTGGTCGATCGTGCGGTGGCGGAATTGGGTGCAGCGGGCATTATCTCCTATGCGCCCAACCAGAAATCGGCCTGGTGGAAGCAGGACGACCGGCTGGTGCGCTGGGGGCATATGGATGTGTTTTCGAAAACGCCGTCTTTTGGTTTCATGATCTCCCTGGGCGAGGCGCGCAAGCTGCAGCAGCGACTGGCCGCGGGCGAGAACATCCTGTTTCACGCCAAGGTCGATGCAAGCAACAAAAGCGGCAAGTTCAAATTCGCAACTGCGGCCATTAAAGGCACCGACAAAGCGGGCGAGGACATTCACTTCACCTGCCACCTGGATCATCCGCGCCCGGGCGCCAACGACAATGCGTCGGGCTGTGTCTCGATCCTGGAGGCAGCACGGACACTGAACACGCTCATTAAGGACGGTAGTCTGCGGCGACCATCGCGCACGATTCGCTTCCTGTGGCCGGCCGAGATCGAAGGCAGCATCATGTACCTCACGCAGCATGACGATCCGTCACGCATCAAGGCCAACATTCACATGGACATGGTTGGCGGTGCGCCGGTGACCAAGGCCACGTTTCGCATTTCGGGTGGGCCGTACAGTGTGCCGTCATTCGTCAGCGACCTTGGGCACGAGATCGGCCACTTCGTGAACGACCAGACAAAGCGCTTCGCCGACGGCGAGACCGTCGACTTTCCGTTGGCAGCACCCGAGGGCGGCAAGGAGCCGCAACTCGCTTTGATGGAAGGACTGGATATGGGCAGCGACCACGACGTGTTTTTCGAAGGCACGTGGCGCATCCCGGGGCTGTATCTGCACGATTGGCCGGATCGCTACATTCATACCAACTACGATGTCGCCGCCAACATCGACCCAACCAAATTGAAACGAGCGGCGTTTATCGGTGCCGTGACTGCCTGGTTCCTCGCCGACATGTCGGACGACGACGTGCCTGCGGTAATGAAATTGCTGGAGCGCAATGCGCTACAACGCAGCGCCGTGCTGGCAGACAGGCGGACAGGCCTGTCTCCGGCCGATGCGGCGGCAGCAACCAAGGTGCATTTCACGGTTGAACGTCGCAAAGTACACAGCGTTGAGTCGTTCGCAAAACTCGCGGAAAGCGATCACAAGGCCGCTGTCGAGTATCTCGATAAACTGGAGGCACTGCTGACAATGCAGGCGCCAGTGCCAGACACTGCCCGCAACGAAACGGTTTACGCGCGTAACCCGAAGATTGAAGGACCGATGCACGCATTCGGCTATTCCTACATTACGGACAGATACGGCGTCGATAACTTCAGTGAGCTGAAGCTGCCGCAACACAGCACCCCCCACGGCGGCGGTGGCATGTTTGCCTACGAGGCGCTGAACTTCGTGAACGGCAATCGCACCGTCAGCGATATTCGCGATTGGCTGGTGGCTGAACTCGGCGACGTGCCGCTCGACTACGTGGCGGAATACCTGGAAGCGTTGGAATCGATAAACGTCATAAAAGAACTAGGGGAGATTCAATGAAACTACTTCTCGTAATCATCGTTGCGATGCTGTTCGCTTCAAACGGCGCTGCGCAGGACAGATCGTCCGAGCATGCGAAAAAGACGCTCGAAATCTACAAGACGATCATCGAGGTTGACACCTCGAAGCACCGTGGCAATACGACGCAAGTGGCGCAATACCTCGCTGACGAATTAATCGCTGCGGGCTTTCCTGAAGAAGACGTCCAGGTTGTGCCGAAGGGACCATTCGCGACGCTCATTGCGCGTTATCGGGGCGCACTCGGCTCCACCAGGAAACCTATCCTGCTGCTGGGCCACATGGACGTTGTCGAGGCGAACGCCGAGGACTGGGAACGCCCGCCGTTCACGCTTACCAAAGACGACAAGTATTTCTATGCGCGCGGTGCCGACGACAACAAATTCGGTATTGCGCAGCTGACGTCGACGTTCATACGGCTGAAGAAAGAAGGCTTCCTGCCGAATCGTGACCTGATTATCGCGTTCTCGGGTGACGAAGAAAGCGGCATGACCACGACCCGTATGCTGGCGTATGACCGGCCGGACCTGGCCGAGGCGGAGTTTGCACTCAACTCGGATGCCGGTGGCGGTGCACTCGACAAACAGGGCGGGGCGGTAACGTACAACATCCAGGCGGCAGAGAAGACCTACGCAACCTGGGAGATGACAGTCCACAATCCCGGTGGTCACAGTTCCAGGCCACGACCCGACAATGCCATTTACGACCTTGCCGATGCGATCAAGAAGATCCAGGCGCACCGATTCCCCGTGCGCTCGAGTCAGATGACGCGCGACTTTTTCCGAGCGACCGGCAGGAATCTGGGCGGTGAACTGGGCAATGCAATGATCCGCTTTGCGGACGATCCGATGGATAAGTCAGCATCCGACCGCCTGGCCGTGGAATCGTCCTACGTTGGCACGACACGCACCACGTGCGTCGTGACCATGCTCAAAGCCGGGCACGCGGAAAACGCGCTGCCGCAGTCGGCAACGGCGACGGTTAACTGTCGTATATTCCCGGGTGTGTCGGCAGCAGACATCGAGAATAAGCTGAAAGACGTTGTGGGCAATGAAGCCGTTGAGTTCGCGGTGCTGTATGAAGCCACCGAGAGTCCTGTCTCAGAGCTGCGCGAGGATGTGGCTGCGGCCGTGTCCAGTGCGGTTCACAGTCGCTATCCGGATGTCACTATTCTTCCCTACATGGAATCGGGCGGCACGGATGGCATGCACTTTCGCAAAGCCGGCATTCCGACCTGGGCAGTGAGCGGCCTTTTCATGGACCCCGATGACATGTTCGCGCACGGCCTCAACGAACGCGTGCCCATTGACAGCTTTTACGGCGCGCTGGATCACTGGAGTATCATTCTCAGGGAGTTGGCGGGGGATTAGGGGCGGGTAGCGGGGCGTGAAAAGACGGGCCACGTAATATCGGCATTATGGAATCTTGGCCACGCCAGACCGCGCATTAGCGCCATAATGTGAGGTAAATAAGAATCTAGAAAAACCATGCAAGTACATGATTTCTCAATAAGCAGCAAGGCATTCGGCGAACACGCCGATGCCGGGCTCATCGTCGCTTACCAGTCGCATCAGGATGCTTTGCGATTCCTGTCGTCAACGCTCGGCCAGGCCAACGGTTTCGCGCTGCTGCAAGGGCCCACTGGCTCGGGCAAGACCACGATCATCAAAGAGCAGCTTGCCTGGTCCGCGCGTGATGCTGCCGTCGCCCTCGTCGAGGGTACTCACCTGACGCCGCTGCGGCTGTTAATCGACATGCTGTCACAATTTGGTGTGCAAACCGCCTCTCAGAATGACGAGCAGTTGCTGCATAAGCTTAATCAATTCGTGACGGAACAGACGCGCGCCGCACGGGCCCCCGTGTTGATAATTGATAATGCCGATCATGCGACACCGAGTGCGCTGCGACTTTTGAACTGGCTTGCGGCGCTGGATACGCGCGGCAACTATGGGCTGCGAATTGTTCTGAGCGGTAAGGAAGAATTGTCTACGTTGCCGAGGCAGGACGGCATGCGCAACCTCGCTCGACGTCACCCCGCCACGTACTCGCTCAACCCGCTGACAGAACAGGAGACGATGATCTACCTGCGTACACGCCTGATTGCGGCGCGCGGCGAAGGCAGCGAAAAGGTGTTCCCGCTGGATGTCTGTGAGCGGTTGCATGAAGTGTCGCGTGGCTGGCCGGGTGCGTTGAACGCGTGCGCGATCGAGGCTATGGGAAGTATGACGGAGCCACAGTCAGCCAAGCCGATACCGCGCGTCACCGTTACCCGCGACGGCGAGACCGTGGCGGAGTATGAGCTGAGCGAGCGACACTATGTCATCGGGCGTACCGAAATTGCCGATATCATTATTGAGGACGCCTATGTCAGCAAGATGCACGCCATGCTGCAGGTCTATGCGAACGCCATCATCCTGGCTGATCTGAACAGCACCAACGGTACGACGGTCAACTCCCGCATCACGGCGACGAAGGTTCTCAGAAACAACGACATCATTACGCTGGGCCGACATCGGATCAAGATTGAAAACGTACCCGAGATCAGCGCCGAGTTGGATGAGTCCATCAAGGTGACTGACACGATAACGATGGCAGACCTCGACGACCTGCGCCGCTCACGCGCCCGGCGGACCATCATGATGCTGAAGCACAAGTAGCGGATTGAAAATCCGCCGGCCCGCTCTTGGTTACACACGATCGACAGCTGTGAAGAGACCGTCGTGGTCAATCGCGAGAGATTCCCAAGCTGATTCCAACTACACTATAAGTAAGTGATAGATTATTTGGTTATACAGGGATCGCGTGTCGCATAACTTTGCCAAATAGCGAACCATGATTCCACGGTCGCATCGAAGGTTTCAGATGAAATAATAATGACCAATTCCTTGGTGAAGGCTTCAATTCAACGCTTTGGGGGAGACTATTATGCGTAAGACTGTGCTTATTGCGTCCGCAATGCTCTTGACTGTCGGGCTGCCGGCTGTTGCCCAGGCTCAGGACGACCAACAGGAAGGCGCCTACATCGAAGAGATCGTCACGACCGGCTCCTATATCCGGAGGAAGACCCAGTTCGACTCGCCGTCGCCGATCGAGATCATCGGGGCCGACGATATCGCGGCCACCGGCGCCAAGAATATTGGGGACATCACGCAGACGCTGACGATCAACACGGGCTCGGAGAACAACCCGGATGCGTTCACGCAGAATTCGACCACCGGCTCCTCGAACTTCAACCTGCGCGGACTCGGCGTCTCCTCGACGCTGGTGCTGCTGAACGGGCAGCGTCAAGTACTGATGGGTCTGCCGACCAATACGGGCCTGAACTTCGTGGACACGAGCTCCCTCGTGCCAATGATCGCAGTGGCGAGTATCGAGATCCTGAAGGACGGCGCAGCCGCGCTCTAC
>Ga0255052_10000075_pt1 | contig 67664 bp, 47 predicted proteins | sample JV7_2_21_MG_FD_188632 | JGI IMG/M metagenome (GOLD analysis project Ga0255052, IMG submission 188632) | Seawater microbial communities from Jervis Inlet, British Columbia, Canada - JV7_2_21 | ecosystem: Environmental > Aquatic > Marine > Inlet | place: Canada: British Columbia | collected...
AATCGGCTGGAGCGCCTCAAAGGGAGGTGGAAGGGATTCCACTCAATCCGGATCAACGATCAATGGAGAGTGGTTTTTCGTTGGGAGGGAGGAAATGCCCTTAATGTGCAAGTTGTAGATTATCACTGAATTAGGTAGCAGCAATGGCTAGACAACCAAAAAACCCGTTTCATCCAGGTGAGATTTTGCTCGAAGAATTTCTTGAGCCAAAGGGTGCCACGCAGGCAGCCTTTGCAGAGAAGATTGGCTGGACGAAGACTCGATTGAACGAACTCATCAAGGGGAAGCGAGGTATCACAGCGGCAGCGGCGCTTGACCTCGCTGACGTACTAGGCACATCGCCGAAGCTGTGGATGAATCTTCAGGCCACTTATGATCTGGATAAGGCGGCGAGGGTGAGGCGGGTTGCCTGAGCAGACCCGTAAGATCAGAAAATAACTGGTCGGGGTGAGAAGATTGACTCGGGCCTTTGGCCCTCGCCCTGCGGGCGCACTTCGTGCGTCTGTCGTCGCGCTTCGCGCTCCTCGGTGCGAACTTTCGGCCCCTGCCTCCCGAAGGCACCTAGGCGTTTATAAGTTATTGTTATAATAAGGCATACTGGAGACGCGCGTGGACGTAAGTTCCCAACAATTCATAACGGGTCTGAACTGATTCCGGCAATTTTCCGGCACGCTGCAAGCGGCGATTAACCTTAGGGTGCCGAGATGGCCAAGTACACAGTGCTCCACAGCTGCGCCGCGTTGGACTCGGTTTTATCGCCGGAGCGCTGACCGAAGGGCTCTATGCGATAGTCTCCTTGCGCATAGGACCAGGACCAGAGCTCGGAGTTCTTGACCGCATTGGTGGCGGATATCACTTGCCACAAACGTGTTTGAGCATCGGTCAATTGCTGGCGTGTGGCGGCGGGCAAGTCGGTGCGTTGTAATTGCCGTTCCAGCCCGGCGGCCAGAAGCGCCTGTTGCCAGGACCACACTACCGCGCCGTGGTAATGGTTGTTGCTAAATAGTTGGCGCAGCTCCTTTGACGCGTATGCGGGATTGGCCACCACCAGTCCCACCGGGGTTAATAAGCCGGCTGGAAATGGCCGCAACAGCATCCTCGCCGAACGTTCAAGTTCCGCCGCTGAGAGATTACCAAACAACATTGCGAAGCCGTCATCTGAATTGAGTATGGGAATCGCGCGTCCCAGTTCATCCAGGGATACCGCGTTAAAGGTTAGGCCCGCCTGGCCGGCAGCAGACCCGTCCGCCAATGACGCCAACGCATCTTGATCCGGTATCCCTGTCTGCGCAGCATAGTCGGCGACCTGTCGCCGCGCCTGCTCGTAGGGAATGGTCACGGCAAACAGCGGCGGCGCTTTGTTCATCCACCGCGCCGCCAGGCTTGCGGCCTGCGTAAAGCTGTCCCCCGCCGCCGCGTATTCGGCGAGTAAGCCACTGTTATGCAGACGGGTAATGGCTGTTAATGCGGCCGGTACAAACACGGCGTTCACATCGTAGGCGATCCTGCCGTGTCCCAGTCCTTCCCTACTGTCGCGCCATTCGCCCGCTGGAACGCCGTCTTTGAGTTTAATCAGGTTGCTTGCTATCGGCTCCCGACCAAAGGGCTGGGCGGAGGCGAGCACAAAACGCAAATTGCTGACGAGTGCTTCGCCATAGGTTTGCCCATGTGCGGTTTGCTGTTGCAAAAAGGCTGCCGCGCGCGTTCGCCCTTCAGCGTGGTCCAGCAAATAGTGGGCGACGATGGGGGCCAGCAGAAAGTCGTCATCCACCATATGGTAATCGTAAAGGGGTTCATCGCTTGCCTTGGGGCCGACACCGCCGCGCCGCAACACTGCAAACTCACCGATATCCTCCTCGTGCGCCACTTCGCCATCCGGGTTCAGGCGCGTCAACACCGAGCCGATACCCGCTTCAATCGTGGTGACTGTGAGCGCCGGCATCAACAGGCGTATCGACAATAGGGTGTCGCGACCGAAATAGGTGCAAAAGCGCCAGGACCCGGCCAGCAGTTTTTCCTTGTAGCTCAAAAACGCCAGAATTTTCTTGGCCAGCGGATCCTCGACCGCATCAGGGGTCAGCAGCTCGCCCATCTCAATCGGTGTCAGCGGCTTATCCCCGGATAACGCCAACACGCGCAGGCGCAGGGCCTGATCGGCTGGCGCCCTGAAAATCACAGGCGCGTCCTGGCCGCCCACGAGGCTGCCCTGTAGCACTTCGATTGCCAATTTATAACCGCCCCGCCCGTCGAGGCGGTCGCGGTACCAGGTCGCTGTGCGGCCGTCGACAGATACTTCGCTTTGAATAATGTCAGGTAATTTGCGCGTGTGTAAATAATCGCGGATAACGCGCACATTGCTGAGCACGGCTTTGTCGACGGTTAATTGCGCGGCTTCGACCGCGATCTCGGACTCAATGCCATAGAGCGGCTCGCCGTCGCGGTTGTGTTTATGCACTCCCCGAATTGCGTCGACGGTGTGCCAATAAACCTCCGATTCCGTGGGTTTAAACCACAGGCTTACGCCACTATTGCCGGCGGGAAACGCCACTACCAGACGAGGCTGCGTGCCCGATGTCAACACGGTATGGGCGGATACGGGGCCCTGGCGGAAAAAGTGGTTGTAAATTTGCCCCTCCCGAATGGAGAAATCCAATATCTCAGCGTCGTTGAATGTCTCGCTGGGTGTCTTGGCCACAGAGTTCGGGATGGAATCATTCGGGGCCTCGGAGCACGCATTCAAAATAACGCTCAACACTATGGGCAAGGCATACAGGTTGGTAACATTTCGAAGGGGCGCATATCCGAATATTGTAATTTTCATCTCGTTTACACTGTTTAGTGGTATTTTTCTTGGCGACGGCTTTGACAAAAAATCTAGTTCACAACCGTTGTCTAATACCTGTTTAATTCAGATGTGAAATACAGTATCTACTCCAAGCCAAGGTGGTTCATAAAATTGAGCAGGACAGCGTTCGTCCAGCCGAAGCCGTCCTGTACGGCATACTCGCCCCCGGTCGCCAGTGCGCCGATGTGCTCGACGTCATATTTCTCAAGCAGCCTGCCTGTCTGGCTGTAAGCGTTAAGATTATTCTCTACCCAACGTTTCGCACCGACTTCGGCTTCGTCGGTGAAACCATAGTTCTTAAGGCCTGTGAAAACGATCCACTGCAGCGGTGCCCAGCCATTCGGTGCATCCCATTGTTGACCGCTATTGTTTAATGTTGATACCCAGCCACCGGGCTTCAGGAATTCCCTATGAATTCTCTCGGCAACCCGTCTTGCCTGATCTGGTGTAGCAAGTTCGAAGAAGAGTGGGAAAGCAGCAGCTAGCGAGAGTGTGCTACTCGACTTCAGATCGGGCAGTGACAGGTCAACAAAAAAACCCTCTTCATCGTCAAAAAACAAAGATTGTATGATTTGCTTGCGATGTTCTGCACGATCTTGAAAAATATTCGTGCGCTTCACGTTGTCGGAAATTCTGAACGCATCGGCCAGCGTGGATTCGAGTCTGTACATTATTGAGTTGAGATCGACCGGCACTATTTGACTGGCTTGAATTGATGCCAGGGAGTGTTGATCCGCCAGCCACCGCGAACTAAAGTCCCAGCCCGATTCACAGGCTGAACGGATGTCCCGGTAAAGGCTCGAGGCGTCACGATCGCAGTATTTCGCCAATTCCAAGTCTTCAACGTGACTTTCCTGCCTCGGCAAATCGCAGTCATCCCAATACCTGTTGAGGTAACCGTTATTTACCGCTGTTACGCGTCGCTCCGCTATCAAGTCATCACCAAGTTTCTCTGAACCGGACATCCAAAAGTCATACTCCTTCTCGAGTTGAGTGAGATACGATGCCAGAATGCTCTGGTCTTGTTTTACTTTTGCGAGCAACTCCACCATCAGTACAAAAAGAGGCGGCTGCGATCGCGTGCAATAGTAAGTCCTGTTGCCGTTCGGTATAAATCCGACGCGATCAATCAAGAAGGCGAAGTTGTCGACCATGTTTTGTATCAATTCAACCCTGCCGGACGCAGCCAGCCCCAGCATCGTGAAGTAGCTATCCCAGTAATAGATTTCTCGAAATCGTCCGCCGGGCACAATATAGGGTTTGGGGAGCGAGATCAGGGAGGCGTTAGGAAGTTCCGCATCTGCATCCCGCTTGAGGACGTCCCAAAGCAGCTCGATGTGTTGCCGCACTGGACGTTCGGCGTCCGATTCGAAGCCTTCTGCTTCATAACGCGGTATTTCAAAGTGCGAGGCTACAAATGATCCCAGCTCGAACCCTTTATCGCGATAATTCTCCCGAAAGGCTTTCAGGATAAGGGCCGGATCTGCCTTCGGCAGCGCATCCACAAAGGTTTTCGAGTCTTCGAAAATCCCACCCGTCTGTACCGCTTCAAACAGTTCAGCATAGATCGTATCTGGTGTGCTGTATTGAAACATTTAATGTACGCGCTGATCATGCTGTGCCAATCTCTGGCGCGGTGTGCCTCATCCAAGATTCGTTGAACTCTGGTGCGATGATTAGGCGATCAATTCCTCACTACTCATTGCTGACAATTCATCGGTATTGCGTTTAAACAGGTACAGAGCGAACAGCAAAACGGAAATAGGTATCAGGGAAAAATAGAATGCCGCTATTCCTCCGAACGTTTCAAACAAGTTACCGGTAATAATCGAACCTGTCGTCCCCCCGAGTGCCGAGAACACGACAATCAGTCCGGCCATCGGCGCATGCTGCCGTGCTGGCAGGGACGAAAGAATCACCGAATTTATCGCTGGATACACAGGCGCTATGCAAAGACCGATCAATGGAAAGATAAATGCCGCAATGGGAGCGTTTAGCCAACTGGTAATCTCCTGATCGCCGGATTTCCCCGCCAACGGCAGGACCACGATCACGAGAATGGCTGCCAACAACAGCCCGGCAAACAAGAACTTGAACCAGCTTAGTTTTCTAAGAACAATACCCGCCAGAAAGCGACCCAGCGCGGTAGACAGCGCAAGAATGCTGGTCATTTGTATGCTCAGTGATGCCGACAGATTGAGGATCTTGCTATTAAATGTTGGCAGCCAGGTCATGATGCTCTGCTCTATCAGTACATAAAGAAACGCGCAGACAACAAAAATCAGCACCAGAGGCTTTATGGCTAGTGCCATCATGTCGATAAAATCCTCAGTCGGTGACTTGGACTTGCTGGGCGTGACACGGGATTCGTCCAGTTTTGCGAACAAGAGTAGAGCGAAGGCCAAAAAGGACATGGCAGCTAATACGTAATAGACATTCAGCCAGCTCGTTGAAGCAGGATTCACATCATCGACAAACGCGCCAAAAATAAAATATCCTGACAGCACGCCGATCATAAAGAACGACTCGAGAAAATTCATCAGGCTTACATGTTCTTTACTGTCATCCGTGACGAGACCGAGCGTCGCATATACCGATACTTTAACGAGTGCAAAACCCACTCCGGTCGCAGCGAAGATGAGTTTGGTCATCCAGAAGGTTGGAACATGCGGCATTACAAGGCTTACCAAGCCAATGAAACCCAGTGCCAGGAGCATGCTGCGCTTGTAGCCGATGCGGGCGATGAAGGAGGCAATCAGGAAAGACGTGATTGCAATCGGCAGGTCTTTAAATGCCTCCAGAATACTGGCAGCGGATTCGCTCACCTCATAGCTGCGTTGTACCTGCAGAATAACAGTACCGACACTATTGAGCAGGATCGCGAACACAAAATAGTTGATGAACAAAGATATCTTTATGGGCCAGTGCTTCATGCGTGGATCCTGATACGCGGAGAATGAACCAATACCCGGACGCCGAGCCCGGTATTCAAGTGCGCACAGCGCGGCAACATTGAATCTTAATTCTCATAGTACAGACCGGGCAGACGTCGATTGATCAGTCTGCCCGGTCCGGAGGACACCTTCGTTAGCTATCAGCTATTCAGAATTCGTATCCCACGCTGAACTTGAACGTGCGCGGCATGATAAAGCGGCCATTAGGCGCCGTGATAGTGCGCGGATCGCTCTCGGTCACGGCGTCTTCGTCGGTGATGTTGTCGGCGGACACCTGGACAACGAACGCCTCATTGATCCGGACAATGACGCCGAGATCGAGTTTTTCATAGCCATCCAGCCGATTGACATTTTGCGGTTCGCCCCAACGATCATCGACCACGCTGATCGTGCCGTACACAGTGCCGGCCCAATTGCCGGTTTCAAATGCGTAGCTCGGCGTCAGCCGTAACTGCCATCCGGGTTGCCGTTGCGTCTCTTTTCCGTTATTCGGGCCGCTCTTGATTTCGGTATCCTGGATAGTCGCATTCGCCGAGACCGAGAAACCCGTATCCGTGTCCCAGATGGCATCAAGCTCGACGCCCGTTGACTCCTGACTCACGATGTCAGCCGGCCCCGCGCCAGTTAGCGCGATGAAGAATGTCGGATCGACTTCCGTGAAAAAGCCGGTCGCGTACAAGCTGATGTTGTCGGTTACCCACTTGAAGCCGAGTTCGAATTGGTCGACCTCCTGGATCAGCAGATTGCCTCCATTGAAGGCATCCCGGTTGTCCCGGAAGTCATCAAAATACGGCATCTTGCTGCCGCTGTTGATGCGAGCAAAGCCCCCCATCGAGTCCGTGAACAGATAGTTCACGGCGGCCGTCCACGACGCCTCAGTCTCGTCGAACGACAACGCCAGCGTGACTAGACCGTCGAGGCCTTCGTCGACGGAGTATTCGACTTTGTGGTTCTCGGCACGGACACCGATGTCGACAGTCAGCCGATCGTTGATATCAAACGTCGTTGCCCCGTAGAATGCCGTCGTGGTGGCGTCACCGGTCGCGTCGATATCATAGTTCCAGGCGCAGCTATCGATCGTCGGGTCGTCATTGCATTCGATCCCGGTAACGACCTCGCCGCCGACCTGTACGACTTCGTATTTGTGATTGCCGAGTGACCAGAACTCATCTGTCGACGCATTGGCTGAATAGAACCCGACGGTCACCTTGCCTCTGTCCCACACCTTGGCAATGCTGAGATCGTTGGTGAAGGCTTCGATATCCTTGCGAACCTCCCAGGCACCGAATTGCTGGATGTACTCAGAATCGTTAATCGCGCGGCCGCTGACGCTGCCGGTAATAGGGCCGGTGACAACCGCACCTGTATCAACGGTCGGATCTGCCAGAAGCGCACTGATCTGCACGGCGCCGCCGTTGGGTACCAGACCGAGTGTATTGGCATCGCCCGCCGTATAGCTGAAACGATCGGTCAGCTCCCATTCGTCGGTGATCTCGAAAGTCACTGATCCGCCTGTTATCGAGCCGTCCCAACCCCTGCCTTCACCGAGGTCAACTGTTTTCGATGAGGGATCCGGAAACGAGTTATCACCCTGATCATTTGCAAACAGGATTCTCCGTTGCCGGTTCAATGCGCCGATCTGGTTATATTCAGCGTCCACGCCCGGTACATTGAGTGCGACCGGCAAGTACCAGGTACCGTGGTCGTCGGTCTGCCGATGGAAGACATTGATTGAGCCGTTGTCGAGATCCTTGGTCAGGTTGATCGTGAACTGATTGCCCTCATCCGAATTGAACCCGGAATCGCGGATGCCCGGCGAACTGCTGATATAGCCGCCGACCATGTAGTAAAGCTCTTCAGCCAGTTCGCCGCTGATGTAGCCATCGAAGCGCCTTAGGTCATAATCCGAAGTCGTATATTTGACGAGGCCTTCGGTCTCTTCGCTACCTTCGCGGAGTATGAAGTTGGTTGTCAGGCCCGGCTGACCGTTGGAGAAGACCGGGTTCGGTCCACCGCGCAGCGCTTCCACCCGTTTCACGGTCTCGTCGATGCGAAACAGCGTGGTGTTTTCCAGGAAGGACAGCGTTGGGGGTGGAAAAATCGGCACCCCGTTTACCTGAAGTGAGTAGAACGGCGCATCACCGCCACCCGGAAAACCGCGCACGAATACATTCGCACCGGAGACGCCGCCCGAGCTTTCCGACCAGACGCCGGGCACGAGTTTCAGCAAATCCGCTGTGCTTTTCGGCGAGAACTTGCTGATGTCCTCGTCGTCCATCGTCGTGATCGCAAAGCTCGCGTCAAACTTGCGAAGCTCGCTACCACCCGCCGTACCGGTTGTGATTATCTCCTCAATGTATTCGGGTTCTTCGTACTGAACCCCTTCCTCCTGCGCATTGGCTACGACCGCAAGCGCTAACGGTGCTGTTATCGCAGCGAGGATACCGAACAGGGAAGGTTGCCGATGTTGATTTTTGAACGTGTTCATAATTGCACCATCCTAATCGTAATTTGCCCTGATGCCGTATCTTGGCAGCAGGCTATCTGCAGATATATTGCTTGGTAACGACGCGATTGCGTCCAAAAGCATTGGAAGTTCTTTTTGTTAGATTCCCCCTAACTATCGCTAAATTCGCGATTACCGTACACCCGAATGAAATGCATTTCAATAACTTTGAAATGGATTTCATGAAATCATATAATTCCCAGTTATAAGAAGTACTTATCGACGAATCGGGGACGCGAGACGCCACCCGATGCAAGCCTTCGAAAGCAGCCTTTTGGCCGGACCGGGACGTGCCAATTTCGCGGCAACGAGAACGGCGGATAGCGGCTTATGGAGCAAGAATTTGGGCTGCTATGATGTAATTCATTGCGAATCCAGGATGAACCAACAAATGCACGAAGGCAGATCCAGCGAGGCACAATACGGACTATGACTGTGAAACAAACAATCACAATGGACGACATCGCGAAGCTGGCCAAAGTGTCCAAGCCGACGGTTTCGCGAGCTCTCAGCGACAGCCCGCTGGTCAAGCCGGATACAAAAAATCATGTTCTGTCGGTGGCAAGAAAACACAGCTATGCGGTAAACCGCAATGCGCAGAAATTGCGTCACAAGCGGACCAATACGATTGCTGTCTCACTGGACTTTCGGTCCCACAATCAAAACCATATCTCTGATCCTTTTATTTTTGACCTCCTGGCTGGCGTTTCTGAAGCGCTGGGCGGCCATAGTCAGGACCTGTTGCTTTGCGCGCCGAATCACAACGATTCGGAATCGTTCAATCAGATACTATCATCGAGAGGAGCAGACGGATTAATAGTGCTGGGGCAGGGACACCGCGAGGACATGCTAGGTGAACTTGCTCAAAGTGGCGCGCCTTTCGTCGTGTGGGGCGCAGGGAATAATGAAACGCCGTATTGCGTAGTAGGCAGCGACAATTACCTGGGCGGCATGTTGGCTGGCAGATACTTGCTCGAATGCGATCGCAGCAAGTTTCTTTTCGTCGGCGATACTTCTTTTAGAGAGATATATCAGCGACGCGCTGGTTTGCAGAAGGTAGCCGAGGAAATCGGGAACAATGTTTCGTTTTACGACGTAGTGCTCAGCAACTTTTCCTTCGAATCGGCGTTCGAAGCGGCTACTAATTTTCTTGCGGTTACTCGCGAGCCACCCGATGCCGTTTTTGCATTCAGCGACACAGCGGCAATGGCATTTATTCATGCGTTTCGAGCGGCCGGACTCGACACCCCAAAGGAAGTATCGGTTGTTGGCTACAACGACATTCCTTCAGCCGCTTATTTCAGCCCGCCGGTGACAACGATACGGCAGGACATATATCAGGCGGGTCGACTACTGGTCTCGAATCTGATGCAAATGCTCGATGGTTTACCGGCGAAATCATCCAAGATCAAAACGGAGCTGATCGTCCGCGAAACATGATTTTTGATGCTGCCGATCCCAGGCAGTGCTCATGTGCTAAGCACTCCAGTACACATGCGTTGCAAGGATTGACGGTTGTAGGTGCCGGCAATTTGCCGGTTAGCGGAGTCCGGCAAGATTCCGGCAGTGGGAATTTCGTCACTGCATGTTAGCTGCCGGAAGAGTAGCAACTAATTGATATTATGAAGAATAACTGGTCGGGGTGAGAAGATTTGAACTTCCGGCCCCTGCCTCCCGAAGACAGTTGGGCGTTTATAAGTAATTGTTATTAATAGGCATACTGGAGACGTCCGTGGATGTAGGTTCCCAACAAGTCATAACCGGTCCGGACTGATCCCGGCAATTTTCCGGCAGTCAATAAACGGAGATTAGCCGTACCGCGCCCCGGTCTCGAACCAGCACACACTCTCACTGTCGCGGTTTGCGCGGTAACTAGTCGCGGATACCTCCGAAATTCGAATTCGCCCCTAACAGGATTGCCGCGTCGATTGCAGCCAACACGTCGTTTTTTCTTGACGTATTCATCATTCAACAATGGTCGGATAGAGTTCTTGCGCCCGACACCTGTATTATTGAGTCACGGTCGGCGAAAACGTTGTTGTTGATACGCAGCGAGACATTCTCGCTCGTACCGGCTGGGGAGGAATAGATGACGCTAAATCAGTTCAAGATGCTTGCCCAAACGAGTCGGCTGGTTTCCGGACTGTGCGTACTTTCATTGCTTTTCGGCTGCACCGCTGACAATGATCGCGCCGACTACTGGGAACACGACATTGCGACGTTGCAGGTGCTTATGCAACAGGGTGAACTCAGTTCCCGCCAGCTGACTCAGTATTACCTGGACAGAATCGACGCTATCGATCGAAATGGCCCCAAGCTCAACTCGATCATCGAGGTAAACCCGCAAGCTATTGAAATTGCCGCTGCGCTGGATGCAGAAAGACAGGCATCCGGGCCGCGCGGTCCCATGCATGGCATACCGGTTGTTTTGAAGGCCAACATCGATACGGCCGACGAGATGGAGACGACGGCCGGTTCCCTGGCAATGGCAGGACATCGACCGCCAGAAGATGCATTTATGGTCTCGAGACTACGTGCCGCCGGTGCCGTGATTCTTGGCAAGGCAAATCTAAGTGAATGGGCTAACTTTCGTTCGACAAATTCGTCGAGCGGATGGAGCAGCATTGGCGGTCAAACGAATAATCCATACGACGTCATGCGAAATCCGTGTGGATCGTCCAGTGGCTCAGCCGTCTCCGTCGCGGCAAGTCTCACGAGCGTGTCTGTGGGCACGGAGACCAACGGATCGATTGTTTGCCCATCCAGTGTCAATGGGATCGTTGGCATCAAGCCAACCCTGGGCTTGGTGAGTCGAAGCGGCATCATACCTATCGCGCACAGCCAGGATACGGCGGGCCCGATGGGCCGCACTGTTGAGGATGCTGCCATTTTGTTGAGCGCAATGGTTGGCGCCGATCCCTCAGACCCACTCGCCGATAGTTTTCCGGATTCGCTACCGGACTTTGCCGCGAATTTATCAGGAGATGCCCTTGAAGGCGCCCGTATCGGCGTGTTTCGCGGCCATCGCGGTGCCGGTAACGATGCGCGGGTCGATGGAATAGTTGCCGACACCATCGCGACGCTCAAGTCTTTGGGCGCTGAGATCGTTGATCCGGTCGATATTGACACAGAGGGGATGAGCGATGCCCAACGAGAAGTCCTTTATTACGAGTTCAAAGCGGACCTAAACGGTTACCTGGAAAAATCCGGCGCACCGATCAAGAGCATGGCCGATATCATTGAATTCAACGACTCCCATGCCGATACGGTGATGCCATTCTTTGGCCAGGAACGGATGCTGGCGGCGCAGTCCAAAGGCCCGCTAAGCGATCCGGAATACCTTGAAGCACTTGCGACCAGCAAAAAGATTGCGCAGACAGGAATCAACATGGCGTTGGGCGAGCACAACCTGGACGCTTTGATCGCACCAACAAGAGGCCCGGCATGGATGACCGATAATGTTAGCGGTGATCATTCTTCCGGTATTTCGAGCTCGTCGCTTGCCGCAGTTTCCGGTTATGCGAGCATTACGCTGCCGGCAGGCGACGTACTTGGCCTTCCCATCGGGATTTCGTTTATTGGCGCTGAATTCAGTGATGCAAAGCTCATTCAGTTTGCCTATGCGCTTGAGCAGGCAGGCTACATTCGGAAACCGCCGCTAGCAGACCTGTAGGGCGCAAGAATTGTGGTTTTTGGCGTTTCGGACGTCTACCTGTACGGGACGCTAGGCCGTGCTCAGTCATCCGGACTCCGCATGACCGCAATAACAGTGGGTGACGGCGTCGACAAGCGGGTGAATCAGCGGCAGGACTACGCTAGGATTAGGGGCCTGGCGGCACTGGCAGTGAGGAGATTGCGAAGTTGCTATGATTCGGGAAGACGATCCAAGAACGCACAGTCGCCTACCTTTGTCCGCGGTATCGGCCGCATTCTTGGTAAATCATGATTTTCTAAAGCGATTCCTGGCGCGGTTTTTTTCAGACTGTCAGGATATCGAAGATGTGGCGCAAGAGGCCTACCTTCGCGCCTACGTTGCTGAACAGCAGAAAGAAATTGACCAGCCCAAGGCCTATTTATTTCGTATTGCCAGGAACATCGCGCTTACCGAGCTCACAAAGAAATCGAAAAAGATCACTGACTATCTTGAGGAATCCGGTGCGTCTGAGGTTATAGAGTATGGGGCGGCTGCCGATAGTGAGGTGGAAGCCCGGGAATCGTTGGGGCTTTATTGTGAAGCGATAGCCGCATTGCCGGAGAAATGCCGTCAGGTGTTCTTGCTCCGCAAAGTCCATGGTTTAGCCCACAAGCAAATCGCGGAGCGCATGTCATTGTCGGTGAGTTCGGTGGAAAAGTATCTACTTAGAGGGATCCTGGAGTGCAAAGCTTTTGTGCAAGAGCACGAAGGATATGTGCCTAATCGAGAAGCATCAATGATGGCCGAGAGCGGCCGCGGTAAGGGCAAACAATGAGGGAGAATATTGTCGAGTTTCCGGACCGAAAAGCCATCGAAGAGGAGGCGGGTGCGTGGCTGATCAAACTGGACGGTGATAGTGCGCCGTCAGCCGAGGAACTGACGTCGCTACGCGAGTGGCTTGAGCGCAGTCCTGTACATCGCGAGCAGCTCGGCAGTCTCGCCGACTTCTGGGGCAAGATGAATGTGTTAACCGAACTCGCAGTGCCGCTCGGACATCCGGAAGATCGCGCGAATCGCAGTTTTGTTGAAAGCTTGCGTCATGCGATTCCGCGAATTCGCCGTGCGGGTTTCGTGACGGCAGTTTTCGTTATTGGTGTTGGAATTGCTTCATCGTTTTGGTTACGACCGGAACCGTTCTTGAGCAGCAACGGCCTCTATGCGACTGCGGTCGGCCAACAACAACCGACGACGCTCGCCGATGGTTCGGTTGTCCTGCTCAATACCAATAGTCAATTCACGGTGGACTACGACAATGAGTACCGCAACATTCGCCTGTTGCAAGGCGAGGCGCACTTTACGGTAGCGAAGAGTGCTGCGCGTCCGTTTCGGGTCTATGCCGGGAACGGCAGGGTGCAGGCTGTGGGAACGGCGTTTAGCGTGTATCTCAAAGACAATACTATCGACGTAACCGTCACAGAGGGCGAAGTTGTGCTGGCCTCCGTGAATCGACTGGATAAGAATCGATTGCCGCAGCAAAGTCTGCATCCGAGCGCTGTTCCATCATCGGGCTCGAATACGATTGTTGATAACGGTTTTGTCGAGATACTGGGCACGATAAAGGCTGGTGAAAGTGCGACACTCCGGAGTTTTCTCGATGCTGACACCGTCAGTACAATCAATGCTATTGAGACGGTCGAGGCCCAAGAGATGGCGAAACGGCTGTCGTGGCGCGAGGGCATGCTTACTTTTGCCGGTGATCCTCTGGAAGTCGTGGTTGATGAAATCAGCCGCTACACGACTGTCTCGATTGAAATTACAGATCCTGCCGTCAGAGCCACGAGAATTGGTGGACGATTTCCCATTGGCGAAACCGACGCCATGTTTGATCACCTGGAGGCCAACTTCGGGCTTCGCGTAACTCGCTTGAGCCATGATCGCGTGTTGGTGTCGGTCGCGGAAGACTAGCGACTATCGCAGGTAGACCGCCCAGCTACCGCCGTGGCCAGGGTCCGCAACTTTCTTGACCGTCACGAATATCGATCGAGCTGTTATCCTCTAAAACCGGGGTAACAATTGTTGGATTCCTGCAACAATCGACAAAAAAAATCGGAATAAGAGCAATTTCCGTTATGGGTTTCCCCTCCTTGTTAGTTATTTAATTGACAAGGCCGCTTTGGAAGGACGACCATCGTCCCTTGCTTAGCAGGCAGATTGTCGGGGGAATGCAACATCGGATGAGCCGTGCGATATCTTTGCTCACCGTTTGGTTGTCGTTAGCTATAGGTATCTCTGTGTGTGTCGCAAGCGACCCATCTGATGGGCAGCTTTACGACATTGACATACCGTCGCTAAACGCTGCCGAGGCGTTGAATCGGCTAGCTGAACAAACCGGCGCCATAATGCTTTTCCCTTACGATCTTGCCGAAACCCGACAAGCCAATGCGCTGCTCGGGCGCTTTACGCTGATGGATGCCCTGAGCGAATTGCTCAAAGACTCCGGACTTTCAAGCGGCCTTTCCGACAAACGCGTGATTCAAATCGCTCTTGACGAGCCGGTTGATCACAACAAAGAGGATGGGGAAATGGCTACCGTAAAAGTACCGCTCAGAAGCAAAGTAGGAACGTTTTTTGCGTCACTGTTGATAGCATCAGGCGCTAGCGCGCAGGAAGCGGCGGACGCGGAAGATGCGGCAGACTCGATAGATGAAGTTATTGTTACGGGTTCTCGTATTCCTCGCGATAGCTTTAACCTATCTACTCCGCTGATTAGTGTGGGTCCTGAGGTCATCACGGATGCTGGTTTGGGCTCATTGGCGGAGATTCTGATCGACGAAATACCATCGCTCTATGAATCAACCAGTCACACCAATTCGCAATCCCAGATTGGCAATACCGGTGTGACGTCCATGAACTTGCGGCGACTGGGAAGCAACAGAACCCTGGTCTTGATTGATGGTCGCCGCGTTGTCCAAAACGCCTACGGTGGCAGATTTGTCAGTCTTAACACCGTTCCCACTGGAATGGTTGAACGCGTCGAAGTCATTACGGGTGGTGCTTCCGCGGTCTATGGTTCAGATGCTGTTGCCGGTGTGGTTAACATCATCACTCAGCAAGATCAAGTAGGCTTTGGTTTTGAAGCTCGTGGCGGTTACACCACGGAGGGCGGCGGTGAAGAATTCACCATCAATGCAGATTATGGCACTAGGTTTGCTGACGGACGTGGTTACCTGTTCTTTGCTGCAACATACGATGAACAGCGCGGCATTGACAACGCAGACCGTGATCGTGCACAGCTTGAAGCAGATTTCGACTGGAACGCGTCGGAGATGTGTAACGAGATGGCGACCGAAACGGGTGACCAGTGTATGCGCGACATTACTCCGGCTGACTGGCGTGATCGCAGTGACGGCACGGCTGGCGGCGTGTTCTCAGAAGGACCTGGTAAATGGTGGTACGACGAAAATGGCCTGAACACAGGTTGGGTCGAAGAGCGCGATGGTCTCTTCAGTAGAGTCTGGGACGTGGTCAAAATTCCAAATGAGCAGACCGCCTTGGCAGTCAAACTTGATTACGAGCTGTCAGAAAAAATAAATGCTTATTTCCAGGTGCAGTACAGCAGAAACACCTCCTTTAACTTCAAATCTCCGGAAGACGATAGTGAAGCTAGTGACGTTGCGACCATTGATCGAGTAACGGGTGAGCCCGGTGAAATACGACCCGGTCACATCGCGGTCGATAATCCGTTTCTTCTTGAGTCTGAGATTGCCAATGATCCAAATTTTCCCGCGAACTGGAATGGTGACTGGGACCGTCGTTTTTTCGAAGTCGGTAACATCACCACCGACAATGAGCGTACTACCTGGCGTACCTGGGCAGGCTTACGAGGCAGCATGTTTAACGATGCGTGGGACTGGGATATCTCTGTTGGTTATGGCAATTTCGAGCAGTTTCAGGTCCGGTCCAACGAACTTGACGTGGCCAAAGTAATTCCGGCGCTTGACGCCGAATACGCTGCTGACGGCGTCACGATTCAGTGCGCCGATCCTGTTGCACGTGCAGAAGGTTGTGTACCACTGAATTTATTCGGAGAGGGTTCAATAACGCCTGAAATGGCCGACTGGATTCGAGTTAATCCGATCATTAATCCGACCATCGAACAGATCAATCTGCTTGGTTTCATTTCTGGCGAATTGTTTAATATGCCGGCTGGCCCGGTCGGAGCAGTATTTGGTTTCGAATATAATAGTGACGACATGAATCTGAGAGTCAGTGACGGGCCCCGCTTCGGTGGCATCACCTTTAACCTTGTTCCACAGATTCAGGGCGACATTGACGTCACAGAGCTGTTTGCTGAAGCGTCATTCCCTTTGGCCGAGAGTCTGACCGCAGATGTTTCATTTCGTGTTGGTGACTACAGTCCGAAAAACATCGATACCGTATTCAGCTACACGACAGGCCTGATTTGGGAACCGGTCGAAGGCTATATTCTTCGCGCGAACTTTGCTCGCGCGCAGCGTGCGCCGGACCTTACCGAGTTATTGTCTCCACGGCGCGGTGACTTTGATTCCTTCGACGATATTTGTGATGAGGTGTCGGCCACGTCAACAGACCGTGGTCACGACAACTGTCGTTTGGATCCGGATATAGCTGCATTAATCGCCGCTGATCCAACCTTTGTCTTTGACGATGACAACAATGGCTATTCGCCGAGTGCGGGCAATACAGAATTGTTCGAAGAAACGGCCGATACCTTTACAATCGGATTCAGTATCGCGCCTGCTTTTCTTGAGGGCTTCCGGCTCGCCGTGGACTACTATGACATCACCATTGAGGATGCAATCATAGAAGTTGAGAATGCGGAGATCTTGGGTCAATGTTACGCCACATCAGTGACCTTCGGTGAACCCAATCCATTCTGTGATGATATTACTCGTGACGGTGAGGGTCAGCTCATCGAAGTATTGCAACGTCAGTTGAATCTTAACGAACAAAGCACGAGTGGATTTGACGTGGCCCTGGACTATGCGTTTGAGCTGGGAAGGAGCGAGCTAACGCTGGTAGCACATTACACGCACATCAGTGAGCATGAAGCGATATTTGATGGTGTTGATGGGTTGGTCGTTGAAGACTTTAACAATCAACTTGATTTTGGTGTCTTCGAGGATGTTGCTACAGCCTCTCTTGCCTGGAGGTTCAAGGACTGGCGTGTTCGCTGGCGTACCGCGTACAAGGGTCCTATCACTGATCACCAGGATCGTGTTGAGCTCTACAACGATGATTTGGCTGACAATGACGCACTATGTGCAGCGGCTGACCCTGGATGCATAACGAATCCGGAGGTGCCTAATTACCTCTTCTATGGGTCATACGTCAGGCACGATCTGTCAGCATCTTACGATATGACGTTGGGCAATGGCGCAAAGTTGAACGTGTACGGTGGTGTCAGAAACCTCTTTGAGGAGGATACATTTGTACCGCGCACAGGCGATGCCTTTGAAGGCGGCATCGGTAACTACGACAGCAAATTCGGAGGCGGTATCGGACGTTTCGTTTACCTAGGTGTTGCAATGCGTTTTGACGACTAGCCAATTTAGTCTGAATAGTCATTTCCAAAAAGTAGGCCAGCCCGGTATTCATCGGGCTGGCCTACGTTTGCTTGCACTGCTGCTTTGTTGTTATGTGCCGTTATCATCGGTGCAAGCGGATGAATGGCATTTCTCGGGCGCCAAGCGAATAGTTGCGGTTAGTGACATCCATGGCGCCTACGATGCCCTGATTGCGACGTTTCAAGAAGCGGGTGTCATCGACGATAGTCTTGCCTGGAACGGTGCCGACACTCATTTGGTTATCACCGGTGACCTGCTGGACCGCGGTCCGGAATCGCGGCGTGTAATGGATCTCATCATACGTCTGGAGCGGGAGGCAATCCGTGCCGGCGGACGGGTGCATCAACTACTTGGCAATCATGAGGTCATGAACCTCATCGGCGATCTTCGCTATGTTGCGGATGAGGAATACGCCGCATTTTCCGATGATGAATCGGTGGAAGAACGCGAACGATGGTACCAACGATTTAGGCGCAGCAAACCGGCGGATGCCGACGAACAGAAAGTGAGATCCGCCTTTGATGAGAAGGCACCGCCCGGATTTTTCGGGCATCGGCGGGCGTTTCGTAACGATGGCACCTATGGAAAGTGGCTGCTTGAGAAACCGCTGATGATCGTGATCAACGATACCGCGTTCGTGCACGGTGGCGTGCCGCTGTATGTTGCGGAACATGGGCTTGCAGGCGTCAACGGCACGCTAAAAATGGATCTGCTCAACTTCTTGACCGCATTATCAACTCTTGAGGACGCCGGTATCTTGAGTCCGATAGACCGATTCCGCGACCAACCATCGATACTTGCGGAAAAAATGGAGGCCGGTCAGCTTGCCGATGCGCTCATGATGTCGGCGCAAGTCGTTGTTGACCATAGAAACTCGCCCATAAACACACCGGATGGTCCGTTGTGGTATCGAGGTAGTTCGACTTGCAACAGCCTCATAGAGGGAGATGGACTGAACACTGCGCTAGGCAGAATCGGCGCAACACGCGTTGCAATCGGACACAGTACGACAATTACGCGTCGTGTACAGCAGCGTATGAACGGGCGCATCATCGAAATTAACACTGGCATGCTGAAATCGAGCTACCAGGGCAGCGGGTATGCGCTGATCATCGAAGACGACGCGCTGTCGGTAGTTAGCGAGAATGGGGAGACAGATTTGTCGCCGATTGTGCCGCCAAGGCGCGTTGGTTATAGAACCCGAGCGATCGATGACGATGCGCTGGTGAGTATTCTGACCACTGGCACTATTGTTGATTCGATAACGGACGGAGCGGCCTGGAAACTGGTACAAATCGCGGCCGACGACAAAACTGTGTTCGCCTATTTCAATGCACTACCGCGGAAGAAAGGGTTCGTGCCCGAGCTTGCAGCGTACAGGCTTGACCGCATGCTGGGCCTCGACATGGTCCCGGTGACGGTTCGTCGTGAGATTGCTGGTCAACAAGGCACGCTGCAGTTTGTCCCAGCGACGATGCTAAGCGAACGTGAACGAGTGGTCGATGCAAAATGGGGCAGCGCATCGTGTTCACTGGGAAAACAATGGAGCGCGATGTATGTCTATGACGCGCTTATTCACAATCCTGCGAGAACGCCGCTATCCATGTTGTACAGCCCGGGCAACTGGCAGTTGATGCTGGTCAATCACGAGAATTCGTTTAGCATCAAGAAGGACCGACCGACTTACCTCAAGAACATCGAGCTTACAATCGGCGATCAATGGCGTACCGTACTGCTCGCGTTAGATGACGAAAAACTTCGTGATAATCTGGGCGATGTGCTCGACAAACGCCGCTTAAGAGCACTCGCCAAACGCCGAGACGCCCTGATCGAAGACTCAAATCGCTGAGTTCAGATGATCGCTCGTTTGCTCGTCGCCTGACAGCGCATACCGAAATTGGAGCTTAAATGCATACACTCACCAGACTGACAATCGGCTGCCTCTGCGTTGCTGTTTCGGCCACGGTGGCTGCCGATGCCTTGCAGCGGATCGAGGCGAACGACGGTAATCTCATTATGGAAGACGTTCCGCCCATTCCCGCTGAGATCGTTGACAGCCTGAATCGTTACCAGAATGTGCGCTCGGGTAGTTTCCGTGACTGGACTGAAGATGGAACCGGCGTTTACATTTCGACTCGATTTGGCGATGTCGAGCAGATTCACCGGGTGGACATGCCCGGGGGCGCCCGTCACCAGATCACGTTTTTTAACGAGCCGATCGGCGCCGTCTCGCGACAGCCGGGCGGGTCGAAACTGACCTTCACGCGTGATGCCGGCGGTAGTGAGTTTACGCAAATTTTCCTCCTTGATCCGGCCGTGGGCAATACCGTGATGCTTACGGACGGCGAATCGAGAAACCGCGCAACCGTCTGGGACCGACAGGGCCGACGGATCGCTTTTCAGAGCACTCGCCGCAACGGCGCATCGAATGATGTCTGGATTATGGATGCAGCCGACTCCGGCAGCGCCGAAATAGTGCTGGAGTCCCCGGATGGCTCGTGGTGGGGACCCGCCGAGTTTTCCGCAAGCGGTAGCAGACTGCTGCTGTCAAATTACGTTAGTATCGCTGATTCCAGAGTGCACGTGCTCGATCTCGATTCGGGCGAGGCGCGACTTCTGGCGGGTGGGCCGGCCAACAAGAGCGCTAACTTGCCAGTGGCGTTTGATGATGCGCACGACGGCTTTTGGTTTATCACGGACCAGGCGGGTGAATTCACGCAGCTGGCCTGGCAACCGATGGACTCCGAGGCCGAGACCGAGATCGTAACCGCCGACATCCCCTGGAACGTCGATGATGGCGTCATTAGCCACGACCGCAGTCGTTTGGCGTTCGTCGTTAATGAAAACGGACGTTCGCGGGTTTACCTGCTGGATACAGCGACCAGGCGATACGCAAGTGTCGACAATCTACCCACCGGCCTGGCTGGCGGGCTGGCGTTCAGTCCAGATGATAGCAGTCTGGCCATGACGCTCAACACGGCCAATACACCAAGCGATACCTTTGTGCTGGAACTCGGCGCGAAGCCGCTCGATTACGGGCGTCTGGTTCGCTGGACAACGAGCGAGGTTGGTGGCCTCGATACCACGGCATTCCGTTCGCCAGAGCTCGTGCATTATTCGACGTTCGACACCGCAGGTGATGCCCCGCGGCAGATTCCGGCGTGGGTTTACGTGCCGCCCGGCGAAGGGCCGTTTCCGGTGGTCATCTCTATACACGGCGGCCCTGAAGGTCAAGCGCGGCCACGCTTCAGCAGTACCTACCAGATGTGGCTGGACATACTCGGCACGGCCGTCGTAGTGCCGAATGTCAGGGGCTCGGCTGGCTATGGCAAAAGCTATCTCGCGCTCGATAACGGATTCAAGCGAGAGGACTCCGTTCGTGACATCGGCGCGCTCCTCGACTGGATCAGTACGCAGCCGGATCTCGATCAGGAACGTATCGCCGTGTTCGGTGGGAGCTACGGCGGATACATGGTTCTGGCCAGCGCTGTCCATTTCAGCGACCGACTCAAGGCGGCTGTCGACATAGTCGGTATCAGCAGTTTCGTCACGTTTCTCGAGAACACACAGGATTACCGCCGTGATCTGCGACGCGTCGAGTATGGTGACGAGCGGGACCCAGCGATGCGCGCCCATCTCGAGAAAATCAGCCCGCTCAATAACGTCGGCAAGATAAAAATCCCGATGTTTATCGTGCAAGGTCAGAATGACCCGAGGGTGCCGGTGACTGAGGCGGAGCAGGTTGTTGCCGCGCTGCGGGAACAGGGGCAAGCGGTCTGGTACATGAATGCGCTCAATGAAGGTCACGGCTATCGCAAGAAGGAGAATCGCGATATCTATCAACAGGCCACGGTACTTTTCCTAATGGAACACCTGATCGGAGAGGACTAAATGTTGGCCGCACGGAGTCGATCGTCAACGGCAATTTGACGATATGTGCCAAAATCGGAGTGGGTCATCCTGATCAAGTAAGCCCCTTGAATAGCGCGAATACGCCGGCTTCGCAATAGCCAATCTGAACCATTCAGATTATTGTGTCTGCACATGTCGGCTTTTGGCTGTTCTCTGCCTGCCACAACGTCATTTTTCTAGTCGGTTGAGTAACCGCTCCTGCGCGGAAGCAGTCTTTCTGAACTCTGCAAGCAAATATCTCGAATCGGCAACATCGAACGAGAGCGTGGGATCCGTTTGACAACGTTGACGTAGTATCTTCAAGATCAACGTCTCTCAGGCGGGATGTCTACCTGGCGCCCGCTGCCGATCCCAGGCAGTGCTCATGTACTAAGCACCCCAGTACACATGCGTTGTAAGGATTGACGGTTGTAGGTGCCGGCAATTTGCCGGTTAGCGGAGTCCGGCAAGATTCCGGCAGTGGGAATTTCGTCACTGCATGTTAGCTGCCGGAAGAGTAGCAACTAATTGATATTATGAAGAATAACTGGTCGGGGTGAGAAGATTTGAACTTCCGGCCCCTGCCTCCCGAATGCAGCGCAAGCACTGTTTGGCGGTATCTCTCTATAAACACCAGTGAACAACAAACAGCGAAAATTTGTTGTTAATCAATGAGTATGCTTAGACTCCAAGTTCTCAAGACGATTTCTTAGTGCACTGCGGTGCAGTGCAATTGGACTTACTGAGGACTTACGAGGAATGAAGGCGAAACTATCGTCGCGTACGATTCAGATTCTTCGACCGAACGACAATCCGTTTGAAGTCGTCGATTCAGAACTGAAGGGATTCTTATTGCGTGTCCAGCCATCTGGTGTGATGAGCTACTATTTCTCGTACCGCAACGAGGAGGGCAAACGCCAACGTTACCGTATTGGAAACAGCGAGTCGTTAAGTCCGGCGCAGGCCCGCGATCAGGCGATTGTACTGTCAGCGCGTGTTGTTGGTGGTGAGGACATACAGGCGGAGAAAAAGCGCGAGCGTAAACTGGCCCGAGTGACCAAGTCACGGACCCTGGATGGATTCCTGAGGCACAAGTATGAGCCCTGGGCGACAAGTCAACGCAAATCGGGGCTTGCCACGGTGCAGCGGATTAGAAGCAACTTTCTGCACTTGATGAATCGACCGCTGCCTGAGATCAACCTGTGGGTGATCGAGAAATGGCGATCCGAGCAAATGAAATGTGGCAAGGCGAGAACAACGATCAATCGTGACGTCACGGCATTGAAAGCCTGTCTTTCAAAGGCGGTGGAATGGGACGTTCTGGAGCAGAACCCGCTTGAGAAGTTACGGCCAATGAGAACTGACAAGCTGTCGCGGGTTCGCTACCTGACGGCCGAGGAGGAGCGGGCGCTGCGCAAGGCCCTTCATGATCGCAATAAGCAGCTCTGCCAGAATCGAAAGTCCGGCAATAACTGGCGGCGGCAACGGCATATGGCGGAGCTTCCAGATTTGTCAACGCGAAAGTTTGCCGATTATCTGCAGCCCATGACGTTATTGACACTCAACACTGGACTTCGACGCGGCGAGGCACTGCAGCTCAAATGGACCGACGTTGACCTTCTGCAGCGGAAGGTAGTGATTCGTGGAGACAATGCCAAGAGCGGCAAAACGCGGTACATGCCGCTGAATGACGAGGCGCTGAGTGCACTACAGCACTGGAGATCCAGCACCGAGTTGGCGGAGTGGGTGTTTCCAGGTCGCGATGGTGAACGCCTCAAAGGCATCAAAACGTCCTGGAAGAGCGTCCTGCAAAAAGCCGCAATCTGCGACTTTCACTGGCACGATCTCCGACACCATTTCGCCAGTCGCTTAGTCATGAAAGGCGTTGATCTGAATACGGTTCGTGAGTTGCTCGGCCACTCGGATCTATCCATGACCCTGCGTTATGCGCATTTGTCGCCCGAGCACAAGGCCGATGCCGTTGCTAAACTCTGCGATTCCGAAAAGTTTGGGGTCGCGCAGCCTATGAATGCTGTGGCGACTTGTTAGGAATGGGCAATATGGAAGATTTTATGACGCTGGTTGAAGCGGCGAGTAATCTTGAGACCGACATCGAATCACTGGTACGGTCTGCAGTCTGCGATAATCTGACCGTGTTCGCCTTTGCAAAAGATTGGGCGGTTCAAGGTGATGATGATATCCGGTCGAACAACTTGAAAGGCCAAGTGTATCTTCTCGCGGAGGATTTGCAGCAAGGGCTCGGCGCTGAATCCATACCGGTTTGTCAGGTTCGAACGCCTGAAAACGATGAAATCGTGACATTGCTGGAAACCAAGCAGGTACGCCGTGGCATTCTCTACATAACGGTTGAGGAATTTGATCGATTTCGACGGCAACACGCGCTCACGCTAAAACTTGGCACGGGCTCCCCACCGTATCTAAATCGACACCATGAGTGGTATTCGCCTAAATTGGCCGCTGCCGTTGAAGCGTGGATGGCACTCTTTGCCGATGGCAATTTCCGGAAAGGGCACATCGGCGTCATCGATCAGATTAAGAGTTGGTTGATGTCCAATACCGACGATCTGAGCCCCACGGCGAGGGGCTATATCGCGACGGTTGTCAACCCGAAAAAGACCAAAGGTGGTGGCGCTCCAACAACTTCGGTGGAATAAACCCAGGCCCAACGTTTTCTCGCTGATTCAAGCGCTTAGCAACCACTCATAGCATAAAACACGCAAACCCACCGAACCGTTCTATCTGTTCGGCTGCCCAAATATGCCTGAAGCTCGCGACCGTCGATCAGCGTGCAACGGGAGTTACGGCCGTGCAAGACCCATCATTTTCAAAGCCATTGAGCGGTTCAACCCGCCCGCGTCTGCTGACGGAAAAGCAGGCCGCGCCCTACATCGGCATGTCGCGTTCGTTTCTGCGGCAGTCCCGCATGAACGGCAGACGCCAGAACCGAACTTCGGGCCCGCCGTTTCTCAAAATTGGTCGCAAGGTGCTCTATCTGGCCGAAGACCTGGATGCGTGGTTACTGGAGCATCGTCATGAGGGTTAAGCGGGAAAAAACAAATTCAGTGCGCTCTGACACGCGCCATAAGGCAACACACTGGTCAACACACCGACTAACACACCGCCGAACACAATCAACACACACACCGTAATTGCTAGGAAATACGCCCAATGGACAGTGATACGAAGACCTGGAACCGCCTTTATGTGCTTTTGGCACAAGATGACTGGGATCAGACCGTTTACATCTACCGGGTTGATCGCGCCGGCAGGACGATAAAGCCGTTTCTCGCCAAGTGGGCCATGCACTCGGACTTGATTGAGAGTATTCGCGACCAATTCGGTGCCGGCGAATACCACCTGATGATACGCCAGGGCAAAACCATGCTGTTTACGGGAACCATTGGCGTCGGGCCTCGGCCCGGAGAACCATGGCCCGATCCTTAAACCGCACTTGGTGGCGAAATCGCCATGCTAGGTGATATTGGGGTGATCGGCGAGGTCAAAGCCGGGTATCGTTCTTCAGCGGCCAGAAATTGTCTCAATCGCTTAGGGTGTAAGAGCAATGCCTAGGATCGACAGTAGAGTTTTGAGGACTACCTGGTTCGAAGCTAGATCACTGAACTGTAACTTGTTGTATTCAAAGAATTGCCGTGAGGGCGTTCGTTGCTTCAGATGCACCACAGTGCACAATCGCGCATAACTGCGTCACGCAAAATTCCCGCAAAGCCATTTGCTTGAGCGAAAGTTATAGTGCGCTCAAAACTACAGCGAACTGTCTTTGGGAGGCAGGGGCTGGGAGTTCAAATTTTCTCACGCCGACTAACCACTTAGTCGAAAAAAACAGAAGCAGACGGGTGTATGCCATCATTCCGTCTGCCTCCGCGAGTAGAGTGGAGGATTTCTAAATCTGAGCTGCAGCGGATGCAGATCTATTTCTCACTAGCCGGTTGGGCTGCTTTGAAAGCCCGGTAGTCTTCAGCGAACTCGGGATCTACGGTCTCGATGGCGCTCCACAGGCGGGAGATATAGTCCGGCGGGAACGTGAAGATAGGGAGGTCTTCCTGTTCTACCAAGCCGCGTTGTTCCGGCGTAAGACTGTAATACATCGTCATAAGGACATCGCTGCTGGCCCACGGACTGCTGCGAAAATATCCGTGTCCGTTGCCTGTGTCGGAGCCCTCGGCGTCGCTCACGTTAATAAAACTGATCTGGTCCCGGAAATCGATTAGCGCCTGCCGGGCCAGCGGATGTAATTCGCCACCCTTGCCACCCCAGAGTTGACCGAGGCGCTCGCGGCGGGTCAGGAACTGCGACACTCCCAGCGCTTTGTCGTACGGCGACATGTAAATCGACAGGTGTTTGGCAACATTCAGTATGCCGTCGGCCATATAGGATCCAAACACCCCGCGATCGAGATCACTGCCAACCAGGATTACGTTGCGAAGACGCAGCTGCTCCCAGATCTCGTCGGCAGACTCTCCATCGTGGATCAGTGCAAGCTGTTCTATCGCGCGAAGTACAAGCCGCGTACCGTTGCTGTATCCGATGATGTGGATTTCTTCCGCGTCAGTATTCTCGGCAACGGATTCAAGCAGCAACCTTAGATTTCGCGCATACCCTGCCGATGTATCCGAATCCTTGATGTAGGCAAACTTACTTGGCGTCGACGGCCACGCGTAGGCAATAAACGCGCCGTCATAGCCGAGGAAATGCCACAGCTCGGCCGACACCAGTACCGGGTTCTCGTAAACGACTTTGTAGCCATGGACGTATATGTAGACATGTTTCTTCTTCGACACGGCGAGTTGTGCGTTTATGGCACTGGCGAATCTGGCAGTTGCCTCTGGTACGCGTTCTTCCTCACTGATCAGGCTGGTGTCGAACCAGTAAGGAATTGAGCTACCCATGTACCCCCACTCCTCGACGTTCGATATCTTGACGGGGTATTCCTCGCTTCGCGATTTCAGCATCGAGATATCGCGAGCAAATTTCCAGGTGAACTCCTTTTTCCCGAACTGAATCTCGGCGAGCCCAAGGCGAACGACCCGGCCGCGATCATTCCGGTAATACTGCTCGGGATCCTGCTCGGTAGCCGGCGACCGATCGGTCGCAAACAGTATGCCGTCGTATGGGATCCGCTCAAAAGGACTGGTTTCCGGCAGTGGGTTGAGCAGCCCGTCACCATAAACATCAGGTGCCGGCATCAGATCTATCTGGTCAACCGGCGCACTCGCGCAGGCGGACAGGAGCGTCGTCACCGTAAGGAAAATAATTTTGCGGCGACAGGACACCATGGCACTCAACAGAATCATCGCTTCCGCCCCTCCCAAATAGCAACTCGCGCAATCTACCTATATCATTAGTATTGGACCAAATCTAGAGCGGAATTCCAAGAAGAAAACTCGGACCCGATCCCGGGCTATAGAGATTAGAACAAACCTGGCTTGGGCGATTCGTCGCCGAAATTTACCGGTGTCGGTTAAACCGAAGCAGCGGGTCCTGAAAGGCGAATGGGCTCCACCGGAATTACGCCAATCTCACTGAGGAAGAATCTATGAAACGAAAACAAAGCAGAATCAACAGAATGTCCGTGTCGTTCGTAGCACTACTCATCGTGCTATATGGAGTGACCGGATGTACGCAAGAGGCCAGAGAACAACAAGCCATCGAACTCAGCGACGAACAGGTTGAGAACATCGTGCGCCTCTCCTACCCGTATGTGGCGATGTATAACGTGAACCAAAAGTTTGCGCTGGACAGCAGCTCGCCAATATGGATTGGAGGATGGAACGAATATAAAGTGCCTGAGCGTCTGCTCGATCACACCGTCAAGGCCATCGCTCGCCCCAACAACGACACGCTCTATTGGACGGCCATGATCGATGTCAGGCGGGAACCCATGATCCTGGAGTTTCCGGCCTACGATTCGAAGTATGTATCGTTGATGGTCACTGCCTACGATCACTACGTAAACATCCCCCTGTCGACGACCAAGGGAGACTTTGCCAAGCCGACCCGCATCCTTTTCTATTCGGAGCGGACGCCCGGCTACCGGGGCGATCCGGTGCCCGGCGTCGATCGTATCATGGAACTCACCGGCGATTTCGTGTCGGCGGTGGTTCGCGTGATGCCCCACGCCAACGAACCGGCCCGCCTCCAGCGTAATTTCAAGGCCTTCCGCGAGTCACGTTTGCTGACACTTTCGGAACACCTGGACAGAGATGTCGCAGAGATCGAGTTCGTGCCCTGGCAAACCCCGCCAGGTGTGGAGAGAGACCTGGATGTCCGGCAGCACGCCGCTGATTTTCCGCCATTTGGCCGAACCGATTTCGACATCTACGGGGACAATCTGCTCGAGGTCATGCAGTTCGTCTTCAATCACACCACCTTCGATCCGAACGATGAAAACGATCAGGCGGTGCTTGCGGCGTACAAGCCCTTGGGAGTCGAGCCGGGTAAGGCATTCGACGCGAAAACCGTGGCACAGATCGATGGCCAGCGGTTCCGAACGGTTGCGCAGTCTGTCGCGCAGCGGGAGCTGGCGCGAATGCTTGAAATGACATCGAACCCGGAAGACTCCCTACGGATCTTCCTGCCCAAGGGCGAGATGGATCAGGAGCTGCTCGTGCTCTTGTCGGTCGTTGGACCGATCGGCCAGCCGGCGAGAGAAGCCACGTACGCACCGATTGCCACGGCCGACGGAAAGCCGATGAATGCGATGCACGACTATGTGGTCCGTATGGATGCCGAGTCACTGCCGCCGGCGAACGCGTTCTGGTCGCTCACGCTTTACGACTACGAAAATGGCTTCTTCATCCCCAACGATTTCAAGAAGTACAGCGTTGGCGAGAACGCCGGCATGAAATTGAACGCCGAGGGCGGTATCGAGATCCATGTGGCCGCCGAGAAGCCGGACGGTGTTCCTCCCGAGAACTGGCTCCCGATCAATCGGGGTGATTACGGCATCAACACCATGATGCGCATTTATGCGCCCGATCTCGAGCGGTGGAAGACCTGGAGCCCGCCGACCGCGGAGAGGATTAATTGAGGTGCCGGGATCAGTAATAGACGCTCGCGTAAAGGTAAACGCCATCGTAGGTCGTTTCAATGTTGCCTCGCCAGCCTGATTTATTGATTTTCACATCAAACTCGAAGTAATTGTAGCTCAGGCCAATACCGACATGCTCAGGAGCTGTCCCGCTCGCGTTATGCTCTCGACATCAAGTCACCAGGTGATTGACCGAGATGGTTGACGCTAAATTATGGTGTGTACCAGATCGGTGATGTGTAAGCGCGTTCCTGAGTGGATACCGGTGCCCCATCAGGAATCGGTATACCGAAACGGAATGCATCGTAGGTCGACCACCGCGGAGTCGGAATTTCGATCACGCGTACGTAATAGAACGCCTTCTGATCGGGATCGAAGTCCGGGTCCGTCCACACGGCACCCAACTCCGACGCGCCGATCGTATTGCTGAAGCTCGCGGTAGCGGCATCCACCGTGTTGCCTACCGGCGGCAATTTTCCATCGCTGCCCGGTTGACGATCGCCGGACCACACTACGTCATACACTTGCTCGTGAGTTTCGCGGTCATCGTCGAGCCAGCCTTTCACAATCTGGATTCGATCGAGGTTACCGCCGATGGGATCGCGCAAGGCATAGACCATAAAATTCGGCGCCTTGCCTCCCGGAGCATTGGTCAGATCTCCCCCCATGGGTACGCCTTTCCGGTAGCCGGCGAACGCCGGGTTGCGGCTCTCCAGGTCCGCGTCCTCGAAATCCCAACCGCCGAAGAACCGCACGAACATCCGGCTGCCGGTGGTGCCATAGACTTCCTTGCGCGTCATCGCATCGAAGATGGACTCCCGTGTGTTCTCCTCGGCCCATACAGCAGCCAACCCCGATGAGACCATCTGCCAGCCGTGAATCGCCCCGTCCTCCGTCTCGGCGAAGGGGTGCACTATCCGGTCCGCGTCAGGCTCGGCGCCGGAGTGCTTACCAAAGAAGTTGTCTTCCTGCGCGGTCGCGAGCGATGTATGACTGTCGGTGGAACCGATCAAGCCAAACTTGTAGGGGTTCGTGCCGAGACGCTGCTCGATCGCGAGACCCTGCTTCAACGCCTCACGGGCATACTCGCTGGCCAGCATGTCATCGGTTTTCGCTGCAGAGCCGTCCAGGTTGGCGAAGTCCCAGTTCTCGTAATCGGCAAACTCGTCCTCGGGTGAAAGGAACGGGTGCGCCTCGCCGTCGCCCTTTATCTGCGTGATCTCGTACAACGGCTCCCAGTTGATGCGCTCGGTCACATACGCATCGTCCAGATTTCGGCCATCGTATTGCTCTCTCAGCGGGAACATGATGCCGTTGGAAAGATTGCCATTGTGCGCAATAGCCAGCACATCACCGCCGGTGTTCTCCTCGTACCTCGCGAGCCACTTCCAGAGATCCCGCGGGTTCGGGCTGCCCATGGGTGGGGACATGGAATAAGGAACCATCTGGGAGGCCTTCTCTCCACCGTCCCGATAAAGGACGACCCGGTGCATATTGTTACCGTCGATCAGCGACGTCCATTCGTAACCGATTATCGCAGTGAATCGGCCCGGGTCGTTGTAGGCTTCCGCTGCCTCGATGATTCGTTGCCAGGTGGACTTGTACTGCGGTGTGTCCGGCGTATAGGCCAGTTCGTCGGGGAGTTGATCCTGTGAGAAGAGCCCGATGAGCTCCATCGCGACGGCTACGCCGTCGCCCGCGTGAAGGCGTTCGTACCAGTCCTTGCCGAGGGGGTGCGCCAGGATGTGCGGCTTACCAGCAATCAAGTCTGGGAAAAAGCCCATGCCGTCGGAGTGATCGGCGACCGCCAGCCAATCCAGTGGCCGAGAGAGTTTCGCCGGCGTTCCGTTGGAAGAGACGATTTCCTCGCCACGTGCGAACCGGTAGGCCTCGTTGGGGCCTAGACGGGTTCCGAACAGACCGGCGTCCATGGAGATGTTGGTGTGGAGATGGCTGTCGCCCCACAGCGGGCGAGACGCGAAGGAGCGCCCGGCATAGGGCGAGTAGCTCGTGCCGGTATACGCGGGTGCCAGAATGCCCTCGGCATCGGTCGGTGGCGGGATCTGGGCGCCGACGGGCAGCACGATTGCCGCAAGGCCCGAAGCGAGGAGCAACCGCAAAATCAACGGTGTGGTTTTATTCTTCATTCTTGTATTCCCCTGTGTATGGTCCCGACACGTGGGCCAAGTTGCCCGAGCGGTTGTAGCTACAGCCGAGTCATATTACCGACCGTGGCGATCAGAAGTAAAAGCTCGCGTACAAGTAAGCGCCATCGTAGGTGGTTTCAATGTTACCGCGCCAGCCCGATTTATTGATACTGACGTCCAGCTCGAAGTAATTGTAGGCCAGGCCAATACCAAAATGCTCGAAGGCCTGAAAGTTCACGCCGAGTGCGACATTGAGCAAGAGGCCATCGTAATCGCCAACATCGGCGCTAAGCAGGTCGAACCTGGTCCTTAGTGCCCACCGCGGTGAGATCGAATACTTGTACCAGGCACCGATGTTGGGCAAGGGAGCGCCCTGGCTGACCGATCGTCTCGATGCTGTTGGTGTGCCATTGATCAGGATCTCCCCTTCGATGAATGTTCCCATTTCGAGCCAGTGAAGGCCTCCCCCAATACCAAAATCATGGGATCTGCTGGTATCGAGCTGCCGTCCGAAGAAAATTCGCGTTAGCGAAAAATTGGTGCCTACTGCAGCATTGCTGCCCGCACCGAACACGACGTTTCCCCATTCGATATCCTCTTCGAGCACCGCCCTGGCGCTGTCTGTGGATTTGAAGTACTGACCAACGACCGACCACTTGCCGCGAAATCGCCAGGATATTTCGGCCGCAAAGGTTTCGTCGGCACTGCCAAGCCGAATTCCCTCGTCAAAGTCAATCTCATCGTTAATACCGGCGACGGACCCGTTTACCCGCAGATCCAATTTTCGATCGGGAAAAAAGACTCCGACATCGAGCGAGAAACCACGCTCCAGGAACGGATGCAGGTCCTCTGACTCTGCAGCAAGTGTGAGCCGTGGAGCTGCAAAACAAAGCACGCAAAGAATGAGGGTAGCGGTTCGACAGGCCATCGGTTGGAAATTCTCCTTTGCAAATCGTTCTTGTAGCAATCTGATCATTATCGGCTTTTTCTGTCAGCAATCGAGACGAATTTCGTCACGGTCAAATTGTATGGGTTCTGAGCGGCGTTGTGATAATTTTTTTCGTCTATTCGAGCGGGGAAATCACGAACCTGTTCAGCCGCACACTACTTAGTGGCTCCAGCTCAACCCGACGGTCAGGCCGGAGTCGTTTGTTTCATTTCCGACCGGTGGGTCGCTGTCGTAACGATCGTAGAAAGTCAGCTTGAAGTCGAAGTCGGCAAATAGGTCGATACTTAGCGAGCTGTCGAATTGTGTACGCACGCGGCCGCTCGTTTCGAGGTTGGGAAATACAAACAAAGATGCGTCGAAATCGATGCCCCTGGCCACACGTAGCCGATACGCCGCACCGAGCAGTCCTTCGAGTGTGTCGGTTTTGGGTTCGCCTTCGAAGTCCTCCCGGTTCAGCGCGACGCCACCGAACAGCTCAAGGCGCATACCCCGTCGATTGTAGAGTCGTTTGCCGAAGGCGCCACCGAGCAGTGATCGTCCGTTGAGGTCCTGCTGTTCGTCCTTCTCCAACTGCAGCAATGCATTGCCAGTCCAGTTGTTACCAAGTTTGTGTGTATAGACTCCGGTCAGCGTTGCGCGTCGGGTGTCTTGACCGTCCGTCTGTTCGTTGATGATAGTCGTACCGTCGATCGAGATCTCGAAGTTCCGCGCGTTGTAACCAATACCCCCGCCAAAGCTGACCTGCGTAACCTCGTTGTTGCCACGGATGATGTTCATACCCAGATCCGTGTAGACATCGAGAGCGTCCCAGAAAGTTTCATTGACTTCATCGATAACAAAGACCTCCGCAAGCTGTACGGTGTACGTATCTTCGCCGATGACCGATAAGCCATCCTCGTTCAGGACAATCGTGCCCAGGATGCGCCTGCCGTCGAACATCTCGACGTCGACGGTCCGGGTTCCACGAATTTCATCAATCGCGTCCCATTCAATCGTCACGACATCCATATACTCCGTGTCGACGTCAAGGTCCTCCCCATCCGCGAGACCCTTGATCGTGCCGATCACAACACTGCCGTCTTTCAGATAGACTTCGGCAGCATCGACAACGGACAAACCAAGCACGAACACCAGTGCTCCAAACACGAATCTCATCTTGATCTCCACTAGGTCCCTGAGATGCAATCAAATAGTATCGTGTCGCGGCCGCATAGTGTCGATTTGGACGTCGCGTCGGCCGCCACCACAATGTCGACAAGGAAACCAGGGGGAATCGCGAGAACACGCAGCCCGACCAAATTGGTCTTGGCCGGTGCTTGTATCTGTCCCTGAATGGTAGAATTGAGTTAATCCAGGCAAGAATGAATAAGAATGATCTGGCTTCGTCAATCCACTAGCGCCGTTTATGTTGTCATCGCCCCGGTCGCGAACGGGCTTGGCTTGTTGTTGATACTGCTTCGACAAAGACTGCTGACTGGGCCACACCGGTTGATTCAAAGAGATCTTCGACTACACGCGGCGGTGGGCTTTCGCCATACACGAGGCCTCCGGTGAGGCTGGGCGCATTTTTGTTGCTGACGGCGACAGCGCTGCCGTTCACATTCGCGGCGGCGGCGGAGACGGATCCCTGCGCCGTGACCAAGAGTGAGACACGGGTTCGGCCGGATCCGGACGGCGATCCGATTCGAGTCGAGGTCGGGGTTTTCCTCATCGACATTGTGGACGTCGACGAGCTTAAAGAGAGTTTCAAAGTCGACTTCGTCCTCAGCCTGGCCTGGCGGGACCTACGCTTGTCGGCCGAGGTACGGGGGGGAGCGCTCGATGACTGCAGCCTCGGACTCGGCGACATCTGGGATCCCGATGTCCATCCTGTAAACCAGCGCGGCGTCACCCGCGAGGGCGCGCAAGATGTGGACATCGCGCCAGACGGAACCGTGCGGTTCAGCGAGCGGGTCACGGGCGAGCTTTCGACCTCCCTGGACCTCGACGAGTTTCCCTTCGATAAGCAATGGTTGCGGATTCAGCTCGCCTCTTTCGAGTACGGTCCACAAGATGTCGTCTTCGCTGTGGACGAGTCGGAGACGGGTCGGATGGAAGACGTGTTCATCGGAGGCTGGGATGTCCTTGAGAACAACAGTGATCCCGATGTGCGACCCTTAACCGTCAACACGCGCCAGCATACGCGTCTCGATCACACCGTCATTATCGAGAGGCGCTCGAGCTTCTTCCTATGGAAGTTCGTCGTTCCGCTCTCGTTCATCGTGCTAATGGCATCGAGCGTTTTCTGGATTGATCCGCGGATGACCGGGCCACAGATAGGCGTTGCGACGGCTTCCGTGTTCTCACTGATTGCCTTTCTGATCAGCCTGCGTGGAGTGATCCCACGGGTGGACTATCTCACACGGCTGGACGAGCTGGTGTTTTCCGTGACGGTTCTGGTATTCCTAGCCCTAGGTGAGTCGATCATCACGACCCGCCTTTCGATGCAGGAGCGTCACGACCTGGCGAGCCGCATCGACCGCGTATCCCGCTGGGTCTACCTCAGTCTGTTTGCTGGGGTGCTGGTTGTGTACTTTGTTTGATCGTTGACTACTGCCCCAAAGATCCCTGCACAATGAATGAAGATCAATATTCATGCGCTGGTTGCGATTAATTATCTTTGCGACGCTAGTGGTCGCGGCAATTCTTGCCGTGGGCATCGCGCTATTGTTGAGCTCCGATTTGAGCCGTTTCAAAGGGACGGTCGCGCGAGTTATTAGTGCCAAAATTGACCGCGACATCGCCATCGATGGAAACTTCCAGGTAGACGTTGACCGGCGAACGAGCGTCATTGCCGAAGGTGTACGTCTGGCCAATGTCGATTGGGCCGATGCGCCGAGCATGATTACCATTAAACGAATCGAGATTGTCGTCGATACATGGTCTGCAATTCGGGGGCCATTATTAATCGAGCGGTTGGAAATCGATGGGGCGCGGATCACTTTGGTAACAACAGACACCGGCGATAATAACTGGACATTTGGTGACGGAGATGAATCGGAGGAAGAGAGTGATTCCAATCCTATCGACCTAATCCTGCACCATGCGCAGGTCAGGAATTTACAGCTGACTTACACCAACCCCGACTTCGCGCAGCCCACTCGAATAATCGTCGAGTCCTTTGACCAGCGCGAGTCAGATGACCATCTACTTAATGCAAATTTGCGCGGCAGCATTAACGGCAAGGCGGTCACGGTAACAGGCAAACTGGGGCCGTTCGAGAGTCTCTTGAGCGCAACAAATCTAGAGTACGACTTGGCTGGCAAGTTCGACACGTTGACGATCGCGAGTAAAGGCGACATCGACAGCCTCATCGATCCGCAACGTCCGCATTTCGAATTACGGGTCCAAGGTCCGAACATAGACGACCTAACCAGGATGATCGGGTTGCCGGACTACGGTACCGGCGACGTGGACCTGGATGCCAAGATCATGCCCGGTGAGGAAAATATTCGCGCCGATATCGCCGGCAACATCGGGCAGTTCACGATCAATGCCAATGGGCAGATCAGCGAACTGTCGCGCGATGCTGATGTGGACTTCAAATTCAATGTTTCGGGTCCACACCTGGATCGGGTTGGCCACCTATTTGACTTCGACCGACTGCCGTCCGATCCATTTCAGTTAACGGGTGAACTCTCAAACGCAAGGGATCAGTACGCGATCAAATCACTGAACTTCCATGTTGGGGACCTTCAAATCAACGCCGGTATCCAGTTCAGCGAGCTATCCGCCCAAGCGGATTTGGACGCCAAAATGGCAGCGAGCGGTCCGGATCTGAGTCAAGTCGGGCATATTTTCAACATTGAGACCTTACCTGCTGATCCATTCAAGGTCAGCGTCGATGTGACACGCTCGGGAAATAACATCACCTTCAACGATATTCGCGCCGGCACGGGCCAAGCTGCACTCAATGCAAATGGCACGCTCTCCAATCTACCTGAGGTGGACGATGCGAAACTGAAGCTGAGCCTCAAAGGAGAGAATTTCGCGCGATTTTCGAAACTATTTGGACAAGCCAACGCCGTGCCAGGACCTTTTCTCCTGACTGCGCAACTGGAGTCGACTCCCAGGGGTGTCGAGATCATTGACCTGGAAGCGGAAATCGCCATCGGCAAGTTTCATGTCTCTGGTCAGCTCGGTGAATATCCGGATTTCTATGGGACGAAGGTCAGACTCACATTCAATGGCGACAACCTCGGCATGGTTGGTGATGCCTGGGGTATTACGGGACTTCCTGCCGTACCGATTGAAATCACCGGTGAGGAGGAATGGACGCGTAAGGGAATACGGGTGCATCACACAATAGCCAAAATCGGAGAGCACCAAGTCACGTTGGACGGCCTCGTAGGAAAAAAACCCCTGGTACGGGATACAGATCTGCGCTTCGTGGCCTCGGGCCCCCGCGTCGCCGATCTGGAAAAAATCGCCGACATTGAAGGCTTACCGGAGGCGGCGTATACGCTGTCGGGTCGGATCCGAAAAGTTCCAAAAGGCTGGGATCTGCTCAATTTCGCGGCGACGGTTGCGAGTGATCGTCTCGAAGTTGACGGCTTGCTTGGCGATTTACCTAAATTTTACGGCACCACTCTCGAATTCTCAGCCGACGGGCCCGAGCTGAGATCACTGTTTGGCGACGCGGAAGAGCTGGATATACCCAAAGGCCCGTTCCAAGCGAAGGGACAAGTTGAATATTCTGAGCACCAGATCGTGCTGGACCGAGTCAAATTCGCCGCAGCAGGTGCTACCGGCCGACTGGATGCCAACATCGACTTGCCCTTGGCGGAAGCCAAGGGAAGTTTCGACATTGAAGTGAATGGACCGAATCTCGCCGCGTTGATGCCCGCGATTCCCGATTACGAGCCACCGGGCGCCCCATTCGAAAATAAGTTGCAGGCCGACTTTCGCGCCAACCGCTTAAACATCGATAATTTTACCCTGCGAATTGGCGATTCCTACGTTAATTTATCGGGGGAGTTGCACGGCGAACCGGATTTCTCGACCACCGGCATGCTGCTTGACGCCGATCTTGCCAGCCTGCAGGACATTGGCACCATCACAAATTTCCCGTTACCGGATCGACAATTGAAAATCGTAGGTGAATTGTCCGGCACCAGGGATGCGTACGAAATGAAGCAGGTGACTGGCACACTAGGCGTGAGCGATTTCATTGGGGATTTCAGCCTTGACCTGACCGACAAACCGAAAATTGCAGTCATCATGCGCTCCGAGCTCGTGAGTCTAATACCGTTTCTCCCACAGGAGACGCATGAACCGGATGAAGTGTCCGGGCAGGATCCAAGTGCGAGGGTGATTCCTGACTACGAGATTCCTCTGGCGGAACTCGCAAGCTTTGACGCTCAACTCAAAATAGACGTGCAGGAGATCAAGCTCGCGCAATCCCAATTACGAAATTTAGACATCGATGTCTTAGTTAAAGACGGTGCACTAATCATTCAAAACTTCAAAGTTGGGGAGATTGGTGAAGACGAGGGGGAATTCAGTGGCAGCTTCAGTCTCATACCGTCTGCTGGTGTAGCCAAAGTCAGTGCGGATATCACCGGTAACAAGATGGTGTTCGGACTGCTGACTGTAAGCGGCGATCCTCCCAAGTTGCGCCCCAAGTATAACCTGAGGTTACTCATAAACGGTACCGGGGCCACGGTCCGCGAATTGGCCAGCAGCTTGAACGGGGACGTGCGGATAACCGGTGGCGACGGACGGCTACAAAGAGCGACGCTCGGCTTTTTGTTCGGCGATTTCATCAGTGAGATTTCCGAGACCATCAATCCGTTCTCGAAAAATACACCCTACACCCCATTGTCGTGCGTCGCCATTACGCTGCATGCAGAAAACGGTGTCCTTCACACCGATCCAAGCATAGTGATACAGACGGACAAGCTTAACGTGATTAGCAGGGGGCAAGTAGACTTAAACGATGAAAGCCTGAACATCAATTTCATTACCCAGGCCCGCAAAGGCATTGGCATCAGTGCCGGAGCATTGCTCAATCCCTACATCAGGATTGCCGGAACCATGGGCAATCCGAAGCTCGTACTGGATACAACTGGTACGGTTGTAGCGGGTGGTGCGGCTGTCGCAACCGCCGGCCTGAGTAGTCTTGTCAGAACCGCGTGGGATCGCGTATTTCGCTCAAAAGATCCCTGTGGCAAGGCCATCGAAGATTCCGATAAACGCGCCGCGGACCGTCGTGCCGGATCTTGAATCTGCCAATCATCTACTACGCTTAGGTGATATTAATGACAAAGGCAATCCCGCCTTAAGACGGGGACGGAAGGCTACGGGTCTTCGTTTCCTCAGAGCAGCCACCGACGACTCCCCGAAAGACCCAAGATCGCTGGGAGCGATTTTGGAGCGCGAAGAAAACCCGCAGGAGCGTTTCACGGGATGTGCGCCATCAATCCCTCCCTCCGGCCTAAAACAAAAACCGCGTTTTCCCTAGCCAGCAGCAATTCGATCTAGTAGCTTTGATAGCGAGGATCGTCGAATCAGGAGGACGTTGATTTTATGTACGAAATGCTGGCCTCACTTTGCCTTTGTCCTCGAAGTCACCATCGTCGATGCAAGCAGCTCTTCGGGGCATTAGCATTTCTGATGTTGCTGCCAGCTCCAGTCTTTGGATACGAACTGGACTCCCACTATTACCTGCGTTTCGGCTTATCGCTGTCAACCTGTTTTGATTGGGGTGAAGCGCACCTGATTGCCAGCGGCGACTGGAATATGGATGCCAATGGTACGACCCACGCCGAAATGAATCCGATCCAGAAGAGAAACAAGATCGATTGGCACGCATTCGGCCACTCGGACAAACGCTTTCACGAACTCTGGTTGCGTTCCGCCGCCGAGAAAGACCTGGAATTGCGGTTAATCAAGCTCGGTCAATTCATGCATTTTCTGGAGGATTGGGAATCCCATGCCGGATACGGCATTCGCATCGGACACGCACGCGACACCTACCGTGGACGCGATCCGGATTCGCTAGGCAGCAATCCGGCAAATAATCATCGGATGGTGCAATCGGCACTGGATCACCTGCTCAAGACCTGCGAGGACCTGGGTCGTCTGCATGACGATCGCGATCGCGAATTGATCGTGCTCAAGACGATGCTGTATGCCGATGGAATTATGGATGCACTATACGAGCAGAGCGAACCGGATTGGAAGCGCGGCACGCTCGGTGGTTTTCGGAAAGAAGGCCCGGAAATTAAGTCGGCCAACAAAAAACGTATCGAGGAGTTCATCGAGCAGAAATTTATGCAGCGGCCCGATAAGAATATTCCGGTGGACTTTGAACCGGGTACGGAACGAGGAATTCCTCCACACCTTGCGATTCCGTACGATCGCGATGGTGAAATTGTTTCAAATCGAAGCGTCAAAGAGGCAATGGCCAGATGGGCGGTCGCGTCTGAGAGATCACCGGATGTCACGCTAAGCCTAGATTAAGGTGCGGATCGATTATCGCGGCGTGAAAGGGCGGCCATCCGGCTGGCGACTAAGTTTGACTGCTGTTAATCAGGGCGAAATCGAGTCCCCGGCTGGCCAAATCGAGATCGTTGTGATCGATTCGGACGACGAGACAGTCCTCGTACAGACATCCGAGGCATTGCCCATGCTCGCGCCAGGAGAATCCCGGATGTTCCGCGTTCGCATACCGGCTAAGGGCAGACCGGAGCCGGATGCCATCATCGGCGCCTTCGCCCGTGTTGGAGATCTGTCGGCGATGAACGACGAGGACTGGTTGATGACCGGAGATGCCGAGCTCGAGAGACCTGACGTGCCGGAAGTTACCGATCTGGACCCCCCACCCAAGGGCCAGGAGACCGTGCATTTCTTAAACCCACCGCAAACGTTTGTCATTGCAGACACTGCTTGCATATTGGTGACCGCATATACCTCGGGTGGCGATTCTCCATTGAAGCTCGACGACGTCGTATTTGAGCTGATCGGTGGCGGCTTCGATCCGGGATATCTACAACGGGGTGTGCGCGGCCGCTGGAGCGCCATGACGACAGAGGCTGGCCTGGTCGCGGGTAAAACGTTCGAGTGCTACCAGCCTGATCCAGAGGTCAGCGATTTGCTGAGCCTGCAGGATCCTAAAGAACTGAGGCTCGCAGTTACGCTGGAGGCGGAAGGAATTGATCCGCATACAGAGGCGTTTCCGCTTGACGCGGACTTTGTTCAGCAAGTTCTGAAACTTGTCGGAGCCGCTGATTAATATGCCGGTGCTTCTATTCACTTGATTCAAATTTAAACATTTGGGGCGCATATCGCGCCTCTGTCGTTGCGCTCTTCGCTCCTCGGTTCCAAGTCCCGACAATCTAGTTACTAACCAAGTCAGCAATTGAGGCTTCGCAATGATTTCAATTGGTCGATGCGTGACTATTGCAGGATTGAGCCGACCTGGCTCGTCACCAGGTTGTCTTGTAAGTATACAAATGCATTGTCTACTGCGCTGCGGGAAATTTGCGGGATAGCGAGTTTCGACCGTCGCGCCACTAAATTGTTTGTTCGCCCCCAGCCCATCACATCGCCCCCAAGTCATTGTCGCACAAGCCCTGATTCAGAAGAGCATCAACAAAAACCCCCAAATATTCCCCAATTAGTATTTCGGTTAGGCGACAATCGAGCATCGCAATCACTAAACACAAATCTCTTTAGGCGATGAAGATCATATTCAATTCAGATCTACTATTTGCGACTTATTTGGTCGAGGACCGGTTGCCTAAGGCGATTTTCGAATTCTTGCAAGCGTGCGGTGAAAAAGGCCATGAAATCTGTATTCCTGAAACAACACTGCTGGAATTCAATAGGAAGCAGGCCGAATTTGTGGAAAAGGAGATTCGAAACCTACGTAGAGCACGTGACTTGCTCGATAAGTACGAAGTCAAATTCGATGATTTCGACGGTTCGGCATTGATCAGTGACCCAAATCTGAGCGCACTTATTCAAGACGCAGGCGTGACCTGTACAATTGTGCCGCCAACACTGGAAGATTTTCGAAACGCGCACCGAAAGGCCTGCTCAAGAGAGGCGCCGCATCCGCCAGATATAAAGTCCGATGAAATGCGCGACTTGGTTATTTGGGAAATCGCCCTGAGAATCGCTGGTTCAGAGAATTGCGCGATATTGATGAGTCGCGATGAACTCCATACTCATCACCGTGGCGATCAAGAGGCCAGCGATTGTGGACTTATTAGATGTGATAGCTTTGAACGGGCATACGAGTTGCTCAGTATTGAAACCGAATCAGGACGCGTCATACGGCAACTGATCGCGACTGTCATAGGTGAGCTGATTGCTGGCGATGACCTTCCATTACGCGATGGGGCCCAACTCGTATCAATCGAACGACCTGTGTTTTTTGATACGGATATGGGGACGACATTCGTATCAGCGGAGTCGAAGTTTAGTACGGGTACAGGAACAGAGTTGACCGCGACCATTTCTATCGAATACGCGGGAACCAGTGTTTTCTCGATCAAATTTGAAGACGCAAAAGAAGGCGATAGCGAAATAGAGAATTTTTCTCGCGACATCGCAGAACAAGCTGTCTCAACTGCCGACGTAGTTGACAGAAAACGAGATTTGTCAGAATTAATTGGAGAATAAATCGTGAATTTGAATATGGGTTCTCACAGTTTTAGAAATGTGGAGATACCGATATTGTGGGGTAAGCGGGCAATACTTCAAGACAAGAAGGGACGGATTTCGATTATTTCTCTTGAAGGCGAAAAAGCCGAACTAGAGATTCTTGGAAACAAGCCAGCCCCAAAAATTGAATATGAATTGGTCAGTAATGGATTCAAGATCATGCGATTTGGTAAGGATGTCTATAGCTTTAACCCGAATTCTCGAACCATTACAGGACTATCGCTAATGCTCCCTGAAATAGAAATTGGACGAGATGGAATTCGAATTGGAAGCAATATGTTGTCAGGGGGCATGGTTTCCGGATTTGGCGTAGGAATCGTAGTCGATGAGCACGGTATTGCGATGGGAGCGCCGTTACCGGAGGGGCTCGCAAGATTGGTTGTATGAAATTCATTGTCTATCAGATATCGACCTTCGCGATTAGGTTTCTGCCCCCGGAAGCGAACCCCGGACCATTAGGATCAATTGACGATCGGATTACGACGCCATTGAAGACGGGTATCTAGATCACCTGGCAACTATCCAAATCATTCTTTCATGAGCGGCGGATGATTCAGCGAGTCGCTGCGTGCTTTATGCGTGTTTGGTTGGCGTCATTCGGCGCTTAGTCCTGCGCATTCTGAAGTTGCTCTGGAATCTCAGTCATGCTGATGAGAGCGAGCAATGTTGCATCGCCATTTGGACTTACCGTGGACTTACGAGGCCTGGATGGGGCGCCTTGATCTCGGTTGCTGCGCTATAACTTATTGAAATTATTGGTCGGGGTGAGAAGATTTGAACTTCCGGCCCCTGCCTCCCGAAGGCAGTGCTCTACCAGGCTGAGCTACACCCCGAACCGCGCGCAATCATACACTTAGACGCGATCGTGGGGAAGAAGAGCAGTGCTCTGTGGGGGAGACTGCCTGCAAACGGGCTTTGCATGTTCGGATCGGGGCGTCCGGTACTGACTTATTGGACTTGCCGGTATACTCGCGCCTCAGGTCATGCCAACGCGGGTTCCTTCTCGCCTTTCTTTCGAATGTCACGAGCCGGGCCGGTTTTGTCTCTCTGCCGCATTGCCTCGAGAATCTTCTCCGGTGTTATCGGCAGATCCCTGACCCAGACGCCGGTTGCATTGGCAATAGCGTGGGCGACAGCACCAAGGACCGGCAACGTGCTGCCTTCGCCGATCTCTTTGGCGCCGAATGGTCCCCGAGGCTCATACGAATTGACAAGACCACTGAAGATCTCCGGTGCATCCTTGATCGTCATGGTCAGATAACCTTTGAGGTTCGGATTGAGCAGTTGGCCCCGCTCATCGAATTGCACGCCTTCCATGATCGTCTCGCCCGCGCCCATGACGATGGCGCCCTCAACCTGGCCGTGAGCGGCCATTGGATTGATGGGCGTACCGCAGTCGTGATAGTCGGTGAAACGCTCAAGATCGACCTTACCGGTGTCCAGGTCGACACTGAGTTCGCAGACTGAGCTACCGAACGAATACGCGGGGCTGGTCCCGACCGTTGCGCCCTTGTAATCACCACCGAGGCCCTCGGGTGGCTTGTACCAGCCGGTGCCAACAAGCGGACCATTGTCGTTGAAATACTTGCGAGCGGCTTCCTCCCACGGGATGCTGCGATCGGGATCGCTTGCCACGAACATTTTCGCGTCGCGGGCCTCGATATCCGATTCTTCACATTCCAGCATCTCTGCCGCGTACGGTCTGAGTTTTTCCACTATCTCGGTCCCGGCTCGCGCGACCGCGTGACCGCCCATGAACGTGACACGCGAAGAATACGAGCCGAGATCGAGTGGCGAAATGTCACTGTCTTCGCTGCGGATACGGATGCGGGATGGCGGCAGGCCCAGCGCTTCCGCGCACATCTGCACGAGCACCGTATCGCTGCCCTGTCCGATCTCCGCGGCGCCGATCATCAGTACGACCGCCATACCATCCTCCGAGACCTTCACAATGGAATTTGCGTGCGGGAATATCGCCTTCTTCTGGAAATGTTCGCGTGGTTTCTCATGCGACAACTGTACCTGACCACGATAGATGCAGTAGCCGGCGCCGGAGACGAAACCGCCGCAGCCGATACCTATCCCTTGGCCCCTCCTCAGCTTGCCGTACTTCTTGTCCCAGTAGGACTTTTCGGCCACGGCATCCAGTGTGGCGCTGAATTCGCAGCTGCCGATGTCGAGATCGTTGACGGTCATCGTATTCGGCGTCATTGCGTTGCGACGGCGAATGTCCACCGGATCGATACCGAGGTCGTCGGCGGCCATGTTGAGCAGGCATTCGAAGGCGAAACGCGGCTGTGGAACGCCGTGACCACGCATTGCCCCGCAGGCCGGCTTGTTGGTCATGACCCGGTAACCGTGGTAGCGATAGTTCGGAAAATGGTAAAGCGTCGGCATCATGCTGCCGGCGTAATAAGCCGTAGCCACACCGAAGGAAGAGTAAGCGCCACCGTCCAGGTAGATCTCGCTATCCACCGCCTTGATTTTTCCATCGCGATCGAGACCGATCTTGAGTTTCATGTGTTGCTTGTGCCGGCCGCGCCCGTACTTGAACATTTCATCGCGCGTGTAGACCATCTTAACTGGACGGCCCGTTTCGCGACTCAGCAGCGCCGAACAAATATCCAGCGGGGAGGTCGCGGCTTTCACGCCGAAACCGCCGCCGACCGTCGGCCGGATGACACGTATCTGTCCCAGAGGGATATGCAGCACATGTGCCATCATGTACTGCACGTAGGGGACTGCTTGTGTCGAGGTATACAGAACAAGTGTGCCATCGTGTTCCCAGGTGGCGATCGAGGCCTGTGGTTCTAGCGGTGATTGGTAAACATTATTGCCTGTAAAGACCTCTTCGCGCACGTAGTCCGATTCAGCAAAGGCTTTTTCGACATCACCGAAGTTCTGGTCAACTACCGTATTGATGTTGTTTTTGTATCGTTCGTGGATGAGTGGTGCTCCTTTGGCCACGGCTTCCATCGGGTCGGTCAGAACGGGCAGTTCTTCGTACTCGACCTCGATCAGTGCAAGTGCCCGTTCAGCAGTCATCTCATCGATGGCGGCCACAGCGGCCACCGGATCTCCAACATGGCGGACCTTGTTCTTGGCCAGCACGTCCTCGTCGTAACGCGCGGGGGACACACCGTGTTTGGTGTCGGTAACGTCAGCGCCGGTCAGAACTGCAAACACACCAGGCAGCGCCTTGGCTTTGGAGACATCGATCTTTTTGACCAGACCATGTGCGATTGGAGAACCAAGCAGTTTTCCGTGAGCCATGTTCGGTAAGGAAACGTCAGCGGTGTACATGGCGCGCCCTGTAACCTTGTCTGCCGCATCGACGCGCGGGATGGATACGCCGACACTGCCGCGATCTGCTTCATCGGCAGCTTCGGTCTTTCTCGTATCGGTATCGCCGTATTTCTTGTAGTTCTGAATGGCACGCAGAATACCTGTATAGCCGGTGCAGCGGCACAGATTGCCTACCAAAGCGTCCTTAATTTCTTCGAGGCTGGGATCAGGGTTTCTCTTGAGAAGAGCGGATGCGGACAGCACCGTGCCGGGCGTGCAATAACCGCACTGCAGACCGCCCTCGTTGACAAAGGACTTTTGCAGGGCCGTCAACTCGCCATTGTTGTCGAGTCCTTCGACTGTCGTGATTGCCTTGCCATTGACCGTCGAGGCAAGCACGAGACAGCTGTTTACTGATTTGTCATCTATCAGCACCGTGCAAGCGCCGCAATCCCCGAGTCCGCAACCCTTTTTTGCCCCCGTCAGATGAAGCTTGTCGCGTAGTACGTCGACCAGTGTTTCGCCATCTTCGACGGCCACTGTGTACTGTCGTCCGTTTACCATCAGTGTCTGCAACGTCTGCATATTTTCAGCCCTTCGCCCGCTTCCCGGCTACCATGAGTGCGCGTTTGGTCAAGACACCCACCAGCCCACGCCGATATTCTGCCGAGCCACGCAGATCGGAGATCGGCTGCGCCGCCTCCATTGCGGCTCTTGCCGCCTCATCGAGCACATCGCCGTTAAATTTGCGGCCCTCCAGCCACAGATTAGCCGCCTCCACCCTGGTAGGTCTGGGTGCAACGGCGCCCAACGCGATATGTGCGTTGTGCACCGTTCCGTCATCGTTCAACGTCAGGCTCGCTGCGACACTTGCCACTGCGATCGCGTTTCCATTGCGCAACCCGAACCGGGCATAGGCAGCGCCGAACCGGGCCGGTGGGCGCGGTATGAGAATGGCTGCCAGCAGTTCATTCTGCGCAAGAATCGTTTCGCGTGGTCCTGTAATGAGTTCGTGCAGCGGGACATCGCGTTGACCGGCTGCGGAGATCACTGCTGCAGTGGCATTCAGGACCATGAGAACCGGAGGCAAGTCGGCGCATGGGTTCGCACCGGCAATGTTCCCGCCGATCGTTGCGGTGTTGCGTATCTGAAGAGTTGCCATCTGGCTGGCGGCATCGCGGAGTACTTCATAAGGTCCGCTGATCAATGGCGATTCATCTATCTCGGTAATCGTCGTCAGCGCACTAATTCGTAAGCCGTCCGCTTCTTCAGCTATACCGCGCATTGTTTCGATCTGGCTTAAAGCCACCAGATGGCCAATACCGTTTCCGTTGTTCTTCAGATCAACCAGAATATCGGTGCCGCCGGCCAGAAGCTTTACATCGGGTGAATATTTCGACAATAACGCTGTCGCGTCTTCGAAACTTGCCGCCTCATGCAGCTCGAGTGTCGGAATTTGCATGATTGGATTCTCTTGGTTAGAAACCCCCTGCTCGGTGCTAGAGAACACCGCCCCACATTTTTCTATCGCATGGTAGCAGCGCTCGCCATGCGTGCTTATACGTAGTATCTGTATGGATCCCTTGACATCAGGGCTCCGATGCTGGCGAAAAGCGGTTTGTAATCAGAAAGTTAACTCTTGCAGGGAATCAGATAGGCCACATACGCGCTTTCGCCGGGCTTCGTCGAAATTTCCACTGATATTAATTGGCTCACAAACACAATATTTCTGACACTTCCCCAATGCCTGGAATCGACAATCAAGACAAAGGCGGCCTGCTCTTGTTGCGGCAGAGTGCAAGCAGGTCTTCGATCTTCGCCGTGCCGACACACATGACACTGTCTGCACCGCCCCAGTAAATCTTGACGGTACCGTCGTCCTCGGCAATAGCGCCGCAGCTGAAAACAACGTTGTGCACGTAACCGGTCAATTCCCACGGATCTTCCGGCGATACTATCCAATCGTCGGCAACTCCAAGCACTTTGGCGGGGTCCTCAAGGTCATGCAGCGCCACACCCAGGCGATACACGGCACCATCCATGGTTGGAAATACGCCGTGGTAAATGTTGAGCCATCCCTGCGCGGTCTTAATCGGCGTCGCGCCCGGTCCTATCTTCATTTCGTCCCAGTGATACGGAACAGGCTGGATCACGGGCACCGAATCACCCCAGTGAATCAGGTCCGGAGACCAGGACAGCCAGATGCACCAGGGGTTGAGTTCCGAGTGGGGCCGATCCAGTCGCGCGTAGCGGCCATCGAACGTGTCCGGAAAAATGACAACGTTGCGCATGTCTGCCTGACTGATTAGCGACACTCTCTCGACTGTCTTGAAATCGTGCGTCTTCGCCAGACCGATGCGCACGCCGAATCTGGAATAAGCGCTGTAAGTAATATAGTGCTCGCCGGCGATGGTACAAATTCGCGGGTCCTCGACACCGTACTCCTCGTGCGCTGCGAATTCGATTTCGGTGGATGGCACCATGAACGGCTTGGGATCTGCCTGGAACTCGTAACCGTCATCGCTTCGTGCGATACCGATAATCGATCGACCGTTACGTAAGTGCGAGCGGAACAGCAGGATGTATTGGTCGTTACATTTCGTTGCCCCCGCGTTGTGAACCGTCTCCACGGCGTAAGGAATGTCGTGCCTGGTGAGGATCGGATTGCCCTCATAGCGGGTCACTAATGGTTTATCGATCATCGCCTGCTCCCGCATGCAAAATCTTTTCGTAAGCGTCAACGTAGTCGCGCGCCATGCGTGTGTGAGAAAAGCGTTGCTCAACGTCCTCGCGACAAGCAGACCTGTCAATCGACCGTAGCGCAGCAACCGCGTCCACCGCATGTTCAACATCCTCGACGATGTAGCCGGTTTCACCGTGTCGGATAACCTCTGGAATCGATCCGCGAGGAAACGCGATGACAGGTGTGCCACACGCCATGGATTCAACCATGCTCAATCCGAAAGGTTCCTCGAAGCTGATTAAATGCAATAGTGCGAGCGCGTTGCCCAGCACGTCGGCCCTTTGGTCGGGCCCCACAGAACCCAGATATTCCACAGTTCTGCCGTCAATATGCGGCTCCACTTCGGTTGCGAAGTAGTCCTGATCCTGAATGATGCCGGCGATCATCAGCTTTATCCCCACGCGTTGCGCCACGTCGATCGCCTCGCGCACGCCCTTATGCGGATGGATCCGACCAAAGAACAACAGATACTTTCCCTCGGCTTCAAGAAAGGGAAATTGCGCAATATCAATACCGTGATGGATGGTGGCTATGTAGTCCAGCTCCGGGGACTTATCCGCCTCGCTGATCGCTACGTAGTGGCTCTGAGCATTGTATTTCTTATAGACAGGTATGATCGATGGCGATGAGAAACCGTGGATCGTCGTTACCACCGGTGTCTTGACCAGCGCGGAGTATGTGAGCGGCAGAAAGTCATAATGATTATGGATGACATCGAAGTCGGCGGCACGCTCGAAGACCTCGGAAATGTGCAGGCACTCAGCGACCTTCGGATCAACTGAGTGGTCCTCCGAATACGGGCGCGGACACACAGCGACCAGCTTGCCGCTGGTTTGCGAGTCCCCGGTGGCGAAAAGAGTCAGGTCCAGGCCCAGGCGCACCAGTTCTTCCGTGAGCAGGCTTACCACGGACTCCCATGGCCCATAATGGCGAGGAGGGGTACGCCATGAAATGGGGCTGAGGATTGCGATTCGCATGGACACGCTCAAAATTAGCGATTGTCAGGACTGTGAATTGTAACGCAAGCTTCTGGTGGCCTTCACGGCTATAATCCGCACGATCCGAACCCGGACCGCTGACCCAGGGCCATTTTTGGTCAAATCGCATCACTGTTTAGTCGTTAATGAGAGTTCAAGAACAACGCAAGCAACTGGTCAAACGGCGCTCAACTGTGCTGAAGGCCGAGAGCGCACGCGTTATTACCCGGCCGCATATTCCAGGAGACAAGGTGCGCACCAGGGCCCTGATCGTTCGGGTCTCAAAGCTGAGCGACGCCGACGTACATAACTTGCTGGAGGCTGTATACGAAGGCTTCTCAGGGCGTCACCGCAACTTTCGAGGGGCTCTGCAGAGAAATTTTGATCGTATTGCAGAACACGCCCCGAAACGTATCTCTTTGTCGTCCGAGCAGGAACTTCTGCTTGGTGCCTACTTTACCGCAGAGTATTCCGTTGAATCGGCTGCGCTCTTTAATCCTTCTGTCGTTATCCATCCTGACCAGAAAGGCGTGGACAAGGGCTCGCAGCGATTTGTCATGAGCTTCAGGGCGACAGGTGAAGGTCATGTGTCTTCGATTGAATTTCGTAGCGGAATCGTTGACGCAAATGACGACATCTACTTCGATCCCATCAGCCAATACGTGGCTACGCCCGAGATGCACACAGATCCTGTCTATCATCGTCTTCATTTTCGAAGAAAACTCGAAGAGATGGGAGTACGCGAGGTGATCACGAATCACCTGTTGGAGGAATTAGACGACACGTTTACATTTGATGACCTGGGGACACAAATAAAAAAACTCCGCTCGACCAAGTTTCGCCTGGAAGACAAAGACAATGCGATTGATACGGTGTTGTGGCTGGCGCGATCCAATTACGAAGTGATATTCCGCCCTGATGAACAGATCTCTGAGCGGGTGATCTTCCCGGTGTCGGAAAACGAGAGCGCGGGCATCGAGGATGCTCGGTTTGTACGTTTCGAGGATGATGATAAATCGGTCATCTACTATGCCACGTATACCGCATACAACGGTTTTACCATACTGCCACAGATTCTCGAGACGACCGACTTCCTGACGTTCAAGATGCATACGCTCAGCGGCAAGAATGCGCAGAATAAGGGCATGGCGTTATTTCCGAGAAAGATCAACGGCAATTTCGTGATGTTGTCACGCCAGGATGGCGTCAATAACTACATCATGTTCTCGGATAGCGTTCGCTTCTGGAACGAGGCGGAACTCCTGCAGGAGCCTGTTCATCCACTGGAGTTTGTTCAGGTTGGCAACTGTGGCTCGCCCGTGGAGACGTCTGAGGGGTGGCTCACGCTTTTCCATGGCGTCGGACCGATGCGCAAATACAGCATCTGGGCCGAGCTGCTGGACATTGACGATCCGTCCAGGGTCATTGGCCGGCTAAATGAACCGGTACTGACGCCCGATGAGCATGAGCGGGACGGCTACGTGCCCAATGTGGTCTATAGCTGCGGAAGTATGCTTCATGGGGACGTGTTGATTGTCCCTTATGGCATTGCTGACCAAAGGTGCCGAGTTGCCACCGTTTCGATTCCCGAATTGTTAACCCGCCTCAAGGCACATCCGCAGACTTGAGCTGCATCTCCGGGATTCTTACCGGGTCCTTTTCCAACGCCGGCTTCTTGACGTCCCGATGGTCCGCTGTCAGTCCGCGGAGATTGTAAATGGCGAGCAGGGAGGACAGGTAAGACAGCATCGATTCAGCACCCTGATTCTCATTGACACCGTCCGGTGTGAGCCCGTCGCGGCATCCGCCACTGGCATGGTCATAGAGTTTGCTTTGTTGATCATTCTTGCCCAGATACCAGTTGAAGCAGGTCGATGCCAGCTGAACCCATTTCTCATCCTGCGTACATTCATGGGCTTCCATACAGGCGCCGATCATGGCGGCTGCTTCGAGGGGTTGTTGATCGTATTGTGCTTTGCTGCCGGATTTGGGGAACCAACCCCGATTACCAACCGGTTCAAACCATCCGCCGATTGGATCGAGCTGGATGTCCCTCAACCATTCGAATACCTCGATACCAGTCTTCACCATGTCATCATCGTTGGTAACGCGACCACAGGCCATCAAAGCCTGGGCCAGGCGTGCATTGTCATAGGCCAACATCGATTCGTGCCATTGCCAGTCTTTGCTGGCGCACTGCCTGAAGCGGGCATGGAGTCTGTCGCCCAGTGATTTGAGTAGTTCACGGACCTGGTGGTCGTTCTCGTGGTGGTGGAGGTACGCCTGAATCCCGAGGATAGGGAACGCTATGGCACGCGAATCCGAGAAGCCTTCCAGTGCCGGCAGCGCATCGTGGAAGAGTTTAACGGCCAGAGCGACTTGCCCCGAATTGTGCCCCCGGTCTGCCACCACACCCAGTGCCCACAGCGCGCGTCCATGAGAGTCCTCGGATCCGGTGGTTTCCAGCCATTTACGCCCGTACGACATGAAATTGTGAAATCGCCCTGTTGCCGGATCGAATGCGTCATCCAGGAAACTGAGATAAATAGACGACAATTCCGTCAGTGAGGCATCGGTTCTATCCAGATCATGCGCTCTGGTAACAACGATGAGTGCCCGGGCATTGTCGTCGACACAATATCCCTCGGCACGGTTTGGTACCGTGAATTTCGCGTGCTGGAGCATGCCGGTGTCATCCGTCATATGGCGGAGATGCTTTAAATTGATCTGCGGCAGTTGCTGATCGTGCTGACTCAGCGTATGAAGCACCGGCAGGTCGATTGCAGGTGAATGTTGCGCCTTGGCCTGCGAAAACAATTTCAAATAACGGGAGCCCATCTCTTTCATTACCATGGGCCGCGAATAGTCATAGGCTGCCCGGCGCATCTTGAGACGCTCCGCCGGGAAGTCCAGCAATTGATTGATCTCGCGCGTCAAAGCCCTGGAATCTTTGAATGGTACGAATCTGCCGCGCCCATCAGCCAACATCTCCTGTGCATGCCAATAGGGTGTGGATACGACGGCTTTTCCGGCTCCCACGGCATAGGCCAGGGTTCCGGATACGATCTGAGCCTCGTTCAGGTACGGGGTGACGTAGATATCGGCAGCCCGAATTATCTCGAGCAATTCATCGCGCTCCAGAAACCGGTCGTGGAATACAATGTTGTCATCGACGCCCAGTTCCTTGGCCCGATGGTGCAGTTTCAGACGGTAATCTTCACCACTGTCGGCTCTGCAATTAGGATGCGTGGCTCCAACCACGAAATACAGTACTTCCGGATGTGAGCTGACAATGTCTGGCAGAGCATCAATCATGAACTCGATGCCCTTGCCCGGCGACAGCAGGCCGAAGGTCAGAATTACTGTTTTGTCGGCTGCGGCGACCTTGCTCTTGCATGGATCCGGATCCAGGAAAGGTACGTCGAGAATGCCATGATGTATGAGAGCAATCTTGCTCGCTGGAACCTGATATATATCCCGCAGAAATTCAGCACCGCGCTCGCTCATGACAACCAGGCGATCGGACAGTTCTGCAAGCCGGGTAATGATTTTCCGTTCCTCTGCCGAAGGATCCCGCAATATTGTGTGCAGGGTGGTAATCAAGGGAACTTTCAGGTTTTGTGCGAGTTCGATGATGAAGCTGCCGCGTTGACCACCGAATATTCCGTATTCGTGTTGCAGAGAAACTGCATCCGGATCGCGCAGGTTCAGGAAATTGGCAGCAAGGCGGTAATCGTTCAACTTGTCCTGGCTGATCTGGAACTGCACTTCATCCGAGTACTCGTAGGGTTCAGGCCGGTCGTTCATTGCAACAACAAAACAGTCGATGTCTGGATCGTTGTCGATAATCGCGGCCGCAAGGTCGTTCGTAAACGTGGCGATACCACACTGTCTCGGCAGGTACGAGCCGATAAGAGCGACTGATTTCATAGAGGACGGCATGCTGAAACTGTTCCGGTGGTGCGATTTGCTGTTAGGCATATTTGTAGCGATCTTAGCATGTGCTAGCTACTGAGTGCCTTGCCGACCGAACGATCTTGAATTCACACGGGAATTGGCATGGCATAAGATGATTAGTCACAAAACGCTGATGTGGGAGGTAGGAAAAACGACTTGTCATGGGCCGGGCGATTCAGAATAAAATGCAGAATGGATTCGAATTTCAGTATCGCTTAGCAAGGGTTAGACTTCTATTGTGCTAAATGCCTATTTCGTCTCCGATCTCCACATCGGCTCGCCCACCGATTCCCGGGCGACATTGTTTCTCGAATTCCTGAGGAATCTCAGCGCTGGAGAGGACGTCTCACACCTGTTCCTGATGGGCGATATCTTCGATCTGTGGGTCGCGGCGCACGAGTATTTTATTCATAAATATCAACCAATTACCGACGAGATTGTGCGATTGAGGGACGGCGGCGTCGAGATTCATTACTTCGAGGGCAACCACGATCTGTATCTCAGGCACTACTGGGGTGACGAGATCGGGCTTACGGTGCATGAGGGCCCGGCTTACGTGGCGCTCGGCCAGCAAATCGTCCGTATCGAGCACGGCGATCAGATGGACCCCGACGACCGGGGCTATCGATTCCTGCGATGGTTCTTGCGTACGCCGCCACTGACGTTCCTGATGCCTCGCTTGCCAGGCGGGCTGGTCGTGAAGATCGGCAAGAGGTCCAGCGAGAAAAGCCGCGTCTATACGTCGGCAACAAAGACCATAACGCGCGAGGAAACTATCAGGAAAATACGCACGCACGCGGAATCGGCTTATCGGGCGAGGCCGTTCAATCTGATCATCTCCGGGCACGTTCATGTGCGGGACCAGTATCTCGTTCAGGACGGCCAGATTGCCTTCAAGTCCGTCAATCTTGGCACCTGGCTGGATGCGCCCTGTTATTATCGCATCGATGACACGGGCGGTGGGCTCGTCGATCTTGGAGACGCTTCTTAATAATAAGAATACGCCGGGCATGATCATTGAATAAACTCAGGACAGCAGTCGTTGGCGTCGGCCATCAGGGAAAATGGCACGCGGAAAAGTTTGCCGCACTCGAGCATTCTGATCTCGTGGCTGTCGTCGACAAGGACGCCGATCGCTGCCGGACAGTGGCCGCAGAACTCAATGTAAAGCCGCTTGCCGATTTCAAAGAGCTGATCGGAGAAGTCGATGCCGTTAGCATCGCGTCGCCAACACTTTCTCATTTCGACATTGCCAGCACTTTGCTGGAGCATGATATTCATGTACTGGTTGAGAAACCGATTACGACAACGCTTGAAGAAGCCGAAGCGCTGGTCGAATTGGCAGAGGGCAGGGACCTTGTACTCCAGGTCGGCCACCTGGAGCGATTCAACCCCGTCATCATGGCGCTCGGTGAGTTTCTTGAGACGCCGCTTTTCATCGAGTCAAACCGAATCGCGCCGTTTAAACCGCGCAGTATCGATGTCAGTGTCGTATTGGATCTGATGATTCACGATATCGATTTAGTACACAGTGTTGTAGCGTCGCCCGTCACCAGTCTGGATGCGACCGGTGGGTCGATCATCTCCAATGACATCGATATCGCCAACGCCAGAATCAAATTTGAAAATGGCTGCGTTGCAAATGTCACGGCCAGCCGCGCGAGCTTCAAGACTGAGCGTTCGTTACGGGTTTTTCAGGAGAACGCCTACTTCAGCGTCGATATGCACAATAAGAAATCGACGATTTATCGAAAAGCCGGCGACGGGCCGGTCATGAGTCCCGATGATATTTCGGTGGAAGAGCAGTCATATGGCGCCAGCGATGCGCTCATGGTGCAAAGCGATGCATTTCTCAATTCGATCGCGGGGGGACCACCACCACTGGTATCCGGGCGCATCGGCATGCAGGCCTTGAGAACCGCCCTGCGTATCGGGGAAATGCTCAAAAGCGCTTAGCAGGCTGTTGAGAATCCCTGTCAGGATCGATCAGGCACCGGTGAATCCATATACGCCATACTTGGATTTGCCGGCGAGCCAGTCCCGCAATTTTTGCACGTCTTCGGTGTCCGGAACGCCGCTCAGGTCACTGTTGCCCTCTCGCAATGCTCTGAAAGCGGCTTCCACGGCGCGATAGCGCTCCTTGTCGAAGCCGCCGCGCCGGAGGCCAATGCTGTTCAGTCGGTAGTGCCGGACAGGTTCGCCGCCGACCATGGAATAGGGCAGCACATCTTTGCGCAAGGGCACGTAGCCCCCGACCATGGCATATGAGCCGATGCGCAGAAACTGGTGTGCCCCGGCACAACCGCCCAACACTACGAAATCCCCGACCTCAACGTGTCCGCCCAGCACGATATTGTTGGAGAGCGTCACGTTGTCTCCCACCGTGCAGTCATGACCGACATGCGCGTACGCCATCAGAAAGCAATCGGAGCCGATTCTGGTGACTGCGCCCGGCTGGAATGCACGATGAATTGTCACCCCTTCCCGGATTACGTTGTCATCGCCGATTTCAACCCAGGTCTCTGAACCGTCATATGCCGTATGTTGCGGGAGTCCACCAATGACGGCATGCGCATCGATCGTATTGTTCTTACCGATACGGCAAAACTCTCGAATAACGGTATGCGGGCCGAGCGTCGTCCCCGCATCTATATGCACGTTGTCTTCGACGACGGCGCAGGGGCCAATCACAACGGAAGGATCGATCTCCGCCTTCCCCGATACGACGGCGGTCGGGTGAATAGATGCAGAACTCATTTCAGGATCGGCGGCTAACGGAAAACTCGGCGATCGCAATGAGTGCCTGCTTGTACCCGGACTCGGGCAGGCCGGAAATAGCGTCGATAGCCACGTCTGCTGCCTTCTGTGCACAAGTCACCGTGTATCGCAGAGCACCAGTAGACTGGATGATCGCCTGAACGTCATCGAGGTGGTCGATGCCAGCAGATTCAATGGCCGCCCGAATATATTTGCGCTCTGCATCGCTGCCGTTTTTCATGGCGAAAATCAACGGCAGTGTTGTCTTGCCTTCAGCGAGATCATCACCGAGGTTCTTGCCGAGTTCCTTGGGCGACGCGTCGTAGTCGAGCGCATCGTCGATGAGTTGAAATGCCGTGCCGAGATTTTGCCCATAAGTGATCATCGCAGGTTCATCAGCGGGATTACGTTCAGCGAACACGGCCGCGATTTGCGCACCGGCTTCGAAAAGACGGGCAGTTTTTCGATAAATAACCTGGCGATAGGCCTCTTCAGTGACGTCCGCATCATGGACGTTCATCAATTGCATGACCTCACCGGCAGCAATCGTATTGGTCGCGTCGGCAAGAATCTGCATCACTTTCATACTGCCGATATCGACCATCATCTGAAACGCACGCGAGTACAGGAAATCACCGACCAGGACACTTGCCTGATTGCCAAAAACCGTATTGGCCGTGTCGCGGCCACGGCGTCTTGCCGATGAATCGACGACGTCATCATGCAGCAACGTAGCCGTGTGAATGAACTCGATAATCGCGGCGGCATGCACGTGGTGATCGCCCGTGTAACCCAAAGCACGGGTGGCCAGTAGTACGACCAGGGGGCGCAGCCGCTTGCCGCCGCTTGTGACGATGTACTCCGATACCTGGGATACCAGGGCGACATCGCTTTGCAGGCTCTCACGAATCAAGTCGTCGACCGCCCGCATATCGGCGGCTGCCAATTCCTTTACTTCGTCAATTGTGAAGGCAACGGGTGCTTTTTTGGCGGGCTGCATGGCGTGCACGATAATGCCTGAAATGCTCTGGATTGGCGACCCGAAGGGGCGGAATCAGTCGGCATTCACTCAATTGCAAGCTATTGAAATAGAGTAGAATTCCAGGCTTGCGGGCGTTGACCCGGGGGCCTCAAGTCTATAAAATTCCGGCTCCTTTGTGGCGGCAGGCATAGCCAGCAGCCGGATTCAGGTCGGGTAATACCCACAAATTATCTTAATTCTCAGCAAGTTGCGCATCATTTGCGACTTGCGTTATGGAGCACACAACGATGTATGCGGTTTTTCGCTCTGGCGGCAAGCAATACCGGGCGAGCAAAGGCGAGCGCCTCAGGCTGGAAAAACTCGAGGCCGACGAAGGCGCCAGCGTCAAATTCGATGAGGTTCTGCTGGTCGGCGAGGGCTCGAGCATCAAAGTGGGCAGCCCACTGCTGTCCGGCAGCAGTGTCAGCGCCAAGGTCTTGCTGCAGGGCAAGAGCAGGAAAGTTGATGTTGTGAAATTCAAACGCCGCACAAACTACAAGCGGCAGCATACGCATCGCCAGTTTTTCACCGAGGTTGAGATAACCGGGATAAGCGGTGGAACCGGCAAGGCAGCCGTCGAGAAACCTGCTGCCGAAACGCAAAAGGCAGCCGCAAAGAAGCCGGCAGCCAAGAAGGCTGCGACTAAGAAGCCAGTCGCCAAGAAGCCAGTGGTTAAGAAGGCAGCCGCAAAGAAGTCTGCGGCCAAAAAAGCGGCGAGCAAGAAACCGGCGGCCAAGAAGCCGGCAAAGAAGGCTGCCGCGAAGAAGACGGCTAAAAAGAAGGCGAGCAAGAAATAGAGCTTTAGATATCGGCTCTGAATGGATTAGAATTCACAGAGCCTGGACGAAATGATGTGCAGGCAACATGTAAGACAGGAATCGTACAGTGGCTCATAAAAAAGCAGGCGGTAGCAGCAAGAATGGTCGAGACTCGGAATCCAAACGCCTGGGCGTGAAGATTTTCGGTGGTCAGCAGGTTGTTGCGGGCAATATCATCGTTCGCCAGCGCGGCACGAGATTTCATCCGGGCGTCAATGTCGGCCTTGGCCGTGATCATACGCTGTACGCGAAAGCGGACGGCCATGTGAAATTCCGAAAAAAGGGCCCGAAAAATCGCCAGTTCGTGAGTGTAGAGTCCAGCTAGTCTGGGGCCACTTTGGGAATGACCCGAAAACCCCGCCTGAAGCGGGGTTTTTCATTTCGTTGCAGTGAACGTCAGTCTGCGTTGAACCAAAACGATAAAATTAGCGATGCCACGTGGACTGAGAGTTTTTCGCTCGGCTGACGGTAAGCTAGTGGCCCATCAATATTGCCCCGCTGGATCACCAGGTTAAACGGTTGGTAGCCGGCCATGAAATTCGTCGATGAAGCCACAATCAGTGTACAGGCCGGTAACGGAGGCCACGGCTGCCTGAGCTTTCGGCGCGAAAAATTTGTTGAGAAAGGCGGCCCGGATGGCGGGGACGGCGGCCATGGTGGCAACGTTTATCTGGTCGCGAATGAAGCCGTCAATACGCTCGTGGACTTTCGTGTCGCAAGAAAGTTCAAGGCCGGAAACGGGCAGCCTGGTGAAGGCAGAAACAAGACAGGCAAGTCCGGGGAAGATCTCGAGGTAATTGTTCCCTGCGGTACAGTCGTACACGAAATCGACACCAACGAATTGATTGGCGACCTCACCGAAACCGGGCAGCGCATGATGGTTGCCGAGGCAGGGCATGCTGGTCTCGGTAACACTCGGTTCAAGAGCAGTACTAACCGCGCTCCGCGCAAGACAACGCCTGGGACACCGGGCGAGAAACGGCACCTTAGACTCGAACTCAAGCTTCTCGCGGATGTTGGTCTGGTTGGTTTGCCGAACGCGGGAAAATCGACGCTCATACGCGCGATGTCCGCTGCACGCCCCAAGGTTGCGGATTACCCATTCACCACATTACACCCGAACCTGGGTGTCGTCTCAGTTGGGCCATTGCAGAGTTTTGTAATGGCGGATGTCCCGGGGCTCATCGAAGGTGCCGCTGAAGGCGCGGGTCTGGGTATTCAATTCCTGAAACACCTGCAACGCACGAAATTGCTGCTACACCTCGTCGATATTGCACCAGTCAATCCGGACGCTGATCCGGCCAAGGAGTTTCGTGCCATTGAACAGGAGCTCGTCCGGTTCTCGAAGGAGCTGTCTGAGAAACCACGCTGGCTGGTCCTGAACAAGACCGACCTGCTCACGAATGAAGATGTCGGTCGCGTGCGGAAAGATCTCCTCGGCAAATTGGGATGGGATGGTCCAGTGTTCGAGACGAGCGCCGTGACCGGCGATGGAACCGAGAAGCTCGGGCAGGCGCTTATGCGCACGCTCGAGGAGATAGCCGATGTCGAATCGGCGGATGAGGCTTAGATAAAAAGCCGGATTCTTTCGATTTGGACCAGGCGCTTGTTAGGTTCGAACTTAAGCGGCAAGCGCTTTGACCATCTTATTCAGACGGCTCTTGTGCCTCGCGGCCTTGTTCTTGTTAACAACGCCTTTGTTAACCATGCTGTCGATAACAGGCACCGCGGCGCTGTAAGCTGCTACCGCTGCTTTCTTGTCGCCTTTCTCGACTGCCTTTATGACGTCTTTGATATGGGTCCGCATTTTGGAGCGAAGGCCCATCTTGTGGAGCCGTGTTTTCTCCGCCTGGCGGGCGCGTTTCCTGGCTGATTTTATGTTCGCCACTGCTTTGATTCCATATGCCTCGGCTGAGCCCGAAACCCGCATCAGTTGTTGCGCTTTCGTTCGATCTTGCGCGCCAGCTGATCCGGCATCCGGGCCGAAGAGCCGCGTATTATTCGTGCCCTCCGGGCGAATGTCAATGACCCGTAACGTGACTCTCAGTGATTGCGCGGCATGGTCGGCCCCTCCCTGCTAAATCACTGATTTCTGGCTGCATCTAAGGATAAACTAGCGTCTGCCATGGCCACTGATCATTCATCCGCAAGCGGGTCTGAACCCGATTCCGGCGCCTCGAAACAGCCGCTGTCGGGTGGGCGTCTGCTGCGGTCGACCTCGGTCGTCAGCTCAATGACCCTCTTGTCGAGAATTCTCGGTCTCGTCAGGGACATCGTATTTGCCCGTTTTTTCGGGGCGACGATCGTCATGGACGCGTTTCTTGTGGCCAATCGCATTCCCAATATGCTGCGACGTTTTTTTGCGGAAGGCGCGTTTTCGCAGGGTTTCGTCCCGGTCATGGCACGCTATCGCGAAAAACACGACCAGGCTGAAGCCAAACAGCTCGTTGACGCGGTCGCCGGCACGCTTGGCCTGATTCTGTTCCTGATTTCGCTCGTCGGTGTGATTGCGGCGCCGATACTTGTGGCGATCGTCGCGCCCGGATTCGTTGGCGAGGACGGGCGTTTCGATCTTGCGACGGCGATGCTGCGTTTCACTTTCCCATATCTCCTGTTCGTCTCACTGACCGCATTCGCCGGAGGCATTCTTAATACGTACGGCCGATTCGCCGTACCTGCTTTCACGCCGGTGATATTGAATGTGGTATTGATCGCAGGCGCTTTGTGGCTGGCACCCAATCTTGCGGAGCCGGGAATGGCGCTGGCCTATGCTGTTTTTGCGGCCGGTCTCATTCAGCTGTTATTCCAGATACCATTTCTTGCGCGAATTCATGCGGTGCCGCGACCGCGTTGGCAACCCGGTCATCCGGGCGTCAAGCGAATTACGGAACTGATGCTTCCCGCGATATTCGGTTCGTCGGTCGCGCAAATCAATGTTCTGATTGGCGGGATAATTGCATCGTTGCTCGGCGTCGGAAAAATCAGTTTGCTGTATTTTTCAGATCGGCTGATGGAGTTCCCGCTCGGGTTGTTTGGCATTGCTCTTGCTACCGTTACCCTGCCGCACCTTTCGCGGCAGCACGCGAACGAATCACGTCGTGAATTTGCCGAAATCGTCGACTGGTCGATGAAACTTGTATTATTGATCGCGGTGCCGGCGGCCGTCGGGCTGATAATCCTGGCGGAACCGCTTGTTGCAACGATTTTCTATGGTGGCGAGTTCACAGTGTTCGACCTGCGCATGACTGCTCTGGCGCTGCAAGCTTTCGCGCTGGGTCTTATCGGATTTTCCTACGTCAAGATTCTGGCGCCGGCGTACTTTGCGCGCGAAAATACGCGGACGCCGGTGAGATTCGGGCTCATAGCGCTGACGGTCAATTTTGTGCTGAGCGTGGCGCTCGCCTATGGTCTTACTCGGGCAGAATACGAAGGCACACATGCCGGGCTGGCGCTGGCTATCTCAATCTCGGCGGTATTGAATGCCTGGTTGCTGTACCGGGGACTGCGTCGTGACGGCGTGATTACTCACTCGTCCGGTTGGCGACTATTGCTCATGCAGGTTGTCGGCGCGATCTTCGTTATGGCGCTGTGTCTCGTGTATATGGCAAGACCGCTCGACTGGTGGATAACGGCGAGCGTCATGGATCGGTCGATCTGGCTGCTCGTGAGCGTTGTTGCGGGCATAGCTGTTTATTTTGCGGTGCTGCTGGTGCTGGGCCTGCGGCCCGCCAATTTAAGATTGAGGTCGGGGTAAATGTACTTGGCGCGGAGGCCAAACAACATACCATTCGATCTTGTTCGCAACGGCAGTGTTGCGACCATCGGCGCCTATGACGGGATACATCTGGGTCACCAGAAATTATTGGATACTGTGCTTGAAACGGCTCGCGCTGATGGCCTGCCATCGGTCGTGATGAGTTTTGAGCCGATACCCAAGGAGCATTTTTCATTGTCAACTCCGCCCGCCAGATTAATGAGATTCAGGGAAAAATTTGAAGCCCTTGCCGGCTACGGAATTGATCTTTTCTATTGCCCGCGATTCGACGAGCAGATGAAGAACATTGCGGCGGATACCTTTATCCGGCAGCTCATTATTCAGTCGCTAAACATCAGGCACCTGGTGATTGGCGACGATTTTCGGTTTGCGAAAGGGCGCGAGGGAGACATTGAACTACTAAATCGCGCGGGCAAGGCGCTGGAGTATGAAGTACACCAGGTGGCGAGCGTCATCGAAGGTGGCGAGCGCGTCAGCAGCACCGAGATTCGACGGGCGCTCTGGGCCGGCGACCTTGATGATGCAACGCGTTTACTGGGGCGCTGCTACAGGATGTCGGGCAGGGTGATCGAGGGTGACCATCTCGGCAGAGAGCTGGGTTTTCCGACCGCGAATGTCAATCTGCGGCGCAGGCAAAGTGCGGTGATGGGGATTTTTGCGGTCCGGGTTTCGGGCCTCAGCCAAGAATCACTGGATGCAGTCGCCAGCATCGGTACGCGACCGACATTCGGCGGGACAAAGCCGATACTTGAGGTACACATTTTCGACTTTGACGAAGACATCTACGGCAAGTACATTCATGTGGATTTTGTCGCACGGCTCAGAAGCGAACTGAAGTTTGATGAGGTCAAGGATCTCGTAGAGCAAATGCACCGCGATGCGGCAAGCGCTAGGGCGATATTGGCGGCCTGAAAGGATACGAAATTGAGTAAGACCAAAACTGACAGCGCTGGTCGAAGACCATCATTCGGCATCTGGATATCGATAGCGGCTCTGATTGTCGTGTTTGACCAGCTAACGAAGTGGGCGATTCTCGAATGGGTGCCGCTCTACGGCAAAATTCCGATCAATCCGTTTCTGAATATCACTCATCAGGAAAATCTCGGCGCCGCGTTCAGTTTCTTGGCAAATGCGGCGGGTTGGCAACGGTGGTTTTTTGTTGCCTTGGCTGGATCGGTCAGCGCCGTGATCGCGGTGTGGTTGTGGCGGTTACGGTCGGCCGGACAGACCATGCTTTCGGCGGGACTTGCGCTCGTGTTAGGCGGTGCGATCGGTAACGTCATCGACAGGATTCGGCTCGGACATGTCATCGACTTCATCCAGGTGTTGATCTACGGATGGCCGTTTCCCTCGTTTAATGTCGCAGATTCTGCGATAACCGTCGGTGCGGCTCTGCTAATTGTCGATGCGCTGTTCATATCCGGTCGCCAGAAGCCGGCGCCGGAGGTGGTCAAAAAGAAAAAGAAATAGATAAAGTGTAAAGAGGTCTCAGATCACTGCTGTCCCATAAAAGATTGCATCATGGACTGGATCGCATTGGTTGCGAGCGGTTCCAATAGGGTGAGTCACAACGGACATGAATTGCCAGCCTTCAATCTGAGACACGCCGCAAGTACGTCCGTGTAGGCTCGGGGCCCGCATCCCTGCGGGCCACGGCCTCAGACTGAAGGCTGGCAACCCATGTCCTTGATTGTGGCACCCGGTTTATGGGACAGCAGTGATCTGAGACCTCTTTGTAATCTTTGTTTTAGCGGGTTCGCGTCCAGCAATCTGCGAGCGGTGCCGATGTCTTGGCGCCCCGGCCGTCGATCTGGAATGTCAAACATTTGGTGGCTTCGTCGCCGCCATCCTGAAACGTGGCGGTCGCTGTAAAGTCGCTGGCGCTTGCCGCGCCCACGTTGACAATGTACGACTCACTGTCGGAGAGGAAATTGCCGGCAACCGGAAAGCCAAGCTGTGTCATGTCTGTCGTAAACTGACTGTTCTGCAGGTAGAACCGCTCCTGATTGGTTGCGATCTGTAATAACGCCGCCTTCGCTTCAGTGCGCTTTGCGCGCGCCAGGTACTGGCGATAGTTCGGATAGGCGATCACCGTCAGCGTGGCAATGATTACCACCACGATCATTAGCTCCAGCAGCGTTACACCGCGCATGGTTTTGCGCATCGAAATATTCTCCGTGATTTGTATTGTTGCTGGCTATTCGATACCGTCCTGCGTCCATAATGTTCTGACCGGGTTGTTGGCAAAGCCGGGATCAAAACATTCAACACCGACACAAGCAATTGGCGGCGGTGCACAGTCTGCTCCGGAGCAATCGGGATCGGTCGAGCTCGGGAACAGGAATACCGGCGAAGGGGCGATACCGCCCTGTGCCAGTTCGGTAACCCGTTCGGCATCGGCGTCAGCCGGATCGAGCGTATCCAGGTTGTTCACAACCGGGTCGCCATTTTCGACGCTGACCCGGTACAGGAAGTTTTGGCCCTGGCTTGGCTGACATATGTCGGCCAAATTGGTTGCAGGCGAGAAGCCGACAAAGAACACCGTATCGTTGAAGGTTACCGAGTTGGCGATAACCTTCTGATTGGCCGGCATCGTAAACTTCCAGCCTTTCCTGGCCGTGGCCGGGTCGATTATGGTGAGTACCTGTCCGCTGACTTCGACCAGATCGGTCTCTTTTATAACGGTGAAGCTGTCGTATGCAGCCTGCGACAACTGCTTGAAGACATTCGGATCACGCACCGAGTAGAACCGGTCAGAAGCTCCGTTATCCAGTGGATGAGCCCGGTAGCCGCTGCCGATGCTCAGAGAAATGAAACGCTTGTTCTGAAGCCTGTCAGTAAAGATTGACACATCAGGCGAGTTATAGAACCGGCGTGTGTCGGCATCAGAGGGGGCGCCCAGCCCTTCGGCGCCGAGTTGAGCGATGACACCACCAGCGACGAGATTCGCCGGCGTCTGTCCATTCGAAATATCGAATCTCAGCAACTGGCCACCCAGGTCCGAGGCATACATGCGATCTGCCAGGCCATCGCCGCTCATGTCGGCCACCCGGATCTGAGTCGCAATCGAGCGGGTCATGCTCGCCAGTTGCAGGTCGGCTCCTGCGTCGCTCCCGGCACGCCACAGTTCGGCGCCGCTGACAAGGTCAAGCACGTGAATGCCCGCGCCTTCGGCGTCCGGTGTCAATGGGTGTGTCCTCGAGTCGTGAACCGGATCGTAGCCGCCGCCGACCACGACAACAGCCTTGTCCGCATTCAATCCACCGACGTTAATATCGATCCTCGAGACAACCGGCGTCGACCAGCTTTGGCCAAACTGCGGATAGCTGACGTTCCACAGCAGTTTTGGCGCATTCTTGTTGGTTACATCGAGAGCGAACAAGGTATTGCCGCCGCGACGCATGCCGAACAGGAGGTAGACGAAATCCGTGCCGTCGATGATGCCATTATTATCGCGATCCGCGACCACCGGCACAATGGTGCCGTCAATGCCGTAGCGCTTGTATTTGGCCCGCGCATCAAAGAAGAAGCTGCTCATGTTGCCAAGTAGCTCTTTCGGAATAAATGACCAGAGTTCTACGCCTGTCTCGCCATCGATGGCGTGCACGTAACCATCGTTGGTTGCCGCATACACCACGACGTCCGGGTTGTCTGCGCTGCCACCGTAGACAATCGCAGCTGGCTGAGAATGCAGCGCGTCACCCATCTGGTTGCGTACGGTGGTCGTTGGGTCTGCGTCAAAATTGTTTATGTCTTCGCCACGCAGCCAACGGATCATGTCATCTTTCGAGGGCTCGCCCGCGCCGCCTGTCAGGCCGAAGTCGGCGAGCGTAAATGCTGCCGCATTCCCTGGCGCGAGCGCATTGCTGGCGGCGGTGAGATTGGCATCGGCGCCATTATTGGTATAGAGATTGCGAGATATCGGTGCGGGCAGCACATTTGCTGCGCCACCATCGGTGACTTCGCTGCCATCCGCAGCACCAGAGCCCCAGAAACTGACTGCATTATCATCAAAGAAGCCGGTTGCCGGATTTATTGCGCCAAGACCATTCGCATCGACAATCTCGCCGTTGCTGAACCGGTACTTCTTGACGTTGCCAGGCCAGTGAATCCTCGCCCTGGGGGAGAACACCGTCAGATACAGATCGTTCAGATTCTGTGTTCGGTTGAAGGTGTTGACGGCTACAGCGGGTGCAGCGAATGATACGTTACGTGCCGTGATGTCTGCAACGATGTCAAGCAAAACATTTGTCAAGGTTACAACGTCGTCGGCCAGGAAGTACGTGCCACCGGATCGTTCGGCGGTGGAACGCAGATCTTCCGTGTTGATAGCGAAACCGATCGAGTGCGTCGTGACAAACTGATCACCGGCTAAGATCGGGTCAATATCTGCAGTTGCCAGGTATTCTGATATGTCGTCCATACACTGACCGGCACCGGAACCGTCACAGGCGGTACGGCCAAGTGCCGTCGCGAAGTTCGGGAGCGTCGGCACCAGCGCCTGTGGTTCATTGTCGTGGATAGCTACAGCCGTACCGTCTGACAGCAATACATTGAAGTTCTTGGAACAGGTGTTAGTTTCCGGCTGCGCATAATCTTCCGGACCGATCGAATCCAGGGCTGCCGGATCGGTCGGATGAAATTTATCCTTTTCGCCGAAGTAGGCAGGCATGCCGCGCCAGTAGAGCGCCGTTTCATACAACGATTCCGCCAGCGTCGTGTGGTTGACTGCACTCAAGCTGTCAATCGTAGCGAGGAGGGCGGCACGATCCGTGTCGAGATCGCTCAATGCCTTGATAACCGTACCACCGTGGGTATCGTTGAAGCGCATGACGCCAATGTTGACATTCGAGATTGACTGCAGAACGGCTGTGAGAACAGCTTTTACGATAGTCATACGGTCCAGATTCACAGTAACCGGGTTGTCTTTCCAGTTCAGGTAATTGCCATCGTAGAATGTATAGTTCTGGTTTCTCGGCGCGCTGCCCCAGGATAATTCCTCGCTCTGGTCATCTGTAAACGGATTCGCCAGGCCCGCACCTTTCGCGGCATACACAAACCCTGCAGTCCCATCACCGTGGATCCCGGAATCGGCCTCACACTCGACGAATTCGGTGTTAAATCCCGCTGCGAGGTACTGCCACTTCGCTGTGCCGCCGCTCAAACCAGGCCGGTACTGCACCATGACACCGGAATAACTGCCGATGCCGAGCATCTGTTGATTGGCAATATCGCAGACAAATTCAGCTTGTTCGATGTAACTTGTATTGGCGGCGTCGCAGACCGGCACGATCTCGATGCTACTCCAGTAGACACGGTCGACATCACAGTCACCGGCATAGCTGAGCGTGCTGTCATACGGCTCGATTGTCTCTTCCACGCTGACCATACTGGTCGAGGTATCCATAATGAACAGGATGTTCGGTTTAGGGTTGTTATTGGGGGGCGGGACAACAAGCAGGAGTTCGGTGTCGTCCGCGACAACGGGTGCGCCCGCCGTCAGCGCCAGCAGAATTCCGGCACATGTCCCTATGATATTTCGTTTTCGAGCATTCATTTTCGCTCCCACAATCAGTCTGCTGCGCGCGTCAATCAGAGCCACACCCTGACCGCTTCGATGGTGTTCGATTCGAGGTGATGCAATACAGCAACATTCTGGTCCTTTCGATTCCTGACGCGTTTGAGCTGCTTTTTGAACTCCGCCAGCGCGAAGTCGCGATCATTTATCAAGTAACGGGTTTTGCCAGTTACGCGCAGTGTCTGTCTTTCACAGTCAAAGCATTGCTTAAAAGTCAGCGTTCCATTTTCACTGCCTGGCAGTCTCAGATCACCGAGATCAACTTCATATGCTTCCGTAATCGTCCTGAAGTCAGCCGCGGCTGCAACGCTCAGTCCTAACAAAACCAGGACCAGTAATTTTCGAATATGCATACTATTTGCTCCGTATCCCTGCTTGCTGCGCTCAGCGATTAATCAAAGTATCGACGCCTCAGGCCCGACCACGTAAAACGCCTGTGAGTGAACCGCAGACGCGTCCCTGTCTGTCGTCCCGCCGGCATCACGCTTGGATTCCGCCGTCGCGGTCGCCTTAAAGTGATAGGCTGCGATGCCGCTGCCCGCGCCCAGACTGAACGCGCGATCGGGCACCATCGTCGAGCCTTCAAACACGATGACCGACCTAACGTCGTCATGGTCGTTTATGTTCTGTACGAGATTCGTAGTGCCGATAGTATTGAAAAGCCCTTGCGCAAGGACACTCTCGAGGCCGGTCTCGGCGGCCTGAAAAGCGTTTTCATAATTCTGGTCGTTTCTCGCCATGGCCAGTTCAGTGGTCGCCGTATTCATGCCCGAAATGGCCAGTACGGTGATGACAACCAGCAAGACCAGCCCGACAACGAGCGCGGCACCGTTTTGTCTCTTCGAATTCTTTAACGTTTTCATCATTCGTCTCGTCAATATCGTTTTATTTATGTTCTTGCGTTCCGCAGGAGAATTGTCTTCGATACCTCCATACGGCGAAACGCATCGTTGTAGACGCCAAGGTCAACGTCGCCCGGCTCGTAATCACGCAGGTCCTGAATACCAACCTCGGGTGATATAGCCCGCACGACCAGCCAGATTCTCGCTGTCAATACTCGCGCCCCCGGAATAAAACCGGCGTCCAGGGGATCGAGAATGGCATCGCCAGGGTTGACGTAGCGGTCAACAGTGTTGTCTTGATCGACATCAACGCCGAACTGCAACTGCATGTTCTCGACGCCCGGCGCGACTTCCTGATCGACAGCAGTCGGTTCCCCGCCCACGGAGGTCAGCATTTTGCGACGCAATGTGGGTACGCCGGGTATCAGGGTGGAGCTGGCCGCCACGTAGTAGCTGTTGACAAGCAAGTTGTGCGTTTCTGACGCCAGCGGATCGAACGCCGACGGAACAGTTCCGTCATCAAAAAGTTCTCCGTGAATTCGAGTGGTCTGGATCTGCAGGCGACCTGGCTGCAACGGTGATGCCGCGACAGTCGCGCG
>Ga0255052_10000076_pt1 | contig 67473 bp, 66 predicted proteins | sample JV7_2_21_MG_FD_188632 | JGI IMG/M metagenome (GOLD analysis project Ga0255052, IMG submission 188632) | Seawater microbial communities from Jervis Inlet, British Columbia, Canada - JV7_2_21 | ecosystem: Environmental > Aquatic > Marine > Inlet | place: Canada: British Columbia | collected...
GGCGGTACAGTAAAGGGGAACCCGCATCCCGATCGAAAACTGCAGTCGTAATGGTGCCTTGGTTTCAACGCGATCGGAATAGGCCATGTACAGACCATCGGGGTAGGCGATGTTGCAGGTCTCACCCACCCGCTCTGACAGTTCGGTCAATATTGCATGGCGTGTGGCGCTGAAGCGAGAGTTGGCCAGAACACCGACAGCGACATCATAGAGACGATTACCGGGCTGATAACTTTTACCATTAATTCTTTTAAGCAGGTAACCCCGTGCTTCGAGTTCTGAGCAGAGCCGGTGCGCTGTGGCCTTGGGCAGATTCAGTACTTCGTTGATTTCGGTCGCGCTAAGCGGCTTTGGCGACGCTGCCACGGTATCCAGAATATCGAGCACACGCTCAATGGTTGAGCCGCGTTCGCGTTTCATATCAGGAAATTTGGTAGTTTTCGAATCATCCGGTACAACGTCCGTGATTGCCTTTTCGGGTTTAATATTAACGACTTTATAGCAAAAATTGAATGAAAACGAGAAAAATAATTCCGTTTTAGTGATTTCTGGTGTACTTTTGCGGCAATCCGTACTGTACAGAGATTTCGTGGATAGCTTTGATTACATCATCGTCGGTGCCGGATCGGCCGGTTGTGTACTGGCTAATCGCCTGTCGGCAGATCCCGCCAACAAGGTCTTGTTACTCGAGGCGGGCGGCAGGGATTTGAATCCCTGGCTGCACGTGCCGGTCGGTTATTTCAAGACCATGCACAATCCCGCCTTCGACTGGTGTTACCTGACCGAGCCCGATCCCGGTATCGCGGGCCGCTGTTTGCAATGGCCGCGCGGTAAGGTACTGGGTGGCTCCAGCGCGCTCAACGGCCTGCTCTACGTACGCGGGCAGCCGCAAGATTACGATCGCTGGTCCGAACTCGGCAATCCGGGATGGAGTTACGATGAGGTGCTGCCTTATTTCAAGAAATCGGAAGATAATTCACGCGGCGCGGATGAGTATCACGGTGTGGGTGGACCACAAAAAGTCTCCGATTTGCGACTGCGTCGCCCCATCGCCGAGCACTTTATCGCGGCTGCAACCGAAATCGGAATTCCGTTCAACGAGGATTACAATGGCGCCGAACAGGAGGGCGTGGGTTACTTCCAGCAAACTGCTTACCGGGGATTTCGCTGGAGCACGGCAAAGAGCTTCCTGCGTCCGGCTAAAGGCCGCCCCAATTTGAAGATTTTGACCAATGCCCAGGCAACGGGACTGGTTTTTGATAGTAAGCGTGTCACAGGAGTCCACTTTCGGCATCGAGGCCAGTTCAAAACCGCACAGGCTAAAGCCGAAGTACTTTTAAGTGCCGGAGCGATTAATTCGCCTCAGATCATGCTGTGCTCAGGGATTGGTGATCCGATCCAATTGCAACAGGCAGGCGTCGAAGTATTACACCCCTTGGCGGGCGTGGGCAAAAACCTGCAAGACCACCTGCAAATTCGGCTGGTTTTCAAGACCAACAAGCGCACCCTGAACGACGAGTTGAATAATCCGTTCAAGCAATTGATGGTTGGCATGCAGTATTTTCTGACGCGCACCGGACCGCTGACGCTGGCCGCGAGCCAGGTGACAGTTTTTACACGCTCCAGCGAGACTGTCGAACGTCCCGACATTCAGTTTCACATGCAACCCTTGAGTGCCGATAAACCCGGGGACGGGGTACATCCGTTTTCTGCCTTCACCTCTTCGGTATGCCAGTTGCGTCCGCATAGCCGTGGCGAAGTGGTGATTAAATCGGCTGATCCGTTGACCTATCCCGAAATATATCCCAATTACCTGTCCGACGAACGTGATTGCGCGGTTGCGGTCGGTGGCATCAAGGTGGCACGGCGTATCGCCGAGGCGCCATCTCTGCGCGATTGTATTATCGATGAGTACGTGCCCGGACGTGAATATCAATCCGATAGTGAATTACTCGACGCGGCCCGCCGCCATAGCCAGACCATTTATCATCCAGCTGGCACCTGCAAGATGGGTAATGACGAGTCGGCGGTAGTGGATCACCAGTTGCGCGTGCATGGCATCGAGGGTTTGCGGGTAGTCGATGCTTCGATCATGCCCGAGATCGTTTCGGGTAATACCAATGCGCCGACCATCATGATCGCCGAGAAAGCGGCCGATATGATTCTGGCCGGGAGGTAAATTAGTGGTTGCAAAAGAAATGATAAGTTGCCAAAATGAGACAATCAGTACCGTTTTAAGAATTGAGCATTAAAACTCAGCGGGATACAACTGATCATGAAGCCGCCCTATCAGGCAGCTAACGATAATCGATAAACGCTGTCGCAAAGGCAGTTTACAAACGTAAGGAGAGAGTAATGTTTAAACGTAGCCTCTTGGGCGCCATGACAGTGGTGCTTGGAATTGTATTCAGTGGTGTTGCGACTGCTGGCAAGGTGACTATCAAGATTCAGTCGGTGCTGCCAACCAAGGCAGACGAGATTGTCATGGTAAAAGACTTTGCCGCCAACGTTGCAGCGCTGACCAATAACGAAGTACAGATTGAAGTTTTGCCTGACGGCGCCATCGTCAGCGGTCGTGACATTCTCGACGCGGTTGACAAGGGTCTGGTCGATGGTGGATTCGCGTGGACGCACTACTGGTCAGGCAAGCACCCGGCGGCAATGTTGTTCGGTTCCCCGGTAGCCGGCGCTGGTGTTGGCATCGACAACATAGCTTTCATTTCCTGGTTCCAGTATGGCGGCGGTAAAGAGCTGTATGATCGCTTATGGGATGAAATGGGTCTGAATATCCATGGCCTGATGCTGCAGCCGGTTGGCCCGGAAGCACTGGGCTGGTTCAAGGAACCGATCAACAGCATGGAAGATTTCCGTAAATATCGTTTCAGAACACCTCCCGGAATCCCCGGGCAAACCTACAAGGACATCGGTGTAGCCTCGGTTGCAATGGGTGGTGGCGATATCCTGCCGGCACTCGAAAAAGGCACCATCGATGCAGCCGAGTGGTGTTGCCCCAAGCCTGACCTTACCTTCGGTTTTCATAAAGTACTGAAGCATTACTACCTGCAGGGTTTGCACCAGGTAGTGGTCAATGCCGACATGTATATCAATGGAGACGTGTGGAAGAAACTGACGCCGCATCAGCAGGCGGCGATGACGATTGCGGCCGATGCCTCGCTAATCCGTTCACTGAGTTACCGTATTTATGAAAACGGCAAGGCGTTGCAGGAACTCACCGAGAAGCATGGCGTCATTCTGCACGATACCCCTGCTGATTATTTCCCGGCTTACATGAATGCAGCCAAGGCTGCCCTCGAAAAGAATTCAGCTGAAAATGCGTTCTTCAAGGAAGTCTGGGATTCGCAGAAAGCCTTTGCTGAAATCGCGGTTCCATTCTGGGCCGGCGCGCAAACCTCTAATGCCGCCCTTGGTCAGGCTTTCGCCAAGTCCAAGAACAAGTAGGATCTGATTACACGGTAGATGTGGGTTTGAGAGCGGGACTTGTCCCGCTCTTTTTTTCTAAATCATGCTGACAAGGAGGCAGATACCATGGCCGATGAAATCGATCCCGACGAACTCGAAATCGCCGATGAACTGATTGCTGAAAGGCGATCGGCTGCTCCGGGAGAAAAGCTGCCGGACGATATGACGCCCTGGATGGCGAAAACCATCACCTTCATCGATGTCGCCAGTCTGTGGATTGGCAAAATAGTTTGCTGGTTTATGGTGCCGTTATGCCTGGCAATGGTGTACGAAGTCATCGCGCGTAAGTTTTTTGTCGCGCCGACCATGTGGGCATACGATATCAGTCGCATGTGCTATGGCGCGATGTTCATGCTCGGCGCCGGTTACGCGTTGATGCGCGGGGTGCATATACGCGCCGATTTTCTGTACCGAAACTGGTCAGCCAAAACCCAGGGAACCGTCGACACGATACTGTACCTGTCGCTGTTTTTCCCGGGCATGATCGTATTTTTCTACATGTCTGTGGATTACGCCGGCACTTCTATTATTCGTGGCGAACGCGGTATGGATACTGCCTGGATGCCCTATATGGGTCCGATCAAAAGCGCGATCCCGATTGGTATCGTGTTTCTGACGATGCAGGGGATATCCGAAGTGCTCAAGAGTATCTACGCGATGCGTAAAGGCAGGTGGCCGGTATGATCGATGCCATCGTAAACCTGCAACCCGAATTCATCGGCGCGATCATGATCGCGGTGATGTTGTTCGCTATCTTCATTGGCTTCCCGATTTCATTTACGCTCATTTTCCTGGGCATGTTGTTCGGTTTCTGGGGCTTCGGTGAACTGGTGTTCTACCTGATGACGCTACAGTTTTCCAGCGTCATGCTCGAACAGACGCTCGCCGCCGTGCCCCTGTTCATTTTCATGGGTATATTGATGGAACAGGCGGGCCTGATGGAGCGACTGTTCAAGGCGGTACAACTGGCGCTATCGCGCACCCATGGCGCCCTCTACATCGCGGTGTTGTTCGTCTCGACTATCTTCGCGGCCGCGACCGGCATCGTCGGTGCCTCGGTCACGATCCTCGGCATTATGGCGGCCAAAACCATGAACAAGTCGGGTTATAACGTTCCGCTTGCCGCGGGTTGTATTACGGCCGGTGGCACGCTCGGTATCCTGATTCCGCCGAGCATCATGCTCGTGGTCATGGGGCCAATTCTCGAGGTCCCGGTAACCGATTTGTTTGCCGCGGCGATTATCCCTGGATTCATGCTGGCTTCGCTCTATATCGGTTATGCGTTGTTGCGCTGTAAACTCGACCCCACCCTGGGACCACCGCTGCCGGAAGACATGCAGCCCGAATCGATGGCATTGGTGGCGAAAGAGTTTGCACTCGGCCTAATACCGCCAACAGCGCTGGTCGGTTTTGCGCTAGGCAGTATTCTGCTGGGCTGGGCGACGCCGACCGAGGCTGCTGGAATGGGTGCCTTCGGCGCATTCCTGTTGACCACTGCCTACGGCAAAATGCACTGGGCAGGATTCAAGGACGCGCTGATTAAAACCCTGGAAATCTCGGCCCTGATTTTGGTGCTGGTGGCGGCCTCGAATTTCTTTGGTGCCGTCTTCTCACGCCTCGGTACGCCGACCATGTTAACCGAGTACCTGATTACACTCGACATGTCCCCCTACCTGATCCTGTTCATGATCATGGCTTTGATCTTCCTGCTGGGCTGGCCGCTGGAATGGGTGCCGATTGTCCTGATTATCATACCAATATTGTTGCCCGTGATAGACAAGCTTGGTTTCAACCTGACCTGGTTCGGGATTCTGGTGGCGGTGAATCTACAAACCGCCTGGCTATCGCCGCCGGTGGCGCTATCCGCCTATTTTTTGAAGGGGGTAGTGCCGGAATGGGACTTAAAGGATATCTACGGCGGCATGATGCAATTCATGGTGATCCAGGTGATTGGTTTGATACTGATTATTACCTTTCCGCAAATCGCGTTGTGGTTACCCGAGTACCTTTACCCAACACCCTAGTATGGGATCTTAAAAAATAATGAGTATCGAAATTGTAAAAAAAGCAACCAAGACCCCGACCACGGGTGAGGATGATACCGCGCAAATCGTGCGCACGATGTTGCAAGAAATCGAGGAGGGCGGCGAGGCCAAGGCGCGTGAGTACGCGCTAAAGCTCGATGGCTGGGAAAATGAGATCATCCTCAGTCGCGCCGAAATCGACGCGGCGATTGCGTTGGTGCCGGAGCAGGCCAAACTGGATATCCAGTTTTCGCATCAACGTGTAAAGGGCTTTGCCGAGGCGCAACTCGCCAGCATGAACGAGTTTGAAACCGAGCTGTCACCCGGTCTGTTTGCGGGTCAGCGCCTGATCCCGGTTAACACCGCGGGCTGTTATGTTCCCGGTGGTCGCTATGCACATATTGCCTCGGCCATCATGAGCATCACCACGGCACGTGTCGCCGGCGTCAAGCAGGTTATCGCCTGTTCACCGACGCACCCGGACCGCGGTGTGCATCCGGCGATTATTTATGCAGCCGACCTTGCCGGCGCCGATACCATACTCTCCCTCGGAGGCGTGCAGGGCATCGCAGCACTCGCCTTCGGCCTTTTTACCGGTCACCCGGCCGATATTCTGGTCGGGCCCGGTAATCGTTTTGTCGCCGAGGCCAAACGGATTTTATTCGGACGAGTCGGTATCGATCTGTTCGCGGGACCCACCGAGATCCTGGTGATCGCGGATGACTCGGCAGATCCGGAAATCGTCGCCTCCGACCTGGCCGGACAGGCCGAACACGGTCTCGATTCACCCGCATGGCTGGTTTCCACCTCGGCGCAACTGGCACAGCAGGTCGTCGATTTGATGCCGAAGTATATCGAGCGTATGGCCGAACCCAATCGTTCAACAGCCGAGAGCTCATGGCGCGATTATGGCGAAGTGGTGGTGGTCGACAGCCGCGAGGAAGCAGTCAAGGTCAGCGACGATTATGCACCGGAACACCTCGAGGTGCAGTGTGAAGATCTCGACTGGTGGTTGCAGCAATTAAGCAACTACGGCTCGCTGTTTCTCGGCGAGGAAACCACCGTTGCCTATGGCGACAAATGTTCCGGGACAAACCATATTCTCCCTACCAAGGGCGCGGCTCGCTATACCGGTGGACTGAGTGTCAGCAAATTTATCAAGGTACTGACCTGGCAGCGTATGACAGAAGAAGCTAATCGCGATGTCGGTGCGGTTACTGCGCGGATTTCCCGCTCCGAAGGCATGGAAGGCCATGCGCGGTCCGGCGACGATCGCCTGTACAAGTATTTTCCCGGAGAGGAATTCGATCTGGGAATTGAGTAAAATCTCGCCATGCCTGATATTCTTGACCAGTTCAAACTAGCCGGTAGAAACTTTGTTGTAACCGGGGCGAGTTCCGGGATTGGCCGCGCCATGGCCGGTTTCCTGGCGCAGGCCGGCGCTGGCGTGGTGCTGGTGGCGCGGCGTGAAGCCGCGTTGATCGAGGCTGTCAGCGAAATTAATTCCAATACGGACAAAGCCAGTTACGTGGTAGCGGACCTTGAACAGCGCGAGCAACTTGCTGATATTGCCGCGCAATGCAAATCGTCAGTCAAAACCGGTCGTATCGATGGTGTCGTCAATGCCGCGGGACTCAATCTGCGCGAGCCTGTCGACCAGATATCGATCGAAAGCTGGGATGCAACCCTGAATCTCAATCTTTCTGTCCCATTTTTCTTTACGCGCGAATTCGTGCCGGAAATGCGCAGTCAAAATTATGGTCGCGTGATCAACATCGCTTCCTTGCAATCGACACGAGCCTTTCCCAATGGCTTGCCCTACGGTGCTTCCAAGGGTGGCATCTGCCAGTTAACACGGGCCATGGCCGAAGCCTGGTCACGCCACGGTATTTGCTGTAATGCGCTGGCGCCGGGATTTTTTCCAACCGAGCTTACGGTCCCGGTATTTGATGATTCCGAAAGCCGGGATCGGTTCGCGCAGCAGACTGCCATCGGGCGTAATGGAGAACTTGAAGACCTGTCGGGTGCGACACTATTTTTCGCATCGCCCGCGTCGGGTTATATTACCGGCCAGACCCTGGCCATTGATGGAGGATTCACCGCAAAATGAAAGCACTGGTTTACACCGCCAACGAGGAAATGACTTACCGTGACGAACCGGAGCCCGTGGCCGGGCATGGTGATGCGCTGATTGCGATCGAGTCGGTCGGTATTTGCGGCTCGGACATGCATGCCTATCTTGGGCATGATGAGCGTCGCGTACCCCCGTTGATACTCGGTCACGAAGCGGTAGGCACCGTACTTGAAGGTACAAGTGCCGGTCAGCGGGTAGTGCTGAACCCGTTAATTACCTGCGGCGTCTGTGACGAATGCCTGGATGGGCGTCAGAATCTTTGTGCCAGTCGGGATTTGATCGGCATGTACCGAGCCGGTGCCTTTGCCGAAAAGATTGCGATCCCGGAAACAAACCTGATTCCGGTGCCCGAGGGAATGCCGGGTGAGCATGCGGCGCTGACCGAGCCGGGCGCGACTGGTCTGCATGCAGTGCTGCTCGCGGAGCGGATCGTCAGTCGGCCCTTGAGCGAATCACGCGCGCTGGTGATTGGTGCCGGGTCGGTCGGTTTATTGACCGCCCTGATATTGCGGGACAAGGGGGTTGAGGAAATCGTGTTGGCGGAAACCAATGCGCTGCGTCGCGAACTGGTCGAGCAACATTGCGATTTTAAACTACTTGATCCAACACAGGAAAAGCCTGCAGAGCAACACTTCGATTGCGTGTTTGACGCGGTCGGCGGTGCGGTAACGCGAGAGCAGGCGGTGCTTGCAACCCGTTCGGGCGGCGTCATCGTTCATATCGGGCTGATGGACAACAACGGGTCGATGGACGTTCGTGCCATGACCTTGCGTGAAATTACTTTCATTGGTGCCTACACCTATACCCCGGTCGATTTGCGCGCAACACTGGCGAAATTGAATAGCGGTGCCCTGGGCAGCCTGGGCTGGATCGAGCAACGGCCGCTCGATGCGGGGGCAGCGGCTTTCGCAGATCTGCTGCAGGGGAAATGTGCGGCACCGAAAGTAGTCTTGAGAACTGGTCAGACTTAATAATACCCCCAACCCCACCATGAGAACTGAAGGTGATACCCGTTACCGGCCGCAATATGCTATGGCGTAAGTGTGCGGGAGATTTTTTACTTCGCAGACTTTAGCGGTTAACACTCAGGCGTTGGTTCTAACCTTGATCACGGCTTCATGCCAGTCGGCAAGCAACAGGTTGCGCTGGTGGGTATCCATTCCTGGGTCAAATTCGCGCTCCATCTGCCAGCGCTTTGCAATATCGTCCAGTGAAGCGAACAGGCCGATCTGCAAGCCGGCGAGGTAGGCGGCACCGAGCGCAGTGGTTTCGGTTACTACCGGCCGTTCGACGATGATGTCGAGCACGTCGGCCAGAAATTTACACAGCCAGTTGTTCTGTACCATGCCACCATCGACGCGCAGGCGCGTCGGTACGATCCCGTCACGGCGCTTGGCCTCCAGCAGATCGAAGGTCTGGTAGCAGATCGATTCAAGCGTGGCGCGAACCAGCTCGGCCGGTCCGGTATCACGCGTGATACCGAATATTGCGCCGCGCGCGTCCGGATCCCAATGAGGAGCGCCGAGCCCGGTAAACGCCGGCACCAGGTAAACCCCGTTATTGGAGGAGAGCGACTCTGCCATCGCCTCGGTTTGATGCGCCGTGTCGATGATACCGATGCCATCCCGCAGCCATTGCACCGCGGCCCCGGCAACGAAAATGGAGCCTTCCAGCGCGTAAGTTGTTTTTCCATCGAGCCGGTAACCGACCGTGGTTAATAATTTGTTGTTCGACTCCAGCGCCCGCTCACCGGTATTCAGCATCATGAAACAGCCGGTACCATAGGTGCTCTTGATCATGCCGGGTTCGAAGCAGGCCTGTCCAACGAGTGCGGCCTGTTGGTCTCCGGCTACGCCTGTGATCGGAATTTCCGCGTCGAGCAAGGTTTTATTCGTTATGCCGTAATCGGCGGCACAGTCGCGCACCTCGGGTAATAGCGATTCAGGCACGGCAAGCATCTCGAGCAGTTCGGTATCCCATTGTTGGGTACGGATATTAAACATCAATGTGCGTGATGCGTTGGTTGCGTCGGTGGCATGCACCTTGCCGCCGGTCAGGCGCCAAATCAAAAAGCTGTCAATTGTGCCAAACGCGAGTTCTCCCTTCTCCGCGCGTACCCGAGCGCCGGCGACGTTGTCGAGAATCCAGTTCACCTTGGTGCCTGAAAAATAAGGATCGAGCAGCAGGCCGGTTTTGGCAGTAACCATGGTCTCCAGATTCTGGGCGCGTAGAGTTTCGCAGTAATCAGCAGTGCGGCGGTCCTGCCACACGATCGCGTGGTAGATTGGCTCGCCGCTGGAACGGTCCCACACTACCGTGGTTTCGCGCTGGTTGGTAATACCGATTGCGGCGATGTTGCGCTCCTCGGCGCTTGCCTTTGCCAACGCCTCGCGCACTACCGTAAGCGTCGTGGTCCAGATCTCCTCGGCGTTATGTTCGACCCAGCCGTCCCTTGGGAAATGCTGGGAGAACTCCTTTTGCGCGGTAAAACTGGCGTGCCCATTTTCATCGAACAGCATTGCCCGCGAACTGGTAGTGCCCTGATCGATGCTGAGAATATACTGACTCATCTGAACCCCCCCCTCATGTTAAGTCGTCATTGCGGCCCCCGAGCCGCAATCCATTATAAATCCGGGACGACTATAATTTTAGCCCCGATTACAATGGGTTTCGCGGTCCGACGTATCGGGTTGCGTTGCGCTTGCACCAGAATGACGGGATTACGAAAAATATTCATCGAAACGCTGCCTGGCCTCGTCTCCGAATAGTTTTTCGCAGGCCTCGAACAATCCTGCCGATTGCCGCAGTGCGTCGCGTGATACCAGTAACTCAATCTTGGAGCGACGGCGCAGATAGTCTTCCAGTTTGACGATCATTTCGTGTTCTACCAGGTATTTGATTTCACAGCGCCGGATCCCTGCGTTTTCGATCAACGGATCGCACAACGAAGGATCTCGCTCGATCGCGTCGAGCATCGCGTCGGCGTCGGCTCCGTAGCGTCGCCACAATCTTGTGCTCAATATTTCACCAGTATCGTTGGCGACGATTTCGTCGAGGCCGAGATCGCGGGCGCGCTTGAAAAACGCATCGTGTGCAGACCGATCGGGTTCTCCATACCATTTACCGGTTTGTTTCAGAGTCAGCCCCAGCCTGGATACACAATCACAAATTTCGTTACCCACATTGAGACAATCGGTTAACTTCCCTCCGAAAACGCTAATGTGGTTTTGCTCTGCTTTCATCTCGATAACATGTTTGCGCGACATGCGCTGGACTTCGACTGAAGCTTCACTGGTTTTTTGGGTTGCCAGTGGTCGCACCCCACAGCGTTCCGCAATAATATCGTCACGGGTTAACGGAGTTGGTAAATCAAGCCGTGCATTGATATTGGATAACACGAACTCGCGGTCCTCATCGATTACCTCGGTGACTGGATCATCAACCCGAGTATCGGTGGTGCCGATGCAGGTCCGGTTCGCCATCGGTATTGCGAAGAACAGGCGTTCGTCGTCGGCAAAAAATGCGAGCACGCGGTGGCTGTCAGATATTTGAGGTACGATCAGGTGAATGCCCTTCGATAACAGATGGCGATGTTCAGTTTCGATTCCGGTAAGCTCATTGAGACTATCGACGAAACTACCTGCCGCGTTGATCAAAATTTTCGAACGGATCGTAAACTGACTGCCACTAACCTGATCTTCTACCGCGGTTGTCCAGTAGCCATCTGAATCACGTGTCGAGCCCTTCGATTCAACATAGTTGGCGGCAATACAGCCCTTGTCCATCGCGCTGCGCACGAAATTGAACACGAAGCGTGCATCGTTATCGTGCAGAAATGCATCCGAGTATTCGATTCCGGCACTGCTGATGAACGTGTTAATCAGAGGTTCAATCTGTTTTATCTGACGTGGCGAAACCAGCCTGGGTGTTCGGGTCTTGCCTCTTCCCAACAGCCAGTAGAGCCAGGTGCTGAGTAGAATCAGCCAAGGGTGAAAGCGGAACTGTTTATTGACCGTCATCAGGAAACGGATTTCCTTGACGGTGGATGGAAAATTCTCGAGTAGCTCGTTGCGCGACTTACACAGTCCTGCAACGAGGCCGAATTCATAACCCTCCATGTACTTGATGCCACCCCAGACCAGGTTGGAAGATTGCTGGCTGGTAAAACCGGCAAAATCGCGTGCATCGATTAGCGCGACGTGGACGCCACGCGCCGCTAACGCGGCGGCCGAGACCGCGCCGTTGATGCCGCCGCCGACAATCAGGGCATCAAATTCTTCGCTTTCGAGGCGCTTGATGTTGGTGTTTCGCAGTTCCATTTATTATTTTTCGTCTTATGGCGGTTCGGTGGAATCACCTCAGGCCTTATTGAATACAAATACAACCCAGCCGATGGACAGTGCCAGGGCGCCCCATAACGGCGCACCAAAAAAGGCAAGCCATCCCATCTGGATGAATCCCGTGCCTAACCATGAAATGAATAACCGGTCGCCGCGGGTTGTGTCGATTCCAAAAACGCCCCGACGCGGATTTCCTCCGGGGCTGAATTTTTCCCAGACACCCATGGCGACAATGGAAGATACAACGGCGATAAAAAACGCGATGCTCGGCCAGGTCCAGGCCATCCAGGATAAATTCATGACGACGTCTTCATCGGCTTAAACCCGTCCCAGGGCAAAGCCCTTGGCGATGTAATTGCGCACGAAATAAATGACGAAGGCGCCGGGGATAATGGTCAGCGAACCGGCTGCGGCCAACAGGCCGAGTTCGTAACCCGAAGTGCTCGCGGTTCGTGTCATGGTCGCGGCAATGGGCTTCGCGTTTACCGAGGTCAGGGTCTTCGCCAGCAACAGCTCCACCCACGAGTACATGAAGCAGAAAAACATCGTAACCCCGATTCCGGCGGCAATCGTGGGAATGAAAATACGCACAAAAAATCGCGAGAAAGAGTAACCATCGAGATAAGCGGTTTCATCGAGTTCTTTCGGGATTCCGGACATGAAGCCTTCGAGAATCCAGACCGCGAGTGGAATATTAAACAAACAATGCGCAAGTGCGACCGCAAGGTGGGTATCAAATAGCTCAATCGCCGAGTAAAGCTGGAAGAAAGGCAGCGCAAACACGGCTGGCGGTGCCATGCGATTGGTTAATAACCAGAAAAACAGGTGTTTGTCGCCGAGAAAACGATAGCGTGAAAACGCGTAGGCCGCGGGTAATGCCACTCCAACCGAGATGAAGGTATTCATGACCACGTAAATCAACGAATTGATGTAACCGTTATACCAGGTTGGATCGGTGAAAATTTTAATGTAGTTGGCGAGCGTGAACTGTTGTGGGAAAAACGAAAACCCGCCCAGGATTTCGTTGGTGGTTTTGAACGACATCGACAGCAATCCATAAATTGGCAACATCAGGAACAGGATATAAAGCGTTGGCACGATCCATTTTTTGTTCATCGCTATTGCTCCTCGTTACGCATCATCACCGTGTAAAACACCCAGCAAATCAGCAGTACTACCAGGAAGTAAATCAATGACATCGCCGCCGCAGGCCCGAGGTCGAATTGTCCCAGCGCGATCTTGACCAGATCGATGGATAGAAAGGTAGTGGTATTGCCGGGGCCGCCACCGGTTAAAACGAAAGGTTCGGTGTATATCATGAAACTGTCCATGAAGCGCAACAGGATCGCGATCGTCAGCACACGTTTCATTTTCGGTAACTGGATATAGCGAAACACGGCCCAGCCACTGGCGCCATCGATGCGCGCGGCCTGGTAGTAGGCGTCCGGAATCGAACACACGCCGGCGTAACACAGCAATACCACCAGCGAGGTCCAGTGCCAGACATCCATCAATACGGTCGTCATCCATGCCGACACGGGCTGCTGGGTGAAATTGTAATCAAAACCCATCGAGTTCAAGCTATAGCCGAGCAGGCCGATGTCGGGCAGCGCGAAAATATTCCACATCGCGCCTACCACGTTCCATGGGATTAATAGCGGCAAAGCCATCAGCACCAGGCACACCGAGACCCAGGGTCCCTTGCGTGGCATCGACAGCGCCACCGCGATTCCGAGCGGTATCTCGATGGCGAGAATCATGCCGGTAAACAGCAGTTGGCGTAGCAGCGAGGCGTGAAATCGATCGGAGCGCAATACTGTCTCGAACCAGGTGACGCCCTCCCAGAAGAATACGTTGTCGCCGAAGGTTTCTTGTAGCGAGTAATTGACGACGGTCATTAACGGGATAAAGGCGTTGAAGGCGACCAGCAACAGCACCGGGACAACCAGCCACCAGGCCTTTTGATTCGTCGTTTTACGCATCGTTTGACTCCACTGCCCAGTCATCGCAGTAAATTCGCAGGTTATCCGGGTCGAACTGAATTTGCGGGCTTTCGGATGGTATGGCCTGATCTTCGGACACCACCATTTTGATCTGCGAGGTTTCGTGTTTGACGGTTATCACCTGATAACGCCCAAGATCTTCGACTTTTTCGATCTCGACCGGAATCCCGTCTTTGGCGAAGCGAACAAACTCCGGCCGAATACCGATTTCAAGCTTGCCGCTCAAATCGGTATCGGCCGGATAACCCGAGGAGAGCAGGTTATTGGCAAAAACGGGTTGGCCATTGTCAAGTTTGCATGGCAATACATTCATTCCGGGAGAGCCGATGAAATAACCGACAAAGGTATGTTTGGGTTTGTTAAACAGGTCTACAGGGGAGCCGACCTGGACCACACCGCCGTCATGCATGACGACGACCTTGTCGGCGAAGGTTAGTGCCTCAACCTGGTCGTGAGTAACATAAATCATCGTGACACCAATCTGTTGGTGTAACTCTTTCAGTTTCGAACGTAACTGCCACTTTAAATGAGGGTCTATTACCGTCAGGGGTTCGTCGAACAGGATCGCGTTGACATCCTCACGCACCAGGCCCCTGCCCAGTGAAATTTTTTGTTTGCCATCTGAAGTTAAACCGGCAGCGCGTTGCTGCAATCGATCCGACAGGTCCAGCATTTCGGCGATCTCGGTGACCCGTTCCTCGACCCTGGCTTCCGGCATAGCCCGGTTACGCAGCGGGAATGCGAGGTTGTCGAATACGGTCATCGTGTCGTAGACCACGGGGAACTGAAAGACCTGTGCGATATGCCGAGCGGCCGTCGGCAGTTGCGTGACATCCCGGTCGTCAAACAGGATCGAGCCCTCAGACGGTGTCAGTAATCCCGAAATAATGTTTAACAAGGTGGTTTTGCCACAGCCCGAAGGTCCGAGCAGGGCGTAAGCGCCCCCATCTTCCCAGACCTGGTTGATTTCCTCGAGCGCGTAAACCGGTTCCTGACCCTTTGCTGGCGGGTAGGCATGGCGAACATTTTTAAATTCGATTCGAGACATTTTAAACCCGCGTGTCAACCAGATTTTCGTTCGCGTCAAAGTACAGGCAGCGATTCGCATCGAAGAAAAAGCTGACTGTTTTGCCAAATTCAAAACCGTGGATGCCGTGGGTCTCACTGACCCAGTTATTGCCCTCGATAAGCACGCGGACAATACTTTCGGAACCGCTTATTTCAGAAATTTGAACTTCACCATCCACTTCAACCCCGTCGCCGTCGGGCGATAAATGATGTGGTCGCAAGCCGATCTTGTAGTTGCCGTCAGGCATTTCAGCGAGTTTTACCGGCACTTTCCAGCTGACTTTATCACTCAGAAATGCGCTATCGCCCCGTTTTTCAATCGCCGCAATATTGACCGGCGGATCCGAGAAAACCTGTACACTTTCGAGGTTTTCGGGCTGTCGATAAATGGTCGAAGTCTTGCCAAACTGGATCACGCGGCCTTGGTTCAGGGTTGCGGTATAACCGCCGAGCATCAGCGCCTCGAGCGGTTCGCTGGTCGCATAAACCACGGTAGCGCCGGTGTCGGCAAACATTTTGGGTAACTCATCGCGTAATTCTTCACGCAACTTGTAATCGAGGTTGGCGAGCGGTTCGTCGAGCAATACCAGTTCGGCGCCTTTCACCAGCGCGCGTGCGAGCGCGGTGCGCTGTTGCTGTCCACCGGATAATTCGTTGGGCAGGCGGTCCAGCATCGGTGTCAGTTTCAGCAGTTCGGCAAACTTGCCTACCCTGGCGTCTATTTCCTTACGCGGCAAGCCGGCAACTTTTAGCGGCGATGCGATGTTGTCGTAAACACTGAAACTGGGGTAATTGATAAATGCCTGGTAGACCATTGCGACACTGCGCTTTTGTACCGGTATACCGGTGACGTTTTCGTCGTTGATCCAGAGCTCTCCGCTGGTTGGCTTTTCCAGCCCGGCCATGAGCCGCATCAGCGAAGTCTTACCACTTAAAGTGGTGCCAAGCAGAATATTGAACTGTCCCGGCTGCAGCGATAAATCGGTTTCATAGATGTGGGTTTCGACACCAACCCGCAGCGAGATATTACGTAATTCAATTGCCATTCAAACCTCCCCGAGCGCCCGCCCAGGGGAACTCTGCTGTGCGACGATTTCGAGCCTGACGCCGCGTTCGCGACACAGCCGGATAGCGTCCTCGGGAATCCCTTCGTCGGTGACCAGGGTTTCGATATCGGATAAATCGCCAATCCGGATCGGCGCCCGACGCTCGAATTTCATCGAGTCGGTGGCCAGAATTACCGAGCGTGCGTGTTTGATAATCGCCTGTGCGACCCGCACCTCCCTGAGGTCATAGTCAAAAAACTCGCCTTCGCTATCGATGGCGGAACAGCTGATAACCGCACAGTCAACCTTGAAGTTATCGATGAATTCTTCGGCGCTGGAACCGACAATGCCGCCATCGGAGCGACGGATCGCACCGCCCGCAATCATGACTTCAAGCCCGGGGGCAGGCCATAGCATACTGGCGACATTAATGTTGTTGGTGATTACCAGCATGCCGGTACGATCTAAAAGATACTCGGCAACCCGTTCGGTGGTGGTGCCGATATTGATAAATAATGATGAGTTGTCTGGTAATAACTCGGCCGTGCGTCGTGCTATTTCGAATTTTTCTGCAGCCATTAAAATCTTGCGCGCACCATAGCCAAGGTTTTCAATATTATCCTTGGCCACCGCGCCGCCATGCACTCTTTGTACGAGTTGCTTCTGGTAGAGCTGGTTTAAATCTCGGCGAATGGTTTGCGGAGTAACCTGCAAATGGCTCGATAACTGGTCAACCTGTACCGATCCGTGCTCACGGACATAATCCAGGATCAAGTGTTGTCTTGTACTGATTTCAACGCTCATCGGGTAAATTACCAAACCGTAGACGGCTTGCATCACCGGGGCTTCGATTTTTCAAAGCCCCGGCGGCAAACCACTTGTGTCAGTCAGTAGCTGACCGCTAGTTCTTCCAGCGTTTGATTAACTCGTCGTAGTTGACGGTCTGCCCCTTGGGCTTTTCGTTAACCTTGGCTTTGGGTGAACCGGCCTTTTTTAACCAGACTGAAGGATCTGATTCGTCGTTCAGACGCGGGCCGCAGCCACCATAGGTGCCGGCTTTCTCGTCCGCGGCTTGCATGCGGGACATGACCAGGTCCATTTCCGAGGCCAGTCGATCCATCGCTTGCTGCGGCGTGAACGCGCCAGAGTTGACGTCGCCGATTTGCTGCCACCAGATTTGTGCCAGTTTGGGATAATCAGGCACGTTGATCCCGGTGGGTGACCACAGGACGCGATCCGGTGAACGGTAAAACTCCACCAGGCCGCCCAGGTTGGGTGCGCGATCGGTGAATGACTGGTGGTTAATGGTACTGTCACGGATAAACGTCAGGCCAACATGGCTCTTCTTGACATCGACGGTCTTGGAAACCACGAATTGCGCATAGAGCCAGGCGGCTTTACGGCGATCGACCGGGGTTGACTTGAACAGCGTCCACGAACCGGCATCCTGGTAACCGAGCTTTTGCCCTTCCGTCCAGTAAGGCCCATGGGGTGAGGGCGCCATCCGCCAGAGCGGCTTGCCGGCGTCATCGACGGTATTGTTGCCTGAACTTTTGGGCCCCACCATGGAGGCGGTAAACGCGGTGTACCAAAAGATTTGCTGTGCAACATTGCCTTGCGAGAGTGCGGGTAATGACTGGTAAAAGTCGTAACTTGCGGCACCCGGAGGTGCATACTTGCGCAGCCACTCATCCCACTTGCGAATCGCGTAGACCGCGGCCGGACCGTTGGCGGCGCCGCCGCGAGATACCGATGCGCCGACCGGGTTACAGCTGCCGGGTTCCATGCGAATACCCCATTCGTCGACCGGTACCCCGTTTGGTAAACCCTGGCTGCCTGCACCCGCCATCGATAACCAGGCATCGGTCATACGCCAGCCGAGGTCAGGTGCGCGTTTGCCATAATCCATGTGACCGTAAACAGTGACACCGTCGATTTCCTTGACGTGTACCGAAAAGAACTCGGCAATGTCTTCGTAAGCCGACCAGTTAACCGGCACACCGAGATCATAGCCATACATGCTTTTGAATTTCTTTTGCAGATCCGCACGATCAAACCAGTCTTTACGAAACCAGTAAAGGTTCGCAAATTGCTGATCCGGCAATTGGTATAACTTGCCGTCGGGGCCGGTAGTAAAGGATTTACCGACGAAGTCGTCGACATCGAGCATTGGATTGGTGACATCTTTACCTTCACCTGCCATCCAGTCCGACAGGTTAACCGCGAGTTGCAGGCGTGAATGGGTGCCGATCAAATCCGAATCGTTGATATAGGCGTCGTAGAGATTGCGCCTGGTTTGCATCTGGGTCTGAACCGCCTGCACCACTTCGCCTTCACCGAGCAACTGATGGTTGACCTTGATTCCGGTTATTTCTTCGAAAGCCTTGGTAAGCGTTTTGGATTCGTATTCATGGGTTGGAATCGTTTCTGACAATACGTTGATTTCCATCCCATTAAACGGTTTGGCGGCGTTAATAAACCATTCCATTTCCTTCATCTGGTCCGATTTGGATAAGGCCGAAGGCTGGAATTCATCGTTAACCCATTTTTTGGCTTCGGATGACCCGGCGTAGACTGATTGTGTGAAAAGCGCGGCAATTGTGGCGGCCAGCGCAATTTGCTTAAGCATGAGGTATTCCTCCTAGGTATTTTGATTTTTAGTGACTTCTTTGAGCATTGCTAATCTACATTGGCATGTTCATATTGTCAATTTATTCATTCGTTTGGTTCGTTTTTATGTTCGTTTGCCTCGATTATGTTCGTTTTAATTTAAAACTAAAGTGAAATCAATACCGGGAATTACACTATTCATGGTTGCTATAAGCCTTTATGATCGCAGCATGCCGGACTTCAAACACTTACTTATCGTCGCGCATAATCCGTCGCCCAATACGCAAAAACTGGTCAAGGCCACGTTACGTGGAGCCCGGCACGAGGATATCGAAGGTGTAAACGCGCAACATATTCCGCCGCTGCAGGCTGTGGCCGAGGATGTGCTCTGGGCCGATGCGATCATCCTCGGCACGACCGAGAATTTCGGTTACATGAGCGGCGCGCTAAAGGATTTTTTCGATCGTATTTATTACCCCTGCCTGGAACATACCGAAGCGATGCCGTTTGCGGCGTATATCCGTGCCGGCCTCGATGGAACTGGTACTAAAATCGCGATCGGTAAAATAACGACCGGATTAAAGTGGAAAGCGGTACAGGAACCGATGATACTGCATGGCGAATACCAGCCAGAGTATGAGATGCAGTGCGAAGAGCTGGGAATGTTGATGGCCGCCAGTCTTGAAAGCGGAATTATTTAGCGAGGTAGAAATGGCAGACTTTAGTGGGAAGAAAGCGATCGTATTGGGGGGCACGTCCGGAATCGGGTTGGCGACTACCGAGATGTTGCGCAATGGTGGCGCGGAGGTTATTGCCGGCAGCCGGAGCGAATGTGAAGTTGAAGGCGTCGAATGCATGCAGGTTGATGTGCTGGATCGGGTAGCATTGAGTGCGCTGTTCGAAAAACACAATGGTTTTGATTACCTGGTGAATGCGGCTACCGGCGGTCCCCGTGCAATTGGACCTTTCCTCGAAATGGACCTTGACGGGTTTCAGAATTCTTTCGCCAAGCTCTGGGGTTACGTCAACAGCGTGCGCCTCGGGGTTCCACATATGTCGTCTAACGGCGCGGTGGTGTTGTTCAGCGGCTACCCGGCGCGCAAATGGCGTGCCGGTACAATTGCAATCGGCAGTGTCGGCGGTTCGGTTGAAGCTTTCATCCATCTTTCTGCCAATGAAATCAAACCGGTCCGTATCAATGGGGTCAGCCCGGGCCTTATTGATACGCCTATGTCTCCCTTGAAGGGTGACGAACGCAAGGACTACTACGCAAAAGGTACCGCTGAACACCTGATTCCACGTGCCGGCACTGCCGAGGAAGTCGCTGCTGCCGCAATTTTCCTGCTCGAGAACGAATTCGTCACCGGTACGATTATCGACGTCGACGGTGGCGCCATCGTCACATGAGCTTCGAGAAAACCAGCAAGCTGCTGGTTGGGGATACTCCCGGGCGTACCACCGAGCTGAACTATTTCCGTATTGGGCCTGAGGATGCGAAAAAGAAGGTCTACCTGCAGGCAGCCCTTCACGCCGACGAACAACCCGGTATCCTGGTGTTGCATCACCTGCTGCAATTGCTGCGCGATGCGGATGCCGCGGGCGATTTGAAGGCGGAGTTCGTACTCTTTCCGATGGTCAATCCTCTGGGTATGGGTGATATCGAATTCGGCCAGCACCAGGGTCGCTATAGTCGCAGTACCGGAGTCAACCATAACCGGGGCTGGCCGATACTGTATGACGCGGTAGGAAAGGAGCTTGCCACAAAACTGGGTTCAGACGCCGGGGAGAATATCGATCTGGTGCGCGCGGCGTTGCGTGACTGGGTCGAAAGCCTGCCGCAGGTCACGGCGCTGGATCAGTGGCGCCACTGCATTCTGCAACAGGCCTGTGATGCGGATTATGTCTTCGATGTGCATTGTGACGATGATTCACTAGTCCATATTTTTACGCTTCCACAGCTAGCGGAAAACATGCAACAGCTCGCCAACTGGATTGGCGCTGCCGCTACATTGATAGCCGAAGATAGTGGCGGTGGCTCTTTCGACGAAGCCTGGCCGGCGCTCTGGTTAAGACTCGCGCGCGAGTGTCCGGATAAGCCGGTACCCCTGCCAGTCGTCTCCTGCACGCTGGAGTTCCGCGGTCAATTCGACACTTTCGATGACCTGAACCGACGCGACGCGCAAAACCTGTACGGTTATTTTCAAGAGCAGGGTCTAATTACCGGCAAGGTTATTGGTCATAAAGGCGAGGCTGCAGCACCCAGCGACCTGCGCGCCACCGAAAGGCTGCGCGCGCCGCAGGCGGGATTGCTCGCGTACTGCGTGGAACTCGGGGACCAGGTTGAAAAGGGTGATCGCATCGCTGATCTGATCCGGCTCGATGGCGATGGGGCATTCGTTGAAAGAATCCCGCTGCTGGCGGGGACTTCGGGCCAGGTTATTTCGCGCATGGTCACGAAGTATGTCTGGCGTGACGCCAATATCGCCAAGATAGTCGGTACTGAGATTCTCGAATCGAGTGGTGACTACCTGCTCAGCGACTAGGGGTTGCTCTAGGTCGTAAAGTCACTCTCCGGCAGGTGCTCGTCGGCATGCAGCCAGCTCACTTTTTCTTCCAGGAAACTATGATCCTGCGGCACCAATTGTTCGAGATCGTCAAATAGACCGAGCTGCATATGAATTTCATCAGGTCGATTTTTGTATTCATAGGAAACCGGGGATCCACATTGCCCGCAAAACCTCCGTGTCACACCGTCATTGGTGGTGGAACGATTAGGCATCGCAGCTGTAAATACGACCTGATCGAGTTTAAAGCCGGCAAAAGTCGTCATTACCGAGCCACTCTGCCGGCGGCAGGACTCGCAATGGCAGTGACCAACCCAGTCTGATTTCCCGTTGATCTCGAATTTAACCGCACCGCAATAGCAGTGACCAGTCAGTTTTTGTTCGCTCATGATGCCCCTCCTGTGACAAATCTTACGCCTTTGCCACGATTTCTGTAGTCACTCCTCCCGGTTTCTACGGTCATTTCCGTTGGTTTTTACAGTCATTCCCGCGCAAGCGGCGGTCCGACGTATCGGAATCTTGCATCAACGCCGCCATTTCAAGATCCCCGCTTGCGCGGGGATGACGCCTTAAGGCATCATTTGGAGTTGGACTTCATGACGAAATCCTCGAGTTTCTTGTCGATGCCAAGGGCGTGCAGTTTCAGCCACTTGTGAAGAAAATCGGAAAGCGATACCTGCAGCGCCGGATGCATGGTCGGATCGGTATCCAGCATCGCCACGAGTTCCTCGCGGAAACGGTCATGCGCCTCAATGTGTTCCTCTTTATGGGGATAACCAAGCTGCACCATGTAGGTTTCTTCGAGGATGAAATGGTGTTCGGCGTAGAGCTTGAGCCGGACCAGGATTTCTGGATCGAATGGTACCTCCTTGATTTTTTCGATCAGCTCGAACAAGACCTGGTGTTGCGTGTCCTGCCAGATGATGTTACTGGTTTTTTGCATTGCGCCGGACCCAACGGGATAGTCTGAACACGATAGAGGAAAAACCCGACCTTAGTCAAGGACTCGGTATTTCGCCTTACGATTCAATAATATATCCCCGTTTATATGGGGAGAACATCAGGAATTATTAAACTCGCGGCAGGCAGCGTCGAGACCGCGCAGGGTTTCTTCGAGGTCCTGCGCGGTGTGCACGGTGGAGACGAAACGGCGTACGCCGGGCAGCACGTATTGTCCCTGTTTCATCAGCAGGGTATCGAGCCTGCGCATTGAAGCCTGGTCGCTGGCCAGTATATCGGCCTGGTTGCGCGGGGTTTTGTCCATGAACAGGATCTGCCATAACGAGCCGGTGTGTTCGGCAATCGCCGCAACGTCATGCTGATCGAGGACTTTCTGGGTTTCACGACAGAGATCGTCCGCAAAACCGTTCATGCGGTCGTAGACGCCGGGTTTGCCAAGCTCGTCGAGCATCGCCATGGTCGCGGCCGCCGCGACCGGGTTGCCGTGCAGGGTGCCGTTGAAATAGGTATAGCCCGGCTGGCCTTTCAGCCTCGGATCGGACAGACCGATGACATCTGCACGTCCGGCGATGCAGGACAGGGGGCCACCCCCGCCGACGACCTTGCCGTGAGTCGAGAGGTCGGGCTTGACGTCGTACCACTGTTGGGCACCACCGTAGCCGAGTCGAAAGCCAGTCACCACCTCATCGAGGACGAACAGGATATCGTATTCATCACAGATTTGGCGGATGCCGTGCAGAAACTCGGGTTCGGCCGGAATGATGCGTTGCACCGGCTCAGCAAAAATGGCGGCGATATCGGCGTGATGCTCGGCGACAATCTGGCGCAGGGTTTCGAGATCGTTGTAGGGGCAGACCAGCATGGTCGAAACCGTAGCGTCGGGCTGCCCGCTGGAATCGGGCGCACCCTGCGGGTAGGCACCGGTTTCCTTTGGGAACGTCGAGACGATCGCGTAGTCGTGGTTGCCATGGTATGCGCCTTCAAATTTGAGGATCTTGTTGCGCCCGGTAAATGCGCGCGCGAGGCGCATCGCGTAGCCGGTGGCTTCCGAGCCGGTGGTCGCATAGGCAATCTTCTCGGCACAGGGAATATCGTTGACGAGACGTTCGGCCAGGTGCACCGCGACCTCGTTCAGCGAACCGAACATATGTGCGCCGCGCTCGAACTGCGCCTGTGCGGCCTTGACCACTGCGGGATGCGAGTGTCCGAGGATCAGCGCGCCGGCACCTCCGACGTAATCGATGTACTCGTTGCCGTCGACGTCCCACATGCGCGAACCCTTGCCATGCGAACAGATCAGGCGAATGTCATCCGCCAACGAATAACTGCCGAGACCGGAACCGGGCAATACGCGGTCTGCTATTTCAAACAACTCGCGTTGGGATAGGGTGCCGGATGATGCTTGGGTAGCGGGTGATGACATGATCTGGGACTCCCGTTTAATCGACGGCTGCTCTGAGCCATTCGTGTAATTTCTGAATAGGTCGTTCGTTATTGATGCCACCCTCGGGATTAAGCACCAATGGACCAGGCTTGTAACCGCGCGAATTGATGCCGCGCTGAACCTCTTTGACGATGTCGAGGTCTTCCTGAAAGGTTGTTTCTCGATCGTTTTCGATGACCTTGTGCAGGGTTTCGTCGACTTCGCCATCATTCGAGTAAAAAGTTCGATACACGCGCACATCGTCGACCGCGAGCGGTCGCCAGGTAAAACTGTTGACTACCCCACCCGGGTAGAACTGAATGGAAGTCGCCGGCCACAGGAAAAAGCTGCCGTAATCGGCACCGCTGACATCGTACCAGGCCTCGTCGCTGCTCGATGGTTTCGAACTGTGGTGCAGAACCTTGATGTCGCCGTAGGGTTCGATGGCGTAGGTACCGGGGTCGATAATTCCCTTGGCGAACGAAGGGTGGCAGTGGCCGCAGTGGTAGCACTCGTTGTAGTTCTCGACCGCGACGAACCAGTTGCAGCCTTCGTCAGCAGTGTGGTGGTAGGCATATTTACGTCGTTCGACATCGGCACAGAGTTTCAGCATTTCCGCGCGTATGCCGGGGTAGGTTTCATCCATGCTCGGGCAGTCCGGATCGAGGTTGATGAACAGGAAGCCGAGGAAATTCTCGAGGCGAATTTCAGTCAGGCAGATTTTAGTCGAATCAAACCCGGGCACCTTGCTCGAATGTGGTGCTGCCTTGAGTTCCCCCTTTAGATCGTAGGACCAGGCGTGATAAGGGCACACCAGTAGTTTCCTGTTGCCACTACCCTCGGCAAGTTTGTGCACCCGGTGCTGGCAGACATTATAGAAGGCCTTGATCTCTCCCTCGCGGGTATGCGTAATGATGATGTCCTGGTCGTATATTTCGAGCGTCAGGAAATCGCCGGGCTTGCTGACCTGGTTTGCGTGACAGGCGAGCAACCAGTTCTGATAAAACACCTGGTCCATGATGCGCTGGAAAAGCTCGCGGTCATTAAAGTATTTCGGGGCGAGTCCCAGCACCGGGCCGCCCGCGGCCACGACTTTCAAATCAGGATTCGTCATAAATGTTTTCCTCCCAACGGGCGGAATGAAACGCCTCGATGGCGGCGCGAGCCTCCTCGCCACCGCGCACCACCAACAGCGCACACAGGCTCTCAAGTAGCGCGGTCACTGCAGAATTGGAGTGAAAGAATTGCGGCGTATGCGTCGGTGACACCAGCCCGATATCGGCCTCACGGCACAGGGCGGCGGCGCTGCTATCGGTGATGCCGATAATCTTTGCGCCGGCTTGCTTTGCGCGCTGCACCGCGGCGAGCGTATCGCGCCGGTAGGGTTGAAACGTCATCGCCACCAGGCAGTCGCGTTCATCCATTCTGATGAGGTCGTCCGAAGGCAGGCTGCCGTGGCGCGGCGTCAGAATGAAATGGTCGAATCCCATGCGCGCGACATACCAGAAATTATAAGCCAGCGGGTAGGCGAGCCCGAACCCGAGCACGTAGACCCGTCGTGCGTTGATCATCAGCTCGACCGCGCGTTCGAGATCGGGCACCGACTGTTGCGCAAACATCTTTTCGGTGTTTGCGAGACAGGCTTCGGCCATGCTGCCAAAGATCGCGGCACTGCCACCCCTGCGATCCATTTGCTGTAACCAGCGCACACGATCGGGGGTGCTGCCAATGCCGCCACGCACAAAATCCCGAAAACGTTCCCGCATAGCGTCGTAACCTTCGAAGCCAAGGTGACGGGCGAGACGCACGAAGCTGTTGGGTTGAACCTCGGCATTGGCGGCGAGCGTGCGCATCGATTGCAGCCCGACTTCATGCGGATGATCGATGATGTAGCGCGCGCTCAGCTGGAGCTGCCCAGGCAGGTTGTCGAACTCGGCCAGCAGGCGCGCGATCACTTCTTCCTGCGACTGCGGCAGGACGTTTTCGATGACTTCGAAATTAGACTGATAGTGTGACATTTGTGCGCTTGATTTTAATAATGATACAAGTGTATCATTCGTCAATCTATCAAGGCAACAACATTTTTACGGGGTCAGTAGGATGCAATCCAGGGCGAGAATCGTCATCATCGGCGGCGGGGTTATGGGCTGTTCGCTTGCTTATCATTTATGCAAGGAAGGCGAGAGCGATGTCGTGCTGCTGGAAAAGGGGGAGCTCACCAGTGGTTCTACCTGGCATGCGGCAGGGCAGATAACGCATTCGGTCAGTCATTACAGTCTGGCCAAGATGGCCGCCTACGGTACCGAGCTTTATCCTCGGCTTGAAGACGAGACCGGGCAATCCTGTACCTGGCACGGCAGCGGTAGCCTGCGCATCGCCTACACCCAGGATGAGGTCGACTGGATCAAGTACACACTATCGGTGGGTAAGGGCCTTGGGCACGAAATGGAGATTGTCGCTCCCGAGCGTATCGCCGAGCTACACCCTTTCTATAACCTCGACGGGGTCATGGCCGCGCTCTACACCCCGCACGACGGGCATGTCGATCCTGCCGGGGTCGCCTTTGCGATGGCGAAAGGCGCGCGCATGATGGGTGGCACGGTAATCCGGCAAAATCGTGTTACCGGCATCACCCGCACCGGCGATACCTTCGTGGTGCATACCGAGCAGGGCGATATCGAGGCCGAACGCGTAGTCAACTCGGGCGGCACCTATGCACGCCAGGTCGGGGAATGGGTCGGGCTCGATCTGCCGATCGCGAACATGCTGCACCATTACCTGATCACCGATACCGTGCCTGAATTCGAGCAACTCGAAAAAGAATTGCCGGTGATCCGTGACGACTCGCAGGTGTCTGGCTACATCCGCATGGAGCAGAAGTCCGGGTTGATCGGGATCTATGAGAAAGCGAATGCGGCCTCGGTCTGGGATGATGGCACCCCCTGGGAATCTGAGAACGAACTGTTCGAGCCGGATTACGACCGCATCATGCCGTGGCTTGAACACGCGCTCGAGCGCATGCCGATCCTGGCGGATAAGGGCATCAAGAGTGTCGTGCACGGGGCGATTACGCATCCGCCCGATGGCAACATGCTGCTGGGTCCTTCCGGGGTGAAGAACTTCTGGCTTTGCTGCGGTTCGCAGGTTGGCATCGCCTGGGGCCCCGGTGCGGGTAAATACCTGGCGCAATGGATAGTGCACGGTGCCGCCGAGGTCTCGATGCGCAGTTTCGACCCACGCCGTTTCGGTGCACGCATCGACGATGATTACCGCGTCAACAAGGCCAAGGAGGATTACCTGCTGCGCCACGAGATTCCATACCCGCACCTGGATCGCCCCGACTTGCGACCCTCGCATTCGAAGCTATCACCGCTTTACGAAGCATTGAAAGATAAGGGTGCCGTTTACGAGGACGTCTATGGTTGGGAACGACCCTACTGGTACGCGCTTAACGGCGTTGAACAAAAGCACATCGAGAGTTTCCGGCGCAGCGAGTTGTTCGACATTATCGGTAAAGAGGTACGCGCTATGCGCGCCCACGCAGGCATCGCGGACCTGACCGCGTTTGCCAAGGTCGAAATCAAGGGTGCCGACGCAGAGGCCTATCTCGATCGAATCCAGTCGAATAAAGTTCCGCAAAACGAGGGCAGTGTCACGCTGACCTACCTGATGATGGAAAACGGGCGTATCGAAGGCGAGGCCACCCTCGTCAAGCTCGGAGAGAATCACTACTACATGGTTTACGCGGCGGTACGCGAGGCGGCGTTATTGAACTGGATGGAAGAAGAGATTCGCCCAAACGAGTCAGTCGTGTTTGACAACGTATCGGAAGACTTCGGCGTCATCATGCTCGCTGGTCCCGCTGCACGTCGGATACTTTCGGAATGTACCAATGCGGCGCTCGATAACACAAGCTTCCGCTGGCTGTCGAGCCAGCACATCAGCGTTGCCGGTGTCGACCAGGTGCGCGCCATGCGCGTGACTTATACCGGCGAACTTGGTTGGGAATTACACGTGCCGATGGCCGGCATGCTCGATGTCTACAGCGCGCTGGTCTCGACCTTACAGAGTGAAGGCATGGTGCATATCGGATCCGCCACGCTGAATGCGGTGCGCATGGAAAAAGCCTACCGCTCCGGGTCGGAAATCACCAACGAAGTTACGATAACAGAAGGCGACGTGGCACGCTTTTCGCGCGATGGAGGATTTCAGGGTGCGCAAGAATCGCTTAAACCGGCTTCACGCTGGGTGCTTGCCTACCTGCAGCTCGATGAACCAGCACCAGACTCGGTACAATGTGATCCGCTCGGTTCGGAATCAGTGTGGCATAACGGCACTCCGGTCGGACAGGTCTCCTCGGGCGGCTACGGCTACGACCAGGGCAGGTATCTCGCATTCGCATATATCAAGCCCGAGCTGAACCACGTCGGGACCGAGTTCGAAGTGCTGGTTATAGGCGAACCAAGACGAGCGGTAATCGTTGAACAATGTGTCTACGACCCGCAGAATCTGTTACCACGAAGCGAAGATTAATTGGCATTATGTCGTCCCCGCGAAAGCGGGGACCTTGCAAAGGAGACATTATCACAAGATTCCCGCTTGCGCGGGAATGACACCATAACTTTCCGTTCCCAAGCAAGCGGGAATGACGACGAGTAACTTGAGGAGCAACGATGGACAACGATTTATTTGAAAAGGGCCTGGCCAAGCGCAAGGGGACACTCGGCGCGGAGTATGTTGAAAAGAACCTCGCCGCGGCCGATGATTTCACGCGCCCGTTCCAGGAAGCGATGACCGCCTGGTGCTGGGGCTTCGGCTGGGGTGATGAAGTGATCGAGCCGAAGACGCGCTCGATGATGAACCTGGCCATGATAGGCGCACTCGGCAAGATGCACGAATGGGAAATCCATTGTCGCGGAGCGCTTAACAATGGCGTTAGCAAAGAAGAGATTCGCGCCATCATTCACGTGGTTGGCATTTATTGCGGTGTGCCGCAATCGCTGGAATGTTTTCGCGTCGCGCGCAAGGTGCTCGAGGAAGCTGGGGAGTTATAGCAGGGCTTTACGCATGGCCTGAACCAGTGACTCTGACCCCAATTCATCCAGCTTGTCGATAACAGGCTGATGGTCCTGGGACGGACGGTTCTGGCTAAGTTTGTATTTGCACTGCAACCCTTCGATTTCAATTTCGACGCCGACGACGGCCTTGAGCATTGCGTCCCGATATTGTGGCTCCCAGGGCGTATCAAAGTCGGATTCGTAGCGTTTGCTCAACGCTTCAACCACTGCTGCGACCACCTCTGGTTCGTCGAAGACGCGGCAGCGGCCGTAAATGTGCAGGGCCTGGTAGTTCCAGGTCGGTACGCCGGGAGTCTGGTACCAGCTTGGGGAGATATAATCATGCGGTCCCTGGAAAGTAACCAGGACCTGCTGGTCTTCGAGTGTTTGCCAGTGCGGGTTCTGTCGAGCCAGGTGGCAATGTAAGTGTTTGCGATCGTCGGTAACCAGGAAGGGCAGGTGTGAAGCAGTCAGGCGCTGATCTGCAATCGAAATCAGTTGTCCGAAGGCATTGGCGTCGAGAAACGAGAAGATCTCTTCTTGCTCGGTAACGCTGAAGTGACTGGGTACATACATGATCGGCTTGTTTCCAGGGTTGTTTAGGTTTAGAAAATGAGAACAAACTCAGGCCCGAATATAGGTAAAAACGATTGGTCGCGCCAATTAAATTTGTTTTACTGGCCAGATTTGGAAGGGTAAATTAGTCTACATGAAAATAAACAAGATCAGCGTATGGCAGCTCGATTTGCCGTTGCATAAGCCCTATTGGCTTTCCGGGGGGCGCCTCAAGTTTGAACAGCTGGATTCGACGATCCTGCGTATCGATACCGACGAGGGCGTATCAGGTTGGGGTGAGGGTTGTCCCTGGGGTGTGACCTATCTGCCAGCCTTCGGTAAGGGGATCCGCGCCGGTATCGATGAACTCGCGCCATTGCTGATCGGCCTGGACCCGCGCCAACTCGATTCGATCAATCGTATTATGGATCTGGCCCTGCCCGGGCACCCCTATGTCAAGTCCGCGATCGATATCGCCTGTTGGGATATTGCGGGCAAGTCGGCCGGTCTACCAGTCTGCGAAATGCTCGGTGCACGCGAACCCGATCCGGTGCCGATCGCCTCGAGCGTATCGACTGGCACGCCGCAGCAAATGCTGGATGAAGTTCAGCGCTTCCGCGATATGGGTTACCGAGTGCATTCCTGCAAGATCGGCGCCGATGTGGTCATGGATATCGAGCGTATCAACCTGCTTGGGGCCAACGAGCGTGCCGGTGAAATCATGTTTTACGATGCCAACCGCGCCTGGTTACCGCGCGAGGCGATTACCGTTTTGAATTCGATTACGGGCGTCACTTCATGGTTTGAGCAGCCCTGCGAAACGCTCGATGAAATCGCGCAGGTGCGTCGGCAGACCTCCTACCCAATCGGCGTCGATGAGGGATTACATACGATGGAGGATTTAATTCGTATCCAACGCGACGGAATTGCCGAGCTGGTCAATATCAAGATCAATCGCGTTGGTGGTCTGACCAAGGCTCGCCGCATGCGAGACTTCTGTCTTGCCACCGGTATCACGATGCTGGTGATGGACACCGGTGGCACCGTGCTCTCCGACACCGGGGTCGCGCATTTTGCGCAGACGATTCCGGCCGCTTCCTGTCTCGGGGTCTGGTCCTGCCAGGAAATGGTCAGTGTCGATCCGGCCCCGGGGCAGGGTGTACGAAATATTGACGGTTGTTTTAATGCGCCCGACTTACCCGGGCTAGGCGTCGAACCCGTCGAATCTATGCTGGGCGGACCGGTTGCGGTCTATGGCTAACTGATTTATTGTTGCCGGGATTATGGTTTCACAAACAACAGATCTGGACAAGCACCCGTTAGCGGGTAATTCAGCGGAAATCGAACAGGTTCCGATTATTGATATTGCGGAATTGCTGGTTGATTCAAATAGTGCCGCGGCCCGCGACGCGATCGAAAAAATCGCGACTGCATCTAGTAGCTGGGGGTTTTTCCAGGTGATCAATCATGGCATTTCGACCGCGCAAATCGAAGATGTGTGGAAACAGACCCACGCCCTGTTCGCATTGCCGGTCGAACAAAAGCTTAAAATTGTACGCAACAAGGAAAATCCCTGGGGTTTTTACAATAACGAACTCACCAAGAACCAGCGCGATAAAAAGGAGGTTTTTGATTTTACGCGTGCCGGGGTAGACCCGATCTACGGTCAATCCAATCGCTGGCCTGACAATCAGGATGCGTTTAAAGCCACCATGGAAGACTATTTTGACGCTTGCACCAATTTGTCATTGAAGCTGCTCGAAGGCTTTTGTATCGGTCTCGATTTACCTGCTGAATTCATGCATCGTGACTTTGCTGCCAACCACACCGGATTTATGCGGCTCAACTACTACCCGATAAAGGATCCAATGGCGGACCTGCCGGTTGAGCACCAGGCAATTGCAGACCTTGGTATCCATCATCACACCGACGCCGGGGCGTTGACCGTTTTACTGCAGGACGAGGTCAGTGGGCTGCAAGTCTATAAGGATGGTTTATGGTACGACATCCCAACCGTCCAGGGTGCCATGGTGATTAATACCGGCGACATGATGCAGGTCTGGTCCAACGACATCTACAAGGCCGCTATTCACCGCGTGCTGGCGATGAAATCGAGGGAGCGATACAGCATCCCGTTTTTCTTTAACCCGGCGGCTGATAGCAGGGTTAGCCCGCTACCCTCGGTTATCAATGAGCAGAATCCGAGTCATTATCGCGCCATCGAGTGGGGCAGTTTTCGCGGCAAGCGCTCCGATGGTGATTTCGCGGACTACGGCACCGAAGTGCAGATTTCCCAGTTTAGAAAGTGAAATAGAATCCCCTTGCCCGGGGATTCGACATCGATTAAACCAATGAGTCGTTACCGCCCACCCGGCCCCAGGAAATCACCCTATATTACGCCCGAAGGAATGCGGGCCCTGCAAGCGGAACAAAAGTCGTTGTGGCTGAAACGCCGCGAAGTCGTCGCGGCTTTGTCGGCGGCAGCAGCCGAGGGCGATCGCTCGGAGAATGCCGAGTATATCTACCGCAAAAAAGAACTACGTGAAATTGATCGTCGGATTCGATATTTGCAAAAACGTCTGCCGGAACTCAACGTCGTTGATCAGAAACCGGCGAGCTCTGAGCGCGTTTTTTTTGGCGCCACGGTCAAGCTCGAAGATGAAGCCGAGGCGGTGGTGACTTATCGCATCGTCGGCCCCGATGAATTTGATCACTCGGAAAGCTATATTAGCGTCGATTCGCCGCTGGCACGGTCATTGTTGAAACGCGAATTGGGTGACGAAGTTGGAGTAGAAGTGCCCAGCGGAAGACTGGTTTACACTATTGCCGATATTAGCTACTGAGGGAGTGGTCGATACAATGAAGATTACCCGGTTTAAAACCACCCTGGTCGATGTGCCGCTGGAGAAGCCGATTGCGACCTCGATTCACCAGATAAAAAGCATGGGCTTTGTACTGCTGGAACTCGAAACTGACCAGGGGCTCACCGGTGAAAGTTGCGTGCTGACATTAAACGCGGTGCGACTTAAAGCGTTACACGAAATGTTGCTCGGTTTCGCACACCAGGTCGAGGGGCGTGATCCGCATTTTGTCGCCGCAATCTGGCAAGACATCTGGAACGAATTGAACCCCATCGGGCACAAGGGATTTTCGATCGCTGCGCTTACCGCGATCGATACTGCTTGTTGGGACCTGGTGGGCAAGGCTGCCGGGTTGCCCTTGCATAAGGTTTTCGGTGCCTGTCGCGAACAGGTGAAGACTTATGCCAGCGGGGGATTGTGGTTGTCGCAGTCGATCGATAGCCTGGTTGAAGAAGCCGCCGAACTTATCGATACGGGATTTCATTCGATGAAGATCCGACTCGGCAAACCAGGCGTGAGTGAAGATGTCGAGCGCGTTGCCGCGGTGCGTGAAGCCATTGGCCCCGATATCGAGTTACTCGCAGATGCCAACCAGGCACTCAGCGTAAAGCACGCAATTCGTCTCGGTCGTGAACTCGAAGAATTTAATCTCGCCTGGTTCGAAGAACCGGTGGTCTACCATAATCTCGTCGGTTGTGCCGAGGTGCGCGCGGCACTCGATACACCGATCGCTGCTGGTGAAACCGAGTACACGCACCTCGGCATGCGCGATATTCTCGATGCCGGCGCAGTTGATGTGCTTATGCCTGATCTGCAACGTATCGGGGGTTTGAGCGAAATGCGACGGGTTGCGGCACTGGCCGTAGCTTTTGAAATTCCGATCTCGACGCATATCTTCACCGAGTACAGTCTGTGTATTGCCGGCAGCGAGGCCAACTGTATTTCGGTTGAACACATGCCCTGGTGTGCAGCATTATTTAACGAGCCGATGGAGCTTGCCGATGGCATGATCGCCATTCCCGAGCGTCCCGGCACCGGCTTTAGTTTTGACAAAACGGCAATAAAACGCTTTAGTGTTTGACTATGCCGGTACCAGAGAGGACAAAATCGCTGTTCCGGGAGATCGCGAAGCTCATGCTTTTTTCCGTGGCTTTGCTTTGCCTGAATCCCGCGTATGCTTATCTAAATCGCAGTTATAGCACCCTCGAGGAATCCGAGGCCTTTAATGGCGACTTTATCGATATCCTGCAATCGGGGAAGTTACGTATTCTGGTGACGCGTGATTTTTCGAGCGCCGACTATCTGCCACGCCGGGCATCGCCTTTGGCCGAGCAGCAGCGCATCGCCGAGGAGTTTGCGCTGTCGCATGGACTGATTCCGGAACTGGTCATCGTCGATAACTTCTCCAAGCTGATTCCGGCACTGGAGGGAGGTTTCGGCGATATGATTGTTGATAACCTGACGATTAATGATCTCCGGATGGAAAAGATCTCCTTCTCGGTTCCGGTGGATCACGTCAACGAACAGGTGATCGTAGCCGAGACGGATAAATCAGTGCAACGGGTGCGCGACTTAAATGGCAAACGAGTCATGGTAAGTCGCGACTCTACTTTCTGGCATGCGCTCACCTGGCTCAAGGATAACCGATATCCCGAGATCGAAATTTTGGAGACACCCGATGGGATTCAAATCGAATCCGTACTCGACGACCTGGCGGCCGGCAAGATCGATGCGACGATTATGGACAGTAACCTGGTCGAAATATACGAATCTTTTCGCGATGATATCAAGGTGGCAACCAACTTCAGCAGCCAGCGAGATATCGGCTGGGGGGTGCGCAAAAATGCGCCGCGGCTGGTCAGCGAAATCAATCGTTATTTACAGCTTGAATTTCAGGTCGAGGATCAGGATAAGCAATTTACCGGTGATTTCGACCAGATCAGGAAACGTCGGGTTTTGCGGGTTTTGCTGCGTAACAACGCGGCATCCTATTTCCTCTACCGCGGAGAGTTGATGGGATTCGAGTATGAGCTTGCACGCGAATTTGCCGACTACCATGGTTTGCGTCTGGAAGTTGTGGTGCCGCCGAGTTATCGCGAGTTAACCACCTGGCTGCTGGAAGGCAAGGCCGACATCGCGATGGGATTTCTCGAGCCTGATGACCTGCAGCGTCGGCTCGGCATCGATTATTCCGATCCCTATCACTACGCGAGCCAGCATATCGTGGTACACAAAGACGATAATGCGATGTCTTTGGCTGACCTTGATTATCGAACTGTTTTCGTGCGTCATCACAGCCCTTACTGGGAACGACTTTCCCGGTTGCAGAAGGAAGGCGCAGGCTTCAGCCTGCGCGCTGCTGCTGATAACGTTGAAACCGAGCAATTGATTCAGCTGGTAGCACGCGGCAAGTACAAGGCAACCATGGCCGATGAACATCAGCTTGATATTGAACTCGCCAAGTCTTCCCCGGTGCGTTCGGCTTACGCACTGGAGCAGGAAATTCCACATTCGATCGCATTGCGTCAACGTAATCCAAAGCTCAAACAAGCGCTCAACAAGTTTGTCAAACGCGTTTACAAAAGCGAGTTCTATAACGTTATCTACCTGGAGTATTTCAAGAATAGGGGCTCAGTACAGCGCCTCGCGCGTGGGCGTATTGTCGATGCGTTGAAGGGCCAAATCTCGCCCTACGACAAGTTGGTACGTAAGTATTCTGATCACTATGGATTCGACTGGCGCCTGGTAACCGCGCAGATGTACCAGGAGAGCAAATTCAATCCCAAGGCGAAGTCGCATGTCGGTGCTCGCGGTTTGATGCAATTAATGCCGCGCACCGCCGAGGCAATGGGGGTGAAAGACATCAGCGATCCCGCCAGCAGCATCCGCGGCGGGGTCAAGTATCTCGACTGGTTGCGCGATCGCTTCGATACTGACCTGGCGATTTCCGATCGGCTCTGGTTTACGCTCGCCTCGTACAACGCGGGTGCGGGCCATGTGCAGGATGCGCGCCGCCTTGCCGGGCAGTTGGGGCATGACCCGGATCGCTGGTTCGATCATACCGAGCAGGCAATGTTGTTGCTGGAGAAAAAGGAGTACGCTAAAAAAGCACGCTATGGTTACGTCAATGGTAGTGAACCGGTCAACTATGTTCGCGACATCAAGCAGCGTTTCGAGGCCTACATCGATCTCAGTCGAAATGTTGCCATGACGCGCAGTCATTCCCGCGCGAGCGGGAATCTGATGGCCGTATTGTCATCCCGATACGTCGGACCGCCGCGAAAGCGGCGATCCGGCGTCCCGGGCTCTTGCAATGGCGCCACCTTTGCAAGAGCCCGGATCTGTACTGCGCACATTCCGGGATGATGGTGGGTCTTGCTAACTCATCGCCAGGGCTTTCAGATCGGTTGCCGGATCGGCGACTTGCGCGCGCGTTGGATTCTTTCCCGCCTCAATAATTTTTCTGCCGAAGGCATATGACTTGGGCTCATTCATCGCATCGATCGCGAGTAGTTCCTCGTCACGGTAATACCAGACCGACTGGCTTGTATCGTTAACACCGGGGCGAACCACGATTTGATTGTGTCCCTGGTTGAGACCGACGATCTGTAACTTGCAATCGTATTGATCTGACCAGAACCAGGGCAGCGCTGTATAAGTCAACGCTTCTCCGGCCAATACACGTGCCACCAGGTCGCCCTGGTCAGCGGCGTTTTGTACCGATTCAAGCCGAATCTGCTGCCCGTTACGAATAAAGCTGGTGCAGTCGCCGGCGGCATAAATACTCGGGTCGGAAGTCTGGCAGATTTCGTTTACACGGATTCCATTGTCGCAATCAAGGCCTCCTGCTTGCGCCAGTTCAGTATTGGGACTGCAGCCGATTCCGACCAGTACCAGGTCGGCATCGATAATTTCGCCGGATTCCAGTTCCGCGGCGCGGACTGCACCGTCTTCACCCAGCAATCGGGTCATACGAACCGACTCCCGGATGTCCACTCCGTGACCGCTATGCAGGTCACGAAAGTAATTCGATGTTTCCGCGGCGGCGACGCGTTGCAGGATACGATCGGCCATTTCCAGTAGCGTGACCTCGAGACCCAACTGGCGGCTAACCGCTGCCGCTTCAAGTCCGATGTATCCACCGCCGACAATAAGCAGCTTGCGGCCAGCCTGGAATTGGGACGACATCTTATCGATGTCGGCAATACTGCGCAGCGTAAACACCCTGTCGAGGGTGCCGCCGATATTGGTGGGCAGGCTGCGAGCGCTGGCGCCGGTGCACAGCAACAATTTTTCGTATCCGACGGTATCTCCGTTGGTAGTGATAATTTTCTTAAGGCCGCGATCGATAGCGTCAACACGGGTATCGAAGCGCAACTCGACTACCTGGTCTGCGTACCATTCCAGCGGACGAATGAACAGGCGCTCGCGCTCAAGTTCACCGCGCAGGTATTTCTTGGAAAGCGGTGGTCGTTGGTAGGGTGGGTGTGCTTCTTCGCCGATCAGTAAAATTGGCTGTTCGCTACCAAGCGCCACGTGTCGCGAAATAAATGAGGCCGCCGCCTGACCCGCACCAACAATGACAATTGGAGCGGCCATCGTCTACTCCGGTTCGGGGACGTGGAGTACTAGCCCGTCCAGCGCCGACGATGCGACTATCTGGCAGCTCAGACGACTATTGTCCTCGCGCTCGACATCGGTCATTTCGAGCATGGTGTCTTCGATGTCATCGATCTCGCCGGTTTTGGCAAACCATTCAGGATCGACAAACACGTGGCAGGTGGCGCAGGAAAGACAACCACCACACTCACCCTCGATGTGTGGAACGTTATTCGCGGTTGCGGCTTCCATCAGGTTCAAGCCGTCTTTAACCTCGGCGCTGATTTCACTGCCGTCTTCCATTTTCCAGGTGATAGTGGCCATAGTGTCACGTGCTAGTGAATGTGAAAGTCGCGTAATGTATCCTTTTTTTATGCCAATGTCTTTTTGAATTTCCCTCCACACCTGCGCTTAAAAAGTCAACTCGTTCACCTGTTGCTGAATCAGTGCCCACAATTTTTTAATATGCGCCCGGGTGGTTGCCTCGACCCCAATCGAGACCCGTACCATCCAGCGTTCGTTGAGTATCGATGGACTCATAAAGGCCGCCCCGGATTGATTGATCGCGTTAACCCAGGCGAGGGTATGTCGATCGAGGGCTTCATCTTCGAGCCCCGGGGGTTCATGACGGATGCAGACAGTTTGCAATTCGACCGGCGCCAGCACGCGCCAGTCCTTGGTGCCGGCAACGAGTTCGGCAAACCAGCGCGCGTTGTCGAGGTCGCGTCGCAGGCGCGCGCGGATCGATTCGATGCCGTCGATGCCGAGGTGATACCAGAGTTTGAGTGCACGAAACCGACGTCCCAGCGGAATGCCCCAGTCGCGATACTGCTTGACTTCATCGTCGACGCTCGAACGCAGGTAACTGGGATTGGTTGACATGACTCGCACCAGGTGCTGCACGTCGCGCACGTACATCAGCGAGCAGTCGAGAATTGTCCCCATCCACTTGTGCGGATTCCAGGCGATGGAATCTGCCGCTTCAACGCCTTCCCACAGGTAACGGCATTCGGGCAGCAACATGGCGCTGCCGGCCATGGCAGCATCGACGTGCAACCAGATGTCGTGGCGGCTTGTTATCTCGGCGATTTCAGCGACCGGGTCGAAGGCCGTGACCCCGGTCGAGCCCACCGAGGCTATAACGGCCGCGGGGATGCATCCAGCGGCGATATCCGCTGCCACCATTTGCGCCAGGCTCTCGGCCTGCATGGAACGCTTTTCGGGATCCATCGCAACCATGCGCAGATTATCGCTACCGAATCCGGCCAGTAACACGGCCTTGACCACCGACGAATGTGCCTCGGCAGTGGTATAGACCACGAGAGGTTGATCTGTCGCCTGCAGGCCACCGTGATTTTGTGCGTAGTCACTGGCCCGTTCGCGCGCCAGCAACAGGGACGTCAAACAGGAAGTTGAAGCGGTATCCTGGATACACCCTTCCCAACTGTCAGACAGCCCGGTCAGTTGGCGCATCCAGTCACAGACGACTTCCTCGACTTCGGTCAGCGCCGGGCAACTTTCCCAGGAGATTCCAAGCGTACCCAGACCGGAACTCGCGATATCACCCAGTACCGAGGCAAGTGACGCGTTAGCTGGAAACCAGCCGTAATGCATCGGGTGTTGTCCCAGCGTGAGCCCGGGTAATACCCGCTGTTCCAGTTCGCTTAGTAATTGCCCAGGCGACTGTGGTGTCTCAGGTGCACTGACGGGGAAGCTGCGCTTTATATCGCCGGGCATCACCTGGGCCCGAACCGGTCGCTGTTCCAGGTTGCTGCGATAGTCTGCGATCCAGTCGATCAGCTCGTGGCCGGCCTGGCGGAAGTCTTCGGGTGTCATAGGTTTTCTCGAATCGCATGTGAAGGGTTTTAAAGTCTGGATTTTCAGGTATCGTTGGTTTTTGAGTCAATCTATTTTATTTTGTATGAGCATGAATCACGCTATCAGGATCGCGATTCTGGATTCGGTGCCCGAGAGTTACTGGGCGGACGATCTGGGAATCACGGACGCACAAAAATTTATCGATTTGCTGCAACCACTCAATGCGTCCGCTCGATTCAATGTTTACTACACGTCAAAAAACCAGTTCCCCGAAAATATTGATGACTACGACGCAATTCTGGTGACCGGGAGTCCCTGTAGTGTGCATGATGATCATGACTGGATTCGTGAGCTGATCGACTTGACCCGGGCTGCCGATAGCAAGGGGCTGAGGGTCATTGGATCCTGTTTTGGTCATCAACTGGTGGCGCGGGCGTTTGGTGGAGAGGTAGGATACAACGACAATGGATGGGTGATTGGAAACTATCCCGTGCATATTACCAACGATTACGACTGGATGCAGCCGATTGCAAGCACTACCGATTTGTATCATTTCAACCAGGAACGCGTAACCCGATTACCGGAGGGCGCGATATCGTTTGCCCACACCGATGAGCATGCTGATTACGGTTTTACCCTGGGTGACAATGTCATGTGTTTCCAGGGTCATCCCGAGCAACCCCGGCGTGCGATGGTGAATTTTCTGAAAGCAACTGATAGCCTAACGCAGGACGAACATGCCAAAGCCACTCGCTATATTCACCAGGGCGAACCCGACTCGCACATCTGGGCCGAGTGGATGATGCGCTTTTTCGTAGCCTGAGTGCGATCACTGACAACCGGGAGATAATGATGAAGCTTTATTCCGCAGTCGCTTTTTTTGTTTTATACCTGAACTCAATACAAGCAGCCGATATCAGCAATGGTGACGATTTGCATTTCGAGAATTGCACCGGTTGTCACGATGACTCGGTATACACTCGTGACGACAGGCGAGTTACAAGTCTGTCCCAACTCGGTAAGCAGGTGCGCTTTTGCAAAGATGCGGTGGGGTTAACCTGGTTCGATGACGAAGTTGATGACGTGATCGAGTATCTAAATAAGACCCACTATCACTTTTAAAGCAGTCGCCGTCAGTTGACAGATGTATATAATTCATCCCCGTTTCCCAGCGCCTTGACAATTGATCTGGCTGCGAGTAGCTTCACAAAGCATCCAACGCACCGAGCGCTGGAGTACAAAATATAAACAATTTATATAATTATAATCACACAACCTGAAGTATGTTCGGAGGAATTAAAATGATAAAAACTATAACCCGCGCAGTCCTGGCGATATCACTGGCGGTAACGGCTTCAACCGCTCTGGCAGCAGGTAAAACGCTCGTGTTCTGCTCAGAAGGTAGCCCTGGAGGATTTAATCCGAGCCTGCATTCTGCAGGCACCGATTTCGATGCATCCGCCCAACCAATCTACAACCGTTTAGCGGAATTTGAGCCCGGTACTACCAAGGTTGTTCCCGGCTTGGCCGAGTCCTGGAGCGTTTCCGACGATGGCACCGTATACACCTTCAAGCTGCGTAAAGGTGTTAAGTGGCATTCCAATAAACACTTCAAACCTACACGCGATTTCAATGCCGACGATATTTTGTATAGCTTCAATCGCCAGTGGAAAGAAGATCACCCCTATCATAGTGTTTCCGGCGGTAAGTACCTGTACTTCGGCTGGATGGACATGGGCGTCGCGCTCAAATCGATCGAAAAGGTGGATGATTACACCGTCAAGTTCACGCTGAATGGACCCGATGCGCCATTCATCTCTAACCTGGCGATGGACTTTGCCTCGATTCTCTCGGCCGAATATGCCGATAAAATGGCGGCTGCCGGCACCATGGAAGCCGTCGACAATGCGCCGATTGGCACTGGACCTTTCGAGTTCGTTTCCTACAAGAAGGATTCGGTTATCCGCTTCAGCGGGTTCAAGGATTACTGGGAAGGCGCCCCAAAAATCGATAAGTTGATTTACGCGATCACGACCGATGCTACCGTTCGTTACCAGAAGCTGAAAGCTGGTGAATGTCACATTATGCCTTATCCCAACGCGGCTGATCTGGATGCGATGGAAAAAGATCCAAACATTAATCTGCTAAGCCAGGAAGGTTTGAATGTGGGTTACCTGGGTTTTAACACTGAAAAAGCGCCTTTTAACAACAAGAGCGTTCGCCAGGCTTTAAGCATGGCCATCGACAAGCAGGCAATTCTCGACGTGGTGTTCAAGGGGGCTGGCTCTGCCGCTAAAAACCCGATTCCACCGACGATGTGGTCTTATAACGATAAAATTGTGGATTACCCCTATGATCCCGCAACGGCTAAAAAACTGCTGGAAGCCGCAGGTGTCAAAAACCTGAAAACCGATATCTGGGCAATGCCGGTACAACGTCCCTACAACCCGAATGCACGCCGTATGGCCGAACTGATTCAGGCCGACTGGGCCAAGGTCGGGGTCACTGCTGAAATCAAGTCTTTCGAGTGGGGTGAGTATCGTGAGCGAATTCGTGCCGGTGAGCATGAAACCGCCCTGCTAGGCTGGACCGGCGATAATGGCGACCCTGATAACTTCATGTTCGTGCTGCTGGGTTGTGCCGCGGCGAAATCAAATGTGGCACGTTGGTGTAATGAGGAATTTGACGGCTACCTTCGTGATGCCAAAAAAACCTCAAACCAGGCAGAACGCACCAAGCTATACGAAAAAGCTCAGGTGGTTTTCAAGCAAGAGGCACCATGGTTTACTGTCGCACACTCGGTACAGTTCCGTCCCGTTCGTAAAGAGGTCATGAACTTCAAAATTCACCCCCTCGGCAGCCATATTTTCAAATACGTGGATTTGAAATAAGGTACTTGAGTATCGTTGTCAATATTAATCGGCGTGAGGGTAAAACCTCACGCCGATTTTAATTAAACGACAACAAATGTTTACCTTCATTCTCAAACGATTCGCCTTGCTGGTGCCCATATTTTTCGGGGTGACAATCATGGCTTTCGGCTTTATTAGATTGTTGCCGGGAGATCCGGTCGCCGCGCTCGCCGGCGAACGCGATATGACGCCGGAAAGACACGCTGAAATGATGGCTAAATTGGGCTTGGATAAACCCGCCTGGCAACAGTATCTCGATTATATCTGGAATTTATTGCACGGTGACTTCGGCACTTCGGTGCTGACCAATCGTCCGATACTGGATGAATTCCTGGAATTATTCCCGGCCACGATAGAGCTGGGCGTAACCGCGATGATGCTGGCGGTTATTATTGGCGTGCCGATTGGAATTTTCGCCGCGGTCAAACGCGGGACCATATACGATCAGGGCATTATGGGGATTTCACTGGTCGGTTATTCGATGCCGATATTCTGGTGGGGCCTGTTACTCATCATCTTGTTCAGTGGTGTCTGGGGTTTAACCCCAATTTCAGGACGAATTTCATTTTTGTTCGATGTGGAAACCGTCACCGGATTTTTGCTGATCGATACCTTGCTGAGCGGCGAAGAAGGTGCGTTTGCGTCAGCTATGCACCACATGATATTGCCCACAATTGTGCTGGGCACCATTCCGCTGGCCATTATCGCCCGTCAAACACGATCGGCGATGCTCGAAGTGCTAAGCGAAGACTATGTGCGTACCGCGAGGGCAAAGGGTTTATCGCCGTTACGGGTGTATGGCCTGCACGCCCTGCGCAACGCGATGATAACCGTGATCACGGTTATCGGGCTGCAGGTGGGTACGCTGATGGCAGGCGCCATATTGACGGAAACCATATTCAGCTGGCCCGGCATTGGTAAATGGATAATTTTTTCGGTATTTAGCCGTGACTACTATGCTGTCCAGGGCGGGCTGGTGCTGATCGCGATGATTATCATGTCGGTGAATCTTATCGTCGATTTATTATACGGCATGATTAATCCGCGAATTTTACATACCGGCTCATGAGCGCTAGAGAGAGCCATCATGAGTAATGGCACGATCGATGCTGTAACGGCTGAAACTCCCAGGCCGAGTATGCTGCGTCAGAACCTGAAGGAATTCTGGTTCTACTTTTCCGAAAGTAAGACGGCCGTTATCGGTCTGGCCTTTCTGGTAGGCATCATTTTGATGGCTTTAACGGCCGATATTATTGCCCCCCACGATCCCGCGGTGCAATACCGGGAATGCCTCGAACAACCCCCGACCTGGGGCGCAGACAAGTGTAATTTTATTTTTGGTACCGACTACGCCGGTCGCGACATGTTATCGCGAATTATCTTTGGCACCAGGCTTTCACTGGTTGCCGGCGGCATGGTTGTTATCCTGTGTTTGAGCATCGGCATTGTGTTCGGTGTCGTTGCCGGGTATTTCCGTGGCTGGGTCGATATTGCCATCATGCGTATCATGGATACTATTTTGTCGGTGCCTGGATTGCTCATGGCGTTGGTGCTGGTGGCGATTCTGGGCCCTGGCCTGCTCAACGCGATGATCGCGATTTCAATCACCTACTTGCCCCATTTCGTGCGCCTGACGCGGTCCTCATACATTACCGAGAGCTCCAAGGAGTATGTCATTGCCAGCAGGGTTTCTGGCGCCGGCAAGTTTCGCATCATGTTTATCACCATACTGCCTAACTGTATGGCGCCGCTGATCGTGCAGGCAACGCTGAGTTTCTCCACTGCCATTTTAGACACGGCCGCATTGGGCTTCCTCGGCATGGGCGCACAACCACCCGCACCCGAGTGGGGAACACTGATCGCGGAAAATCGCGATCTGATGTTATCGGCGCCCTGGACCGTTACTTTCCCCGGTCTTGCCATTTTGCTCGCGGTACTCGCCATTAACCTGATGGGTGACGGCTTGCGCGATGCGCTCGATCCGAAAATGAAACGATCATGAGCCTGCTCGAAATCCGCAATCTCTCGGTCGAGTTTCAAACCGTTATGGGCAGCTTTCGCGCGGTCGATGGCGTGGATTTGAGCCTTAAGGAAACGGACCTGCTTTCCATCGTCGGTGAATCGGGTTCAGGCAAATCTGTATCCATGCTAGCTCTGATGGGGCTATTACCCTGGACCGCAAACGTAACTGCCGACAAGCTGAAATTCGCGGGCCGTGATCTGTTAACCATTTCGAACCGGGAAAGGCGAAAAATTATCGGCAAGGATATCTCGATGATTTTTCAGGAACCCATGAGCAGCCTGAATCCCTGTTTTACCGTCGGCTTTCAAATCGGCGAAACCTTGCAACAGCATCTCGGGATGGATCGTAAGGCGCGCAAGAAGCGCTGCATCGAACTGCTTGACCTGGTCGGGATTCCTGCACCGGAGGAACGCCTCAAGGCCTTTCCGCATCAGCTGTCGGGCGGTATGAGTCAACGTGTCATGATCGCCATGGCAATTGCCTGTAATCCAAAATTACTGATCGCAGATGAACCTAGCACCGCGCTCGATGTCACTATCCAGGCGCAAATCATCGACCTTCTGGTCGACCTGCAGAACGAGAAAGGCATGGCGCTGGTGCTGATCACACACGATATGGGCGTGGTCGCGGAAACTGCGAAACAGGTGATCGTCATGTATGCCGGGCAGCAGGTGGAACAGCAGGAAGTCGATGCCTTATTTGCAAAACCGCGTCACCCTTACACGCATGCGCTGCTGAATGCCCTACCAGAGCGATCGCTGCACCTGGATCGATTACCGACCATAGAAGGTGTCGTGCCCGGTGCGGGAGACCGGCCAACTGGCTGCCTGTTTTCACCACGCTGCGAGTTTTCGCAGGATGACTGCAACCAGAATGTACCCTCGCTGCAACACACCGACATTGGTGCGTTTCGATGTTTTCATCCGATTGAATATACAGGTCACGGCGAATGAGCTTTGCTATCGAAGGTCGCGACCTGAAACGCTATTACGATGTCAAGGGCGAAGGCTTTTTTGCAAAACCAGTGACCTTGAAGGCTGTGGATGGCGCCAGTTTTGCGCTCGAATCAGGAAAAACCCTGGCAATCGTGGGAGAGTCAGGTTGCGGCAAATCCACGCTGGCAAGACTCGCCACGATGATAGAAAAGCCAACGGCCGGTAATATCTTTATCAGTGGCGATGATCCTCATGCCAATGGCGGCGCTGATATTCCCCGGCTACGGCAAGATGTGCAGATTATTTTTCAAAATCCCTACGGCTCACTCAATCCACGCAAGAAGGTAGGCACCATTCTCGAGGAACCGGTGGTCATCAATCGTAAAGTTTCTGCCGCAGAACGCCGTCAACTGGCAGAAACCATGCTCGCGAAAGTCGGATTGCGACCAGAACATTATGACCGCTATCCACACATGTTTTCGGGCGGTCAGCGCCAGCGCATAGCCATCGCACGTGCACTCATGTTGAAGCCCAAGGTCCTGATCGCGGATGAACCGGTATCGGCACTGGATATATCGATTCAGGCGCAGGTGCTGAATATCCTGATGGACCTGCAGGAGGAAATGGATCTGGCGTTGGTGTTCATTTCACATGATCTTAGCGTGGTGCGTCGCATCGCTGATCAGATAATGGTCATGTACCTGGGGAAGGTTGTCGAGCAGGGTGAAGCAAAAACGATTTTCGATAATCCTTCTCATCCTTATACCCAGGCATTGCTGGGTGCAACGCCTGCCGTGGATCCCAAGCTGCGCCGTGAACGCGTCAAGTTAACGGGTGAGCTGCCGTCTCCACTCAATCCACCGCCAGGATGTGCATTCCATAATCGCTGTCGCTTTGCCCGGGCCGAGTGCAGCGTAACTGCGCCGCCCCTTGAAATGAAGTTTGGGCGACTGGTGGCCTGTCACTTTGCCGAGGTGACCGTAAAAGCCTGATCGAATTCTCCGCCCTGCCCAATCTCAGGGAGTGGTCATTGCGAATTAATTAATATCCAGGAAAAATCCTGTCAGAAAAACGATGCTTATTTGTCCACCAGGGTAATGTTGATTCCTGTCTCGCCGGCCAGGGTTCGCGCGAGGTGAAAAGTAGCCAGTGGGTCATCACCATATTCCCCGACAGATGAAATCGAAGCCTTGTTTCCGATGAATTCTACTTCAACGCGAACCTGTTTATGCATGACCCTGCTCCCCGACCAAACTTTTTTAATTTCGGACCAGTATGAACTCGATCAGGTTTTACCGCAACGGCGTGCGCTAATTTGCCGAGCACAGAAATAACGGTAGCGAGCAGGCCGTGTTTCACGAGCCTTGTCACCAGCGGCCGATAATGATGCCATGCGATTCATCGCGCTCGGGTCCCATGCCTGCGAGATTGTCGTAAGGCACGCCAACGCGTGGTTTTAACCGCCGGCGCGAATCAACCAGCAGTTGCTGCATATCGCTACAGGTCTTTTCATAGGTCGGGTCATCACCGAGATCGTTTAATTCGCTCGGGTCTCTTTGCATATCGAATAATTGGGGTCGGAACAGGCTATGCTGGATATACTTCCAGCGCTTGTCCCGAATCATGGTGGCCCGGCAATCATAAGCCGCGATGTTCAACAGGGTTCGAGGTCCGCGGTCTGAATAGTCGATTTCGCTTAACACGTACTGACGCCAGTTGCCGGGCGCGATATGTGAACGCAGTAGCGGCATCAGCGAATGGCCTTCCACCCGTTCATTGCAGATATTACCGCCGGCGAACTCGACGAAAGTCGGCAACAGGTCAACTGCTTCAACCATCTCGGTGCAGACACTGGCCCGGGTTTCGTCCGCGTTCGCGTTCGGGTTGACGATGATCAGCGGGATTTTTGCCGAGGCATCGTGGAACAGGTCTTTCTCACCGAGCCAGTGGTCACCCAGGTATTCGCCGTGGTCGCTGGTGAACACGATCAGGGTTTGTTCGAACAGTCCGGTTTGTTTCATGTAATCGAACAGGCGACCGAGTTGATCGTCGATCTGCCGGATCAGTCCCATGTAAACCGGAATCATGCGCTCGCGCACGTCTTCCCGGGCGTAGCTTTCGCTGTATTCCTGCTCCATGAAGGCCTTGTAAACCGGGTGCGGGTTATGGAGTTCGGTGTCGGAACGCACCACGCGTTGAATGTCATTGCTGTTGTAAAGATCGTGATACGGTGCGGGCGCGATCAATGGCCAGTGCGGCTTGATATAGGAGAGGTGCAGGCACCAGGGTTGGTCGCCTTCCTGTTGCTCCAGGAAATCGATCGCACGGTTGGTGATAAACGTGGTTTCCGAATGTTCTTCGGCGACACGTGATGGGTAAACCGAATTGCGCAGCCGCCAGCCGGAGCGAACATTACCATCCTTGTCCTCACCGCTATTGGCGTATTCCTGCCAGGGATTATTACCCGGGTAACCCTTGCGATTGAGGAAGGCGGTATAGCCATGATCTTGCGGCAGGCTTCCATCTGGATAGAGTCCATTGTGCAGTTCGAACGGTTCGAAGCCGCCGCTGCCTGCAAAGCGAGCAAAGTCGGATTCCATGCCTACACCGAGTGTCCGCATTGCAGCAACATTTTTCCGGTTGTGGGCTTTTCCCACCAGCGCGCTGCGATATCCCGCTGGTCTCAGATAATCGGCGATTGTCATTTCATCGATTCGCATCGGGTCCTGGTTGGCCATTACACCGTGGCTGGACAGGTAGCGCCCGGTGTAAAAACTGGCACGTGACGGGCCACAGATCGGCGCCTGGCAATAGGCATTGTCAAATCGGACGCCGCGTGCTGCCAGCGAATCTATGTTGGGGGTACGGAGTTTCAGGTGGCCATAGCAGGACAGGTAATCCCATCTCAGCTGGTCGCACATAATGAACAGAATATTTCTTGGCATGAACAGGCCCCTATTGGCCATATGCTAGCAAATGCTAATCGGTCCTAATAGGACCCTGGAAAAAACGCTATGCAGGTTTTTTACGTTCAACCGCAGATGACGCCACTGACGGGTTGCCACGAGCTAATGATGTGATCATTTAGTCGATAACGAGATCCCCAAGGTAGGGGAAATTGAGCGCGTTGACAACCGGGTTGATGTTGACACCCCTGCGTGCCGCCCATGCTAGGTTTTGCCAGTGCAGTGGCATGAAACCGGCGTCCTGGTAAATCCTGGATTCGATTTCCCGCAGTATTTTTGCACGTTTGACGGGATCGGTTTCAACGCTGGCCATCGCGGTGTTCCTGTCGACGAAATCACTACTGTAATTACCCGAGTTATAGGTGCCCATGCCGGTGCTCTGGTCCGGGGTCATTGCCAGGAATTCGTAAAAACTAGCGCTATCTTCGGTATCCGAATGCCAGCCAATCATCATGATATCCGCCTCGCGATCGTCAAATGCAGGCCAATATTGCGCCTTGGGCACGATTTGCAAATCAACCTTGATATTGATTTTTGACAACATTGTGGCCACCGCCCGGGCAATTCCTTCATCGTTAACATAACGGTTTTTAGGTGCCATCATGGTGACGCTGAATCCGTTTTCGTAGCCCGCGTCTTTCATCAACTGTTTAGCGAGCTTGAGATCGAAGCGCGGTTTTAGCCTGGGGTTGTAACCGAGGTACCCCTCGGGGCTATATTGGCCGGCCGGGGTTGCGAAACCTTTCATGATTTTCTGCGCGATGGCCTCGTTATTGACAGCGTGCACGATAGCCATACGTACGCGCTGGTCGCGAAACTCGGGCCGACGCTGCTGGTTCATTTGAAAAGTAATAATTCGGGTGCCAGGCGTGGTGACCAGAACCACATTGCTGTCCGAACGGATCTGCTCCAGGAAGCTTGATGAAACCGGCGCGATGAAATCAACCTCACCGGACAGCAACGCCGCAACCCGGGTTTGCTCATCCTCGATCGGTGTGAAGACAATACGACCAACGTTGCCAGCAGAACTCTTGTCCCAGTAATCCGCGAAACGTTCAAACACGATTTTCAGACCTGGTTCGTGTGAAATGACTTTAAAGGGACCGGTACCGGACAGGTTGGTTGACGCAAACGAATCACCGTTTTTAACGATCGCAGCTTTATCATTGTTGTTGGCATCGGTACCAGAATAGAACTTGCTATCCATCGGGAAAATGTATGTCGCCGCATGCAATACCAATGGGTAAGGGCCACTGGTGACGAGGTCGATTATGTAATCGTCGACGACCTTGAGCTCAACGAAGCTAGCGAAAATATTTCTAAAATCAAAACTGGCCTTGAGCCGCTCGAAAGTCCACTTAAAGTCTGCCGCGGTCATCGGGTTGCCGCTATGAAACCTGACTCCTTTGCGTAGCTTGAATCGCACCGTGGTCGGGTTAAGTCGCGCGTAGCTGGTCGCCAGTCGATTTTCAAACGCGAGTTCCCTGGTCCAGCGTATCAATGGATCAAAGGACATGTGAGAGAGTTGTAAAAGGCCGTCTGACAATTGCTCGTGAATATCCAGGGTTACCGGACCGGCGTCATAAGCCATCCGCAAATCCTTTGCGCTTGCCGTGGCGAAGGGCATCAAGCTCAACGTTATCAGGCAGGTGGCTACTAGAACACGATTTTTTATGCTTAACAGCTGCATGTTGTTTTTTGGCCTTGATTTAAGCTGCGTTGGTGAGCCGAGTTGCTAACGTGGCTGTTAATAAATTGCTACTTCTCCAAGCAGCCACTCAATATCCTCATCACTTTCCAGGCTCAGGCGTTTACGGGTCTGGTAATTGAGTTGTGGGGCGTCTAAGAGTAGTTGCTGGTAAGCTTCGGCTTCGATGGTGATCAATCCGCAATCAGTAGTCGCGGTCATTTCGACGGCGCGACTTTCCGTGTAGGGACGCCAGCCCAGTTCCGCGCCGTTGACAATCTTTTCTTCGCTGTCGTCATCGTTGACTATCGATCCGAAACCCTCGACGAAAATATACATACGGGTGTCTTCGAGTTGCCTGGTCTCCCCGCCTTCAACCACCTGCCATTCAGCAATACGTGCAATCTTGTCGGTGACCGTCGCAGATAGTTCGGCAAACTGGGGCAATAGCTTGATTACAGGGCGCAGCAGCCAGCGATTTTCGAGTATTGCCTGCAAGCCACTGTAACGAATGAAGCTGCGAAAAGTTTCTTCAGCGAACACACAGACCGTAACCGGTGTCTTGGCGATAACGCTGGCGTTGCGTATGCCGGTCCCGGTGAGTATTGCCATTTCACCGATAACATCACCGGCCTGCAGTAACGCGACTGTCTCGCGATTACTCTCCTCGACTCGCACGACTTCACAGTAGCCGGTGAGGATCAGGTATACCGAACCATGGCTTTCCGTCTCCTGTACGATAATCACATCCTCGGTGTTGTAGCGGTAGATTTCCTGCTCGGCGAGCAGGTTACGCATCCAGCGATTCGGAAACGGCTGGCCCAGCCACAGGCTTAAGTAGTGGTTGATCTGCGAGGCATATATCATGCTGTCACCCTCGATCAGGGTATAGCGCTTACCTGCACTGGCGAGAGAGAAAGTCGTTTGCAGCGCTTGCGGTACTTCTTCGACATGGACGAAGACAACGCGGTCAGCCTTTGATTTCAGCGCGTCGTTTGGATCGCCATGGATTTCGCCGGCACCGCCATCGGCAATTAGCAGGTGAAAATTGTGCGTGTATAGTCGCTCCAGGTTGGCAAGCGTTTCTGCTCGCACAATACCGGATTTCTCCATTTCTCGGACCCTGGCCATATTCTGGTTGTCGCCAACGATGCAAACGTCTCGAAACTGACCTTTGTGAATAGTCGAGAAGGTAGCGCCAATGGTCGGTATGCTGTGTACCGTGTTATGGATTTCGATTTTGAGCCCGTAGTAGTTGATCGTGTCACCGGGCTCAACCTTGATTAAATCGAAGTGTTCCCTGACCGTGTCGACACTCCAGCCGAGCCCGCAACTTAATTTCTCCATTGCCATGTTGAAAATTTCCAGGGTCGTAATGACTTCGACGCGATGCGGCATTTCCATTAATGGAAACATCGCACAATGGTCGTCATGGAGGTGAGTCAGAAATATCGTGGAAACCTGGTTCTTGGAGATACCGCGCGCGAACAGATGCTGGTCGAGAAACGGAATCGAATCGATCAGCAGGTAATCACCGTTGTAGCAAAGCGCGAGCCCGCTACAGGGTTCCTCGGTCGCAAACCCTGAAGCGCCACCCAGCACTTCGATTCCCAGTTTGGTGAGCCCCCCGGGGACATAGTCTATCGGCACCGGGTAGGGCGGGGTGACTTCGACATCTTCGTTCAGGTCAACGTAAACGTCACCGCCCTGACTCGATACCAGGTAACTATCGACGCCTTTGCGTTCGATTGCAAAATCACCGGCGACCGCGATACCGTTTTCAAACGGCACCTGGTTGAATAAATCCTCAATCGGGATCGCCCGGTCGGCGTCGTCCTTGATGGCAAGTGCTTCTGATACACCCAACCATTCGTCTTTAAGCGCTTCTTTGGTGTGCCAGTTGTCCAGCTCCGTGCGGGTTGGTCCAGACAGGGTGAAACGCAACAAACGCAAAGCCTGGCTGATTGATCTGGCATCACCGACCAGGTTGATCTTACGTTTTTCGGCAAGACCTTTGGAATAAAACAGGAAGAAATAAATTGGAAATTCGAGATTATTCAGCAACGAGCCGTTTTTCTCACGGATATCTGGCAGAACCAGGGTATCGAAACTGGAGATTCCCTCACGCAACAGGCCTTTCAATACTTCGGGCGGCTGACCAAACAGAATGACTTCAGAATCATCGGTCACGATCCGGCTGCCCGGGGCTGGGGTTAGTATTTTTGGTTCAGCCATTTTCCTGATAATTATTGCTGAACGATAGAGTGTACCCTGCCGCGTTGAACGGCGAAAGGCGAAATAATGTTAGATTGTTTATATTAATCAGGCTTGCAATACGACGTTTTGAAACTAGGGCTGTAATCGGTATTGGTAAAGGTTTTCATAGTATGGGCGGGCGCACAGCACAATCTCGCGATTCTTGTTTGAAAGGCTGTAATTTTTTTTATGGTAGGGCGCGAATCCGGTCGAATTGCAGACCGAATCATACCAGTATTTCGCCCAGACGCCGTCGCTATCGCGAGCGCCTTTTGGCCAACTCAGCATCTCGGGAACAAAACCGATATCGAGTTTTGCACATATCGCCTGCAGCATACTCTCCGGATCGAGCAGAAATTCGCGGCTATCGATAACCATCGGAACCTCGCCGCACATGGCACGCACCTGCTCGAACAATTCGGCCTGCTGGATGAAGCCGATATCGTCCAGTGTCGCGTCGCTGCGCACTGCGGCATAGGATGCAATCACCGCTTCGGGTTCACGAATGAGGAAACAGTTAACCAGTGCCGACAACCAGGAGCGCTCGATTTCCGGTAACAGGTGGAGGGTCATATGCTTCTGGTAAAAGATTTGTTTGCCACCGGGTATGTCGCCGCTACAGCGAGCGATTATTGAGTCCAGGTCGGTGCCCTGAGCGGCAATCACCTCGGCCGCGCCCGGATGTTGTATCCCGGTCGCATGGAGATAATAACCATATAGAGGCTCATCCCAGACAACACAATCAGCACGATTTTCCCAGGCGCGCATCAACGCGGTTGAGATATTGCGTGGTCCTGACCACATTGCAATGCGCAGCGGAGTCAGGCGCATTCCTGCTCGAGCATTGCGAGGTACAGTTGCTGCAGTTTTTCGACCATCGGGCCACGTTCGCCGTCACCGATTATGCGGCCGTCGATTTCGCGCACCGGCGCGAGCCCTGCAAAGGTGCCGGTCACGAAGGCCTCGTTGGCACTGTAAACATCGGTCAGGCTGAAATTTTTCTGCCGCACCGGTATCTGGTTTTGTACGCATAACTCGATGACGTTGCCGCGGGTTATGCCGCCCAGGCAATAATCGCCAGTTGAGGTCCAGACTTCATCCTTGCGCACGATAAAAAAATGGGTCGAGTTGCAGGTCGCGACAAAGCCATGTGGGTCGAGCATTAAGGCCTCGTCAGCCCCGGCCTTGGCGGCCTGGATGCAGGCGGTAATGCAATTCAGCTTGGAGTGGCTGTTGAGCTTCGGGTCCTGCACGTCAGGGTAACCGCGACGCACATGAACCGTAAACAGCTTGATGCCCTTAACTGCGGTTTCCGGAAGCGCCTGCTTGTACTCCGGCACCATCACGATGGTCGGCGGCGTAATGGTGATGCGAGGGTCCTGGTACGGCGTTGCCTTGACCCCGCGTGACACCATAAGCCTGATATGAACCCCGTCTTGCATGTTATTTTTTTCAAGCAGTCGATACAGGCGCTCGCCGAGTTCTTCGGCAGTTACATCCATTTCCATGTCGAGTGCCTTCGCCCCGCCATACAGGCGTTCCAGGTGTTGGTCGAGAAACGCGATCCTGCCCTGGTGCACGCGCAACCCCTCCCAGACGCCGTCGCCGAGCACGAAACCGCTATCGAATACCGAGATTTTGGCCTCGTCGCGGCCGAAATACTCGCCGTTGATATCGATAATGATGTCCGCGTTGCGTGGATCATCCTGGTACTCGTGGGTGCCCTTGGTTTGATTATTCATCGGTGCTTCCTAGTTCAAATTCCTCGCCCATACTGGTGATACTCAGGTAACCAAGACCCTCGCGTTTAGTTTCCTGTGCGAGGTTGAGCAGATCATAAAACGCGCTGCGGCTGATTAATGCATCCAGGCCTTCGCGTAAATGCACATAGGGCCGGGGCTGGTTAGTGCTTGCGTCGATATCGACTCGAATTGGATGTTCATGATCGGCGACAATTTTCTCGCCAATATTAGTCGTAAACACGATTGCTGGTTGACCCTTGTCCTCGATACCTTCGACCAGGGTCGCGACAAATGGCGCATCTTCTACCTGGATGCGCAGTTTTTCGGCCGGGGTGACCAGGAAATACGCGTCGTCTTCACGACGTAAAATCCCGGCAAACAATTTCACCATCGAGTCACGCTGGAATCGGCGCCCCTGGTGAAACCAGGTGCCATCGGCCGCAATACGAATATCAATCTCACCCTGGTAGTGCGGATTCCAGTTCTTTCTGGCCGCATGGGTTGCTGCACTTGATTCGATATTGGCAAGGATCTGATCGAGTTCGGACATGGGTGCCTATTTCAATTAAACAGCCTCGATGTTATCCCCGGCGCAGACTAATGTCATCAAGCGACTCGATCTGATGCGCGGTACCCGCGGGGTCCAGAACTTGATACCGACCTCGAATTATCTGTGATCAGGCTTGCGAACTACCTAAAGTGATTTAGTTAATCTATACTTTTACCAGTTGCGCCATCAACGGGGAATCAGTCGAACATGAAACGCAGAGGATTCGTCAAGCTGTGTGCGTCTGCACTCGCCAGCATTACCGCCAGCCCTGAGCTGCTCGCCAGGGAAAATCAGGTCTATCATCGATACGGACGGGTTGCCCTGGTCGATCACTATAGTGGCGAACCGGTGCGAGCAGCGACGCTGGATGTGGGCGAAGCTTACCTGTTCCATTACCCTTATGTTTCCACGCCGTGTTTTTTAATCGATCTGGGTAAAGCGGTGACATCTGGAAGCAATCTCAAGACCCGCGACGGCGAGCATTATCGGTGGCAGGGCGGGTCGGGGAAAAAAGACTCGGTGGTCGCGTTCTCCGCCATTTGTGCGCATAAAATGAGCCATCCGGCGCCGTCGGTGAGTTTTATTAATTATCGGCATGGCGCAGTGAAATTTCGCAATAGTGACGATGAAATCGAACAGCGTGCGGGGGTTATTTATTGCTGTTCGGAAAACAGCGTCTATGATCCGGCGTATGGCGGTCGGGTGCTGGGTGGTCCTGCGCCGCAACCGCTCGCTTCAATTGAACTTGAATACGATCAAAATGAAGACACTTTTTACGCCACCGCCACGATTGGAGGTGAGATGTTTGATCGATATTTCAAAAACTTTCATGATCGGTTGGTACTGCAGCACGGTCGCACCGATATCGATCGAGCGATGACCGGCGCCACCGACTTGGTGAGGCTCAGAGATTACACCGATAATCAGGTAGGCTGTCAGGCCTGAGCAAAGACTTAAGGTCATTGCGACCTCACGCACGTGCAGGTGCGCAGGCTTTAAAGCGATGCCGGATGCCCGGTCTGGGCTGAAATTCTTCATACAATCATGTGCTAACATTGAGCCCATTGATTTCGGCTGGATCACTGATGTCAGCTCAACGATTGTCAGGCAAGCTCGCAGTTATCTTGCACGCGGATGTGGTGGGATCAACCGCGCTGGTGCAACAGGACGAGCAAAAAGCTCATGCGCGCATCCAGGATTCTTTTCAGCGTTTCGGTAAGACGATTTCGAACTATCATGGCCAGGTGCGTGAGCTCCGTGGCGATGCGCTGCTGGCCGAGTTCGAGCGGGCCTCGGACGCCATTTCCGCGGCCCTGTCTTTTCAATCTGACCAGGCGAATTACAACGCGCAACTCGATGACGATATTCACCCGCTGGTGCGGGTCGGGATCGCCATGGGTGAAGTCGTGATTGCCGACGACACGATCACGGGTGCCGGCGTGGTGCTGGCACAGCGTCTCGAGCAATTGGCGGATCCCGGTGGTTTATGCATAACGCCGGCAATTCGTGAAGCCATGCCGCAGCGACTGCCTTTCGAGCTAGAGAATATTGGTGAACAGGAATTAAAGGGATTCGATGAGCCAATTGGCGTTTATCGGGTTGTACTAACTCCTGGGGCAGTGGTCCCGCCTCCTGAACCAAGTGGGAGTAGCAGCCCGGTCGAGAGCTCGAGGAGGCTCAAGATCGTGATAACCACAGTTGCACTGGTTGTTATCGCGATAGTTACCTATGGCTTGGCCACCTGGCATCCAAAAGAGCTGGTCAGCCCTGGAGCTGTTGTACAGATACCACCAGAAAAACCATCGATTGCGGTGCTGCCGTTTGACAACATGAGCGGCGATCCAGCGCAGGATTATTTTGCCGATGGTATCACCGAGGACCTGACCACCGATTTGTCCAGAATCTCAGGGCTGTTTGTGGTTGCGCGCAATTCGAGTTTTTCCTACAAGGGCCGATCGGTCGATGTACGCACGGTTTCGCAGGAGCTTGGCGTGAAGTACGTTCTTGAGGGCAGTGTGCGTCGAAGCGGTGACCAGATCCGTATTAACGCCCAACTGGTGGATGGCAGTAGCGGTGGCCATTTATGGGCCGAGCGCTTCGACGGCACCATGGCTGACGTATTCGCGTTGCAGGACAATGTGAATCGTAAGATCGTCGCTGCGCTCGAGGTCAGCTTGACTGCCGCGGATGAAAAGAGGTTTAACCGGGTAGAGACAACTAATCCTGACGCCTACGACCTGCTGTTGCGCGGTATCGAGGAGTATAACCGCTTAAGCCCGGAGTCTGTCGCGCTGTCACGTGATTTGTTCGAACAGGCTGCCGCACTCGACCCAGGATACGCCAGGGCTTACGCGAATATAGCCCTGGCGCACGCGACCGAGGTTAACTTTCAGTGGACTCGGAGCCGGGGGGAATCGATTCGTTTAGGCCTGGAATTCGGCGACCGGGCTTTGGCGCTGGATGACAGTATTCCCCAGATTTACCAGACCCGCAGTCTCCTGTACCTGTCGCAACGCCAACACCAGGCAGCGCTTGAGGCGGCGCAGCGTACCATCGAGGTCCACCCGAATTATGCTGATGGTTACGCGACGCTGGCATTTATTTCGAGCTACTCGGGCACCTTCGAAAAAGGGCTGGAAGCATTGGACCAGGCGATGCGGATAAATCCGTGGGGCACCGGTATTTATCTTAGCGTTAAAGGGCGCATTTTTTTTAATATGGGAAGATACGACGAAGCCTTACCGATACTCGAGGAAAGCGTCTCTCGCAATCCAGCTATTGATCGCACACATTTGAGCCTCGCTGCAATCTATGCCCAGCTAGGACGAATCGAGGACGCCGAATGGTCGGTGGAAGAGGCGCTCGCAATCAATCCGGATATCACGTTGGCGAAGGAACGCCGCGAGAGTATCTATTTGCGCGAAAGCGATCTTGAGCATTATGTGGATGCCTTACGTAAGGCCGGGGTACCCGAGTGAAAATATGCCGTCATCCCCGCACCAAATTCTACGTCATCCCCGCAGCCAATTCCACGTCATCCCCGCAGCCAATTCCACGTCATCCCCGCGTAAGCGGGGATCATGCAAACATAGCGCAGTGATAAGATTCCGATACGTCGGACCGCCGCGTTCGCGGGAATGACGCAAGCCTTCCTAAGATCCCCGCTTTCGCGGGGATGACGAATTTTTCGGCGCGGGGATGACAGGGCTTTCGGTGCGGGGATGTGGGAATTTTTTGCGCGCGGATCAGCGATTCTAGCGCAGGGATAACCGTTTAACCGCCAGTTACGGGCGGGAAGAACGCGATTTCATCGGTGTTGCTGATTGCTGCAGTCGGTTCGCTCATTTCCTGGTTGATGGCAACCAGTATTCGGGTTTCACCGTTGAACTCGCTGGCAAAAGGCTCGCCGCGTTCGCGCAACAGCGCAACCAGGTCATCAACAGTTTTGCAGTCTGCTGATAATTCCAGTGCTTCAGATTTAATTTCAAGCGATTCGGCAAGCCGGGCAAAATAAAGAATATCGGCCATGGCTTTTACAGCGACCAGTCGAAGAACTGGATCTTGACTTCGTCACCGGCTTCGACGCCTGTGTTTTCATCGGGCAATACGATAAAGCAATTTGCGCGGCTCATCGAGGTCAGGATGCCGGATCCCTGCTTACCGGTTTTAGCGACCTGCCATTCACCGTTGTCGTCGAGGGTTGCAATGCCACGTTGGAACTCGTAGCGTCCCGGTTTCTTGCGCATTGCGTCGAGTGAGCGTGCGCGAAACAACGCGGGACGCCTCGGAATGGCGCCAGCGAGCGCATGGATCGCAGGCACCACGAACTGGCGGAAAGTCACCATCACCGCAACCGGATTTCCGGGCAAACCCATGAAAATGCTGGCTTCGATCTGGCCAAACGTAAGAGGGCGCCCCGGCTTGATTGCGATTTTCCAGAACTCGGTCGTGCCGAGATCCGCAAGTGCCGGTTTGATGAAGTCGGCTTCCCCGACCGAGACACCGCCGGTGCTGATGATTAAATCGGCCTGCAACGCAGCCTTTTCCAGTACCTCACGCATGGCTTTCGGCTCATCCTTCACCACTCCAAGATCGATGATATCGACCGCCATGCTTGACAGCATACCGTGCAGGCTATAGCGGTTACTGTCGTAAATTTCACCGGGTTCGAGCGGTTCGCCGATTGAAACCAGTTCGTCGCCAGTTGAGAAAAACGCAACTACGGGTTTACGTTTTACCTGGAGTTGACCGATGCCGAGCGATGCCAGCACTCCGAGATCGGCAGGGCTGAGCCTGGCGCCGGCGTCAATTACAGTTTCGCCTTTCGCTATATCCTCGCCGGCCTGACGGATGTTTTCGCCGACTCGATGATCGGCCTCGACCCGAATTTTGCCGGCGTCGGTAATTTCCACCTGCTCCTGCATAATTACCGCGTCGGCGCCTTCTGGAATCAGTGCCCCGGTCATGATGCGAACGCACTGCCCTGGGCCACAGGTTCCGGTAAAAGGGGTGCCGGCAAATGCCGTGCCGACTTCGTCAAGTTCGGTAACCGTTCCCGGCGCCAGGCTGTCAATTGCCAGCGCAAACCCGTCCATGGCGGAATTGGGCAGCGGGGGGACATTATGGGGCGATTTAACGGCTTCATTGTTGACCCGATCCAGGCACTCGCGAATCGGCAGGCGCTCACAGGCGTGGACCGGTACAACGCGTTCCTCGATTTTGTGCAGTGCCGCGCTCAGGCTGATCGAATCGGGATCGAAAGGATCAGCGCAGCTGGGGTCGCTAGAGATTTTGTCGCTCATTTAACGGAGTGTAGTCCCTCAGAGTGATAATTGAGGCATAGACGAAGCAAAAATGGTAGAGCCAGCGCGATTTTTTTTGCGATTAAGGCCGATCCTGGTGCGAAAGCCGATTAAATTTGCTGCCCAGGACTATAAAAGCGGCGGCGAGAGTGGTATTTTTACGCATTGGACTGAAATATTCCAGCTGGATAAAAGAGCCTGTGGTCCAGATGGAGTGATAATAATGACACAATCGGAGGAAGTAATGCAGAAATCCCTACATATCGATCCGGGAAAATGTACCGGATGTCTCCAATGCGAAATGGCATGCTCTTTCGAGCATACCGGAACCTTTAACCCCTCTCGATCGTATATCAAGGTATTTACTTTCCACGACGAAGGGCGATTTGCACCCTATACCTGCACTCAGTGCGATGAGGCCTGGTGTATGCGTGCTTGCCCGGTCGATGCGATCAGCATCAATCTGGCCACCGGTGCCAAGGAAATCTCCGACGACAAATGCGTGGGTTGCAAGGTTTGTACCATCGCCTGCCCATTTGGCACCGTCAATTATTCACAAGTTACCGGCAAGGTCGTCAAGTGCGATCTGTGTGGTGGCGATCCGGAATGCGCCAAGGCCTGTCCCACCGCCGCGATTACCTATATCGACGCGGACTGGACTGGTTACGACCGCATGATGGCCTCAGCCGCCAAAAGCCTGCCGTCCGCCGAAGCGACCGCTTAAACCTATGGAGGTAATGAATCATGTCCTGGACAAGAAAAATTCTGAGGGTAGATCTCTCTAAAGGTACCTGTACGCCCGAACCGCTCAATATGGATTGGGCGAAACTCTACCTGGGCCAACGCGGGCTGTCGTCGAAATATCTCACTGAAGAAGTTGATCCGACTTGTGATGCGCTGGGTAAAGATAACAAACTCATCATGGCGACCGGGCCTTTGACCGGCACCATGGCGTCGACCGCCGGGCGCTATTCTGTTACGACCAAGAGTCCGTTAACTGGTGCGATCGCCAGTTCCAACTCGGGTGGATTTCTCGGCGCGGAATTGAAATTTGCCGGCTGGGATATGATCATCTTCGAAGGCAAATCAAAGCAGCCGGTTTACCTGCTGATCCAGGATGACAAGGTCGAACTACGTGATGCTAGCGCCATTTGGGGCAAGACAACCTGGGAAACCGACGATATCCTTCACCAGACCCACCAGGATCCGCAATTACGCGTCGCCTGCATCGGACGGGCTGCCGAAAACGGCTGCCTCTATGCCGCGGTGATTAATGACAAGCACCGCGCCGCCGGGCGTTCCGGTGTTGGTACCGTAATGGCATCGAAGAATCTCAAGGCGGTAGCGGTTCGAGGCACCCAGGGGGTTGGTAATGTCGAAGATGCGAAAGCCTTCATTGCCGCGGTCGATGCCGGCAAGGCGGTGCTGGCTGAAAACGCGGTTACCGGGCAGGGGTTACCTGCCTACGGTACCCAGGTGTTGATGAACGTAATTAACGGTGTCGGTGCGCTGCCGGCACGTAATATGCGCGATGTTGGATTCGAGGGTGCTGAAAATATCTCTGCCGAAGCCATGGCCGAGCCGCGCACCAGCGACGGCAAGCCCAATCTGACCACCAATGCCGGGTGCTTTAGTTGCACCATCGCCTGCGGACGCATCTCCACAGTCGACAAGACACACTTCTCGGTCAAGGACAAGCCGCAATATCATGGTGCTTCCGGGGGGCTCGAATACGAAGCGGCCTGGGCGCTGGGCGCCGATACCGGGGTCGACGACCTCGATGCGCTGACCTATGTGAATTTTCTCTGTAACGAAGATGGTTTCGATCCGATAACCTACGGCGCGACCGTGGCGGCGGCGATGGAAATGTTTGAAGACGGCGTCATTACCACTAAGGATACCGGTGGGATTGAGCTCAAGTTTGGGAGTGCTGAAGCCTTTGTCGCCGTAACCGAGTTGCTGGTTACCGGCGAAGGTTTTGCCAAGGATCTCGGGCTGGGATCCAAGCGACTGTGCGAGAAGTATGGCCGTCCCGAGTTGTCTATGACGGTCAAGGGTCAGGAATTCCCGGCTTACGATCCACGCGGTATCCAGGGCATGGGCCTCACCTATGCGACCTCGAACCGCGGCGCCTGTCATTTGCGAAGCTACACCGTCGCTTCCGAAGTTTTGGGCATTCCGGTAAAAACCGAAATGAATGATACTGACGGCAAGCCGGAACTGGTTAAAGCATTCCAGGATGCGACTGCACTGGTGGATTCCGCGGGGTTATGCATTTTCACGACCTTTGCCTGGGGAATGGATAATATCGCACCGCAGATCGATGCCGCCTGTGAAGGTGACTGGAGTGTTGAGAACTGTCTTGAGACTGGCGAGCGCATCTGGAACATGGAACGCTTATTCAATGAAGCCGCAGGGTTTACCGCCGATGACGACAAGCTGCCGAAACGCCTGCTGGAAGAAGTGATCAAGAGTGGGCCGACCGAGGGCCAGGTGAATCGGTTGGGTGAAATGCTACCCAAGTACTACGAAGTCAGGGGCTGGACGCCAGACGGTAAAATTCCCGAAGAAACCCGTCAGCGGTTGTCGCTTTAATCAATGGTCCCCTGTCGCGGTGCGGCGGGGGATTCTCATCTTATAGGCATTGAATCATGCAACATTTAATTATTGGTGCTGGCCCTGCCGGCGTTGTCGCTGCTGAAACGTTGCGCAAAACCGATCCCGACGCGGATATTGCAATTATCGGGGATGAACCCGAACCCCCTTACTCGCGCATGGCGATACCGTATTACCTGAGCGATAACATCGACGAATCCGGCAGTTACCTGCGCGAACCCAAAAAACATTTCAAGGCGAAAAATATCGAGCTGGTGCAGCAGCGCGTTGACAAGCTCGATACCAAAAAGAAACAAGTGAATCTCTCCGATGGTAGTAGCCGCGCTTACGACAAACTGCTGATTGCGACCGGTTCGCACCCGATTAGCCCGCCAATCCCGGGGCTGGATCTACCGCAGGTACATTCCTGCTGGACACTGGAGGATGCTCGCAACATTATCAAACTGGCACAATCCGGGTCCAACGTGGTGTTGATCGGCGCCGGTTTTATCGGATGTATTATTCTCGAAGCGCTGGTTAAAAGGGGTGTCAATCTTACCGTGGTTGAAACCGGCAACCGTATGGTGCCGCGCATGCTCGACGACAAGGCCGGAGGATTACTCGAACAATGGTGTAAGAATCAGGGCATAGACGTTCATACTTCATGTAGCGTCGAATCGGTAAACGCCGCAGCGAATGACCAGGTTGATGTCAGTTTGAGCGATGGTGGCAAACTGAGTGCAGCTTTGGTGATCACCGCAACCGGGGTCAAGGCCAATACGGATTTGCTGGATGGTACCGATATCGAGACCGATTTTGGCGTACTGGTCAACAAGCGCATGCAATCCAGCAACACCGACGTGTATGCTGCAGGCGATGTGGCCCAGGGCGTTGATTTTTCTACGGGCAACCAGGAAGTTCAGGCAATTCAACCAACTGCAACCGATCATGGTCGAATCGCCGCGCTCAATATGGCCGGGCAGGGAGGCGAGCATCACGGCACCTTGAACATGAACATACTGGATACCGTTGGCCTGGTATCCTGTTCCTTTGGTCTGTGGATGGGGGCCGATGGGGGTGATAGCGCCGAGTTATATAATCCCGACGAATTTCAATATATCAATCTGCAGTTTGACGGCAACTTCCTGGTAGGTGCGAGCAGCGTCGGCAAAACCCAGCATATCGGGGTGCTACGCGGCTTGATCGAGACCAAGGTCGATCTGGGTAAATGGAAAGCACGCCTGATGGCGGATCCGACCGCGATCATGGATGCCTATATTGCCTGCACCCAGGAACTCGGTTACTCCTGAGGATCGATGAAAGTCAGTATTGAGTTGTATGCGTCGTTGATGAAGTACCTGCCCCCTGGCAAATCACGCTTCCGACGCGAGATCAAGGTTGACGATGGATTGATTCTCAATCGCCTGATCACACAATTTCACATATCACCGGAAGAGGCGCATTTGGTACTCGTCAACGGAATTTTTGTTTGTGGTGAAGATCGGGACAGCCGCAGCCTCAGCGAAGGTGACGTTGTGTCGATCTGGCCACCAGTGGCGGGTGGTTGATTCCGGGAAATGACTGAACCGACCGTGGTCGAATATGAAATGGGGTATGGCGCGGGCGAGTTCGGCAACGTACTGCGCGGCCCCTTTAGCGGTGAAAACTCAGGCTATCAATGTGAGGAAAAAAACCGTCATCACTGGTCTCTCGGACAACCCGGCATGATATTTGATCTGGCCATAGAGGTTGCCGAAAAACCTGCGCGCAAGCTTGGCCTGTTTAAGTTGCCCGTTCTCGGGGTAAAATTCACCTTTACCAATACGGAAAAATCGTTGCGAGAGAAATTCTTTCATCGATTTCACCAGTATTTTCACAAGGGAGGCGGATGAACCAGGCGCAAAAAGATCGTTATGCCCGCCATATTCGATTATCTCAAATCGGCGAAAAGGGGCAACAGGCAATCCTCGATGCCAGTGCGTTGATCGTGGGCGTTGGTGGACTCGGTTCACCCGCGGCGATGTATTTGGCCGCGGCCGGAATCGGTAAGTTGATACTCACTGATTACGATATTGTCGAGACCTCGAACCTGCAGCGACAGATCATCCATCACAATGACTCGGTCGGTGAAAACAAGGTAGATTCGGGACGGCAAACGGTGCAGGCATTAAATCCTGATTGCGAGGTCGATGTGATTGGATATCAACTCGAAGGGGAAGAGTTGAAGCAGGTAGTCGACTCGGTCGATATCGTGCTCGATTGCAGCGATAACTATCCCACTCGTTTCGAGGTCAATCGCTACTGTGTCGAGACCGCCACGCGACTGGTGATCGGCGCAGCGATTCGACTTGAAGGGCAGATCATGAATTACCAACCGGATGCCAACAGTTCCTGCTACCAGTGTCTCTATTCACATGCCTACGGCGCCGAGGAATCCTGCGAACTCGAAGGCATACTCGGCCCGGTGGTTGGCGTTATCGGCACAATGCAAGCGGCGCAGACTTTGCTGATTCTCGCCGGGCAGGGCGAAGCGCTGGTTAATCATTTAATGTTATTTGATGCCTTTGCGATGGAATGGCAGTCGGTAACCCTGCCCAAAAACTCCAATTGTCCGGCTTGCGGCAAGCCCTGAGTTCATTAACGCTAACAGTCAATTGAGATCGCTCCCTTCCCCGTTGCGATGAGATCACCGGCGATACGCTATGGTTTTTTGATACAGTCCCCCAAAAACAGTTTGCTTTTCCCAACGATAGTTTTCCGGAGCGCTTGCAAACTCAACTATTTGGTGATTCCACAGGCTTTCCGCAAAGGGTTCCAGATGATTAAACAATTGGCGCAGAATTCCGCGTAGAGGGTGCCATTTACCGGGTTTGTGATAATCAACGAAAACGACTTTGCCACCTGGGTTTACACGCTGCAAAAGCGCATCGACGACGGCGTGTTTTAACTCATCGGGGATTTCGTGAAGCAGGAAAAAGCAGCTAACCACATCGTATATTTCATCGCCTGGATCGGCTGCGTTAGCGATTCTAACGCGCGCCTGGGAAAAGTTGCGTAATTTTTGCCGACACAAAGCAACTTGCAGTGGTACCAGGTCGATGACATCAAGTGAGCCGGCAGCACCGACCTGTTGAGCTATCTCGGGGATCAATCGCCCATAAACGTGCGCTACTTGCAGCACGCGTTGACCGTTTTGAATTTCAGCGATAAGAGCGCGTCGCAAACGCGCGTTATTACCGAACAAAATGGCGCTGACGATTGCGTCGTGGTCGAGCAAACGGGCGTTTGTGGGGTTGAGATAAGCCCAATGATAGATCTCACGCATGTAAGCAGGGATGGCCGAGTTCGCAGGATCGTCTGGTAATGCAGGTCGATCGCAGGGTGCTGTATGCTGCAGACGTGTGGCAGCAATCAAGCGATTATTAGCCTGTATTTTCATCTTTTCTCCTTGTCGCCCAATCCTGACCAGCGATTCAATTTTAATTCTTGTCGTGCTGCAAAAAGCTTTCCCTGGGCTCAATCTCTTCATGCACCAGGTTGTAATGGCACTCGATACAGGTCATACCGGTTTCGAGTGCTTCGGCGTGTTGGCGTTGACCGCGCTTGCGTTGCGGTTTTATCGAAATCTCTTCATGACAGCTCCGGCAGGTAACGATGTCGTTTTCTGCGACGCTAATTGCTTGAGTTCGCCAGTGATTTTCGACACGAGGAGACGATATTGAAACAGTAATATGGCCGAGATGATCGGTTGAAAGTCAACCAGCTTGATGAGCGACATGTCCGAGTAGATGGGATACACATGCGATTTTTCGCCGGTGAGGTTTAGTGACAATGCGCGCAGCAGCAGCGCCCCTCTGGTCACCGAGAAAAAAAACAGGCCTATCAACGCCATGAAGAAAAAACGGCCAAGAACTGCATCTATGATTAACGGGTGCATACCACCTTCCTAAATGTATCAGTCGACTAATTATATCTCAACGACACTACCATGATTATGAAATTGACCTTCAGAAAAAAGCGAGGTGGACCAAGGCCCACCTCGTTCTCGTCTCCTGGTTAAAATGTTTCAGTTAAAACATAGACATGATGGTCTCGACTACGGTATCCCAGACACCCTCGTCATCCTCGACCAGATAACCGAACGCCTTGACATGCTCGTTAAACGCGGCAAGTTCATTCGCATCGTCCGCTTTTATCATTTCCGCCCGGTGGCAGGCGCCACAGGCTCTTGCGGCAGGACCCATGACATAGCGTGGTACGGTACCGATATTGCGGTCCTCAACGTCGTCAGACCCTGAATGTAGACTGGGCAGCGACTTGGACTGGTCGGGTACGGCTCCATTATTATGGCAGTTTGCAATAGATACTGGATGGGCAACGCGCCGATTTGGGTTTCTCGCAAGTAAACTGAAGTGCATAACAACAAGGATAAACAATGACTGATTCCGAGCAACAAGACGAATCCCCAAAGATTGAGCGTCGCCATCGATGGAAGAAACTATGGCAGCAACCGAGTGCACGCTACTGGTTCGGCATTCCCCTCGGTGGTGCAGTGATGTTTATCGCTGGCATCATTTTCTGGGGTGGCTTTCATACGGCTATGGAGGCTACCAATACCCTTGGCTTCTGTACCAGTTGCCATGAAATGAGCTATGTTTATGAAGAATACCGGGAATCGGTGCACTTCAAGAATGCCAGCGGTGTACGCGCCATCTGCTCGGATTGCCATGTCCCCAGGGCTTGGGGAACAAGGTTGTGCGTAAAATAAAGGCCTCCAACGAACTGTTTCACAAGGCTTTAGGCACGATCAATTCGCGCGAGAAGTTTGAAGCCAAGCGGCTCGAGATGGCCGAACATGTCTGGGCCGAGATGAAGGCGACGGATTCGAGGGAATGCCGTAACTGCCACACACTGGAAACGATGAATCTCGAAATCCAGGATAAAACCGCCGGCAAAAGGCATACCCTGGAAAGGAAGCTTAAAAAGGGCGAGACCTGTATCGATTGCCACAAGGGCATTGCCCATGCCTTACCCGAAGGCTATGAATGATCGCTAGGCCTGAGCCGCGTTAGCGATAGAAATCTTCGTAGATAAATTTCGCGATCGCGTCGACATCGTTGATGTCGAGCAGCGGGATATTGATGTCTTCGGGTGGGCTGCCATCGCAGGCCAGCGCGATCACTGAATCATCACCCTGGTAAAGATAGGGTTTGTCCATGGTTTCGCGATGCAATTCTATTTTCGGAAAATGGATATCCTTGTAGCCTTCGACCAGGATGATGTCGGCACGCTCGGTATCGAGCGAGTCGATGATCTGTTGTAACTCCGGCTCTGCCGACGGATCGTCAAACTCGGTAATCAAGGCCATGCGCGTGGTGGTGCAGATCACGGTCTGGTCGGCGCCGGCCTTGCGCAATTCGTAGCTGTCTTTGCCCGGGAAATCGAGTTCGAAATGGTGGTGTGCATGCTTGATCACCGAAACCCGCAAACCGCGCGCCTTGAGTAGCGGGATCAGTTGCCGCAGCAGTGTGGTTTTGCCGGTTCCGCTGTAGGCGCTAAAGCCGAGAATGGGGATCGAGGCGTTCATAGTTGAGCCTGCAGTTGTTGCTGATCCGTGGGTGTATTGATATTGCGAAACATATCGACGCTATCGGAAAAGTCGGTCTGGACGAAATCATGCATAGCATACCAGCGATCGATCTTACGGTCGCCGGTATCGAGAAATTCGATCAGGCCTGGCAACAGATCAACCTTGATTAAGGCGTGCACCGGCTGCAGCCGGTCACCGTCGAAGGCGACGTGAACCGGGGCATCGTTTTGCTCGTAACTGGCGATGAATCGAGCCACGTAATCTGCTACCAGCAGTGGGCTATCACAGGGCAGCGTTAGAATGAAATCAGTAGCGACGTCATTCATTGCACTGGCGAAGCCGGCCAGTGGGCCCTGGTAGTCCTCGAGCTGGTCAGTGATCACCGGATAACCAAATTCCTGGTAGCGTTGTTGATTGCGATTTGCATTGATAATAATCTCAACCGATTGCTGTTCGAGCTTGTCGATTAAAATGGATACCAGCGGCTTACCGTTGAACTCGATCAGGCCCTTGTCCTGCCCGCCCATACGCCTGCCCTGACCGCCGGCGAGAATCACCGCGGTAATGTCCTGGGTACCGATATTCATCGTTTTTTGGACTGGCGCACCGAATCGAGTTCAACCACGTCGGAAGCCCCGATATCATCCGTCTGGATTCGATGATCCTGCAAGTGCAGCTTACTGGTGGCGAGCTCACTGAAAACGCCTGGGTCGTGAGTCACGATGACGATTGCAGTGCCGCTATCGCGAAACTCGCGCAACATTTGCAGGGTGCGTTCCCGACTTTCGCTGTCGAGGTTTGCGGTGGGTTCGTCAAGCAACAGGATTTGCGGGTGGCACAGGCGTGCCCGCGTCAGCGCGACGCGCTGTTTTT
>Ga0255052_10000077_pt1 | contig 67429 bp, 56 predicted proteins | sample JV7_2_21_MG_FD_188632 | JGI IMG/M metagenome (GOLD analysis project Ga0255052, IMG submission 188632) | Seawater microbial communities from Jervis Inlet, British Columbia, Canada - JV7_2_21 | ecosystem: Environmental > Aquatic > Marine > Inlet | place: Canada: British Columbia | collected...
TGTGCCATTGGCGTATGATTCCGGCGGTGTAACGACATCCACCGTAACGGTTCCCCTCGTTACCGCACTCGGGCTTGGACTCGCCGAGGCGGTGCCGGGGCGCAGCCCGTTGTTGGATGGATTCGGCCTGGTGGCTTTTGCGGCCCTGTTTCCGATAATCTCGGTGCTCGCATACGGCCAGCTCGCAGTATTGAGAGAACGCGTCTCAACATCCGGTCCGGATGAACGAGACAGAACACAGGAAGAGAACCATGCACTTTAAACTGATCGTTGCCTTCGTTGAAGACAGCAAAACTGATGACATCATGGAAGCGGCGCGAGACGCAGGTGCAACAGGATGTACGGTCATTAATAATGCCCGCGGAGAAGGTATCAAAGAGAGCAAGACGTTTTTCGGCCTGACCCTGGCAACTCAACGGGATGTTGTGCTACTGCTGGTCGAGCAGCATCTGAGCCGGCATATTCTCGAACATATTGGAGAGGTCGGCGAGTTCGACGCGAAACCGGGCACCGGCATCGCCGTACTCATCGATGTCGAAGATGCCGTCGGCGTGTTACATCAGGCCAAAGAACTCGGCGAAATTGTGGAGGAAACCCTATGACTATTCGCAACTGGGGACCCGTACGCGATTGTATGCGCACGGATGTGACGGAAGTTGACGGTCAGCTCGACGTGCTTTCCGCAATGAAGATAATGAAAAAAGTTGGTGCGACAAGCCTGGTCGTCAAACGACGGGACGAGAACGATGAGTACGGGTTGTTGCTGTTCTCTAACGTTGCCAAGAAAGTCATAGCGAAAAACCGTGCGCCGGAACGCGTCAATGTCTATGAGATCATGGCAAAGCCGGTACTGACGGTGCGCCCGGACATGGACATCCGATACTGCGCACGCCTTTTCGAAAACTTCGGTATCAGTCACGCGCCTGTTGTAGAGAACGACAAAATTGTCGGTATCGTTAGCTACTATCTTCTGGTGCTGCACGGCTTGCCGGATCTCGACTGACCGATGTTCGAATCACCGGAGAGAACACTTCCGACACCTGCGTATGGCGAATTGGTATTCAAACACAAGAGTTCTGCCTGATGTCAATTGTTCCATGTGCCGATATCCCATCCTTCTGTCACGCGGCTAATCGGCACGATCAGGCGGGAATTCCGCGATCATGTTCTCTTTTGGACATCGCACGATCTCGAGCGAAAGCTCTCTGAGTTCACGGTCAACTTCAATCGCCATCGCGTACATTCTTCCCTGTCCCGTGATGATTCGGCTGAATTAGCAGTCGAAGTCCAAAATCCGTTTGTCCGCACCTGGTAGGCCACAATGATTGTGGACTGTTACTTTGGGACCTGGAGACCGGCGTTTGCTCGGATGGTCAGATCATCTTCTTTATCGAGACCAGCTCCGCGCTCCACTGGCTAGCCGAAAGCACCTCGAGCCGGCAGTCGTTCCATTCCACCGTGTCCCCTTTCACCGGAATCCGTCCAAGCAACTCCATGACCAGACCTCCGAGCCTGCTGGCTTCTGTGTCAGGTGGCAGCTCGATTTCCAGCTGCCGGCAAAGCTTGCGAAGCTCAATCGTCCCCAGCGCATGCAATGAACCGTCGTCCTGAGACCACAGGTCCTCTATGGGCCGATCACTTTCATCGAGAATGTCACCGACGATTTCTTCAAGCACGTCCTCGAACGTGACAATGCCCTGGATGTCTCCGTATTCGTCGACGACGATGGCCATGTGGCGGCGGGCTTCCTTGAAAGTCCGCAGCAGCGATTCGAGGGGTGCTGTTTCCGGCACGACGATCGGCTCATGGACCAGGCGTGACCAGTCAATCATCTCTTCGGAGTTTTCCTGCAACTGGAGAAATAATTCCTTTGCCAATACGACGCCGGAAACATGATCCAGCTGATCTGTCGTTGAGAATGGAAAACGGCTGTGCTGAGATTGTTTCAGTGTTTTCAGCACCTGTTGCCGGCTGCTGGTGGCCGACAGATAAACGACCTGTTTCCGGGGCAGCATCACGTCCGATGCGCTCAGCTTACGCAGTTCTGATGCCCCGACGATGATTCCCGCAGTCTGCGCGCCAACCACTCCCTCGGTACGTCCAAGCGCGGCCAGCAGCCGAATCTCTTCAACGGAGGTCACCGGCACGTCCTTCCCACCCCGCAGCGATCGGGAGACGGCCCCGCTCAAGAGAACAAGCGGGTGCAAAGCGACGGTCAGCACCTGAATGCCATAGGCGACCGGCGTGGCTAACCTCACCGCATGTGTGATTCCGAGGGTCTTCGGTATGATTTCTGTGAAAAGCAGGACGGCTGTCGTAAATACGATGGTGAAAATCCACAGCGTTTCCGCACTGAAAGCATCCGCATAGGTCGCGCCGGCCACCGCGGTGCCGACCGTATGCGCGATGGTGTTGGTGATGAGAATAGCGGCGATCGGCATGTCGATCCGGTGCTTGAACTCCTTCAGAAGCTGCCCGGAACGTTTGCCCTGCTGAGCGAGCGACTCGGTCTGTGCGTAATTGATGGATAGCAGGACCGACTCGAATATTGAACAGAGAAACGACACGATGAGTGCCAAAGAAACTGCGGCGATGAAAACCTGCATGATTCCCTCCAACGGCAAAGCCTGTGCGTGGCGAATTCCTAGAAAGCCATCCCCGTAGGGCGGCGGAGATAGTCTTTAGAAATCGATTCTATTGAGCTAAATGTCAGCTGGCCACCCTGTCCGCAAGGAGTAACCGCCAGCAGTCCTGATTGGTATGACGTTCAGCATTCATGGCTGCTGAGTTACCCTTCACGCATTGAAATCATCGGGCGATCTGTCTTTCAGAGTATTCTTTGCCACATTGATTGCTTGCTCAAAGTGAGCAGAGTCATCGTCGGCCGGCACGAACTCAAGCTTTTTATGTCGCTGCATGCCGGCTCACTTCTCTGAGCGCTGCGCTGCGATGTTCGTCGGTCGTCTGTCAATTGCTCGATGGAACAGTTTTCGGCCTTCCTCAATCAGCAGGATGCTCGCAGCGACCGAAGAAGCTAGCAACCAATCGCCAATAGACAGCGCCGTGGTTGTAAATATGGTCTGTGTCGGTGGCCAATAAACCGCGGCGACCTGTAGGCTGAGGACACCGACCAGTGCGAGCCACAATTTTCGGTTGGTAAACAAGTAGGCTGTAAAGACAGAGCGCGCCCCAGAGCGTGCATTGAAAACGTTAAACACCTGGAACAGCACAAATGTCGTGAACGCCAATGTCGTGGCATAAAGTGCATTACCTGTCCGCAAGGCGTAATACAAAACGCTCAGAGTACCGAGTGTCATAATGGTGCCGTAACCCACAAGCCGGATTAACAATCGCCCATCCAATAGCCGTCCTCGTAGCCCCCGCGGGGGTTTGTTCATGACTCCGGGTCGAACCGGGTCGACGCCGAGCGCCATGGCCGGCGGGCCGTCCATGATGATGTTCACCCACAGGATCTGGATCGCCGTGAATGGCATGGGCATTCCGAATACAGGTGCAATGCCGACCGTCAGCAGCGCGCCGATGTTAGTCGATAACTGAAAGCGTACGAATTTGCCAATGTTGTCATAAATTGTGCGACCTTCGCGCACGGCGCGAACGATGGTGGCAAAGTTGTCGTCCGTCAATACCATGTCGGCCGCTTCTTTGGTGACATCGGTTCCGGTGGCTCCCATCGCGATGCCCATGTGTGCGTATTTCACCGCAGGTGCATCGTTTACACCATCACCGGTCATAGCAACGACGTGGCCGCGCTGCTGCAGGGCGCCTACCAGTCGCACTTTGTGCTCAGGCGCCACGCGGGCGAACACTCCGATTGATTCGATCTTTTGCGCAAGTGCCTCGTCGCTCATGGCGTCAATCTCGGCACCGGTGACAGCGCTGCCAGTGATGCCGAGCGTCTCGGCGATGGCAATCGCTGTCGTTTTGTGGTCTCCCGTAATCATCTTGACTTGAATACCGGCCTGACCGCACAGAGCGATTGCTTCGCGTGTTTCCGCCCGCGGTGGATCCAAGAGACCGGCGAGACCGACAAACGTTAGATTCTGGAGGTGCTCAAGCAAGTCGCCTGCCGGATCAAATGCATCGGCGGGTAGCGTTGCGGATGCGATCGCCAGCACCCGCAGACCTTCACGGGCCATTAGCTCGTTCTGGTCTAGAAGCTCGCCGCGCTCATCCTTCAGTAGGGGTGACGATCCTTGAGACGTGAAGATTGTGTTACAGCGATCGAGCAAAACTTCGAGCGCGCCTTTAACATAGACTCTTACTTGCGGACCGTCATGGTGAAAGCTCGCCATGAATTTGTGTTGTGAGTCGAAGGGAACTTCAGCGATGCGCGGGAAATGGGCCCGCTCATGTTCGATTGAGAGCCCGGACTTTGCTGCTAGCACCAGAAGTGCGCCTTCGGTCGGATCACCGATGACGGAACCAGCACGTATTTCGGCGTCGTTACAAAGGCCAAACGGGAGCAGAAGTTCTCGCAGCTCGGGACTCGGGTTGGCGCCGTCTTCCGCTTCAATGCTTCCCGTTGTTCGGTAGCCTTTGCCGCTGACCGTGAATCGCTGTCCGTGAAAGAATAATGCGCGCGCAGTCATCTGATTCATTGTGAGGGTACCGGTCTTGTCCGCGCAGATGACCGTTGCGCAGCCCAGTGTTTCAGCGGCCGCGAGGCGTTTCAGAATAGCGCCGCGTCGCGCCATTCGATGCATCCCAACGGCGAGTGTGACAGTAACCACCGCCGGCAAGCCCTCTGGAATGGCCGCAACGGCCAGCGCGATTGAAGTGAGAACAATTTGAACCCAGGGTTCGCCGCGCCATAGGCCGGCGAGCAATATGGCCAGCACGACAACACCGGCAATGCCTGCGAGTCGCTTACCGAGCGAATCGAGTTGGATTTGCAGCGGTGTGGGCGGCTCAACATCCTCAGTGAGCATCGTTGCCAGGCGGCCCATTTCGGTAGCCATGCCCGTCGCCGTCACCAACAGTTCCGCCCGTCCGCGGGTAACGATCGTATTCATGTACGCCATGTTGGCCCGCTCGGCCAACGGTGTTTCGTTGCCTCTCAGCACCTCAATGGACTTGCCTGCGGGCACCGATTCGCCCGTTAGCGTGGATTCGTCAATCTCGAGTCCCTGGGCGACTATGACTCGCCCATCGGCCGGCACTTTGCCGCCGGCATCGAGCAACACTACATCGCCTGGAACTAAATCAAAACGCGAGACTTCAACAACGACGCCCTCGCGACGCACGGTGGCATGCTGCGCCAGCATGCGCTTCAAGGCCGCGACCGCTTGCTCGGCGCGGAATTCCTGGTGGAACCCGAGCAGGGCGTTGAATATCACGACCCCCAGGATAACCAACGCATCGATAAGATCCCCAATCGTCCACGCCAAAACCACAGCGCCGAGCAAGATGATGATCAAGAGATTCTTGAATTGATCAATGAAGAGCTGCCACGCGGGGCGCCGAGGTTTTGGTATGAGACGATTGGCGCCGTCTCGTTCGAGACGTGCCAGCGCCTCGGTAACGCTTAACCCCTGCTGCGGATCAACACCCAATCGGAACGCGAGATCGTCTATCGACTGCGTGTGCCAGTCGCGGGTGACGGTGAGCGGCAGCGCCGTGTTGTTTGGGTCTTGTATGCTGGTTTGCATCAATAGCGGCGGAATTTTTCGATCGGGGCCGGGTGTCGTCTCAATTGCATACGCTCCAAGTCGACGCCAGGAAATTTTGACACCTACAAGCGACTCGAAACATACGCGTTTGCCGAAACCAACCCTCCCCGGCAGCGCTTCGATCTGATAATCCCATCGATGATTCATAGAGTTCGGGGACAGACCGCATTTTTTGCCATACATACCGTATTCAGTGACTACTCGGCCCGACCAAAACTTGGTCTATCCCCAATTGAGGTCTGTAAGATAGTGGGTTTTCGCCCCTTAAAACACAAGAATGGAAAACGGCAAGCACATGACCTACACGATCGCTGAAGCGCTGCGCAAGAATTTTCTCGGCCATTCCCCGGTCTGGTACAAAATGACGATCATTGGATTCCTGATTATGAATCCGATTCTTGTCCTGATGTTTGGTCCGTTTGTTGCCGGCTGGGTTCTCGTTCTCGAGTTTATCTTTACGTTGGCGATGGCCTTGAAGTGTTATCCGTTGCAGCCGGGTGGCCTGCTTGCCGCCGAAGCGATCATCATCGGTATGGCAACGCCGGCAATGGTGTTCCACGAGGCCGAGGTCAATTTCCCGGTCATCATGCTGCTAATGTTCATGGTCGCTGGTATTTATTTCCTGAGGGAGATGCTGCTCTATACGTTCACTAAAATCTTGCTGGGCGTGCGTTCGAAAATCCTGTTGTCCCTGATGTTTTCATTCGCGGCTGCGTTTTTGTCGGCATTCCTCGATGCACTGACCGTAACCGCAGTCATCATCACCGTCGCATCCGGGTTTTACGGGGTTTATCACAAGGTCGCTTCGGGCAAGCACTTCGATCACAGTCATGATCCGGGACAGGACGACGAGATCATTGAGTTGCACCGGGCTGACCTTGCACAATTCAGAAGTTTCCTGAGAAATCTGATGATGCACGGCGCCGTCGGTACCGCGCTCGGCGGTGTAACGACTTTGGTTGGTGAACCGCAGAATCTCCTGATTGCCGAGATCATGGACTGGGAGTTCGTGCCGTTCTTTCTGAAGATGGCGCCGATCTCGCTGCCCGTGCTTGCCGTCGGCTTGTTGACCTGTGCCAGTCTCGAGTACTTCAGGATATTTAGTTACGGCACGCCGCTCTCTGACAAGGTGCGAGAAGTCCTGGAAGACTATGACTGTGCAATGAACGATAAGCGCTCCAAAGAAGAGAGTGCCGCTATTGGCGTCCAGGGTATCGTCGCCCTCATACTGGTCCTTGCGCTCGGATTTCACCTGGCCCAACCGGGTGTCGTGGGTCTCCTTGTCATCGTGCTGGCGACGGCCTTTAACGGCATTACGGAAGAGCACCGAATCGGACGCGCGTTCGAGGAAGCGCTGCCCTTTACCGGGCTGCTGGTTGTGTTCTTTGCGATTGTCGCCGTCATCGATAACCAGGGACTGTTCAGCCCGGTCATGAACTGGGTGATGACTTTTGAGGGCAAGATGCAGACCGCACTGTTCTATTGCGCGAACGGCTTGCTGTCGATGATCAGCGACAATGTGTTCGTTGCTACGGTCTATATCACCGAGATAGAGGAGTTGTTTGAAGGCGGCGCCATCACGCGCGAGCAATTCGAGGCCCTGGCCGTTGCGATCAACACCGGCACAAACATTCCGAGTGTCGCGACACCGAACGGCCAGGCAGCCTTCCTGTTCCTCCTGACCTCGGCACTGGCACCGCTGATCCGTCTTTCTTACGGCCGCATGGTGTATATGGCGCTGCCCTATACGATCACGATGAGCGTCACGGGAGTGACGGCGCTGTGGTACTTGACTTGAGCAAGAAATGCCCGCATGGCGGGCATCGTAGTAAGCGGTGGATGCACGTTACGCCGCGTCATTTTCTGCCGATTTCTCCTTCAATGGCGATAGCTGTCATTCCGGTAATGTCAAGTTAACTGGTTTCATGGAGATTTCACTGATCACGATGCCAGCTAAGTTGCTGATTCTTGGTCCTGGCAAGAATCGATTTCGCCTCGAAAATGAACAAATTCGAGTTAACTTGACAGTACGCACGGTAGTGGTGCTGAGCGCGGTTTATGCCCGCGAAGTGATGGGCTTCGACAGTCAGGCGCTGGTGATTCTGATTATGGTGGTCAATGTTACCGCCGCTGTTGGCGCCTTGCTGTTCGGGCACCTGCAGGACCGGCTTGGCTCGGTGCCGACTTTGGCCATCACCCTGCTGATCTGGAGCGGAGCCATCATGCTGATAGCCGTTGCCGACGAGCGTACGGACATCTGGCTCGCAGGAAATATGATCGGCCTGGCCATGGGCGCCAGCCAGGCGGTCGGCCGGGCGCTGATCGGCCAGCTTACGCCCGTGACGCGCACCGCCGAGTTCTTCGGCCTGTGGGGCATGGCAAACCGGCTGGCGGCCATCGCCGGTCCCTTGAGCTATGGTTTGATCAGCTATTGGAGCCGCGGCAATCACCGCCTGGCGATTCTGTCCACACTGCTCTTCTTCATCGCCGGGCTGGTTCTGCTGCTGCGGGTGAACGAACAGCGCGGTAAAGCGGCGGCATTGGGTGTGTGAACAACGACACTTCGTAGGTTGAAAGATGAGCGGATTACCAGAACACAGCATGAGTGACAGGCATCTGGACGTCATTGGCTTTGACGAGGCGGAGACCTTTCCCGGCCTGTTCCAGCAGCGGGTGGCGCGTACCCCAGATACCATCGCTTACCGTCAATACGATGCGGGCGACGGTGTGTGGAAGGCCTATGACTGGAAGCAGATGGCCGGGTTGCTGGCGTGCTGGCAGGCGGCACTGGATAAAGAGGGACTGGCTGCCGGCGACCGCCTGCTGCCGGTCTTCCCGTTACTCCGGCACGCGCCATTAGCGTGGCAAGTCTCATGTCCCAGGCGCGTAGGTTCGGCGCGGTGGCGCGATCAGGGCCGAAACCTTCGGAGTAGTGTCTGCGACATGGGCAATGACAAATCGGAATCGAGGATGGCCAACAGGCACACCATCAACCTTAATTGACGGTGTACTAGCCCACATGAAAAACCGAATGATAAAAAACATCCTGCTCCTGCTGCTTGGACTAGTCTTGTTGAATGGTTGTATGTATCTGCAACAGTCCTCGATGATCTTTTTCCCTTACGTAACGCTTGATCAGACACCGGCGGATTGGGGGCTTGTGTATGAAGATGTCTTCCTGGACACCGAGGATGGCGTGCGCTTGCATGGCTGGTACATCCCGCGTCATGGATCGAAGCAGGCCCTGCTCTTTTTTCACGGTAATGCGGGCAATATCTCCCATCGCAGCGCCTCCGTGGAGATCTTTCACCGGCTTGGCCTGAATGTCTTTATCTTCGACTACCGGGGTTACGGTAAGAGCCAGGGCAAACCCGATGAGAAGGGACTTTATAAAGACGCCAGGGCAGCCTGGCGCTATCTAAGCAAAGAGCGAGGATTCGGTCAGGAAGAGATCATCCTGTTCGGTCGCTCGCTTGGCGGTGCCGTGGCGGCAGAACTGGCTGCGGAAATTCAGCCGGGAGGGCTAATTCTCGAGTCCACATTCAGCTCCGCGAAGGATATGGCCAATGCGGTTTTTCCTGTTCTTTCCCGATTGATTTTTCTGCGTTACGATTTCGATACTGCGGCCCATGTCAGGCGGGTGGCGTGTCCGGTGCTGGTGTTGCACAGCCCCGACGATGAGATTATTCCGTTCCGTCTTGGAGAGAAGGTATTTCAGGCGGCCAATGAGCCAAAATCCTTTGTGAAGATGAGGGGCGACCACAATAGCGGGATTCTTATGAGCCAGCCGGACTACGAGCGGGCGCTTGGCGCGTTTGTCTCTCTCGTCGCTATTAGACCGTGACACAAACGCCGCACCCCACCAGAAGATCCGCGAAGTAAAGTTCGCCGAGAGCCGGGCGCCGAAAACTGAGTGCGGCGCATACATTCGAGGGATTCTTAAGCAATCGTGATTCCTTTGACTATCATAGGGACGATGGGTATTGCCACATTAAGTAGAGATCAGCGACACTTGCAGAATGAAATCCGGAAAATCACTATGTCACCGAGTTTTTCTGAATCGGTGTGCAGTCCGTGCTCACGAACCGAACACCGGTCGTGTTATTCGCGTTTCGGCAACAACGACTTCGGCTAGTTTAATGCGGCTTCGATCTTTTCAATGAGCTGATCACCAGCCACCGGTTTGGTGATTACCTCCAGTGCGCCTGCCTCGACTGATGATAGTGCGAGCGAACCGTCAGGTCGTGCAGTAAGCACGATTGTCGGAATCGTTATGCCCTTCTCAACCAGGGATCGCTGCAATTCCACCCCGCTCATTCGCGGAAAATACAGATCCAATATCATGCAAGACGGCGGATCGTCCGTATCGAAGTCAGCCAGGAATGCCTCGCAGGAATGGTAGGACTTTGCCCCCCAACCGTGCAGTTCCATTAACATGCGGATTGGCTCGCTGACAGAATCGTCGTCATCGATTACGACAATGCGTGGATTGTCCCGATTAGTCATGAGTAATTTCAAGCATGGGAGTGCGAGCAGGAATTCGTAACAAGCACTCGAGCTTAGTCAGTCCGAAACGAACGGCAAACTAGGGGATATACCTATTTCCGGGGCAATGCGCCTAATGGGATCGCGCAGGATTCGCAGTGGGCCTGCATGACTCGTGAATGAGTGAGATAAGACGCTCGCTGTTGACTGGCTTGTGCAATACCGTACAGCGTGCGAGATCAACGGCGGAGATATCCTTTGCAGATGTATCGCCGGTAATCAGGATTGTTGGCAGATCCTCGCCGACCAGATGCCGGATACGGCGCACAACTTCTATGCCATTTAGTCCAGGCAGGCGGTAGTCGGAGACGACAATATCAGGTCGTAATCCATCTTCGACTTTGGCGAGTGCTTCGTCACCATGTAACGCCGATTGTACGTCGAACCCTTCGATTCTCAGCAACATCACCGTGGCATCGATAATGGCAGGATCATCGTCGACGATCAGCACAGTCGCAGCATAGTCTGTCGTTGTGCTTGCATCTGACAGGACAGGTTCCGTTGCAGCTTCGCTGACGACGCCGACTTGGGGCAGGCTCACCGAGAAGGTGGACCCCTGGCCCGGTACTGAGTGCACATCCAGTTTGTGCTCAAGCAATCGGGCAATATGTCTGACTATCGCAAGGCCCAGGCCGAGGCCCTTGCTTCGATCTCGAACCGGATTTTCGAGCTGAAAGTATTCTTCAAATATTGTTTCCAGCGCATCTTCCGGAATGCCCACACCGGAATCAGAAACGTCGATACTGGCACTGTCGCCATCGGATCGAATGACAATGCTGACTTCACCGGATTCCGTATACCGGATGGCATTGCCGACAAAGTTTTCGACAATACGCCGCAAGAGTGCAGGATCACTTTTTACAATCAGCGGCGTTGGCTCAATGTGAAGGTTCAAACCCTTTTCTGCAGCCAAAGGTGAATTATCGGCAGCGATTTGATCCAATAGTTTCTGCAGCGGAAACTCGCACGGTTCCGCCACAATTGATCCGCTATCAAGTTTGGAAATATCCAGAAGCGCGTCGAGGATCTCGGCCATGGTATCCAGCGACTGGCGCATTTTGATACCAATATCCTGATTTTTGTGCTTTTGGAGTTGCTGCGACAGGACCGACAAGTACAATCCCATCGACTGTAGCGGTTGCCGGAGGTCGTGACTGGCCGCAGCCAGAAAACGAGTCTTGATCCCGGTGGCACGATCCGCTTCTTTTTTTGCTGCGCGGAGTGCCGCGGCAGCAGCCTCCTGCTCAGTAACGTCATAGCCGGTATTCAGCAGACCGACAATTGATCCGTCTGCGCTCTCCATGGTCTTCGAATGCCACTGAATCATCCGCCGGTCACCGGCCTTGGTGACAAGCGCATTAACATAGCCTCGATTGATTCCTTCGCGCATCACCTGGGCAAAGAATTCCTGAATTGTCGGTCGTTCGTCTTCGGGAATGAAAGTGTCAAACCAATCGACGCCGATAAGTTCATTGGCACTGTAGCCGGTCAGGTCTTCAAAATAAGGATTGACAAGCGTTATCCGCCCTTTGAAATCCAGGACGAGGACAATGCCCTGTTGCGTCGTTATGAGGTTGTCGGAAAAATCTTTTTCCGACCGCAACTGCTCAACCGTATCGGCTAATTCTGTAGCCGCATTCTTCAGTTTGGTGATATCCCGTATCGATGCTGACACGACCATGCGACCCAGAAGGTGAATCGGACTCAGGTTGACGTCGATGGGGAATTCGGAACCATCTTTATGACGCGCACACAGATCCAGCGAGCTGCCCATGGCACGAACTCTCAAGTTGTCCGCGAATTCACGGCGGTGCCCTATGTGACTGTTTCGAAATCGTTGCGGAATGAGCAACTCGACGGCCTGACCCAGCATTTCTTCGCGCTGATAGCCAAACAGCTTCTCCGCTTGTGCATTCAGCCATTCAATGCGGCCATCGGCGTTGACCAGCAGGGTCGCGTCAGGAGCGGCGTCAAGAAGACTTCTTAAATCCTGCTCGCTATAAAATTGTTCTTTCTGTTTTCCTGCCATCGATCTGCATCCAGCGAGATCTGAATCGATCCTTGAAGATATGTTGTTTGCGTTCTAGAGGGGGAACCACGCAGAATACTCCTGCGGTCAATATCTGTCAGCCTAAATTGAGCGCGCTGCGTAGCGAAGCGTCGCGACTTCGCTATCGACTTCGGCAACTCGTACGGAGTTTTCCCGAACTTTCCGTCGGTTATCACTTACAGAAATATTGGCCAAACAGTGCTAGCGTCGATGCTGTGTAAGACAGTAACAAATCGGGCCAGCCTGGCCTGGCTCGTTGGAGAGCAATCATGGCAACAGACCTCAAATCGAAGGTGAAGGACTTGCAGGAGGCGAAGCGTGATTTCGTCAAAGCAGCCAAACAAGCGACCGTAAAGCTGGGCAAAGAGTACGATCGCCTGAATGCCAGGCTGAAGCAAGCCAATGCCCGGGCCAAGCGGGCCCAGGCTCAGCTCAAGGTCAAGGCGGAGCGACTGGCTGCGATTTCGAAATCCTCGGCAGCGAAAACACGCGTGGAGCTTCAATCGCAGATGACAAAATTGAAGACAACCGCGAGTGCTGCGAAAGAGGAAGCGCGTAATATTCGAAGCGAGCTGGGTCTGGTGCGCAAGGACCTGGCAGATGCGCGACACCATCTTTCACATGCATTGCATGTTGATAAAGCCATTGTGAAACTTGAGACAGCAATGGCAAGGAGAAAGGCCGCAAGGAAAAAGGCTGCCTGAGTTTCTCGCCTGTTTGAAGGGTTGCCGCAGTCACTTCTCTCCCCGAAAGTGACGGGGCTTCGCTGCAGCAGGCCAAACTAATCTGCTGACGCGGGACGACCGTTGACGCGACGAATGGCGGACATAGATGGGTTTATGAGGCGGATCGATGGAGTTCTCCAGCTGCGATTCTTATACGGTGGGCGCAGAGTGGGAGCTGCAACTTCTGGACATTGATTCGCTCGATCTGGTGCCGGGCATTGGCTCGATATTGCACGCTTTTGCCCAAGACCAACACGTAAAACCGGAATTCTTTCAATCCTGCGTAGAACTTAATTCTCCGATCGCCACCTGTTCGACGGAAATCAAAGCGCATTTTTTATCCTTGACGCGGCAGGTGCGACAAATCTGTCAAAGTCATGGTATGGACCTGGCCGGTGCTGGCACACACCCGTTCTGCCGTCTGCTGGCCCTGATAACGCCGTTGCCCAGGTACAAAGTGCTCGCGTCGGAACACGGCTATTTAGGGCAGACGCGGATCGCGTTTGCGACCCACATTCACATTGGCATGAAATCAGGCGATGAGGCGATCCGCGCCATGCGCTACTTGACGCCGTGTTTGCCGCTGCTTATTGCGATTGCTGCAAACTCGCCGTTCTGGCGCGGCCACGAAACGGGCTATGCAAGTTATCGCAGACGATTGCTGGCGGCTTCAAAATCCTTCGGCATCCCGCCTTACTTCGACAGTTGGCGGGAGTTCGAGCAGTTTTTTCAAATGGCGCTGCGGACTCACTCATTCCGATCAATCAAAGACATCCATTGGGACATTCGCCCGCACCCGGATTTCGGTACATTGGAATGTCGGGTGACGGACGCGCAATCGACGGTCGCCGATGTGGCTTTTCTTGCCGGGCTGGTTCGCGTGATGGTCGTCTGGATCAGCGCAACATCCCGGGAAGGCATAGAAGGCAGCGTTCCCAGGCGCCTGTCGCCGTGGATCGATCGGGAGAATCATTTCCGCGCCTCGCACTGGGGCATGGAGGCCGATCTTATTCACAACGAATCGGGTGACACCCGGGCAATTCACAGTTACCTGAGTAAACTGGCCAAGGCTGTTGCCGACACAGCCAATGAAATCGGTGAGGGGCACATCGCAAAACGGCTGGCGGGCATCGCACTTGAGACCCCGGGCTACATACAGCAACGGGTCGACTACCAAAAAAGAAACAATACCCGCGATGTTATTGATGCTTTGCGGAACAAGCTTCACACGGAATTGAATGAAAAAGCGATAGCCGCTACCTGATTCGTCAGGCTGACGTCGGCTGGTGCGCGGTCTCCAGGATCACCAGGCCGCAGCAATAAGGATAATGCTTCGTCACTTGTGTTTACGATCTTCTTTCTCTAACTCAGCTCTGAATTTCCGTTTCGCAGAAATTTCGTCGCTCTTGACTTTTTTCCGCTGGATTCTCGCATAGTCCTGAAGTTGTCGGCGAGCGCTGCGAAACGCGTCGCGCACAGCGACGTAGCAATCTTCGTGAGCGGGACTACTCTCGTCTTCATGGCTGACCACCAGAGTATCGCCCGGGACCGAGATTCTAATCACAACTTTGTAGCGGCGGCCTTTGTGGTGATGCTGATGAGGCGCTTCAATCGTCACCTGGCAGTCGGTGATTCGCTCGTAGTAGTGACTCAGTGCTTCAACATGACTTTCGATGTCAGCCACCAGGGCAGCGGACCGATCCATGTTATGAAAGTGAACGCTTGCTGGAATGCTCATGATACGCATGGCCGACTAGAGAAGGCGTGCATCAGCGTGGAAACGATTCAAACAACTTGGCGACGCCTTCCGCGATTACGGAGCTCGGATCTTCACGATCCCTCTCGGTGATCGTCTTTTCAGCCCAGCCGTGCCACACGGGTTTGCGTGATTTGCCATCAAACATATCGACACCCAGAGTGCCTTCCGTGTAGCTGTGTGCGGTTGTCTCGTGGATGTAGTAGTAGCTCCCGTGAACATGCCAGCCCCAGGATCCGCGGTAGGCGGCAGGGTAGGAATCGACTCTGATTCTGTCGCGGGTGCCAACCGTGTACGCAAGAACAAAGTCGGCATCGTCTCGATCTTCGATGAACGAGTAGCCTAATTGCTCCAACTGAGTCTGAATCGCCTGCTGAATCTTGCTTTGCGAAAGCGGACTGATTCGGACGGTGACCCCATCACCGATATACGGGTTCTCATCGATCCACGAAAATGTCTGGTAGGCGCCAAAGTTGGTCGTTTCATCGTAGTGAGAGCCGGTCCTGATCGTCTCGCACGCTGCGAGGATGGCACCTAATGCAATGAATGCAAAGATCTGTGCCAGACGGCGCCGGAAGACAAAATATTTCATGTTGATCGTCCTTTGGCCGAATCGTGCACTACTAATTCTTGGCCAGATCAGCCGGCAAGGCAATCCGTAGTAGCGACCAGCCAATTACGGTCAATACATACTGTGGATGTGCGATAACTCCAGGGATTGCGGCTAGTACGAATAGGTCCACGAACCGGCGGCGAGGATAATACTTTGGGCTATTAGTCTGTCGTGTGCGCCTGGCTGAGCAAAAGCCAGGCCGCAGATATCTCACCCAGGGCAACAGGGGCGACGGCAACGGTCGATCTGTCGTATGGAATATCGGGACTATTACAAGACGATGGGCGTGAACCGGGATGCGACGGCGAAGGAAATAAAGCGCGCCTACCAAAAGCTCGCCAGAAAGTATCATCCGGATGTTAGTAAAGAACCTGACGCTGAGGCTCGCTTCAAGGCAGTGGGCGAGGCCCATGCTGTGCTTAAGGACCCTGAAAAGCGTGCCGCTTATGATCAACTGGGAGCCAACTGGAAGGAGGGGCAGGATTTTACAGCGCCGCCCGGTTGGGACGCGGGTTTTGAGTTTCGCGGTAGTGAATTTCGCGGGGCGGATCAGTTTGCCGCAAGTGATTTTTTTGACTCACTTTTCGGTAGCGCGCACTGGGAGCAGCAGGGCAGATCCGGCAACAGGGTTTTCAATCGCGGCGAAGATCACCATGCGAAAATATTGATCGATCTCGAAGACGCATGGAGCGGAGCCAGTCGCCAGATCACTTTGCGCGTTCCAGAGATAGACGCGTCGGGAAAACTCAAAATGAAGCAGCGTGCCATCGACGTACGTATTCCGAAGGGGGTCAAACAGGGCCAGCATATCCGACTGGCCGGTCTCGGCGCGCCAGGCGCCGAAAAAGGCAAGCCCGGTGATCTGTATCTTGAAATCGAATTCAAGCCACATCCCTGGTATCGAGCCGATGGCCATGATTTGTATGTCGACCTACCTGTCGCCCCCTGGGAAGCCGCTTTAGGTGCCAGGGTCAAGTTACCGACACCGGGCGGAACAGTAGAACTAAAGATTCCTGCCGGCTCATCCTCTGGTGCCAGACTGCGCCTCAAAGGACGCGGAATTCCTGGCGGCGTTGCGGGCGATTTGTACGCAATACTTCAGGTTGCCTTGCCAGACGCCGAAACCGATAAAGCGAAAGCGTTTTACGAAAAAATGCAGAAGGAACTGGAATTCAACCCACGAAGCCATTTGGGCGTATGAGCATGTTATGAACAGTCAGAATAAATCCGCTACCAGGACAGAGATACTCGAAGTGAGCGTTGAGTTTACGCTTTCACAGTTGTGCCATGCCTGCGGCGTTGAGAGCGAGCAAGTGGTTGAGTTGGTGGAAGCAGGTGTGCTGGAGCCGATCGGCACAAACAGGAGTCGATGGCGCTTCTCCGGTATCAGTTTGGAACGTGCAAGAAGGGCCCTTCGACTGCAACGGGATCTTGGCGTCAATGTTGCCGGCGCGGCCCTGGCACTAGACTTGATCGAGGAACTCGACAGGCTTAGAGCCGAGCTGAAACTGCAGGCCTACGATCACTTCACTAACGGCGAGCCGTCCTGAAATGAATACGAATGCAGTCGGCATTGCATCGATCGAAAGCGAAGAGACCATGATTGACACGCTGTCGCATTACTGTCGAATTAACCTCAGTTATCGAGATTCGGAGTGCTAACCGACAACGAAAACAGCCAGACACCGATTGGTGTGATTACGGAGGTCCATGGTCCTGTAGCAGTCATCGCCTGTGACACGCTGCCGCCCCTGAGACAGGCCTTGTGCGCAAACCTCAATCACGAATCCTACTTGTTCGAGGTTCATCAGCACCTCGATGAACACCATGCGCGTGTCATCACCTTGCACCAAAGCACCGGTCTGTATCGGGGCATGACTGTTTATGACACCGGGACGCCGCTCCATATCCCGGTGACGCCCGAATGCCTGGGGCGTCTATTGAATATTTTCGGCGAGCCGCTGGATGACGGCGGCGCCCTGTCGCCGCTGGAATTCCGCAATATCCATAGCCGTCCGCCTCCGTTACAGGAGGCAGTAGGTGTTGGCGAGGTGCTACAGACGGGTATCAAGGTCATTGATCTGCTGTGTCCCTTCGTCAAAGGGGGTAAGACCGGGCTGTTCGGTGGTGCCGGTGTTGGCAAGACCGTGCTGGTCATGGAGTTCATGCATGCGGTCGCTACCCTGCATAAAGGCGTGTCGGTGTTCGCCGGGGTGGGCGAACGTATTCGCGAAGGCCACGAGCTGTGGCACGAGATTCGCAAGGCCGGTGTGCTGCCACAGACACTCATGGTGTTCGGCCAGATGGATGAGTCGCCTGGGGTCCGCTTCCGAGTGGGGCTCTCGGCGCTCACCTATGCCGAGTATCTGCGTGACACCATGCATAAGGAGGTGTTGTTCGTCATGGATAACATCTTCCGTTTCGTGCAGGCGGGCAGCGAGGTTTCCAGTCTCCTCGGGCGCATGCCAGCTACCGTCGGTTACCAGCCGACGCTCATCACCGAGGTAGCGGAGATGCAGGATCGGATTCTTTCGACGCGACATGGTGCCATCACGTCGGTGCAGGCGGTCTACGTGCCGGCGGACGATATGACTGACCCCGCGGTCAGCGCCATCCTCAGCCATCTCGATACTACCGTAATCCTTTCCCGTAGCCAGGCGGGCAAGGGCATCTATCCGGCGGTAGACCCTCTGCAGTCGGGCAGCAGACTCATGGACCGGCACACCCTCGGGTCGCGCCATTACAGCATCGCAGAAGGCGTGCGCGAACACCTGGCGCGTTATAAGGAGTTGGAGGACATTATTTCCATGCTGGGCGTGGAGGAGTTGTCCACCAAGGACCGCAAAATCGTCATGCGTGCGCGCAAGCTGCAACGCTATCTTACCCAGCCATTCTGGACCACGGCCTCGCGCACCGGGATCGAAGGCGTTTCGGTACCGCTGGAGAATACTCTTACCGATTGCGAGGACTTTTTCTCGGGGCGCTATGACGACGTTACGGAAGACCACTGTTACATGCGCGGCACCATGGCAGCGGCAACGACGTGAAATCCTTTACGCTGTGGCTGCAAGACGCGACCCAATCCGAGGAAATAACGGATGTGACATCCTTTGTCGGTGTTGACGCCTCAGGCAGTTTCGGGATTCTTGCAGGACACGCACGCATGATGACTTCACTCATCATCGGATTGGCCCGATTTCGTATCGGCGAGGGTACCTGGCAGTACCTGGCCTTACCCGGGGCGGTGTTGTATTTCCATGACAACGTGCTGACGCTGAGCACGCGCCGTTATCTGCTGGGCGATGACTATATGCAAATCAGCCAGGCTCTACAGCAACAATTGCTCGCGGAGGAAGAAAAGCTGTACGCCATGAAAGAAAGCCTGCACCACATGGAAGAAGAGGTTCTCAAACGCCTCTGGCAAATGAGCCACAAGGGAACAGGCTGACAGCCATGCAACAGCTTAATGATCTGAGAAAGCAGGTAGAGCGTCAGGCGAGGCGTATGAAAAAAGCCGAACGGGAGCGGCCCACTCTAATCGGCCAGACGATCTACGTGGGCACGCTCGGCTTGTTGTTCGTGCTGCCTGTGATTGGCGGAGCCTATCTGGGTAAATGGCTGGACAGCCTGGTCGCCGGTTACTCGGTTCGCTGGACGGTGAGCCTGATCCTGGTGGGGGTGGTTGTGGGTGCCCTGAACAGTTACCTGTTTGTGAAGGAATAAGCGATGGCCGAAGGAAATCTATTCATCGAACCCATCGTCGAACTGGGGCCAGTAGCAATTACCAACACGGTGGTGACCACCTGGGCGATCATGGCTGCGATCTGGCTACTCGCCTGGCTGGTGTCGCGAAGGTTGTGCATCGAGCCCGGGCCTGTGCAGACGGCGGTTGAAGGTATCGTCTCCACTATCGAGAATGCCGTCGCCGGGGTCGCGCCCCGGCATGCCCGGCGCATTATGCCGTTTATCGGTAGTCTTTGGATTTTTCTGGTCGTTGCCAATCTCAGCGGCCTGATTCCGGCGGCACAAGCCCCGACGCGGGACCTGTCCGCAACGGCTGCGCTCGCCTCCCTGGTATTCCTTTCGACGCACTGGTTTGGAATCCGTATCCAGGGCCTGAAGAAGTACCTGCACCATTTCATTGCACCCAGCCCAATCCTTCTACCCATTAATCTCATCAGTGAGGTCACGCGCACTGTTGCGCTGGCGGTGCGACTGTTCGGCAACATGATGAGCCTGGAAATGGCGGCCCTGCTGATCTTGCTGGTCGCCGGTTTTCTTGCGCCCGTACCGATCATGATGCTTCACATCGTGGAGGCCCTGGTGCAGGCCTACATCTTCGGCATGCTGGCACTCATCTACATCGCCGGCAGCTTACAAGCACAACAACTTCGGCAACAAAAAAAGGAGTAGCCCATGTTCGACTTGTCTACCTTCACTATTGCGTCGACAGTTGCGGCAATTCTTGGTATCGCACTCGGTGTCATGCTGCCTGCAGTCGCCATGGGGCGGGCCATCAGCAGCGCCCTGGATGCCCTGTCGCGACAACCGGAAGCAGAGAGTGCCATCATGCGCACACTGTTCATCGGTCTGGCCATGATCGAGTCGCTGGCCATCTATGTTTTGGTCATCGTGCTCATCGTGTTGTTCCGCAACCCGCTGCTCGAATATCTTTTGCAATAGACCAGTGGCGACGATGACTTCATTGACGACATGGAGCACCCTGCCGTGGAACTGAGCTGGTCCACCTTTGTGCTCGAAATCTTCAATTTCCTGGTCCTGGTATGGATCCTCAAGCGCTTTTTGTACAAACCGGTACTGGACGTGATCAGCCGCAGGCGGGCCGGCATCGAAAAAACCCTGGCCGACGCCGAGGCCCTCCATGCAGATGCTGAAAAATCGCGAAAACAATACGAAGGTCGGCTTGCCGATTGGAATCAGGAGCGGCGACAAGGGCGCGAAGCGCTGATTCGGGAGCTCGAGGCCGAGCGACTGGTCAAGATGACGGAGTTACAAAGCTCTCTGGAGCTGGAACGCGAGACGGCGAAAGTGGCCGAGGCGCGTCGCCAATCCGATGCCGTGCGCAAGATCGAAGAAACGGCGCTTATGCAAGGTGCCCGTTTCGCAACCAGTCTGCTGGAACAGGCATCCGGGCCGGATACAGAGGCACGCCTTGTTGAATTGGCAACCGCCGAGCTGACGCAACTGCCGGCTGAACGCATTGCGGCCTTGCGCAACAGCTACGGGAAGACGCTTGAGGCAATCGTGGTGGTTAGCGCCTTCGAACTTCCGGACGATCAACGTCAGCGGCTCGAGCAGGCACTGGCGACGGTTACCAGCCCGAACATACCGCTGCGGTTCGAACAGAATAGCGAACTGCTGGCCGGAGTGCGCATGATCATCGGCCCCTGGGTACTGGGTGTAAATCTCCAGGATGAACTAAAGGGATTCGTGGAACTGACCAATGACGAAACACGGATCAGAGATGGCAACCAGCATACTTAATCGCCAGGCGAAATGGCTGGACCGTTACCAGCCCGGACTTCGTATCAGCGAACAGGGTAGCGTGGTTGCGGTCGGCGACGGCATCGCCTGGATTACTGGTTTGCCATCCGCCGCCATGGACGACGTCCTGGCTTTTGCGGATGGCAGCCAGGCGATGGTTTTTGATTTGACGGAAGGGCTTATCGGCGCGGTATTGCTATACGACACCGAGGCGTTGACTGCCGGCACCACCGTACAGCGCACCGGCCGTACCTTGAGTGTGCCAGTGGGCGATGCTCTGCTCGGGCGCATTATCGATCCTCTGGGGACACCACTTGATGGTGAGCCACCGCCGGCCCATACACGTTGGCAGGCGATGGAATCGTCCTCGCCACCTATCGTGGCGCGCGATTTTGTCCATGAATCCCTTCACACTGGAATCAAGATCGTTGACACCATGGTCCCCATCGGCAAGGGGCAACGCCAATTGCTCATTGGCGATGAGGGCCTGGGGCGCAGCTCCATCGCGCTGGACACCGTGATCAATCAGCGTGGCCTGGACGTCTATTGCGTTTATGTATTGATTGGCCAAAAACGCTCCACGGTTGTGGACACCATCAATACCCTGCGGGAATATACCGCTCTGGATTTCACCACTGTGGTGGTGGCGGAGGCGAGTAGCCTGCCCGGTCTGCAGCATCTGGCGCCGTTTGCCGGTTGCGCCGTCGCCGAGTTCTGGATGCAGCAGGGGCGGGATGTCCTGGTTGTCTACGATGACCTATCCACCCACGCCAAGACCTATCGTGAGTTGTCCCTGCTGCTGCGCCGTCCGCCGGGACGCGAGGCCTATCCCGGCGACATCTTTTCCGTTCATGCCCGATTGCTGGAACGGGCTACCTGCCTGAATGCCGCCCATGGTGGCGGCAGCATGACAGCTCTGCCCATCGTCGAAACAAAACTCGGTGAAATCGCCGCTTACATTCCCACCAACCTGATCTCCATCACCGACGGACAGCTTTACCTGGATCGCAGTCTGTTTGCCGGCGGCTTCCGCCCCGCCATTGATATCGCCCGTTCAGTCTCCCGTATTGGCGGTCAGGCGCAACACCCCTGCATCAAAGCGGAGGCAGGCCGCATGAAGCTTGACTATCTCCAGTTCCTGGAACTGGAGGTCTTCACCCGCTTCGGCGCACGTCTCGAGGCTTCCATGGAAGCAGCCATTCATCGCGGCCGCCTGTTGCGGGAGATTCTGAAACAGGATCGTCTCTCCCCTTCGCCGATGGCATTCCAGATGGCGTGGTTGGTGGCGTTCAACGATGGCCTTTTCGAAGCTACGGATCCCGATGCGATCTCTACCTTACTCACAGAACTCGAGGGCCGGGTCAGGCACACTGCGCTCAGCCTCGATGCCCCTCGCGAGGAATGGAGTGCGGCGGTCGCCGGCTGGCTCCCTCAGTCAACCCGGGATGCATCAACATGACACGTCGGCGTAACCTGGAGCGCCATCGCCACAGCATGGCCGAGATCCGGGACATCATGCATTCCATGCAGACCCTGGCCTACATAGAAACCCGAAAGCTGGCCCGCTTTCTTGGTGCACAACACGCCGTGCTCCAAAGCATCGAGGAGGTTGCGGCGGATCTGCTCAGCTTCTACCCCGAAACCCTGCCTGAGGCAAAAGAGACAAAACCGGTCTACGTTTTGATCGGAACCGAGCGCGGCTTTTGCGGGGACTTCAACCATGCCCTGCTCAAGTATCTGGAATCCGCCCTGCAGGCAAATCCCCAAAGCAGCCCGGTGCTGCTCGCCATCGGGCGCAAGCTGTTTACGCTGGTGGAAGGGGACGCGCGTGTAGCGGTCCGGATTGATGGCGCCAGTGTAGTGGAAGAGGTGACGGCCGTGCTCAGTCAAATGGTGCGCGAATTGTCTTCCTTGCAGGAACAACATCGTATGCTGACCGTATATGGGCTCTACCATAGTGCTGAGGGCGGTATTGTCATGCAAAAATTATTACCCCCCTTCCAGCAATACCTGTACCAGGCGCCGCACTTTCCACATCCGCCGGTCCTGAATCAATCGCCGCAGGAGTTTCTGGCTGAGCTTATGGATCACTACCTGTTCGCGGCCCTGCACGAGATGTTGTATTCGTCGCTCAACGCCGAAAACCATCAGCGTGTGGCGCACTTGGAAGGAGCCGTGAAGCATCTCGACGACGAATCGGCAGAGCTGGCCCGACAATGCAATGCCCTGCGCCAGGAGGAGATCATCGAGGAGATCGAGGTGATCCTCCTCAGTGCCGCCAGCCTCGGTGAGAGACCAGGGAAGTGAGACTGCGCCAGTGTTCAGAATAATTAGAGGGCGATAACGAAAATGAACTCAACCAGGAAATCGCAAAACAGCCAACCCCTTTTCCGCCGCTATGTCGCTAACCCGATTCTCACCAGGGACCACTGGCCCTTCTACCTTCACTCCTGATCCTGCCAATGCCGAAGAGCATTGGGGAGTTGAAGACCCTCGCATTGTCTGGCTTGAGGACCATGGCGAGTATGCCGTAACTTACGTTTCCTTTTCTCTCGGGGGTCCTGTGGTTGCCGTTGCCATGACCCGGGATTTCCAGTCATTTGACTGCTTGGGCTGTGTAATGCCGCCGGAAGACAGAGACGGGTCGCTATTTCCCCGCCGCATTAACGGGCGCTATGCCCTGATTCACCGACCCATCATTCGCGACAAGGGGCATATCTGGATTTCCTTTTCACGCGACCTGAAGTACTGGGGGGAACACAGTATCTTGCTCCCTGCTCGTCACGGTTGGTGGGATCATCACCGGGTGGGACTTGGAACGCCACCTGTAGAAACGTCCGAGGGCTGGCTAATCTTCTACCACGGCGTTCGCTTGACGGCTTCCGGCAGCTTATACCGTGTGGGGATGGCATTGTTAGACCTCGATGATCCCCGCAAAGTGATTGGCAGAACTGACCGCTGGGTGCTTGGCCCGGAGGAAATGTATGAATACATCGGAAACGTGCCAGGCGTGGTCTTTCCGACCGGCGTTATCGTGGATCCTGCTACGGCAGAAGTACGCCTGTATTATGGCGCGGCGGATAACTCTGTCGCAGTCGCTACGGCTAATCTGAAGGATCTTTTGATGGCTTTGAAAAACGGAACGCATTAAGGAGTATTGATAAGTTAAGTGACGTTAAAGGGTAATCGTTGGATGAAAAGATTAACCGCAATGGTCAAGCATCACCGATTTCCAGCCGAAATCATTCAATACCCCATCGTCAGTAACAACCGGCCAGCAACGATGGCTCAGACCTTACGGTACAGGAAGCACGCGCAGCTTCGGTCAGTAAGACGCCGGGTGTCCGTTCCGACATGTTCGACGTTGTCGCTGGAGAATGCACACAGCCACTCGCCATCCGCCACAATTTTCGGCAAACGAAAATCGACTCTCCCTAGCGCTGCGTTGATCAGTATCGCAACTGCAAGGGGGTGATCGTCGGCGCCAGGATCCTCATTCGTCTCTGTGAGTAGCAATATCAGCGCGCGGTCGTGCAGCCATTGCTGCTCCGACAAGTGCCCGCCGTCGGGTGTAAGCCACTCAATGTCCGGGTGTCCGGCGCTGTTCTTGCCGAGTCCATGGCGATAGACGTCGCGCTTCAACAGGTCGTTGTTTTGCCGCAACCAGATCAGTTGTCTAACCGCAACCTGGAAATCGGGATCCAGTTCCAGCCCGCTCCAGTCGATCCAGCCGATTTCGTTGTCCTGGGCATAAGCGTTGTTGTTGCCGTGCTGGGAGTTGCCGAACTCGTCGCCGCCGAGCAGCATCGGCGTTCCCTGGGACAGCAGCAGACTCGCCAGCATATTAAGGCGCTGCCGCCGTCGCAGATGGTTGATTTTCTCATCGCTGGAAACTCCCTCTACGCCGTAATTGGAGCTGAAATCGTGATGGTGGCCATCCCGGTTGTCCTCGCCATTGTCTTCATTGTGGCGCTGCTCGTAACTGACCAGGTCAAGTAGCGTGAGGCCGTCGTGGCTCGTGATGTAATTGACACTCGCACGCGGCGAGCGACCACCCTGCTCGAAAATATCCGCCGAGCCGTGCAAGCGGCGGCCGAATTCCGAGGTTTGAAAATCGTCGCCGCGCCAGAATTGCCGCACGGCGTCGCGATACTGGTCGTTCCATTCGGACCAGCGCAACGGAAAATTGCCAAGCTGGTAACCGCCTGGTCCTACGTCCCAGGGCTCCGCGATGAGTTTGACGTCGCGTAACATGGGCTCGTTACCGATGCGCTCGAAGAACGCATGCTGCGGGTCGAAACCGCTTGTAGTGCGGCCGAGTACTGGGCAGAGATCGAAACGGAATCCGTCGACGCCCATATCACGACTCCAGTAACGCAGACTGTCGCAGACCAGTGCCTGCACACGCGGATGATCGATATTAAGCGTGTTACCGCAAGCGGTATCATTAACATAGTCGCCCGGGGAATCGGCCGGAGTGCGGTAATAGGTCAGGTTGTCGATGCCGCGAAAACTCAGCGTCGGGCCAAGCCGGTCGCCCTCGGCGGTGTGGTTGTAGACGACGTCGAGAATAACCTCGAGACCGGCATCATGAATGGCATTGACCATGGATCTGAACTCATCGATGTCGGTGCCGCTGAGATACCGAGGTTCGGGCGCAAAAAAACTGAGTGAGTTATAGCCCCAATAGTTGTGCAATCCACGCTCCGTCAGAAAATCTTCATCGACGAAAGCATGCACGGGCATCAGTTCGATCGACGTGATGCCGAGTGCCTTCAGGTAGTCGAGCAGATGCGCGTTGCTCAGCCCACGAAAGCGGCCGCGATCGGCTGCCGGAACCGCCGGATGCAACATCGTGTAGCCACGTACGTTGACCTCGTAGATGATTGTGTCCGGCCATGGTATGGGGGGGGCTGGCCGGGGTACCTGGTCGCCGCTACCCTGAACAATCGCTTTCGGCACGAACGCTGCGCTGTCGAGCGTGCTCGGCACCTGATCATCCTTGTGGCCGCCGGTCGTGTCAAAACCGAATACCGCCTTCGACCAGGTGAGCTGCCCGCTGAGCTGCTTCGCGTATGGGTCAATGAGCAGCTTGTTGGAATTGAAGCGAAGTCCCGCCCCAGGGTCATAGTTACCCTGCACGCGATAACCGTATTGCTGGCCGGGCTTGCAACCCGGCAGATAGCCGTGCCACACGCCTTCATCGCACGCCGGAAGGAAAAAGCGCCCCTCTGTTTCACCGGCGCTGTCGAAAAGGCAGAGTTCGACGGCACTCGCCCTCTCTGAGTACAAAGCGAAATTCACGCCGGCGCCGTCCCAGTTCGCGCCGAGCGTCTGCGAGCTTCCCGGCCGAATCATAGCAATGGGGGGTCGATTGGGCTCAGGTGCCAGATGCCACTGTTGTACTCGCGCATCGTGCGGTCGGTTGAGAAACGACCGGATGCGGCCGTGTTCAGGATGCTCATCCGCGACCAGCTGCTCGTGTCCTTGTAGGCTTCATTAACGCGCTGCTGCGCGTCGACAAAGCTGCGGAAATCCGCAGCGGTCATCCACGGGTCGTTCGGGTCACGAAACGAGCGGATCAGGGCGTCGAGAATGCCGGGCTCGGATCGGTTGAAGTGCGCGCTCTCGAGAAGATGCATCACGCGCGAGAAATCCTCGTCGGCTGCAATGATCGCGCTCGGATCATACTCGGGCCGCAGCTCGGCGATCTGGTCGACGGTCAGCCCGAACAGAAAAAAATTCTCACTGCCAACGGCTTCGCGAATCTCCACGTTGGCACCGTCCAGTGTGCCGATCGTCAGAGCGCCGTTCATCATGAACTTCATGTTTCCGGTGCCGGATGCTTCCTTGCCCGCCGTCGATATCTGCTCCGAGAGTTCCGCGGCGGGGCAGATTAGCTCCATCGCAGAGACGTTATAGTCCGGGAAGAAAATCAGCCGCAGCTTGTCGGCCGTCATCGGATTTGCGTTGATAGCCCCGGCGACATTGTTGATGCATTTGATAACGTTCTTCGCCATGACATAGCCGGGCGCCGCCTTGCCGCCGATGATGATCGTCCGCGGGACCAGATCCCCGGCGTCACCACGCACGATGCGATCGTACAAATGAATTGCATGCAATACGTTAAGCAGCTGACGTTTGTATTCGTGGATGCGTTTGACCTGCACGTCATACATCGTCGCGGGATCAATCACGAGGCCGCAGCGAGATTTGATGACTTCCGCAAGGCGAACCTTGTTTGCGTGTTTGACGTTGCGCCAGTCGCTCCGGAAGCCGGCGTCGTCCGCGTGTTCGCGCAGACCGGCCAGTTCATCGAGATCCGTGACCCAGTCCCCGCCAATCTTTGTGCTGATCAGTTTCGAGAGTTCGGGGTTGCAGGCGGCGAGCCAGCGGCGCTGAGTCACGCCGTTTGTTTTGTTATTGAATCTCTCCGGCCACAGCTCATAGAAGTCGTGGAATAAGCCTTGCTGTAACAGCCGCGAGTGCAGCTCCGCGACGCCGTTGATCGAATAACTGCCGACGATCGCAAGATACGCCATGCGCACCATCGGCTTGTCGCCTTCCTCAATCAGTGACATGCGCCGGACGCGTTCACTGTCGCCGGGCCATTGCCGGCTCACTTCGGCAATGAAGCGGGTATCGATCTCATGGATGATGTCGAGCAGGCGCGGCAACAGCCGTTCGAATAATGAGACGGACCATACTTCAAGTGCTTCGGGTAGCAACGTGTGATTTGTGTAAGCCATGGTCTGGCGCGTGATCAGCCAGGCCTCATCCCACCCGAGCCCGTATTCGTCGAGTAGCAGACGCATCAATTCAGCGACCGCTATTGCCGGATGCGTATCGTTCAGTTGAAAGCAGTTCTTCGCCGCAAAATTGCTGAAATCCTCGCCGTGGCGCCGACACCAGTCGCGAAGCGTATCCTGCAGACTGGCGGATGCGAGGAAATATTGTTGGCGCAGGCGCAATTCCCTGCCCATTTCCGTCGTCGCGTTCGGATACAATACCATCGTGATGTTTTCGGCTTCGTTTTTCGCGGCGACGGCGTCGACATAGTTGCCGGCGTTGAACTCCTCGAGGTCGAACTCATCGGTAGCCGCCGAGGACCAGAGACGCAGCGTGTTAACGATGTCGTTACGATAACCCGGAATCGGAACGTCAAACGGTATGGCGAGCACATCGTGAGTCGCGATCCACCGATGCCGGGTATGCCCGTTACCGTCCCGATCGGCCTCAACCCTGCCACCGAAGTGAACGACCTGTGCGAGGTCAAAGCGCACGATTTCCCATGGAAAACCTTCGTGCAACCACGGGTCCGGCTCTTCAACCTGGAATCCGTTCTCAATGCGCTGGCGGAACATGCCGTACCGATAGCGGATGCCGTAGCCGACGACCGGCAGACGCAGCGTCGCGCAGCTGTCGAGAAAACACGCAGCGAGGCGCCCAAGACCGCCATTGCCAAGACCCGCATCGTGCTCGCGTTCGCAGACGTCTTCGAGACGGATACCGAGGCGCTCGAGTGCGTCGGCCGCGGCCGCGTCGATATCGAGATTCAGCAGGGCGTTGCGCAGCAGCCGGCCCATCAGGAACTCGAGCGACAGGTAGCTTACCCGGCGGCTATCCGAACGCTCAATCGCAATATTCGTGCGATTCCAGCGGTCCATCAGGCGGTCGCGGGTCGCGTGCACCAGCGCCTGGTAGATGAATGGTGAGCGCGCCCGAACAGTCCGCCGACCAAGCATGCGGCTAAAATAGTGCGAGACGTCCTCGAGAATCGCGTCCGCGCTCAGCTCGAGCGGGGGCGTGTGCAGAAGTTCTAAATCGCCGATGCCGGCCGAATTGTCGGGTCTGGCAGCCATCATTCTCTCCGTCGCGCCGCGCGGTGCTACACGGCGGGTATCAGAATCAGTGTCGCAAGTGGTGGCAGTGTCAGCTTCAGCGACGCCGGACGGCCGTGAGACTCCATGTTTGCGGATTCTATCAGCCCCGGGTTACCGATACCGCTGCCACCGTAGTCTCGCGCATCGGTATTCAGCAATTCCCGGTAGGACCGCCTGGCCGGCACACCAATAGCGTAATCGTAGCGGACAACCGGCGTAAAATTCGACACGCATACCACATGTTCGCCATTGCGAGCCCGCCGCAGCCATGCAACGATGCTGGCATCGCGATCCTGCCAGTCAATCCATTCGAATCCGGCCTGCTCGAAGTCGATCTGATGCAGCGCCGGCGTCTCGCGATAGATGCGGTTCAAGTCGCAAACGACGCGCTGAATGCCCTGATGGGACGGATACTCCAGCAGATGCCAGTCGAGAGACTTGTCGTGGTTCCATTCGTCACTCTGCGCGAATTCATCGCCCATAAACAGGAGTTTTTTACCGGGATGTGCAAACATGAAACCGAAGTAGGCACGCAGGTTTGCGAAGCGCTGCCAGTCGTCGCCGGGCATGCGACCGAGTAACGAGCGCTTGCCGTGCACGACTTCATCGTGCGAAAGCGGCAAGACAAAGTTCTCGTTGAATGCGTAAACGAGGCCAAACGTTAACCGGTCATGATGGAACTTCCGGTGTATGGGTTCCTCCGTCATGTAGGCAAGGGTGTCGTTCATCCAGCCCATGTTCCACTTATACGTAAACCCAAGTCCGCCCGCGTAGGTCGGGCGCGATACCCCCGGCCATGTCGTCGACTCCTCTGCGAACGTGATGCCGCCGTGCGCGTGCACGGCCTCGTTAAGACGGCGCAGGAAAGAAACGGCCTCGAAGTTTTCGTTACCACCCTGTTCGTTCGGTAGCCATTCGCCTTCTTTTCTCGAGTAATCGAGATAAAGCATCGAGGCGACGGCGTCGACGCGCAGCGCGTCGAGGTGAAATTCGTCAACCCAGAACAACGCGCTCGCGATCAGATAATTTATCACTTCGAGGCGGCCATAATTGAAAATCAGCGTGCCCCAGTCGGCGTGCTCGCCGCGGCGTGGGTCGGCGTGTTCATAGAGCGCCGTGCCATCGAAGCGCGCAAGGCCATGAGAGTCGCGCGGAAAATGCGCCGGCACCCAGTCGATGATGACACTGATACCGGCCCGATGACACGCGTTTACAAAGTAGCGGAAGTCGTCGGGTTCACCGAAGCGCTGCGTCGGCGCAAACATACCGATGGGCTGGTATCCCCACGAGCCGTCGAATGGATACTCGGTCACCGGCAGCAGCTCGATGTGCGTGAAGCCGGTGTCCAGCACGTAGGCGACCAGTTCGTCGGCCAGTTCGCGATAGCTGAGCGAGCGATTGCTGTCACCGGACTTTCGGCGCCATGATCCCAAGTGCACCTCGTAGATACTTACCGGCAGGTCGAGGTTCGGCGCGGCGCTGCGTTGTGCCATCCATTCCTCGTCCGACCATACGAATGCGCTGTCGTAGACACGGGAAGCGTTACCTGGCGGTGCCTCATAGTAATGTGCCAGAGGATCCGTTTTTATCGGCAGTAATACACCCTGTGAGTCGAGCAGCTCGAACTTGTATTGTGCGCCTTGACCGACGTCCGGAACAAAGATGTCCCAGACACCGATGCCTGGATGCGCTCGCATCATATGGCGTCGGCCGTCCCAGTCGTTGAAGTCGCCGATGACGCTCACGCGGCGCGCGTTAGGCGCCCAGACGGCGAAATGCGTACCCTCGACACCTAGCAGGGTGAGCCGGTGCGCACCGAGTTTCTCGTAGAGTTCGTGATGCGCGCCCTCGCCGAGCAAATGCAGATCGAGTTCGCCGAGCGCCGAGGGAAAGCGGTACGGGTCCTCAATCGCCCGGGCGTCGCCCGGCGCTGTGGTCACCCGCAGCCGATAGCATTCGGCCTCGTCAGGCAAAGTTGCTTCATAGATGCCGTCGGTGTGTAGCCTCCGCATCTCGTCAAGCACGGCACCCGCGGCATCCAGCAGTTCGACGGCAGCGGCCTGCGGCTGGAAAGTGCGAACGAGCGTCACATCGCCGCTGCGATGTGGGCCCAGCAGCGCAAACGGATCGGAGTGCAGGCCCCCGGCCAGTGCGGCCAGTACGCCGGCCGGCACTGATTGTTTACGGGTCGGCGCTGGCATAGAGATCTCGCTCATAGGCAGCGGCAGCGTCGCTCCAGCTGAACCGCGCCGCCGCCGCCGCTTTGCTAATCGCCTGCCAGCGCGTTTCGCTGCCGGTTTTCATGGCGAGCGCGTCGGCGACCATGGCCGCGAAGTTGTCCGCCTGTTCGCGCGGGGAGCTGCCGCCGAACACGAAGCCGTTGCGCAGATGTTCGACGGTGTCCTTAAGTCCGCCGACGCCGTGCACGACACAGGGCGCTCCGGCGCGCATCGCCAACATCTGGCTGACACCGCATGGCTCGAACGTGCTCGGCATCAGGAAAAGATCGCCGGCCGGATAGAGCAGGTCGGGCAGATCGGGCGTATAGCCTTTCAGGAAAAGAAAATTCCAATGCTCCGTCCCGAGCCTCGTCAGCTGTTGCTCGAGTTCCGGATCACCGCTGCCGAGCATGACGAACAGATCGTCGCGATCGAGCGACTTCAGGATTACTTCCAGCGTACTGAATCCGGACTGCGTCCGCTCCAGGAACAGTCCGACTTTCTGTGGCGTGGTACGACCGATGCTGAGCAGCAGCGTCGGGGGTTTCTTTTTTATCTGCGATGCCAGTTGGGTCAGTGCGAAATAGTGCGCCGAGTGCACGAACGTTTCAGTGCTCATCCAGCGCCGCAGCGTCGTCAGCATCGCGTCGCGCAGTGTTTTCCAGGCAGGTCGCCGTATGCTGATATCCGGATACGTGCAGCCATTCAGGATTCCCGTCAGCCGCGATTGCCGGGCTGCTGCCTGCAGCTCTTTCTCGAGCCCCTCGCCGCCGAAAAACCCGCTCTCCGGATCGTTAGGTTGCAGTATTTCCGTGGCATAGGTCGGTGAAACCGTGCTGAGCTTGTCGGCGAGTCGTAGCGCAACTGCCATCGGATTCACGCAGTCATCGTGACGCGGATCGATCAGCGATCGAGTTTTATAACTGAGCCCCGGGAACCACGATTCGAGCGATGACTCCTGACCACGCAACGGGCGAATGCCCTGCAGTGCCAGGTTATGAATAGTGAATACAGTGCGTATCGATTTCAGCGCAGCGAGGCCAGGGTCGAATGCTCTGAGTGCGAGAAACAGCGCGCAATGCCAGTCGTGAAGATGAATGATCTGTGGCCGGAGGAGTCCCTCGTTGACATAGGCGGCGGCCGCGGCACAGAAGAGTGCGAACTTGGTGGCATCCGTCGCGAACGGATTGGATGCGCCATCGTCGCAATAGATGATGCCTCTACCCTGGGGCGAGAACAGTACGTGCTCCAGCGCTATATGTTCCACCCGTTCGTCGGGGCCGGGAATTCGGTAGACATCCACCGTGTGCCGGGCACCTGCGAACGGAACGTCAATTCTCGCCGTTCTCTCGGCACCGGGGATATCGTTGAACATTCCGTAGGCCGGTGTCATCACGGTTGGTGCCCAGCCACGCTCGGCGAGTGCCACCGGCAAATCGCGTATGACGTCGCCGATGCCGCCAACCTTGCCGCGCGGCAGTGCGCCATTCTCCGCGGCCATTAATAGAACCTTTTTGCCAGCGATGACGGTGGCTCCCTGCTAACGCATGAAGTGGAGTTGCTGTCCCAGCATGTCCGGGGTGACGAGCGTGATCCCGCTCTCGGTCACGCGGAAGCCGCGCTTGCGGTCCGCATCGTGGTCCTCGCCAATGACGGTATTGTCGTCGATGATTGTGCCTCGATCGATAATGGCTTTCCTGATACGGCAGTGCCGACCAATCGTGACGTCCGGCAAAGCGAGCATGTCTTCCACGGAACTGTATGAACGCACACGACAGTTCGAGAACAGTAACGAGCGCTTGACCCGTGACCCGGATATGACACAGCCACCGGAGACCAGTGACTCGGTGGCCACGCCGCGACGGTCGGAGTCGTTGAACACGAACTTCGCCGGCGGCAGCTGCGCCTGATGCGTGAATATCGGCCAGACCTGATCGTATAGATTGAGCTGCGGCGTGACCGAAACCAGTTCCATGTTGGCCTCCCAGTAAGCATCAAGCGTGCCCACGTCACGCCAGTAGGCCTGATTTCCGGTCTGCGGATCGCGAAACGGATAAGCGTAAACCCGGTAGTCATCGATGGTCGACGGGATGATGTTGCGACCGAAGTCGTGCTGTGTACCGGGACTGTCGGCATCCTTTATGACCTCTTCGTACAGGAACTCAGTATTAAATACATAGTTGCCCATCGAAGCGAGACAGAGTTCAGTCTGCCCTGGTATCGGCGTGGGGTTCGCGGGCTTTTCCTCAAACCCGATGACTCGCCCGGTCTCGTTGACGCTCATGACGCCGAGCGCACCGGCAGCCTCGCTGAGCGGTACCTCCAAACAGCAAACCGTCATGTCGGCCTCATGTTGCGCATGCGCCACCAGCAACGGACCGTAGTCCATCTTGTAGACATGGTCCCCGGCGAGAATGAGTACCTGTCTCGGACGATGCGTGCGAATGATGTCGAGATTCTGATAGATCGCATCGGCGGTACCGCGATACCACTCGCCGCCGATGCGTTGTGAGGCAGGCAGTATTTCGACGAATTCCTTGCTCTCGGCCTGAAAGCGGGTCCAGCCGTGGATGAGATGGCGGATCAGCGAATGCGCCTTGTACTGCGTCAGGACGCCTATGCGCCGAATGCCGGAGTTCACGCAATTCGACAATGGAAAATCGATGATCCGGAACTTGCCGCCGAAATACAACGATGGTTTGGCGCGCCAGGTCGTCAATTCATGCAGGCGCGAGCCGCGTCCGCCGGCCAGTATCAGCGCGAGCGTTTCGCGCGTCATGCGGCTGACGTGACGCGATTCATCCTGAGTAGAAGAATCGTCCACGCCAATGCTTGCCTGCATCAGGATAGCCGAGTCGTCGGTCATGGTTATTGTCCGGCGCCAGAGTCCGGCATCAGCTTAGGCGCTTCGGCCCGATGCAACAACCATCTCGCGGATGGATTGACAAAGCGAATCGTTGATCTGCTCCCTCATCAGCCGCCAGCGCCAGTTCCCTTTGGTCGTACCCGGCGTATTCATTCGGGCTTCGGAACCCAGGCCGAGGAAATCCTGCATCATAACGATGGTCAGCCGCGCTTCAGACTGCAGTGCGAGGCGAATCAAGTCCGTATGAATTGTCTCGGGGCTGCCGCGGGTGTTGTGTAGAACGATGCCGTGAGTGTGGCGGATTTCGTCCAGCGAGCGCACATCGTCCGGACCTCCGCTGAACCAGCCAACCGTCGTGTCATTGTCATGCGTGCCGGTATAGCAGACGCTGTTCCCTGGGATCTGGTGTACGTCGAAGTGTTCGTCGCCTAGCATGAACTGCAGCACTTTCATCCCCGGTAACTGCTGGCGCTCGCGCAACGCCGTAACCGCATCAGTGATGATGCCGAGGTCCTCGGCAACGAACGGCAAGTCGCCGAGAGCGGCGCGCAACGCGTCGAATAAGTCATTGCCGGGACCCGCGAGCCATTGGCCGTCACGCGCAGTGTCAGCCGAGGCCGGTATGGACCAATAGGACTCGAATCCTCGAAAGTGATCGAGACGAATTATGTCTGCCAAGGTGATGGCGTGGCGCAGCCGCTCGATCCACCATTGATAGTTCGTCTTTGCGTGGTACTCCCAGTCGTAAAGCGGATTGCCCCAAAGCTGACCGTCGGCGCTGAAATAGTCCGGCGGGACGCCGGCGACGTTCTGTGGCCGGCCATCTCGGTCGATCTGCAACAGCTCTGGACTCGTCCAGGCGTCCGCGCTGTCGAGCGCTATATATAAGGGTACGTCACCGAACAGGCGGATACCCTGATCATGGGCGTGTGTACGCAATGCGTGCCATTGTTCGAAAAACAAAAACTGCAGGACTTTGATTTCATCGATTTGTTGTCGCGCCGAACGCGCAAGCGATTGCAACGCGTCGGCGTCGCGATTGACGTACTGCAGATCCCATTCGGGCCAGGGGCGTTCCTGATGCAGTGTCCTCAGAACACGAAAAAGCGCGTAATCGTGTAGCCAACGTTCCTCGTGCTGAGCGAGGAATTCATCGTAAGCCAGCCGCTGAGCCGCGCTGGCGTGCGTGGCGAAGCGGTCGGCCGCACGTGCGAGCACCTGCTGTTTCAGCGGGACCACTCGGCCGTATTCCGTGTGTTCCGAAGGCAGATCGGCGAGTTCTGTCGTCTCACCCGGATGTACAAGTCCGGCCTCGACCAGACTGGCGACATCCAGCAGCACGGTATTGCCGGCGTAGATCGACAGGGGCTGATAGGGCGAGTCCCCGTAAGCGGTAGGGCCGATCGGCAGAAACTGCCAGACACGCATGCCCATCGAACTGAGCGTATCGATAAATTGCCGCGCTGCGTGGCCGATCTCGCCGACGCCATAGTCCCCGGGTAGCGAGGTGATGTGCAGACATACGCCTGCCTGGCGGTTGGACGGAAGCGTCATCTTTTGTTTCGGCACGGGGTGGTTGTAAGCAAGTTTGCACGCTGTCGATGTTGGCTGCCAGTCTCATGGCTCGTGGCCGGATTCCAGTCATCCAGCGTAGCGAACCCGTTTCCGAATGCAACTTTGCGGATTATGTTGACGAAACTTTTACCGGGCCAGGCACACACTTTATTAGTGCAGTTCTCGTGCTCGCGCGGCCCACATGAGTATTCCATCGTGAATCAAGGCCTCGATGATCCCTGGGGTATGGGTGTCGGTTTCGCCATACAGATGATCTTTGTCTTCAATTGACACAGATGGTGTTGAAGGCAGCCATGCTCCAGACAGCGATGAGCAAAGCCGGGATGAGAGTCTTCGCCAGTCGCATGAGAGTCCCCTTCACGTTCACGACTCTGACAGCTTAGCCCAGGGCATACCGCCGACTCCATAAGAGTAGTACCGACGATCAATCGTCACCCGCTGGTCCGCGATCGATGCCTGCATCGTTCCCGTAGAGCAGATGATTGGATCTGAAGGTCCTATACGTAATCGCCACGACTTGATTCAGAATGCAGCTCCGTGCCACGATCTTTAGCATTCTTCGTGACCGAATTCGTCCGACTTGGTGGCACAGAAACGGTATGGTCGGCTTTCGGACCAGCGAAAAACAACGCCGCATTGAGCGGTGCGATAATTTTATTGTAGGGGGACGTAGCGTGCATATTTGCACCGAGCGCGGCGGATCGAATCCGTCGTCCTCACATCTTACTGCTATGAGTCGCCAAATCGTGCCCCGGGCATTGCGCGCCGCGCCCGGCCCAGTAGGGATAGGGTGTCCGTCTTTTCTGACCATGACATTCGCAGGAGCGCATAGTGCCGTATGTCGCGGCCTGTCGCCGGAGTATTTGCATCATGAACAAACCTCGTAACTCACGCGGGTTATCCGCCGCCGTCACGGTTTTTCTTTCCGCGCTGATCACCGCCTGTAGTGGGAGCGGCGGTGACGTGGACTTTGGTGCTTTCCCGACGGTGACACAACAGCCCCCGGTCACGACGGTAGCCGCCTTCCCGACGGCGGCTCCGGGCACCGCTGTTCAGACCTTCGTACTCGGTAACCCGCCGACCAATGCGCAGTTCTCCGGTGGCATCCCGCAGGGCGACGCCTGGATCATCCCCGAGGGCGCTACTGGTGTGGTCGAGTTCGCGACACCGGCTGATGCGGTGGCCCTCACCGCCACCGAGAACTTCGGCGCGGTGGCACCATTGCTGCGGGCCGAGGCCTCGGTCGCTTGTGCTATGTCCGACCAGGGCTTCGATTCGACGGCCGCTTTCGGCGCCGAGATGTTCGTGCGCGGCTCGGTCTCCAACGACTGGGCCGTCACGCCCGGCGTCAACAACCTGGTTGCGACCTCCGACACGACGCTGGAGGCGCGCTTCGAGATCGTGGCAGGCGACTACGAATACAAGGTGGCGGACGCTGGCTGGACCATCGAGCGCGCCTTCATCGACGATGATACGACGCTCGATACCGCGGTCACCATGACCGACCCGGGCCCGGGCGGCCCCAACGGCACGATCACCATCCCCGAGGACGGCTGCTACAGCTGGATCGTGGAGGCGAGCGATACCGATGCGCCCGTGCTGACGGTTTCCAAGTTCGATGACACCGGTGGTAACGGTGGCGACGGCGGTACGCCGGGAGTCTGCGGGGTGGACGACGCGGGCAACGATGCGACCGTGCCCTTCGGCTCGGAGATGTTCGTGCGCGGCTCGGTGAGCAATGATTGGGCCGTCACGCCCGGGGTGAACAACCTGGTGAATGTCGGCGGCAATACGCTGGAGGCGCAGTTCGAGATTGTAGCCGGCAGTTACGAATACAAAGTCGCGGATGCCGGATGGACCATCGAGCGCGCCTTCATCGACGATGATACGACGCTCGACACCGCGGTCACCATGATTGACCCCGGCCCGGGCGGCCCGAATGGCACCATCACCTTCGTCGAGGATGGCTGCTATAGCTGGATGGTGGTCGCCGACGATACGGATGCGCCGGTGCTCACCGTGTCACAGGTGGATCTGTCGGACGGCGGCGATGGACCGCCTCCGGAGGCTGCCGGGAGCGAGGTGCGCATCGTCGACGTCAACGGCGATGAACTCTTCGCCAGCGAAGATGCCGGCGATATAGGCCTATCCAGGCGGGGGGCCGAGAGCCGCATCGCGCGCATCGAGATCGAGAATAAGGGTGGTGTCGGCGACGTCGGCATCGAGAATTTCGAGTGGACTGCGGATACGCGGTTCGCGCCGGATCCGGTGACCGTCACGATTGCCTATACGCGGCCCGGCGGTGACTACTCCGACACCGTTATCGACGTGAACGGCGAGGATTTTACCTGCCAGCCGAGCACGACGGACGAGTTCGGCTGCACGGTGGACGTACCGGTAATGCCGTTCAGCGAGGTGGACTTCACGGTAAGCAATGGCGGCGTGCCCGATGCGGAGGGCGGCGGAAGCTTCGCGGCCGGTGACGGTAGCAGCACTTTCTACACCTTCGAGGGCAGCGGCCAGGTCGCTGAAAATCTGCCTGCCGTGCCGGGCGCGGACGAGGTGATCCTCTACTACAAGCGGCCCGACGGTAACTACACGGGCTTCGGTTTGCATCTCTTCCCGAGGGATCCCGCGGGACCGGATTGGACGAATTTCCCAACCCCGGGAGAGTATCTGCCCGAGGGTATCGACGACACCTATGGCGCCTTCTTCCGTATCGGGCTGCCGCAAAACGTCAGCCCGGCTTACAGCGCGAATCCGGGACCGGTCGCCGAGTTCCCGACGGTGCTTGGTTTCATCATTCACAAGGGCGACACAAAGGACCCCGGACCGGATCAGTTCATCCGCATCGCCTTGGATGGCAATGTCGTGTTCGTCCAGTCCGGCGTCAACGACGTCGGCACGGCGCCGCCGGTCGAGGGCCTGGTATCCATCGTCGGTGCCGCCGCGCATTATGTGCAAGCCGGCACCCTGATCTGGGATCATGACGCGGAAGTCGCCAGCGTGGAGCTGTTGATCTCGCCGGATGCGAGCCTGAAAGTCGGGACCGGAGGCTTCGAGGGCAACTTCGAGACGGTGTCGCTGACGCCGACGGCGAACCCGAACCTGCCGAACTTCCTGCATCTCGCGTCCGCCCCGGCTTATGGTTTTCCGGCTACGTTTGCGGAGGTAGATTTCAAGGCGGCGCTGCGCGGCCGTCTGGTCGCGGTCGGCCGCGACGCGGCGGGCCTTATGGTAGAGGCTACCAGCGTTCAGACCTCCGGTGCGCTCGATGACCTGTATGCGGCGGCGGCCACCTCCGCCAGTCTCGGCGTGAACTACGAGGGCGGTGTGCCGGTGCTCAGGGTCTGGGCGCCGACTGCTCAGCTCGATACTGGCGTGTCGGTCAACATCTACGATGCGTCGGGCACACTCGCAGACACGGTTGCGATGACGCTGGACGAAGCTTCGGGCGTGTGGAGTGTCACCGGCGACGGTAGCTGGAACCGCATGTATTACCGTTATGCGCTAACGGTCTACGCGCCGTCTGCGCAGGCGCTGGTGGCGAACGAGGTCACCGACCCCTATTCGATCAGTTTGTCCGCCAACAGTCTCTTCAGCCAGATCGTGAACATGGATGATGGGGACCTGAAGCCTGCGGGATGGGACATGATGGTCAAGCCGGCGCTCGATGCACCGGAAGATATCATCATCTACGAGACGCACATCCGCGACTTCAGCATCGACGATCGGCTCGTCCAGCCGGGCGACCGAGGCAAGTACACCGCCTTTGCGGATCCGAACGGTACCGGTTGGCAGCACCTGCAGGAGCTGGCGGCTGCCGGTCTGACGCACTTGCACGTGTTGCCTGCCTTCGATATCGCGACTGTGAATGAGAACGAGGCCGAGCGTGTGGATCTCGATAGCACGGTGGATGAACTCTGCGCGGCCAACTCCGCGGCGGCGAGTCTGTGTCCGGATTCGCAGACGATCCGCGAGCTGCTCGAGAGCCTGCCGGGCGACTCGCAGCAGCAGCAGCAGATCTCCGCCTGGATGAAAAACCTGGACGGCTTCAACTGGGGTTACGACCCCTTCCATTACAACGCACCGGAAGGCAGCTACTCCACCGATCCGGACGGGACGCAGCGTATCCTCGAGTTCCGCAGCATGGTGCAGGGCCTCAACGATGCCGGCCTCCGGACCGTGATGGACGTGGTCTACAATCACACCAACGCCTCCGGTCAGAACCAGAAGTCCGTGCTGGACAAGGTCGTCCCGGGTTACTACCACCGCCTGAACGATCGTACCGGTGACGTGTTGAGGAATTCCTGCTGCCCCGATACCGCGGCAGAGTTTGCGATGATGGAGAAACTCCTGATCGACTCGACACTGTTCTGGGTCAAGCAGTACAAAGTGGATGGCTTCCGCTTCGACCTCATGAGCTTCCACCCGAAGTCCACCATGCAGAAGCTGCGTCAGGATCTGGATGCGCTGAGCGTCGCGAACGACGGGGTCGATGGCCCGAAGGTCTACGTATACGGCGAGGCCTGGAACTTCGGCGACATCATCAACGATGCGCGCTTCGTCCAGTCCACGCAGAAAAACCTCGGCGGCACCGGCATCGGCAGCTTCAATGATCGCTTGCGCGACGCAGTGCGCGGCGGTGGGCCGTTCGACGGCGGCATCTCGCACATCACCAACCAGGGTTTCATCAGCGGCCGCTTCTACGATCCGAATGCCGAGAACTCGGGCTCGGATGGTGAGAAAAATGATCTGCTGGCGAAGGCCGACAACATTCGCGTCTGGCTGGCCGGAGGTCTCGCGGATTACGAACTGGTGAACGCCCAGGGTGACACGGTGACGGGCAAGGACATCCCGTACACCAACCAGGACTCCGGATACACGCAGGATCCGCAGGAGGCGATCAACTACATCGGCAAACACGACAATGAGACGTTTTGGGATATCAGCCAGTACAAGCAACCCGCAGGTACCGGTACGGCGGATCGGGTACGCGCGCACACCGTGGGTAACTCCTTCATCCTGCTGGCGCAGGGCGTCCCGTTCCTGCATGCGGGTCAGGACCTGCTGCGTTCGAAGTCAATGGATAGCAACTCCTTCGATTCGGGCGACTGGTTCAACGAGCTCGATTTCTCGGGACAGGACACGAAATTCCGCGTGGGTCTGCCCTCTGAGCAGGAGAGCGGCAACAACTGGACCCAGATCCAGCAGATATTCGGCGACGTGACGGCCGAGCCCGCGGCGGCGGATATCCAGGCGGCGTCCGATGGCTTCCGCGACCTCCTCGCGCTTCGCCAAAGCTCGCCGCTGTTCAGGTTGCGCACCGGGGATGACATCCGGCAGCGCTTGAGCTTCCACAACACCGGGCCCGATCAGATCCCGGGTGTCATCGTCATGGCTCTGGACGGCTGCGTTACTGCTGCGGTGAACGATCCCACATACGGCAACATAGTCACCGTTTTCAACGCTACTGACGTGGCGCAGATCATTGCGTTATTCACCGGTGAGACCTGGGATCTGCACCCCGTGCAGGCAATCTCCAGCGATATCGTCGTGCAGACGGCGGCCCACGATGCCAGCGGCTTCGCCGTCCCGGCACGCACCACCGCGGTGTTCGTGCAGGCGCAAAGTGGCGAGGCCTGTGCCGTCGGCGCGCAGTTCGATTCGGTCACGGCATTCGTACGCGGTGGCTTTACCGACTGGGGTACTACGGCGCCGCTGAGTCGGGTAGGAGATACCCCCGTCCTCGAGGCGACCATCAATATTGCTGCCGGCAGCTACGAATACAAAGTGGCCTCCGAGGACTGGTCCTCGGTGAACTGCGGCGGTCCGGAAGGCGGTGCGGCGCTGCCGACACCGGTGGATGCCTCTACAGTGCTGGAGTGCGGTATAAACCCGTCCAACCTGGCGCTGGACGTGGCGGCGAATGGTGATCTCAAGTTCTCGCTGGACACGACCGCGGTGACGACGCCGACCATCTCCATCGGCGCGCCGGCGGGGATCGGTTTCGCCAGTGACACGGCGTTGATTCGCGGTGGCTTCAACGACTGGGGTAACACGGCGCCGACGACGGCGGTAGGTCCGCAGACCCTGGAGGCGACGCTGTCAATCACGGCGGGAAGCTACGAATTCAAGGTGGCTTCCGACGACTGGGCGACCATTAATTGCGGCGGGCCGCAGGACGGCTCAGCCATGCCGGTCACCCTGGGTAGCGCGACGACCCTGAGCTGTAACGCCAACCCAGCGAATCTCAGTGTGAGCATCCCCGCGGACGGCGACTATACCTTCAGCCTCGATAAGCTCGACCCGGGCAATCCCGTACTGACGCTGGGTCAGGCCAGCGGTGCGGGCTTTGGCGCGGTCTCGGCGTTTGCACGCGGTGGCTTCAACGATTGGGGTACCGCTAACGAACTCGTGTCGATCGGCGGCGACGTCTACGAGGCGGTGATACCAGTGACTGCCGGCAGTTTCGAGTTCAAGGTCGCCTCGGACGACTGGGCTACCGTTAATTGTGGCGGCGCGGCGAATATGCCGGCGATTGCGCTGAGTACGCCGACAACTCTGTCCTGCGGAGCGAATCCAGGCAATCTCGTTATCACCTTCGATGCCGACGGTAACGTGACCTTCAGCGTGGATGCGGGGAACGATAACAACCCGACGTTGACGGTCTCGCCCTGAGGCGAGCATGATCGCGGCTGGCCGGGGAAACCCGGCCGGCCTTTTTTTTGATCGAACTTTGCATCTTCGCCGCCTGTCGATCAGGCGCACGGGGTCTGCCGGATCATGAGTAGAGGAAGAAGCACCGATAGCCGGCAGCGTGTGTTCACGCTGATCGCAATCCTGTTGCCGGTAGCGTTGCTGGTAATCGTGGAGGCTGCGCTTCGTCTTGCCCACATCGCGGCACCTGAGCCACTGTTCATCGACGAGCCCAGGCACGCCGAATACCGCCTCGCCAATCCAGACGTCGTCGGTCGCTACTTTCCCGACCGGGCCAGCGCGCCCGGCATTCAGATCGAGACGAGTTTCTTCCTGGCGGAGAAGCCGGCGAACAGCTTGCGCATTGTGGTGCAGGGCGGTTCCACCGCCGCCGGTTTTCCGTTCGGCCTCGGTGCCTCGCCGGCCGGCATGCTCGAGCGCCGCCTGCGCCGCACATTCCCGCACCGCCACGTCGAAGTGATAAGCACCGCCATGTCGGCGGTCAACAGCTACACGTTGCTGGATTTCGTGGATGAGATCGTGGCGATCGAGCCGGACCTTGTCGTGGTCTACGCGGGCCATAACGAGTACCTGGGGCTCTTCGGCGTGGGCTCCAGACTCTCCGTGGCGTCTTCGCCCTGGATTACGCGTGCCCATCTCGCGCTCAGTCGAATCCGCATCTACCGCGCATTAGGCAATGTGCTGACGCCGGCCCTCAGCGAATCCCCCGCCGATCGCGAAGCGAGTCGGAGCATGATGGCGCGCGTAGCCGGCAAGCGTTCCATCGCCTTCGGCAGTGAAGATTTCGACCGGGGCGTCGAGCAGTTCCGACACAACATGAGTGAGTTGGTTGCGCGCTACCGTGATGCCGGCATCCCTGTCTTCGTCGGCACCCTGGTAGCGAACGAGCGCGATCAGCCGCCCTTCGTTACCGCGCCACCGCGATTCGCTGACCTCGGTCCCGATGTACGAGACAGTATCGACAAGCTGCGCGAAGTCCTCGATCAGAATCCGGATTCAGCTGACGCCTGGTTCGCACTCGGCCGTCGACTCGAGGACGGCGGTCGGTACACGGAGGCGCGGGATGCCTATCTCCAGGCCAAGGACAGAGATCAGCTCCGCTTTCGCGCGCCCGAAGCATTCAACGAGATGCTACGCGAGATCGCTGAGGATCAGTCGTTCAGACTCGTCGACGTGCAACTCGCGCTGGCTGCTGCCTCGCCAGACCGTATTGTCGGCGAGACACTGATGCTGGAACATGTGCACCCGACGCTGGATGGCTATTTCCTGATGGCGGACGCGTTCTACGATGCCATAGTCGCATCCGGCCTGATCGGCGAAGCCACGGTGCGCGTGGACGAGAAGGTAGCGCGGACCGAGCTGCCGGTCTCCGCACTGGACCAGGCTTTCGGCGAGTACAAGATCGCGCGTATCACTGCGGACTGGCCGTTCGTCGACCGGCCTTCGATGCCGGCGCGGCCGCCGGCCGCCGGCTATGCGGAGGAACTCGCTCAGGCGCTGTATCGGCAGACAACGACCTGGCCACAGGCCATGCTCAAGCTGCGCGATCACTATCGCCGGCGTGACACGGCAGAGTATCTGCGTGTGTCTCTGATCCTTGCGGATGCTTTCCCGTTCCTGTCGGACGTTCAGCATGACGCAGCGGTGGCACTGCTCGACGCGGATCGTACGCGCGAGGCTTTGAACTATGCGTACCGGGCGGCGACGCGGGCGCCGCAGGATGTGTCAATGCTGATGGCACTGGCGGAGGCTTTCGCGCGCCTCGGCATGAAGAGTGAGGCAGAACAGGTGCTGGACCGTGTGCTGGCCATCGAGCCCGGCAATGCGCTCGCCACAGATGCGAAGCGGAAGTTGGCCGACGATAGTGGTACTTAGATGAGCCGTACCCGAGCGGCGGCTGCTGCGTATCAAGGTTCCGGGTTAGCGATCCGCTTCTGCTCCGGTGATCGCAGTCGTTGCTCTGCCGCGGCATTGCCGGGGTCACGCCGGAGCAGATCTTCGAGTGCCTCTCTTGCCTCAGACTCCCGTCCCAAGGTTCTGTACGCGTCACTCAGCGCCAGCAAGACGTTCGCGTCTGCCGGCGCCATCCGCGCCGCCCGTCGCAGATAGGCCAGCGCCCGCTCCGGCTGATCGATGGTCATTAGCAGACGGCCCGACACATAGTGCGGATTGCTCTCGAAAGGGAAAGCCTCCGTAAGGTTCAGCGCGATCTTCGCCGCCTCGTCGGGTCGGCCAGCCGTCTGGTAGTGCACCAGGGCGCGTTGCATGGCCTGTTGCCAGCTGATGCGTCCGAAGAACCAGTCCTGAGCAATGCGCTCCGGCTCGCCGCGCGGCGCATCGATGCTGACTGGCTCTTTGTGCTCCCGGAACGGCCAGTCGGACTTCAGGTAGCGCAGGCGATATCCCGCCGCCAATTGCTCGATCTCGGTGACCGGCACCTCTCGCCAGGCAACGACTCTGCCGGGACCCTCGGGCCAGCGATCCGACCCCGCCTGCGCCGTGAGTGACTCGAAGAACGTATCGGCCAGCAGAAAATAGCCCCGCAGATTCGGATGCAGGTGATCCAGCATCAGCTCATCCCCGATCATGCCCGCACGGCCGGACCGCGCCAGCGCACCCTCGACGTCTGCGACGGTAGCGGAATGAGCGGCCGCGGTCGCCTCGATGATCCGGTTCATCGGAGACGGCGCGCGGAAACGCAGCGCGTCCAGGTCCCGCGCCCAGGCATAGGCTCGCCGTGCAGATGGTGAATTGCCTTCACGCTGCAGTTTACGGCCGAGCGAGAAGAAGCCTGCTGCGTCATTGCTGTCAGCCTCGGCCTCGGGATCGAGTTCACGCAATGCTTCGAGGCTTGTCTGGTCTCCGACTTCGTTGATAAACGGCGCCCGGCCCGACTCGTTTGATGCGAGCGTACCGATAATCACCGGTATACGGGCGTCTTCATAGCGCGCCAGCAGTGTCGAGAGGTTATGGGAAAACTGCTCGGTGCCGGCACCGTATACCTCAGAGCCATAGGGGATGGCACGGTCCCGCGCGATCCTTGCCATTAGCGTGCCGCTGCGCCGGGCGGCGCTGTCCGGCGGCGGTTTCGTCAGTGCCCCGTACAGGCGCTGGAGGGTGCGGAACAGATGGGACCGTCGCAGTGCGACGAGCGCGCGTGTTAGCGGCGGTGAGCGCCCGGCGCCGTAGGCAGAACCAACGCCCAGTACGCCGAGGTATTCATTATGGCCGGCATAGATCAAGACCGCGTCGGGTTCGATGGCTATGATCTCATCCGCGAAGTCCAGCAAGGCATAAGAATTTACAGCTGACATCGCGGTGGAGATCACCTCGATCTCACGCTCCGGGGCAATGCGCCGCAGTCGCTGTCCCAGCATCCCGGTCAATGACGCCCATTTTCCATAGGGAAAGCCGGCGGCACTGGATCCGCCCTGTACCACGATCCGATAGAGATCATCGTCCTTCTCCTTGCGGAAGAACGTGGTGTCGATGCTCACGCGCGGTGCCCGGGAAGGGTGGATGAAGAAGCGGCTAATCACCGCCTCGTTCGGACGCAGATACCCTGGCGGGCCGTCCACGAACAATGGTTCCGGCATCGCCAAACCGAAAAGCCGGGTCGCGCCTTCGAGGGTCGCAAAGAACAGGATAGGCAACGAAAGGGCGATCAGGTAGAAGGCGGCTCGCCGCGGGTCTGCGCTGCTGGCATTCTTCTGCATAAGATGTGGATTGCTGGAAGCGCTCGTCGCGGTGCTAACATCCCCGGTTGCTAAATAGCAACGGTGCGGAAGAATAGCACGACCCATATGACACGTATCCTCGGCCTCCTGTTCTTCCTGATCATCTGGCCCTTCGGTCTCGCGCTGCGGCTTGCGGGCAAGCTGCAGTATCAGGCGAGCACTGATGCCGAGGCGGAGAGCTGCCGGGTGAGTGTGTCGGCCGAGCGAGAACGGGAAGAATACGAGAGACCATTCTGATGCTTGAATTTCTGCAGGACCTGTGGAGTTTCCTGAAGACCCTGAAAAAACTCTGGCTGCTGCCCATCATCTTGATACTGACGTTGCTGGGCGGCCTGGTCGTTGTCAGCCAGCAGTCTGTCGTGGCTTCATTCATCTACACCTTGTTTTGAAGGCCGGGCAGAGAGAGACCCGATTTTGGCGTTTATGACCGCAGCAAAACTGTGCCTGTAGAGGAGTGCTGCGGCAGGGTTGAGCCAGGTTTTCGACCACAGTATTTATTATTTATAAAACAAAGAATTAAGACCCGGCGCGACGGCGCTGGCCAGCCCCTGCCGAGTGTCCGCGGGGTGCAGTTTGGGCCGCTTGATTTGCCGATTCCGCTCATGCACCATGGGTCGTCAGGAGCGCTCGATAAGAAGAAAAGTTCGGTGTGGACTAAACCCGTCCACACCGTTCGAGGAGAACGCAAACGTTGCCGAGATGCATCCCTGGCGACCGCAGTTGTCCTGTCAGTATTTGCAGGATCGCGTATCGCGCTGCCGCTGAGGCGTGCCGATGAGCACGGCGTCTCGCCTGATAAGCCTGGTATTCACGCTGGCGATTGCCGCCTGTGGCAGCGCCCCGCAATCTTTCGCCACGCCCGGCGTAACAGGGCCCACGACCGTCGAACCACAGCGCGACTGGTCCGAGGCCATCATCTATTTTGTTATTACGGATCGCTTCGCTGACGGCGATCGCTCCAACGACGCAGACGTCGACCTGGCGAATCCGGGCGGCTGGCATGGCGGCGACTTCGCCGGGCTCGAGGCACAGCTGGACGAGATCACATCGCTGGGTGCGACGGCGATCTGGATCACGCCGGTTCAGCTGCAGATATCGCAGCCCTCGATCGTGCCGGGTATCGCCGAGCTTGGTCTCGACTTCTTCGAGCACTACGGGTTCCACGGCTACTGGATAGAGGACTTCGAGGCGATCGAGCCCCATCTCGGCGACGAGGCGGCGCTGACGTCGCTGGTGGACGCGGCCCATGCGCGTGGCCTGAAGGTGCTGCTGGACGTCGTCTACAACCATTCCGGCTATGGGTCGAAGTTCGTATCTGATGCGGCGTATCGCGGCTGGGTGAGAACGCGCCCGGTGGATTGCGGCACGGACCGCGAAACCTGTCAGGTGGGTGGCCTGCCTGACTTCGATACCGAGCGTGACGACGTACGCCGTTATCTGCTGGACGCAAATATCGGGCTGGCGGAGCGTGTCGGCGTCGATGGCTTCCGGCTCGACACGGTGTGGCACATCAATCACGAGTTCTGGGATCTGCACCGCGAGGAAACCCGGCGCCGTCTCGGCGACGATTTCTTTCTGCTGGGCGAGGTGTGGGGCGGTGACGCTCGCGTCCTCGATGCATGGTTCGAGCCGGACGAGTTGGATGCCGGGTTCGACTTCGGCTTCAAAGGCAGCTGTCAGGCCTTCGTCAAAGGGCGTGGCCGTACCATCGCCTTCTCGCGCTACCTGCAGAAACGGCACCGTATACGCGAGGGCTATCATCTAGCGCACTACCTCTCGACTCACGACGAGCCCATGGGCCTGCACGAACTCGATGACGACGGGCAGAAGTTTGCACTCTGTGCAGCCGTCCAGATGGCCATCGTCGGTATGCCGGTGATCTACTACGGCGAAGAAGTGGCGCGCGGCGGCAGCGTCTGGCCGACCAATCGCAACGACATGCCGTGGGGCAAGCGCGACATCCCGCCAGGGAAGGGAGACAAGCGGGACGAAGAGATGCGCGAGTTCTACCGCAAGCTCATCGCGACCCGTCGGACACACCCCGTACTCAGTCGTGGCGAGTATGTCGAGTTGTCGACGGATGGCGATCTCCTGGTTTTCGCGAAACGCGATGCCGAATCTGATGATGCGGTCATCGTGGCAGTCAATCGCGGTGCCGATGAGATCTCCGTGGAGGTAGCGGCGCCCGGCGAATGGGGCGGCCGGGGAGCGAGGGACGCCATCGGCGGCGCTACGATCCCTGCTGATAACAACAAGCTGACACTCAATGTCCCGGGCGGCAGAGCCCAGTACTGGGTGATGGATACGGCGGGCGCGGGAGGTTAACAGACCGATGGCGCGCATACTTTTCGATCATGTGGCGAAGCGCTTTGGCGACGTACGGGTGATCGAGGATCTCAATCTGGAGATCAGAGACGAGGAGTTCATGGTATTCGTCGGCCCGTCGGGTTGCGGCAAGTCCACTGTGCTCAGGATGATTGCCGGGCTCGAGGATATCTCGGAGGGTGAACTGTATATCGGCGAGCATGTCGTGAACGACGTTCATCCGAAAGACCGCGACACCGCCATGGTGTTCCAGAGCTATGCGCTGTATCCGCACATGACAGTGCGCGACAACATCTCTTTCGGATTGCGTATTCGCAAGATGCCAAGCGAAGAGATCGACAGGCTGGTGCACAATGCGGCGGAGACGCTGGGCCTCACGCCGCTGCTGGATCGCAAGCCGAAGGCATTGTCCGGCGGTCAGCGTCAGCGCGTGGCGCTCGGCCGAGCCATCGTGCGCAAGCCCTCGGTATTCCTGTTCGACGAACCGCTCTCGAATCTGGATGCCGAGTTACGCGTGCAGATGCGGGCACAGATAAGCCAGCTGCAGCGCCGGCTGAAGACCACTACCGTCTACGTGACCCATGATCAGGTCGAGGCCATGACCATGGGACATCGGATCGCGGTGCTGAGCCCCGCCCATCCCGACCGTTCCAGCAATCTGATGCAGTGTGGCACGCCGCTGGAACTCTACGACGAACCGCAGAATCTGTTCGTTGCGAAATTCATTGGTACCCCTAATATGAACATCATCGAAGCGACGCTGAATGATACGGGAGACCGGGCCGAGCATCCCGCCTTCACGGTGCCACTGAGCGAATCGCTCGGCGGCAACGGTGGCGCCGATCTGCGGGGCAAGAACATCATCCTCGGTATCCGGCCGGAGAGCGTCAGTACTCCCGGGGAGCTGCAAAGCGCGAACCCCGTTGAGTTCGACGGCGTAGTCGAGATCGTTGAGACGGTAGGGCACGAGGTGATCATCCATGCCCGCGTCGGTGATCTGTTGATCATCGCCAAGTTAGGAACACACCACGACCGGCCCGACTATGGGCAGGACCTGCGTCTGGCACTCGATGCCGATGCGATCCACCGGTTCAATCCGGAGACCGAGCAGCGTATATAGGCTGGCAGTCGGTCTACGAGGTACATCATGAAGCAAACAAAGACACTGAAATCCATTTCGAAGAAGGCTCTGGCTTTCGCCACCGCGGGGCTGATCGCCATTGCGCCGGCGCTGGCCAGCGCGGAGCTGATCGTCTGGCACGCCTATCGTGGCGGTGAGAAGGCGGCCTTCGAGAAAGTGATCGCCATGTACAACGAGCAGCAATCTGATGACGACGCGAAGGCAAGGCCGCTGGCGGTGCCCTACGATGCCTATGCGGACAAGATCACGGCCGCGATCCCGCGCGGCAAGGGTCCGGACGTCTACATCTTCGCACAGGACCGCCTGGGCGGCTGGGTCGAGGCCGGCAAGACGGTGGAGTCCGTCGATTTTTACGTCGACGACGAACTGCTGGACACGCTGCTGCCCGGCATGATCGACGCGATGACCTATCGCGACACCATCTACGGCATCCCGCTGAACTACAAGAGCATCACCATGATCTACAACAAGGCGATCGTGGATGATCCGCCGGAGACGGTCAGTGAGCTGATCGAGCTGGCGAAGAAGCACACCAACATCGCGAGCGGCAATTTCGGCCTCGCCTACGAGTACTCGAATTACTTTTTCCACGCGGCGCTGATGAACGCCTTCGGCGGCCGGGTCTTTGCACCCGGACCCGAACCCGTGATCGACTCCCCCGAGAACGTCGCGGCCATCAAAGAGATGCTCCGCTGGTACAAGACAGAGGGCGTGCTGCCGGACGACCCCTCGGCGGCGCTGATTTCGTCGCTGTTCAACTCGGGCAAGGCGCCAATCGTCTTCTCCGGGCCCTGGTTCCTGGGCGAGATCGAGGCAGACGTGGATTACGGGCTCGCGCCATTGCCTCGGGTTGAAGCCGCGGGCGGCGCACCGATGCGCCCCTGGCTGACGATCGAGGGCGTCTATATCTCGCCACAGACCGAGAAGCTGGACGAGGCTTTCGAATTCGCCCGTTACCTGGTATCCGAAGAAGCCGCAGTCGTGCTGGCGCTGGAGGGCGGCCAGATGCCGACGAACAAGGCGGTCTACGAGCGAGCGGAGATTGCGACTAACGAAACAATATCCGCGTTCCGGGAGCAACTCAAGACCGCAGTACCGATGCCGAACTACGCCGAGATGACGTTGATGTGGTCGCCGGTGACCACCGCGATGAACAAGATCGTGAAAGGTTCAGCGAGCCCCGAGGCTGCACTCCGTGAGGCGCAGCAGAAAGTGAAGAAGGACATCGATGTGCTGAGGACTAGCCGCTAGACCGATGGCTGAAATGGCGCAGCCACGGTCGCAGACGCTGGACAGGGCTCCCGCCAAGGCCTCCCGTGCGGCTCGCATCCACCCGGTGCTGCTGGGTGGACTGCTGGGCGCGTTCGCCGCCGTCATTCTCACCCTCGTCTTCCGCGGTCAGTTCCTGGATAACACGGCCGCCGATGCGCAACAACGCGATGTCATCATGCATGGCATGGCGCTGGCCGAGATCGTCGGTGGCGTCGAGGCGGGGGACAGGAACGAGTCGGCGGGCAAATTGGCCGAGATGGTTGGCGAGTGGCAGGCGAAGTTCCCCGAGGTCAGCAGCATACGCGTGCTCAGGCTGAGCGGCGCACAGCTGCTCGCCTCGACCAATCCCGGCGATGCGACCGAGAAGGCGCTGCCGCGGCGTCTCGTGCGTGAAGAGAAAGAGCTTTTCGACCTCGCGAAGGAACTGAGCGCTGCGGTTGAGACTAATCGTGACGAAGGCATCAGTCGCAAACGCCAGGTCCTGGTCAGTCCCGTCGGCACCGACACCCTGGGCATCTCGCTGCCCTATGTCACCGGCAAGGACGGTAAGGTCGTCGGCATGGTTCAGCTCAGGAAGCGGCTGGAACCCCTTGATGCCGGTTCAGGGCTGCTCGGCGCCATTCTGGTGCTGCTGGTCGTGGGCGTGCTGGGCTATGTCGCCTGCGCAACGCTTGGTCCGCGCAGCGCGCCCGGTGCGAGGCCCTGGGCGCTGACGGGTGTCGTGGCACTCATCTTTTCGTTCGTCTTCCTGTTCTATGCGCGCAGTGTAACCAGTAACGGGGCCGAACTCGGCGCCTCGCTGACCGAGAATCTCGGGACGGCTTACAGCACCATATTGGAGCAGGCTAAGAGGATCGGCGGGCGCTATGAGCTCGCGGTCGGCAGTGACACCGCCAATCGCTGGGACGTGGACGAGTATCAGCGGCCCTATGGCGTCATCGATGGCGCTGGTAAGGTCATTCCAGGGCCGGCGGCCCAGCTCGGGGCCAGCCGGGCCGAACCGTTCCTGCGCGCATTGTGGGGCAACTGGACTGTCGGGCTAATGCTGCTGGCCTTCATCGGCCTCGGTTTCGGCCGCCGGGTCCGCGAGACCATCAGCGAGCACCGCCACGCCTACCTCTATGTGACCCCTGCCATGCTGGGCATGCTGGTGCTGGTCTTCTTCCCGTTTTTCTACGGCATCACGCTGTCGTTCACCGAGCAGACGATCTTCACCATCAACGAGCCCATCACGGAAGTCTGGGCGGGGCTGAAGAATTACGTCGCGATCTTGGGCGACTTCGACATCGCCAGACGCACGGCACAGGGTTGGGTGTTCAACTACAGCAATTTCTACTGGACGCTGATGATCACCGTTTGCTGGACCGTACTAAACGTCTCGATCGGACTCAGCGTGGGCATGGCGCTTGCGTTGGCGCTGAATACAAAGGGGCTCAGATTCCGCACCGTGTACCGGGTGCTGCTGATACTGCCCTGGGCGATCCCGAACTACATCACCGCGCTGACCTGGAAAGGCATGTTCCATCCCCAGTTCGGCGTAATAAACCAGGCCATACAGATGTTCGGCGGCGCTCCGGTGGCCTGGTTCGACGGTGTGCTGAGCTCATTTTTCACCGGGCTGGCGACGAACGGCTGGCTGAGTTTTCCCTTCATGATGGTGGTGGTGCTCGGCGCCCTGCAGTCGATATCCCAGGACATGTACGAGGCCGCGACCGTGGAGGGCGCGAGCCGCTGGCAGCAGTTCCGTCATATCACGCTGCCCTCGCTGAAGCCCACCGTGATACCGGCGGTGATCATCTCGGTGGTGTGGACATTCAACATGTTCAACGTGATTTACTTGGTGTCCGGCGGCGCGCCGGCCGGCGCCAATGAGATACTGATCACCGAGGCTTACAAGATCGCCTTCGAGAAATACCAGATCGGTTATTCGGCCGCCTACTCGGTGGTCATATTCATGATCCTGCTGATCTACGGCGTATTCCAGACGAAGATAACAAAAGCGACGGAGGCCAATGCATGAGCAAGTCAGGCAAGTTCACCGGTGAGAGGTCCCATGTCTGGCTGCACACGGGGCTGATAACGTTCACGCTCCTGGCCATCTATCCGGTGCTCTGGGTGTTCACGCGTGCATTCTCCGGTACGCAGAGTCTCGTCGACGTGAACCTGCCGCCTGACCCCGGCTTCATGGATCGCCTGCGTTACATCATCCCCTGGCCGAATCAGGTGTCACTGTCAAACTTTGTCGACGTGATGACGGACCAGCCATTCCTGACCTGGATGTGGAACAGCTTCATCGTCGCGTCGGCTACTACCATTCTCGGCGTCTTCCTCGCGTGCACGGCGGCCTATGCCTTCTCGCGTTTCAGATTTCCCGGGCGTCAGGCAGGCATGCTGTCATTCCTGGTTTCGCAGATGTTCCCGGGTACGCTCATGCTGGTGCCGCTTTTCGTGATCCTGGTGAGCTGGCTGAATCTCGGCAACACGTTCACCGCACTAATCCTGGTGAATGCGACAGTGGCCATACCCTTCTGTGTGTGGATGCTGAAGGGCTACTTCGACACTATACCTATAGAGATCGAGGAGTCCGCGATAATGGACGGCGCTTCGCGCCAGGTTATTTTCTTTAAGATCATCCTGCCACTGGCGAAGCCGGCTGTGGCGGTGACTGCACTGTTCACCTTTATGACCGGCTGGAACGAGTTCATCCTGGCCGCCACTTTCCTCGAGGAAGAATTAAAATACACCGCCCCGGTGGGGCTCAAGTTCTTCGTCGGAGGATTCTCGTCCCAGTGGGGCTATTTCGCAGCGGGATCGATCATTGTATCGATCCCCGTGGTCATGCTCTTCATCTTCATGCAGAAGTACCTGGTATCGGGTCTGACTGCCGGTGGAGTGAAGGGTTGAGTTTCATTTCGCATATCAGATCGAGGTCAATCATGGCCCGCTGGTCCGCGATCGATGCCTGCATCGTTCCCGTAGTAGAGCAGATGATTGGATCTGAAGGATTTATAGGTAATCGCCACGACTTGATTCAGAATGCAGCTCCGTGCCACGATCTTTAGCATTCTTCGTGACCGAATTCGTCCGACTTGGTGGCACAGAAACGCTGTAGTCGGCTTTCGGATCAGCGAAGAACAACGCCGCATTGAGCGGTGCGATAATTTTATTGAAGGGGGACATAGCGTGAATATTTGCACCGGATTCGGTGGATTCATCATTGTATCGTTCCCCGTGGTTATACTCTTCATGGTCATGCAGAAGTACCTGGTATCGGGTCTTACTGCTGGCGGCGTGAAGGGCTGAGTTTCATTTTGCAGATCAGACAGAGGTCAATCATGTTTACTCGCAAACTCCTCGTTGCAATCACGGCCCTGGCCGTCGGCACCACCGCAGTTCAGGCGCAAACCGTGACGCTGACGGATCCCACCGGCGACGACAACGGGCCTGGCTCGTACATCTATCCGACGGATGCGGTGTATACACCCGGTTCCTTCGACCTGACCGAGCTGGAGGTGGAAGCCAAGGGCAAGAACATCGAGTTCAAGACCTCCGTGAATCAACGCCTCGAGGACCCGTGGGGCATGGACGTCGGTTTCGCAGTGCAGATGATGTTCATCTTCATCGACACGGACGGTGTCGAGGGCAGCGGGCACACGGAGGGTATGCCGGGCCTCAATGTGCAGTTCGCTTCGGGCGATGCCTGGGAGAAGGTCGTAGTGCTGTCGCCGCAGCCGGCGGCACGGGTTCAGGCCGAGGTCAAATCCAAGGCCGCGGCCTTGAGCGGCGACATCGTCATTCCGCGCCGCACCACCGGACGCGGCAAGTCTATCACCGCCAAGGTCAAGGCCGAGGATATCGGAGCCGGCGATCCGACGAAGTGGGGCTACCAGGTGGTGGTGCAATCCAACGAGGGATTCCCGGCGAAAACGGATTTGCTGACTCGCCGGGTCAACGAATATGAGGGCCAGCACCGTTTCGGTGGCGGTAACGACAGGATGTGCGATCCGCATGTCATGGATTTACTCGCCGGCGATGCCGACGGTTCTGCGGACGAAATCGCGGCACAGCATGACATGCTCAAGTACACGTGCAGTGACGACGGTGAAGAGGACGTGCTTGCCACACTCACTATGGTCCGGCGCTGATCGGGCTCCCAGGGAGAAGGACTGATGAGAACATTAAGAACACCGCTGGTGGCGGCGACGATGGCGACCTGCGTGTTGGCGGCCACGCCGCTCAGTGCGGCAGAGATCGGCGAGATCGAATGGTTTGGCAGCGTGTACGCGAAGTTTTTGGACGGCGACCGCCGTTTCGAAAGCGCGCTCTACAATAATGCCGAGACCACGCCGGGCGAGGCGGGAGGCGATCAGGGGCAGGGCATCGAGTTCGAGCTGATGTTCAGGTCCCAGGTATCCAGCCAGGTGGAGATCGGCGGCCGCGTCAAGGCGCGCTTCAACCAGAACTTCTGGACCAATTTCGGTGGCTTCGGCCCTCAGGAGGAGGACGAGCGTTCCGCACAGTATATGAAGCTCAGAGGCGTCTGGGTGCGCGTCACCCCCGGCTACGACTGGATCGATTCGGCGACCATCGGTTCCAACGACTGGGGCATGTTCGATCCCTGGACCGTGGGTAAATTCCGCTACATCGACCGCGACAACTCCTCAGGTCTCCTGTTCCAGGGCTCGGCTTTCGATCGGCGGCTGCGCTGGGACTTCGCCCGCGTGTCGCTCGCTCGGTTGTTCCAGGGGCCGCGGTTCCTCACGACCTTCGATCCGAACGATGCGCAGAACAAGTTGGAAGCGAACGATGCGGCCTGGATCCTGCAAACGCGCTGGGCGGCAACCGATAATCTGAACCTGACCGGCATCTTCGAGTACATCCGCGATAAGGATATCGATTTCGCCGATACGGATCTCCGCGACGGTCAGGACGTCCAGACTCGCTACGACAACACCATTATCGCGCTGAAAGGGCAGTACTCCGGTTTCGATACGGTGGATCTCGGCGCGGCCGCGTACTACACCAACTTCAACGTCGACGACACGGAGTGCGGCGACGGTCTGAACGATGGGTGTCGGTTCAGCCCGACGCCGCGGGCCGGCGTGGATGCCGTCTCCTGGAAGTTCGATATCGGCTTCAACGAATTCCTGCTCGAGGACTTGTCAGTGGACGTGCAGGCCTTCTTCATCGACTCCGACTTCGTGTCGGTGACTTCGGCGAGGCGCGAGCAGGACGTGCTGCTGACCTCGGGCCATGAAGGTACCTGGGGCTGGGGTCGTCCGGACTACAACTTCGGTAACCGGGCGAACGGTAATTCGACAGCGGGTCTCGGCTATGGTGGCTGGAACGGGGTGACTCACCAGGTCGTCTCCATGATGGCGGATAACGACTTCACCGACTTCGACGAGCCGATCGCAGAAACCGTCATCGGCTGGAAGGGATTCACCATCGCGCCGAGTTACATCTGGAACGACTGGGAGTTCTCGGGCGAGTACACCTACATCGACTACGACACCAACTGGCAGGCCTGTGGCGGCACCGACAAGGACGTGGGCTGCATCTACCCGCGGATGGAAGGCATCCGCTCCTGGGGTCTGGGAGGCGACTGGCGCTCGCCTTACGCGCCTTACCAAGAGAAAGAGACCCAGATCTACGCGCTGACAGCCAACTACACCCTGGACGTCGGCGCGGGCGTGGACCTGATGGCACGCTTCAAGTACATCAGCGACGAAGACCAACGTGTCACGAATTCCGCCTTGCTGACCGATGCTTACGACGGTTTCCCGGAGGCGGCCGGATTCGCTCTGAACCCGGACTGGATACCCAACGTGGGCCTCGACGGCTGTTTGGAATGTGATGACCGTAAAGCGGACTACTACACCTACCTGATATCGGGCGGTTACCAGCTCACCTCGGACCTCTACGTGCGCCTGGTTTATCAACGCGACGAGGTGGATCTGATCGACGGAACCATCGACGTAGCTCCGATAGGGCTGGGCTTCGAGGGCAGCAACGACTTCGGCTATGCCGAATATCTGACGGGTGAGCACACGAAGAACCGCATCGGACTGGAGTTGAGCTACTTCCTCTCCGGCGTCGAGTTCGGCGGCTCCCTCGACTGGCTGACGGGCGAGTATAAGCCCGAGTTCCTCGACTTCGTTAACGGCGAGATCGTGCGCCTCGATACATCACTGGTCAGCACGGTCGCGACGCCACTGGGCAATATCGATGTGGCAACGGCGGACCTGGAGCAATATCGCCTGAAGGCCTTCATGAAAGTCAGCTTCTAGCTGACGATCGATTCTCGCTAAGGCCGGGGCGGCGGGCAGCAGTCCGCCGCCCCTTTTATAATATGCGAATCATCGAAGACATGAAAAGACTGACCGCCCTTTTGCTGCTCATCGCCTCTGCGGAAGTGATGGCCGCCGCTCAGTTCGAGATCCGCGACCCGGATGGTGACGATGTCGGCGCCGGGGAACTCCTCTACCCGAATCGGGGCGATCTCCAGCCCGGAGACCTGGACATCCTCTCTTTCAGCGCCGAGAACATCGGCGACGGCACCTGGTTCGCTGCTCGTTTCCGGAACCCGATCCGCTCACCCGACGGCGAGGTGACCGAGCTCGGCCAGGTCCCGATGTCACGCATAGCCCGGAATGGCTTTTACACTTTCAACATCGACGTCTATATCGACACAGATCTGAAGCCCGGCAGTGGGCGCAGCGACGGCCTGCCCGGCCGCAAGATCGGTATCCACCCGGCGACGGCCTGGGAGAAAACGGTGTTGCTGACGCCCCGGCCCAGCGTGGCGCGCTCATTGTTAACGGCACACTTCGAACGCATCGAGGAGCGCGCGCAGCGAGCGGAGTGGGGCCGCGTGACGAGCGAGGACAAGGAGCGTATCGCCTCGCAGGTAGCGGCCCGATTGCGGGATGACTATTTCATGCCGGATCGCGTACGCGTGCGCAACCATGAGATCAGGTTCTTTGTTCCGTCCGCATTCCTCGGTGGTCCGGCCAGCGACGAGTGGGCGTATGCCGTTGTAGTCACGGGCGCCGAAGTTGAGCAGACCAGCAGCCTCGCAACCTCCCCCGAGAATTTCATCCTCATGAATATTCCGGTGGAGAGCGGTATTAATTTTCGTACTTTCGGTCTGCGCGACGAGGCAGATCCCGAGCAGCCACCCGTCGTGGACTACGTAAATCCGCGCGCGGGTTGGCAGCAAGCCCGGCTGTCGGACTACAACCTGGCGCGGAATCTCTACGCGAGTGTCGTGGGCGTCGTACCAAGCGGTCGGACGATCAACGTCGAGCGACAGGTCACTCAGGACCGGCCGCCGCCACCGGCTCCCGAGAGCCGATCCGAGGCCAAACGTCCGTCTTATGCAGGCAAAAAAGAAGCGCAACCGATTCCGACCGGAGAAAGCCTGGCGGACCGGCTACGCGCCATACGCGCACTCCGGGATCAGGGCGTCCTGACCGAGGACGAGTATCAAACCATTCGTCGGCGCATGTTGGCCGAATACTGAGTTGCGCACCGAATCCCCAATAACTGATACGGGCGGAGACGCTAATGTTACTTAGAATATCGGCTGCGATTCTCGCAGCACTATTGTTTATTGCGCCCGCCGCGCCGGGCGTCGCGGCGGAGAGCGCTGCCGACTGGAAGGACGACTGCAGCGCTTACGTGAAGATGCTGCGTGACGAGGGCGAGGCCGACGATCTTCAGATTACCTGGTGCGTCGCGAAGAGTCTGGGGATCAGCCAGGGGCTGGAAGCCGGCAGCAAGATCGGCGCCATCAGTATGTCTTCGGCTCTGGTTGTGTCGTACCAGCTGGATCAGAAGGAAGTATTCGAAATGTTCAGCGAACGCAATGCGGCGAGCCTGTTACAGATATGCATGCCGCGCGACACGGGTGCGCGCGCGAAGATCGAGGCTGTATACGACTACCTGGAAGCGAGTCCGGAAAAACTGGATCAGCCTGCGGCGCTTGTTTTCTTTGAGGGTCTGCAGGCGCGCTGGCCATGCCCCGTGCCCTAGCTTGCTGTGAATTCCACATTCCAAATGCTGAGCGAATTTGTACGATTGTCCACAACGCGGTGCGACCGGGCAAAATAGACCGTTTATGGCCACGGCTGGGATGACTTTCATAGGAAATAAAGTACAGCGATAAGTTATTCTTATTAATAGGGTGTGTAGCATCGCGTTATTGGCAATACTATGATTCCGATAGAGATTTTGCGCATTACAGGATCGAAAACCCAGCAGAGAGGATTAACGCAGGTGTTGCGTCGACCGGTTGAAATCGCAACCCATTCCGGCCTTTCGAGCGTAGCAGGTGAATGTCTGATATTTGGTGTTGCTGCTGCCGCACCGAGGATGGCACTGTACGGTGGGTGCTTCCGCCGATCTCCACCTCGCTGGTAGGAGTCATTGCTGAAGACTAAGTTCGCCTAAATTCCGGGTCGTGGAGAACGGGTAAACGGTTATTTAAACAGCACCAGCGTCATCTCGAGTTCAGTTTCATCTAGCGAGAACTTGACGTTGTCGAACGACGGGGGACCGCGCTCCCCGTGCTCTATCCGCGCGTTGTTCGAAAAGGCCACCGGGCGGTACGGGGTGCTGACATGAAAATCGAAGGGTCTCGCATCGCGTTCCTGCTCTTGATAAACGACCACCGCATACACGCCAAGTGGTAGCTCATCGAGCTCGAACCGGGCTCGCCGCTGACGGATGGGACCGATCCTCGACCGAATGGGGTTCTTGAGATAGCCCTTTTTCGAGTTGTACAACAACAGACGCGCAGTGCCACGGTTGGACTCGAATCCCTCAATGTTGACCACGAGCTTCCCGGTCTCGGTAACGACGGATTCGTGATGTGTGTCCTCGGCACCGGTCCCAGCCAATCCGATGCTCGAGTGCAGCAAACAGATTGCAGCGAGCACGCTTTTTCGCATTCAAACCCCTTCACAGCCACGTCCGACCACACACCCGCACCATAGGAGAAAACAATAGGGAAATCTAGCTTGGAGTGACCTGTCCGCATTAAGTGGCCCAGCTTGAAAGTTAGTTGAATTTGCCCCCGTCCGTTAATAGGTTAGACCTCGATGATCCCCCGCAAAGTGATTGGCAGAACTGACCGCTGGGTGCTTGGCCCGGAGGAAATGTATGAATACATCGGAAACGTGCCAGGCGTGGTCTTTCCGACCGGCGTTATCGTGGATCCTGCTACGGCAGAAGTACGCCTGTATTATGGCGCGGCAGATAACTCTGTCGCAGTCGCTACAGCTAATCTGAAAGATCTTTTAATGGCCTTGAAAAATGGAACTCATTGAAGTGGCCTACAGAAGCACGAAGCGGCGATCCTTCCAACTTTGTATTGTGGCTATGCATTGCTGCGGACAAGCAATGTGTAAGAATCTGTCTAGGCTTCAGCCTTGATTTCGCGCTGAATCTGCCTTTCTGTCACGGCGCTCAGATTACTCACAATCTGGGACAGGGCCCAAAGAATGTCATCGAATGAAATGATGCCGTTGTAAGTGGAGCCACCACTGACGACAATCCGCCGGACCGCGTGTGCATTCATCGTCCTGACTATGTCAACAATGTCGGCATCCGGCTCGACGGTCACCAGGTCTTGCGTGCTTAGATCTCCGGCCGCGACCTCGTCTAGAGCTATGTCACAGGCAATTCCGTGAACGACGATATCCCTGTCTGTGAGTATACCGATAGGTATCTCTTCAGCCTTGCCGGAGCGAGTAATGACAACATCGCCGATATGGTTCTGCCGCATCAGTTTTGCAACATCGTACAGGCTTGTACTCTCATTGGCCGTTACCATGTCCGTTCGACAGATATCAATTGCGCGCAGGGATTTCGTCTCCAATTCCATGATCCTTTGTCACCCAAGAGCAACACGTATTCTCGGTCGCAGTCGGCGAATATTGCAATACGGATTTAACACGATTTTTTGCGGAGAACCGCAGATAGTGGACAAGATCAGCGTCGTGTCTAATATATGTGTGCTACCAATTGAAAAGACACTATCGCCAGGTAAGGTCACTCCAGACAACAGATGAAAACGCTCTCTGGCCATGATCGATTTGCGTTAAGTCTCTTCGTGCTGTTCGTGCTTGTCTGGACAGCACTTGCGATTCGGCCGTGGTACCGGTCCGACTGGTTGCTTGAAAACATGATCGTTTTCGCGGCAGTGCCCGTGCTTCTGATGATGTACCGGCACCTGCCTCTTTCAAAAATATCCTACAGCCTGATCTTCATTTTCTTATGCTTGCATGAGGTGGGCTCACACTACACCTACGCGGAAGTACCGTACGACCAATGGTTCGAAACTTTGACGGGTAGAGGACTGAATGAGCGAGTGGGTTGGGAACGCAATCATTATGATCGCCTGATTCATCTGTTTTACGGGCTGCTGATCACATATCCTGTGCGGGAGATCGTGATGCGCGTATCAAGGGTGCGGGGCTTTTGGGCATATCTCCTGCCGCTACTGGTTGTAATCTCAACGTCGACCATCTTTGAATTACTCGAATGGGCTGCTGTTATTGTCTTTGGTGGTGATCTGGGCATCGCATATTTAGGCACGCAGGGAGACGTGTGGGATGCGCAAAAGGACATGTTACTCGCTGCCGTCGGCGGCCTTATCGCTACGCTGGTTATCGCCAGCATCAATTACACGCTGGATCGTAACTTTGCCCGCGAGTGGTATGAAAGCCTGCGGGTCAAAATCCGCGAGCCCCTTGGCGAGGTTGCAATTGCCCGACTGATGGCGAAAAGGCACAAGAAAAAGAAAAGCGAGTGACATTAAAATAAGGGGTCGAACCGCTAAGACGGCTTAGCGGTTCGACCCCTTATTTTAATGAGTGGCTTTATACCAGGCAGCAGATACCTACGCAGAACCCCGTATCGTCAGCATCGCCCGTTAATGCTAGCTTGTTGGTGCTTGACCAACATCAGGGAGAAAAGAAATGTCCGTGGCACGTGTTACCGAAATTGTCGCCGCATCGCCGACCAGCTTTGATGATGCAGTCAAAGTTGGCGTTGCAAGGGCTGCCAAGACGCTCGATAACGTGAAAGGCGCCTGGATTCAGGATCAGGAAATTGTGCTGGATGATGGATCTATTAAAGAGTATCGGGTACATCTGAAGGTTACTTTCATTCTGAATGATTGAGTTGCTTGTAGACAGACTCAGGTAAGGCTGAACCAATCGCATAACGCGCACTGCGCTGGCGTATGCTCCAGGGTTGCGCTCATGATCCTATTTGATCAGACAGCCGGGATAATGCGAGCTGCATGCCATGACGTGTGTGATAGCGGCGTGGTCATATTCGTCGCCGGCACGATAAGTGTCGAAGTAATCGTTTAACTTCCGAACACGCGTTTGCATCTCTCCTGTGGCTTGTAAGCCGATCGACACGCCGTAATTCGTAAAAGCAAACTTCGTTTGCGGCAGGTAGGGTTCCCGACAAAAGTAGCCTGCAGGTCGCCACATGCCATCCAGCATCTCGAGACAACGCCGCCTTTGAACGATTGCCCAGTCCTCAGACGGGAAAAAATGGCTCAGCCACAACATCATGCCGAGTCCCAGATCCTGTGTGATAAACAAATCCGAATTATGCTTGTCGATCAGGGCCCGCATGTCGGCGATTTCGGATGACAGGGCTTCCTCGCCGAGCATTCGGTACGAGACATACCCATCGAAAGCATCCAGTGCGCCAAAACCGGTACCGGCATAGGGCCCGCTGAGATCTTCCTGCATTTTCCAGATGACGCCGTGTCCGGGTACCAGAAACGGCTCATGAATTTGACGGACCAGCTCAATACCTTTCTGTGTGTAGGCGCCTATGTGACGACCGAGGACGGCAAGTGCATAAAGCCACATTGCCAGGTAATGAAAATACTGACCGTCCCTGTCCGGCTCTTCGCCAATACGAATGCCGCGCGACCGGCCGAGCACCCGGTCGACCTCGGCAACAAGCCGTTCAGCTTCATCGAGGAAAGAAAGATCATCCAGTCTTTCGTATAGCGACACCAGGAGCACAAGCCCGAAAGCGTCGGTCCAAAGATAGCGCAGTCCATTCGGCCAGATCTGCCTGGAACGCATCCAGCGAAGCTTGTCCTGAACGTAGGAAATGGATTGGTCACTTGCAGCTGCCGAGCTGCTCATATGCCGAAGGGATAAGTGTCGGGAAGGCCCTCGAGCTCGGCAGTATCGAATGGCTGCACGGCCTGAGTTGTATCGATCCACACATACTCGTCGAATTGTCTTGGCAGCACGGCGTGAAAGTAATGACTGGCGAGTTCTGTCTCCGGCCGGTAGATGACGCCTATGGCCCGTTCGAGTCGTGGCTTCAACAGTCCCTGTCGCAGCGGCTCCGATTCAGGTGTACGAAGTCCAAGCATGAAGCCAGGCAGGCCACATTCATGAAAAAGTCGTTCGTAGCTATCGGCCAGAGACGGCCGAACCGTCTTGACTTCCATCGGCCCATCCCAGTCCGATGCGGCCGCAACCGTGCCATTGTCGGTACCGAAACCGATCGAATAAGCACGGTCACCAAAGTCCTTGCGGCACAGATGGCCAATATTGAGTTCGCCGCGGCTCGACATTTCTGTCGCTGCTGCATCACCAATATGTGAATTGTGTGCCCAGACGATGGCCTTGTTATGTGGCGAGTGGAAATCCAGCAAAGTCTTCAGGGTCTCGAACATATAACGGTCACGCAAATTCCATGATTCACGGGAACCGTAATACATGACCCGATAATAACGTTCGGCATTGGCGACCAGTCGCGCGTTCTGGACGGCGTCAAGGAAGCGCTCGCCATCGTGCTCGGCATATTCGCGGTGCTTGGTAGCGAGGTCTGTCAGCATGAGCACTACCTCTCGTTCACAACTGCGGTAAGAGCCGGTAAGTGCTGCTTGGCCATAGGTCGCAGGATCTGCCTGCCAAGGGGTGAGGCAGCCGTATCTTTGCCGCGCAAGTTGCGCAGTAGCGGGGTCGACGTCGTCAAGATATTTCAGAATTGACCGAATCGAACTGTACAGGCTGTAGAGATCGAGGCCATGAAACGCGACCCGCTTGCCCGGCGAAATGTCCGTGTTGTGGATACGCAGCCAGTCAACAAATTCACGCACGTCATTATTGCGCCACATCCAGGTCGGGAACCGGGCGAAGGCGGTCCACTCGGAGGGTGGCGTGTCGAAGTGCCGCACAAAGTGATCAATGCGAGCAGCATCGGGCCAGTCTCCCTCGATTGCGACGAAGTTAAAGTTCTTTTTGACAATGAGTTCACGCGTAATACGGCTGCGCATCTTATAGAATTCCGACGTGCCGTGGCTGGCTTCGCCGATAAGAACGATATCCGCTTTGCCAATGCGCTCCAGCAGTGGATCAAGATTGACTGTCTCCACAGAATCGAAAGGGTCACAGCTGCTGGCAATGGCACGCTTAAGGTCCTGGTCTGCCGGGACGGTAACCTTTTCCTGCCGGGCGGGCGCAGCGACGGTATCCTCCTTCGGTTTCCAGCCTTCCGCTCCCACCAGGGGCACAAATCTCACATCGGCGAGATCTTCCTCCTGGTACTCGGTTTGTGAGAGGCGGGTGACGCGAACCAGCTCCTGGACGTCACGATATTCACCGACAGGTATCACTAGGCGTCCGCCGATCTTCAGCTGCGTTTTCAGAGATTCGGGGACTTCCGGACCCCCGGCGGCAACAACGATGGCGTCAAAAGGCGCTTGCTCAGGCAGGCCGAGGGTGCCGTCGGCATGGATTACCTCGACGTTTTCGTAGTTGAGATCGGCGAGTACCGATGCAGCATAGCTGGCGAGTTCTTCGATCCGCTCGATTGTGTAAACCTCGCCGGCTATTTCAGCCAGCACGGCGGCCGCATAACCCGAGCCAGTACCAATATCCAGCACCTTTTCTCCGCCTTCCAGCGCAAGGCCTTCGGTCATGAACGCGACGATATAGGGTTGCGAGATCGTCTGGTTTGCTGCAATCGGCAGCGGGGTATCTTCATAGGCGAATTCCCGAATGTCCTCCGGAAGAAACAGCTCCCGCGGAACGCTCCGCATGGCATCCAGCACTTTCTGCGAGCGTACGCCACGCGCTTCGATCTGGTGATCGACCATCTGTCGTCGTAACTGAAAATAATCTGTCATTTCAATCCGCCTCTCGGTCAGCGTCGCAACAATGCGACTCTTCACGGGCACGCAACACCTGACCGCGCAGCGCGCCTGGCCGAAAAACGGTGCAGCCTTTTATGCCAAGTGCATGTGCTCTTGAGAAAACGTCCGCCACATCTTCCGGTGTTGCATGTTCCGGAAGGTTGACGGTCTTGGATATGGCGTTGTCCACATCGCTTTGCAAGCACGATTGCATTTCCAAATGCGCTCGCGGGGGCAATTCGTCGGCCGTGACGAAATATTCAGGCAGACCATTCTTTTCATGCCCGCTGGCCAACCAATCGGCGTACGCATGGTCCCGTACAACAAATCGACGCGGCTTCAAATCGCTGCCACGAACGTCTCGTTCGGCCTCGAGCGCATATATCGGTTCGATCCCGCTGGATAGATTGCCTGCGAGCAAACTGATCGTGCCGGTTGGAGCGATCGCCAGCAGATGGCTGTTGCGTATGCCGATGTCAGCAATCCCGGATTTCAATTTGTCCGGCAGTCGACGAATAAACGGTGCCTGCAAATATTTTTGTTTATCCAGCAAGGGAAAAGCGCCTTTTTCCTTCGCCAGGCTGATCGACGACTCATAAGCAGCGTCCCGGATGAACTGCATCGCGCTGGCCGCTGCCGCCCGCCCGGCATCGCTGTCATAGTGAAGCCCCAGCATTGCCAGCATATCGGCAAGGCCCGTGATGCCGAGGCCGATTCTTCGCGTGCCGTATGCCTGCTCAGCCTGGCGGTCTAAGGGAAAACGAGAGACGTCGATGACATTGTCGAGAAACCTGATGGCGACAGCGACCGTCTTGCAAACAGAGCGCTGATCCAGCTTTGCGTCTCCGGTAAACGGTCGATGCACAAATGCGGTCAGGTTGATGGAACCCAAATCACAGGCGCCATACGGTGGCAGTGGAATTTCTCCGCAGGGATTCGTAGCACTGATCTTTTCGCAGTAATAGAGATTGTTTTCGCGATTGATGCTGTCTATGAACAGGACACCCGGTTCCGCGGTTTCGTGTGCTGCCCTGACTATCTTTCGCCATAATTTTCTCGCCGGCAGCTTGCGGTTCGACTTGCTCGGTGCCCGAGCATCAGGATCGGTGCCCGCTGACGGGAATTTGAGCTCCCATTCGGCATCGTCGGCAACTGCCTCCATGAAACGGTCAGTAACGAGCACGGACAAGTTGAAGTTACGTAATGCGTGTTCCCGACGCTTCGCATCGACAAATGCTTCAATATCGGGATGATCACAACGAAGCGTGGCCATCATCGCACCGCGTCTTGTGCTCGTTGCCTGCAGGGTTTCGCACAACGTGTCCCAAATGTGCATGAATGGCACCGGTCCGGAAGCGAATGTGCCGCTGCTGACAGCCGGACTCCCGGCCGGGCGCAGCGTGGAGAAATCGCAACCGATGCCGCCGCCGTGCTGCATGGTGAGAGCGGTCTCTTTAAGAGAGTCGAAAATGCTGTCCATGGAATCCAGAATCGGACCCATCACGAAGCAATTGAAGAGTGTCACGCGTTTGCTTGTACCGGCGCTCGCCAAGATGCGCCCGCCCGGAAGAAAGCGATAACCGGCAAGGATTTCATAGAATGCCGGCTGCCAGACGTCGGGTTGATTTTCAATCGCGGCTACCGCGCCCGCGACGCGCCTCCAGGTGTCGCAAATGTCCTTATCGCTGACTGTGGGCCCGTGCGTGTAGCGATACTTCGACTTCCATATATGCTCGGATAATGGCGTCATCTCCATATGACTGCGATAGCGAATTCGTGGTCAGCAGGCCATCCGCACTTATACCTAGTGGTCCAACAGGCTCAAATTGATGGGCTCAGCGAGTCGTGGATCGTCTATTTTTCGCCTCATAGCCACAGTAGCGGCCTGTTTCGGAAACCCCGAATGGCAGATCTGCCCCGGGCAGGGCTAAAGTCTGGTACAGGCCTGCTTGCATGACCTGCAGGCCGGCTTCCGGAGCAGGAATTGGATAAGAAACTGCATATCAATTTCTGGTATATCGTGATCGCCGTTCTCGGCTTCATGCTTTTCCAGCAATGGTGGTATGAGCGCCAGGCAGTGGAAACGGTTCCATACAGTGAGTTTCTTACCCTGCTGGATGCAGGGGAAATAGCAAACATCCAGATCTCAGACAGGAATATTCGAGGCAAACTAAAGGGCACGTCACCCAGCGGTGCCAAATTCATCAATACAGTTCGTGTTGAAGCTGACTTGGCAAAGGATCTCGCAGAATATGATGTCGAGTTCTCCGGCATCATCGAGAGAAACATTATCTCCAATTTTGTCGCTCTGATACTGCCGGTGGCCGTATTTGTCGGTATCTGGCTGTTCATTATCCGCAATATGGCCGGCAAGCAGGGCGCCGCTGGCGGTCTGATGTCAATCGGCAAGAGCAAAGCCAAGGTCTATGTAGAAACGGACATCAAGGTAACGTTCGACGATGTGGCGGGTGTCGACGAGGCCAAGGATGAACTAAAGGAAATCGTGGAATTCCTCAAAAAGCCGGAGGAGTATGGACGACTGGGGGCTCATGTTCCCAAGGGCATACTGCTGGTCGGTCCGCCCGGCACCGGCAAGACGCTGTTGGCCAGGGCAGTCGC